>Ga0302320_10015963_pt1 | contig 15378 bp, 14 predicted proteins | sample Bog_T0_3_FD_202130 | JGI IMG/M metagenome (GOLD analysis project Ga0302320, IMG submission 202130) | Peat permafrost microbial communities from Stordalen Mire near Abisko, Sweden - Bog_T0_3 | ecosystem: Environmental > Terrestrial > Soil > Wetlands > Peat | place: Sweden: Abisko, Stordalen Mire... | reverse complement strand
TATCGGCGAGACGTTCCTTGATGGTTTGACGGCTGACGAGTGCAAGGAGGCATCACCCTACCTAGGCTTTCCTCCTGGTGGTGGACCGAAGTTTCCGTATCCGCCACGGCCTTCCAAGAAGCGTCGTGATCGTGATGCATCCTGATTATCATCCCCCGAAAATCAAACGCAGGTAGTGTCGGCACTACCAAAAATACCAAGGACTGAGCGACAAGCTTTTCGTCATGTGGGATGGTGAATCCGCGATGGATTACCAACCCTGTCAAAAATATTTAATCGGCGTCTTTCGGCGAATATCGGCACTGGTCGGCGAATTTCGGCGTTTATCGGCGCGACTGAATTTTAGAAAACAAACCAGTGGTATGACTTGTCATTATGGAACGCAATGACAAAGGGGAAGCAATTCTCGGCTTCTCACCCGGCCCACTCATGTCAGAGCGTGAGGTTGCGTTTTACCTCAAGGTTTCGGTTCGAACCATCGTTAATTGGAAACAGCGCGGCATCATCCCCTATTTCAAAATTGGGCGCACAGTCCGATATTCCCGCGAACAGATTGACCGGGCCTTGATGGATCGACACCAGTGCAACGCAGGCGCACTGTCATCTTAGCGCCACGGTTGCGGTACGCTGGAGGGAAGGCGGACAGGGAGACGCGAGGATGCGGGTTTTGACCCCGCCTCCGATTCATTACAATCCATTACAGATTCTTTGCGCTTCCTTGCGTGATTCAGCATGAACGGGAAAAACGGAAACCGATTCCAACTACTTTATACGCGCAGCATTATGCGTTTTTTGCGCAAGGTCACGCATAGCCTCTTTCGGGTTCGACCCCCGCCGCCTCCACCTCTAATAAGACAACCACGTAAGCTTGGTGCTAGCCCGTGAACGCCAGATCCGCGATGACGTCTTCCATTTTCCCGGCCGGGTTTAACCGCTGAGCATTATTTGTCGCGATGAGGCGGTCGAGATGGGTAATGAGTTCGCCAAATAAGTGACTTTTGAGGAGATACTCTGTTACCCCGTCGGCGGCAGCTTGTTCTTTGTGCGCCCGGTCCTCCGACGAGGTGAGAAGGTAAATGGCCACATCCTGTTCGCTGTGACTATTGCGCAGCCAGTGGAGAACTTCCAATCCATTCATGTTGGGCATGTTCAGATCAAGGAGGATAACGTGCGGCGCGAATTCCGGCCCGATCTTAGAAAAATAATGCAGGGCCAGAAGGCCGTCGTTGCAGCGGACAATAGGCTGCGTGAAGCCAGCCCGGCGCAACGAGTGCTCGTTGAGTAAGGCAAAGTGATCGTCGTCGTCCACATGGACGATGCGCAGTGAGTCCCTGGCGAGTAATTCCATGCTCGAAGGCTATCGAATCAACTCGTGGACGAATATGGGGTCTTCACCCTATGGCGGGAAGCAAGGTTTGAGAGCTATTGTCGGGAAGCATGAATATAAGACTTGCTGTTGATTTCTCCCCCAATGGGAAGATGGGTGCGAGCGAAAGGAATGTTTGGTTCGCCCGGCTTAAGGTTGTCCGTTTAGCCGCGCTCACGGCCGGGTTGACCGTTTTCCTCACGGGATGCGCCGGTTATGTGGATGGTGGTTATGGAGGAGGGTATGGCGACTACGGAGGCTATGACGGTTATTACGGCGGAGGGCCTGATATTTTTTTCTTTGGCGATGATTATGGCCGGGGGCGTGACGTTCAAAATTATAGCCATCGAGGAGCAGAGAGTCGCGGTTTTGGGCGCACAGGTGGTGGCGGCTTTGGGGGACACGCAGAGGGTGCCCATGCGGGAGGCGGTGGACGCGGCGGCGGCGGAGGTCATGGTGGAGGTGGAGGACGACATTGAACCGCATAACTTATGGTGCCCTTGCAGCCATGATTCTCTTATGAAATTTTTAAATCAATTGACCCATTTCAGCCATTGTTACGCCATCTTTCTTCTGGCGTTTGCCTGCACTGCTTTTCCGGCGCGCATTCACGCGGCAGCCTCGGACAACGCGCCACAGTTTTTCCCATCGTCAGAAGCAGCAATTACCGCCTTGAAAACGGCCGTGGCAGCCAACGACCGCGCGGCTTTGCTCAAGCTTTTCGGGCCCGAATTTAACGAGCTCATGACCGGGGACAAGGTGCAGGACGCGAATAATCTGAAGCAATTTGCCGCCGACCTGGCGCAGCGCTGTCATCCGGTCAAAGATGGAGAAGGTAAAATTACCCTCGAAGTCGGAGCGAATGACTGGCCCATGCCCATTCCACTGGTTCGAGTCGATGGGCAATGGCATTTCGACACGCTGGCGGGCAAGGAAGAGATCATCAACCGGCACATCGGGAAAGACGAACTAACCGCCATAGCTGTTTGTCGCGCTTATGTTGGCGCGCAGCGCCAGTACGCCAGCATGAATCCGGAAGAGGCGCCGGGGACGACTTACGCCCAGCATCTTAAAAGCGCTCCCGGAAAAAAGGACGGCCTCTACTGGGAGGCGGTTGACCACCAACCGGCCAGCCCCTTCGGCCCATTGGTCGCGCAGGCCCAGGCTGAAGGTTATGTCGTCCACGCCAGGGGATCGGGGTCTCATCCCTTCCATGGTTATTATTTCAGAATTTTGACTCAGCAAGGCGCGGCCGCGCCGGGTGGAACAATGAGCTACTTAAGCGAGGGAGCTTTGACCAAAGGCTTCGCCTTGGTGGCCTATCCGGAGCATTGGGACCAGTCGGGGGTCATGACCTTTATCGTCAATCAGGACGGTAAGGTTTTTCAACGGAATCTGGGCGCGAAGACTTCCGATCTGGCCCAGGAGATGAAGGGCTACAATCCGGACAGTAATTGGACCCTGGTGCAGGATAAGGGAATATCCGATGCGGTGTCCGGGAAATGATGCCGGTTCGCCATCGGAGTTAAGCGTTATCGCCAGATGCTGGAATCGATTTGTCACGGGCTTACTTCATCATAACAAACTGAGTCATCGGCGATCTTGCGCTCGCGTGGGGACTGGCCCATTCTGTCCCGCCAATGTCCGAGCACAAAATTCAGAATGGGGGCGTTGCCCTCAATCCCAGCCAGCAGGAAGTCGCTTTTTCCACGGAAAAACATGTGGTCGTTCTGGCCGGGGCGGGTACAGGCAAGACCGCTGCCATTGTGCACAAGGTGGCGCATCTGATTCGCGGCGGCGTTCCGCGGCGTGAGGTGATGATGATCACGTTCACCCGGCGCGCGGCCAGCGAGATGCAGAAGCGCATCGGCGCCCTGATCCGGGATATTCCAAAACATGGCCGCGACGACTCGATGCTCGTCGGCACCTATCACGCGATTGCCAGCATGCTCCTGCGGCGCGACGCGCCCGGTTTTGGGCTTTCGGGTGCCAATTTCACCACGCTGGATGAGGACGATGCGAACAGCCTGATGAAGTCGGCCTTCCGCGAATGTGACATCAAGCCGGGTGATTCGGTGACGCCAGCCAAGGTGCGCGCGGCGCTTTCCTTCGCGCTGAACAAACGCATTGCGCTTGAGATCCATTTCCAGCACGAATTCCGCGAAAAGAGCGACCGGGCGCTCACCCTGGTGAAATGGTACCGGAAGCTGAAGCAAACCGCCAACGGCCTTGATTACGATGACCTCCTCGTCCTCCTGGGACGGCGCCTGGCCGAGGACAAGGCTTACGCGGCGCGGCTGCGCGCGGCTTTTCGTTACGTCATTTGCGACGAGTTCCAGGACAACAACGCCCTCAATTACGAAATCCTGTCGAAGCTCGACCCGGAACACCTCACTGTTGTCGGCGATGTGAACCAGTCGATCTTCGGTTTTCGCGGGGCTTCGTGCGGCCTGGTCGATCTCTTCCTCAAGGAACATGGTGATGCGCGCGTCATTCGCCTCGAGAAGAATTACCGTTCGGGGCAAAAGATTCTCGACCTGGCCAACGGCGTGGTGGAGAGCTGCCCGCGGGCACTCGTTTTGACCAGCGCCCGGGGCCACGCCAGCCAGACCGAGCTGATCCCGCTGCCGTCGGCGGTGAGCGAATCGGCCTTTATCATGGATTGGATTCGCCAGCGCATCGAACGCGGCACCAAGCCATCTGAGATTGCCGTGCTTTCCCGGTCGTCCCGTTCCATCGAAACGGTGGAACTGGCGCTCAAATTCCAGAAGATACCTTATCGCAAATATGGCGGTTTGAGTCTGGGCGACTCTGCGGAGGTAAAGGATTTCATCGCCTTTCTGCGCCTCGCGTTTAATGCCAACGACCGCGTCGCGCTTGTGCGCTGCCTGACGCTCTTTCCCGGCGTGGGTGAAGCTGCGGCAGAGAACTATGCCTCCGCGGACGAATCGCCCGCGGACGAGCTTTTCGCCGTCGAGCGATCGCTTCCGCGCGGCGCGGGCAGTCTGAAGGAGTGGCTGGCGAAATTGCATGCCACACAGGGCCTCGGCGCGAGAGGCGACTATCTTCTCCACGTCATCTACCCGCTGATCGAGCGAAATTATCCGCAGAACCATGCCGAGCGCATGGCGACGCTTCAGGCACTCGTCAATTCCATGAAGGCGACCACGCTCTCAACGGCCGAGTTTCTCGACGCGTTTTCGCTCGAAAAATCGACTGAAAAGGACCATCTCGAATCGGAACTTACCGTGGCCACGATCCACGCCAGCAAGGGGCTCGAATATGATTGCGTGGTTCTTTGCGGTGCGGGCAGCGCCCAGATGCCGCATCCGAAATCAACCGATCCGGAGGCATTCGAGGAAGAGCGGCGGCTGATGTACGTGGCGGTGACCCGTGCCCGCAGCCGTCTCTTAATCACCTATCCCGTGGATGGCTTGCCCGGTTCGCCCCAGCGTTCGAGTCCGTTTCTGCCTCCGAAATTTCCCTGGGATGATCTGAGCCATTAGAGGCTATCCGCTCAGTTGTCTCGTTTTACGGTCGCGGCGGATTTGCTTGCGTCGTTTTCAGACTTTCCCACCAGGGCGCGTTTGCACCAGAGCTTGCGTCCCTTGAATTCAATTCCATTGAGTTTTGACACGATGAGGTCGGCGTTCGCTTCGGCCACATCGACAAAGGTCTGCTTGGTCTGCAAGCGGATGACCCCGACGGTCTCCCGGGGAAGCTTGGTGATTCCGACGATGACGCCAAGCACATCGCCGGGCTGAACACCGTGATCACGACCAACACCGAGAGTGAGGCGCGCCATGCCGGGCTCATGCGAGACCGCGCCCGATTCCCGGTCCGCCTTCAGGCCGGAGCCGGTTGCGACGGGTCGACGTTCATTCCGCTCTGAATATTTCGCGGGCTCCCGGTGGTCAGAGCGCTTGGGATGCGTGTCATCGTCCCGTTGCGGGGGAGCAAGTCGTCGCGGCGGGACGGGATCGATTGCCTTGGGGTCGTTCTCGCCGAAGAGATGGATCAGTGCGGAGGCAATATCGGTCGCGACGAAACCTTGATCGAGCAAGCGGCCGATGAGGGCATCCTGCCTTTCGTACTTTCCTTCCTCCAGGGTTTTGTGCAGCGAGTCATAAAAGCTGTTGGCGCGCTTCCTCTCCACTTCCTCTTCGGATGGGATTTTTTCGCGCCGGATTTTTCCTTTGGTGAAGCGAATGATGCTCTGCATCTTGTAGATTTCGCGGCCGGAAACGAAGGTGATCGCCCGTCCGCTGCGCCCGGCCCGGCCCGTGCGCCCGATCCGGTGGATGTAATCATCGCCATCATGGGGCAGGTCGTAATTGAAGACCACTTCCACGTCATCGACATCGAGACCGCGCGCCGCCACATCGGTGGCGACGAGGAAATCCAACCCGCGCTTGCGGAATTTCGCGATTACGCGTTCGCGCATCGCCTGGGTCATGTCGCCATGCATTTTATCAGCGGCGTAGCCGCGCGCTGCCAGGTGCTCGGTCAATTCGTCGACCATCATTTTGGTGGCGCAAAAGATGATGCCGAACGTGATGTCCTGAAGGTCGATCAGGCGGCACAAGACATCGAGTTTCGAACGGCGGTCGACTTCGTAGTAGACCTGCTCGATGGCAGGCATGGTCAACGCCTGCGTTTCAATGGTCACGTTCACCGGGTTCTTCGTGAACGTTTTGATCAAGTCCTGGATGGGGCGGGGCAATGTCGCCGAGAAAAAAACCGTCTGACGATCTGAAGGCGCCTGTTTCAGCACGGTCCGAATATCGTCTAAAAACCCCATGTCGAGCATGCGATCAGCCTCGTCGAGGATGACCATTTTCACCCGGTCCAGCTTCAAGGTGCGCCGGTCGAGATGGTCCATGACGCGACCGGGTGTTCCGATGACGATTTGCGCGCCGTCCTTCAGTCCGCGTAATTGGCGGTCGTAGGATTGGCCGCCATAAATCGGAATCTCGCGAACGCCTTTTTTGAAGGAGGCCAGCTTCGCAACTTCCTCGGCCACCTGTACGGCCAATTCGCGCGTCGGACAAAGAATCAAAACCTGAGGTGCCCGGAGACCGGGATCAACTTTTTCAATGGCAGGCAGCGCAAACGCAGCCGTTTTGCCGGAACCCGTTTGCGATTGTCCCACGACATCGGCTCCCGAAAGCAACGCGGGAATAGCCTGAGATTGAATGTGTGTCGCTCCCTCATATCCCATCTGGGCCACGGCCTTGAGCAACTCCGGCGACAACCCCAGCTCTGTGAAAAGTTTCTTCTGCATTTGAACTTATACGCCAACGCAGCCTCAGCCACCATAACTTACGTTGGGCATGTTCGGGACAGTCTAAAAGTATCTTCTGTTGGCATCTTGGGGCTTGGCTCTACCGTTAATCGTACAGGCATGAGTCACAGCACCTCCAGCGCAGCTTTTGTTTCCGAGGCCGCGCCCAGTACTGCCGTGAAGCGATTGCTTCCCTGGCTGGTTGCCGTGGCCTTCTTCATGCAATCGCTCGACACGACGATTCTCAACACCGCCGTGCCTGCGATTGCGAAGGCCCTTGCCGTTGCTCCGCTGAGCATGAAAGCCGTCTTGGCGAGCTATACGTTAAGCCTGGCGGTATTTATCCCGATCAGCGGCTGGATGGCGGACCGCTTCGGCACGCGTCTGGTGTTCGCGTCGGCCATTGGGTTGTTCAGCCTGGGATCATTACTTTGCGGCATTTCAAGCAGCATCCATTTTCTCGTGGCGTGCCGCGTCTTGCAGGGCTGTGGGGGTGCCATGATGGTTCCCGTGGGGCGGTTGACCATCGTACGGACTTTCGCCAAATCGGAACTGGTGCGCGCCATGAGTTTCGTGGCCATCCCCGGTCTGATTGGTCCCATGCTCGGCCCCATTGCCGGCGGTATCATCGTTGCCTATTTTCATTGGCGCGTGATCTTTTTTATCAATCTGCCCATCGGCCTTCTCGGTTTGTACATGGTCTACCGGCATCTCCCTGACTATCGTAAAGCAGTCACTCATCCCCTGGACGTGACGGGACTCATTCTTTTTGGCTCAGGAATCGGATTGCTGTCGTATGTGCTGGAGGTATTTGGCGAGCACACGCTGGGTTGGCCCTCGATTCTGGCGCTCCTGCTTGTCTCCGCCGCGCTGCTCACCGCTTACGGGCTGCGGGCGATGCGCACCGAGTTTCCCTTGCTCCGGTTGGCCCTGTTCCGCATCCGGTCTTTTCGCGCGGCGGTCGACGGCAGCTATTTTACGCGGCTGGGCATAGGTGGAATCCCCTTTATTTTTCCGCTTCTTTACCAGGTGGGTCTCGGGTTCACCCCCGTGCAGGCAGGTCTCCTGATGGTTCCGCAAGCGCTGGCCTCGATGAGCCTCAAAATGACGATGCCAGGTATTCTCAGGTACCTGGGCTACCGCCGCGTTTTGATCAGCAACACCGTTATCCTGGGTGTCCTCATCATGTTGTTTGCGACCATCGGTGTGGGTACTCCCGTATGGCTCATTGTCGGGCAGGCATTCGTTTTTGGTTTTTTTACTTCACTCCAATATACGAGCATGAACACCCTGGTTTATGCCGATGTCAGCGAGGAACAGGCCAGCAGCGCCAGCACGATCGCGAGCACGATGCAACAAATGGCCATCAGTTTCGGTGTGGCCACGGCATCGCTGGCCACGGCGTTTTTCATTCCCGACCGCTTTCATGCGAGCGCCCCGGAAATGATCCACGGCATCCACGAGGCCTTTCTGGTCCTGGGTGGATGGACCATTATCTCGTCCTTTGTTTTTCGCGAATTGAAAGATAACGACGGCGGAACCGTCAGTCTGCACAAGGACATGGCGCACCCCGGATGAGGCGTCGCTCTATTTCGAAGACACGTCCGGGCAACCCCACTGGGCGGGCAGCAGATAATTAAAGTGTTTCCTGGCCAGGAGAATGTCTTCCTCATCCAATGAAGCGACATAGGCCATCAGCCATGCCTTGGCCTTGGCCCGGGCGTCGTTGCGGGCATAGCCGGAACTTTCTTCGACTTCCCGAATCAGATTCTTGAGCATGGAGGAAGGAGTGTCGTCTCCGCTGAAAGCGCCTCCGGGCGAGTCATACTGCAAATAATGGAGGTGATCGACGCCGATCTGTCGCCATAAAATCGAGACGCATATTCCCAGACTGCCGAGACCCGTCATGGCCAGCGGAAAATGGACTGGCTGCGTGCCTGATATACTCAAGAGGAAGGCGGCTAGAATAATTCCCTCAAGGCCAAGTCCGGCCAGAGCGATGGAAAAAATCGTGAAGATGATCCACAAAAGGAAAGAGAAACATTCCAAGCAGGCTCGCAACATGGGCAGCTTCATACTCAATTACCTGATTAAAGTTAGTTTAGGTGCCGGGGAAATCAAATGGCCCTGCTTTCAATCTGTAAAATCTTAGGCCTCGGCCCACTGCCGCCGCCATAGGGTCTACACCCCATCACGGATGGCTCCGCTTTCATTCCGGGAGAGCGTGTGGCCGGACATTGCAACTCTCCCTGAATTTTGTCACGCTAACTGCTCACGTAGCGATCCATGCACCTGACTCCCCGCGAACAAGAAAAGTTGCTCATCGTGACCGCAGCCGATCTGGCCCGGCGGCGCCAGAAGCGCGGCTTGAAGCTCAATTACCCCGAGTCAGTGGCCATCATCACCTACGAAATCATCGAGGGCGCGCGCGATGGGCGGAGTGTGGCCGATCTGATGAGCTATGGCACGACGCTGCTGAAGCGCGACGAGGTGATGGAAGGCGTATCGGAAATGATCCACGATGTGCAGGTGGAGGCGACTTTTCCAGACGGCACCAAACTCGTGACCATTCACCACCCCATTCGATGATCCCGGGCGAAATCAAAACCCCGGTCGGCGCGGGCCCGCTTCAAGCCAATGTGGGTCTGGCGGAGATTCGCCTCGCTGTTTCCAACGCGGGAGACCGCCCGGTTCAGGTCGGTAGCCATTTTCATTTTTTTGAGGTCAACAGCGCCCTGATTTTTGACCGGGAAAAAGCGCGCGGCTTTCGCTTGAACATCCCTGCGGGTAATGCGGTGCGTTTCGAGCCCGGCGACACCAAGGAAGTGGCACTCGTGGCCCTGGCCGGCAAACGCGAAGTCTATGGTTTGAACAATGGGGTCAACGGGCCTCTCTCCTAGTTTTTTCAACCCGATCACTTATGCCCCTGGAAATTTCGCGACGCGCCTATGTGGAAATGTTTGGCCCCACGGTGGGCGATCAGGTGCGCCTGGCCGATACCGATTTGTGGGTGGAGGTGGAACGAGACCTGATTGCCGAGAACGGCGGCTACGGAAACGAAGTCAAGTTCGGGGGCGGCAAGGTGATTCGTGATGGCATGGGACAATCGCCCCTTGCCTTGGCAGTTGATTCGCTTGATCTGGTGATTACGAATGCGCTGATCGTCGATGCGATGGCGGGCGTCATCAAGGCCGACGTGGGAATTAAAAACGGCCGCATTGCCGGGATTGGTCACGCCGGAAATCCACTGATTCAAAATGGAATCACGATGGTGATTGGTGCGGCGACGGAAGTCATTGCCGGAGAGGGTTGCATCCTCACGGCGGGGGGCATCGACTCGCACATCCACTTCATTTGCCCGCAGCAAATCACGGAGGCGCTTTCGAGCGGGATCACCACCATGATTGGGGGAGGCACGGGGCCGGCCACGGGAACGAATGCCACGACCTGCACGCCCGGTCCCTGGAACATGCACCGGATGCTTGAAGCCGCCGAGGAATACCCGATGAATCTCGGCTTTCTCGGCAAGGGCAACGCCTCCACCCCGGAGCCTTTGCGCGAGCAGGTGCGGGCCGGAGCCATTGGCCTGAAGTTGCACGAAGATTGGGGCACAACGCCTGCCGCCATCGACACCTGTCTCGGCGTGGCCGATGAGTTCGACGTGCAGGTGGCCATCCACACGGACACGCTCAACGAATCGGGTTTCGTCGAGGATTCGCTCCGGGCCATGAAGGGGCGTACGATCCACACGTATCATTCCGAGGGCGCGGGCGGCGGCCATGCGCCGGACATCATCAAGGTTTGCGGGGACGCGCATGTCCTTCCATCCTCCACCAACCCGACGCGGCCTTTTACGGTCAACACCATCGACGAGCACCTCGACATGCTGATGGTCTGCCATCACCTCGATTCCAAAATTCCCGAGGACGTGGCCTTTGCCGAATCACGCATCCGTCCGGAGACCATTGCGGCCGAGGACATCCTGCACGACCTCGGCGCCTTCTCCATGCTTTCCAGCGACAGCCAGGCCATGGGGCGGGTCGGCGAGGTCATCATTCGCACCTGGCAGACCGCGCACAAGATGAAGACGCAGTTCGGCAAGCTCGATCCCGATGCCGCTCCCGGAGCTTCCTCTCACGGCGCGGCGGATAATTTTCGCGCTCTGCGTTACATCGCCAAATATACGATCAACCCGGCGATCGCTCATGGCGTCGCGCACGAAGTTGGATCGATTGAAGTCGGAAAATATGCCGATCTCGTTTTGTGGAAACCGGCCTTTTTCGGCGTGAAGCCGGAACTCATCATCAAGGGCGGAATGATCGCCTGCGCCAACATGGGTGATCCCAATGCCTCGATTCCGACGCCGCAGCCCACGCTCTACCGTCCTCAATTCGCCGCGCACGGGCGCGCGAAGTACAAGACCTCGCTGACTTTCGTGAGCAAAGCGGCGCTCGAATTGGGTGCTCTCCGCGAACTTCAGCTCCAGAAGCGAGTCGTCGCCGTCAGCAACACGCGCCACATCACCAAACGCGACCTGGTCTGGAATGCCTCTCTGCCCCGGATTGAGGTCGACCCGGAGACCTACACCGTCAAGGCTGATGGCCGGGAACTCCGCTGCGAACCGGCCCGGCTGCTGCCGATGGCCCAGCGCTATTTTCTTTTTTAACCTGCCGCTGATTGCCCATGAGTGAACTGACTCTGATCCAAAACTTGCCTCACCACCACGATCATCATGGGGAACATTCTCATGTGAAGTTGCTGGCCCATCGGACGACACTCGCCAAGCGCCGCTGGCGTGGCACGGCGGAGGATGGCCATGAATTTGGATTCGATCTCGATACGACGCTAAGTCACGGCACTCACTTCTGGCAGAAAGATGAGACGTCTTATGTCATCGAACAAATGCCGGAGGAGGTGCTGGAAATAGCCGTGGTGACGACCGAACAAGCGGCGCGCGTGGCTTGGAACCTCGGCAATCTCCACTTCGGCGTGCAGGTGGTTCCCGGTGCTGTGCGCGTGACCGAAGATCCGGCGGTGTTGCAGCTTCTTTTGCGCGAGGGCATTCCATTCAAACGGGTGACATGCGTATTTCTGCCCCTCTCGGCGGGCGCGCATTCTCACACACACAGCCATCATCATGGAGAATGAAACCAATCCGGCCTTCCCCTGGCTGGCCCGGCTCTTGCAGGTCACTGACTCCGCCTTCCCCACGGGAGGTTATGCCCATTCCTATGGATTCGAGCAGGTGGTTGAAATGGGCATCGTTCGCGATGCGGAATCGATGACCCATTATCTGCGACAGCATCTTTGGCCGATGCTCGTTTATTTTGAGTTGCCCGCGATTCGGTTTGCCCGGCAAGCCGCGCTGAAAGGCGACCTAAACGACCTGATCGAACTCGATGGCTGCGTGGACGCGAGCAAAACCGCGCGTGAATTGCGTGAAGCAAGTCGTGCCACGGGCCGCCGCCGTCTCCATGCTTTTTGTGAAACAGGTTTGTCGCCCATCCTGACCGCTTTTGTGCGTGCCGTGGAACAAGGCCGCGCGCACGCTCACCACACCGTTGTCTACGGGTTGGGCTTGGCGGGTCTTCCACAACAGGTCGTCCTGGCTTCCTGGGCTTTTCAAAGTCTCAGTTCGGTCTGTCTTTCTTCGCCCAAGCTTTTGCGCATCGGGCAGGACGCCGCCCAGCGCGTTCTGACCGCTTCACTTCTCGGCTGGGAAGAAAATGTGGCGCTTTCGCTTGCGATCGACCGGGAGGAATGGGGCTGGTTTGATCCATTCGTCGAAATAGCGTCGATGCAACATGAAATTGCTTATGAGCGTCTCTTCATCTCCTGAATCGTCCTCGCCCCAGCGGAGCAAGCGTATCCTGCGCCTGGGCATCGGCGGGCCGGTTGGTTCCGGTAAAACGATGTTGGTTTTACGGCTTTGCCAGTGGCTGAGGGAGGAGTTCAGTCTCGGTGTCATCACCAACGATATCTACACCCGCGAAGATGCCGAATTCCTGGTCCGCAACGAGGCATTGCCGCCCGACCGGGTGCTCGGAGTCGAGACCGGAGGCTGTCCCCATACGGCCATTCGGGACGATACCAGCATGAACATGGCCGCGGTGCGCCAGTTGGAAGAACGCCATCCGGGGCTTGAGATCATCCTCATCGAAAGCGGCGGTGATAATCTGTCCGCGACCTTTTCCCCGGAGCTGGCCGATGCGTTTATTTATGTCATTGATGTCGCCGAGGGTGACAAAATTCCCCGCAAGGGTGGCCCCGCCATCCGCCACAGCGACCTCCTGCTCATTAACAAAATCAGCCTCGCTCCTTATGTCGGGGCCGATCTCGAGGTGATGCGCCGCGACTCCCTGCTCATGAGAAACCAGCGTCCGTTTATTTTTGCCGACCTGAAATCAGGGGTGGGCCGGGACGAAATCCTGGAATGGCTTAACCGGGAGTATCTATTTGTCTGATACCAGGGCCAATAGTTTAAACGGGAATCTCGACCTGGTTTGTGCGTGGGATCCGGCCCGCAGAAGCTACCTGGCCCGGCAATCCTTTTCGGCGCCGGTTCATCTCAGCAAATCGTATTGGGACGGGGAAAGCCTGCTTGTTCATATCGTCAATCAAACCGCGGGCTTTTTTGGCGGCGACACCATCCGCGTCAACGTTGCCGTCGAACCGGGCGCCAGCCTGGTGCTCTCGAGCCCTTCCGCCGCGCGCTATCATCCTTCGCAGGGGAGGGAAACCCGGATTCAGCAGTCTTTTCAAATTCGCGCCGGAGGCAGTCTCGAGGTCTACCCGGAAATTTCCATTCCGCAGCGCGACTCACGTTCCTCTCAACAATCCAAGATTCATATCGAAGAGGGTGGTGAACTTATCTTCCTCGAAACGCTGAGCCCGGGACGCGTGGCATCGGGCGAGGTGTTCGCCTTCGAGAATTACTCATGGCGAACCGATATCCACGTCGATGATCGGCTGGTGCATCGCGAGCGGGCCTCGCTCTCTCCGGGGGAATCCAGATTGGCCGGACTCAAAGCACTTTTTCCGAATAGCTACTATGCCGGTTTCGTGATCATTTCGCCCGCCGCCGCCAAGTGGGACGACGATTTTCTCCACACCGTGAAAAATCTCTCCAAGGAACTCAAAGCCAGGTGCGCAGCGTCCAAACTTCACGCTCACGGCTACTCCATCCGCCTGCTTGCCGCCGATAGTCTGGCTTTGCGCGAAGGCATCTGCAGGTTACGTGAACTGATTTATCGAGGCATTAAAAGACGTATGCCTGACGTGAGAAGAAGCGTTTGATGGGGATTATTCGGGAGAATCGGGTGGAAGCTTTGGCGGCCAGGGCGGAGGAGTGCCGAAGAGGTGTTGGGGAGGGTGTTCGATATTGCCTGGCTCAACCTTTGCGAAGTAGCCGCCGATGATGTAGGGAAATTTTCCAGGAGTGACGTGATAGTGCCAGCCGCGCACGTCGTCGTAGCAGGCGTTGAAGGCGTTGAGCGGATTCGTGGTTGAATCCCTGGCCATGATGCCCGCGCTTTGGTAAGGACCGTAGATCGGCAGGCCGTCGAAGGCAAAGCCGATGACCTGCGAGGGCGCCTCGCCTTTGTCGACAAAGGGTGTGTTCACGCAAATCGGATACTTGTGATAGTGGTATTGGCCGAAGGGATTGGGATGTCCGCAACAATAGTCCATGATGTTGGACGCGTCTTTCATCGTTGCATCGAAGGGATTGTAAAAAACGACGCCGTTGACCGCTATGCCGATGGGCCCCATTGGGAGCGCGTGGTTGCGGTCGGAATCATCCATGGCCACGGCATCCGGGTTGAGCGCCGGTTCCAGGGGCAGCCGATAGGTCCGGCTCATCTCCTGGATATAACTGGGGTTGAAGCCCGGAAACTTCGCCGTGGGATGGTTGGGCAGGTTTTTGGATTTAACGGTGAGAAAACCATCGCCTTGAAAAAGAAGCACGACATTGTCCGGTACGAAACGGTCCTGGGAGACGATGTTGCCTTGCTCGTCCTTGTACCCGGCCCGAAGCCACGCCGTCATATTATTGAGAAAGGGATTAATCAGGCGATCGCTCTTGTAAAAGAGACGGTCGGCATTTTCCTCTGTTACAGTCAGGTGCGAAGCATCCGCTTTTTCGCCGGGAGAGGGATCGTAATACCAGCGGCCTCCGAGTGACATCAGCTTGCTCGTGTCCATGGGTCCGGAGGCACTCGCCGCGGGAGTGCGCTCGGCGGGATCAATCCGGCCTGTAAGGGATCGTGAACGCTGAACCATGGAAAAGTCATCAATCAGAAAAGCAGCGTGTTGCGGGCGAGTCGCGACGCCCTTGTTGTAGGAGAGGCTGATTCTCACCGCGTCGACTTCGGGAAAGGGAAGAAGCTCCTCCAGTTCGTAGCTTCGCCAGACAGCCGCACCTCCAACGTGATAGTCGCCATTGACGGTGAGGTTTTTCCGGTCGAGTTCGATCTCGCCATAGATAGGCCGCGAGGCGCAATCGAGGTAATCGGTTCCGTTCTTCGCATAAAACTCGATCTTCATTTCCAGCGAATTGTCGGGGACGGAGAACCCATCCTCCGCAAGGCCGCGAAAGCGAAAACTGATCCAGCGCCCCTTCGACTGATCGATTCCGCGTACCAACTGACTCACGGCACCCCCATTGGTTGCCTCTCCGGGAAAGATGATGCCGTTGGTGGCGAAATCGTCCCAACTGCCCAGGTATCCG
>Ga0302320_10015962_pt1 | contig 15378 bp, 3 predicted proteins | sample Bog_T0_3_FD_202130 | JGI IMG/M metagenome (GOLD analysis project Ga0302320, IMG submission 202130) | Peat permafrost microbial communities from Stordalen Mire near Abisko, Sweden - Bog_T0_3 | ecosystem: Environmental > Terrestrial > Soil > Wetlands > Peat | place: Sweden: Abisko, Stordalen Mire... | reverse complement strand
AAACTGTTTAGCAGCTTTAATAATTGCTGGTATACCATGTTTACCAATAATCATCTTTTGACCCATTATGGTTCTCTCCAAGCTTCTGATTTATATTCTTGAACTGGACTTAATAAATAGTCAATGACTCGGCGTTTACCAATTTTAATCTCAGCAACAACAGACATACCAGGAGTTAAAGTAACTAAATTATTATCTATCATGATATGATTTTGAGCTAATTCAATCTGAGCTGGAAATATTAATTCAGAACTTGACTCATTAAGTTTAACTGAATCAAGAGAGATACTTTGTACTTGACCACTAATAGTACCATAACGGCTATATGGAAATGCTTCAATTTTAACTGTTACAGATTGCCCAGGGCTAATAAAACCTACATCTTTATTGGCAATATTGACTTCTGCTTGTTGCGGTGCATCATGAGGCGTAATCATCATTAATGTCTGAGCACCTTGTACAATCCCACCAACAGTATAAACAGCTAGTTGTTGTACTATACCATCCATTGGTGCTCGTAAGATTTGTAAGCGATCTCGCTCTTGGACTTTAGCTAGCTCTTGTTCTGTTGTTGACAAAACAGATTGGGATTTATTTAAATTATCATGCCACTCACGGTATTTTTGGGCAATATAACTAACTTTATTCTCACGTATTGTATTTGCACGAGCCTTTAGCACTTCCAATTCCTGCTGTTTAACTGTAATTGATAGCTCAGTTTCTAATGCTTCTTTTTCTTTCGCTAATAACTCAGTTTTAGATACAAATTTAGACTTTAACAACTCACGACTTGGAGCAAGGCGTTGTTGAATATTATGTAGCAATTTTTGTAGCCCCACTATGCTAGCTTGATTAGCTATTTGTTCAGATTGATTAGCTGCTAATTCAGCATCAAATTTCGCTAATATTGCTTTATATTCCTGCCAAATACTAATAAGATGAGCTCTGGATCTTATTGCAGCTGATTCTTCAATATTATCCGGCATTGTAAGTGCATTTAATGGTTCGTCACTAAGTAATACTTGATAACGGGCTAATTCCAGTTGCTGAAAAGATCTTTGTTCTTGAAGACGACGAATTTCTTGCGTAATTCCTACTATATTAAGCACCAACAACCTATCACCACACTTAACATGCTGTCCATTCTTAACAAGAATCTCTGCTACTTCACTTAATTCATAGGCCTGAATAGTTTGAGAACGGCTAGGTAAAATTAATCTACCTGTAGCAGTAGCATGAATATCTAACTGACCAAAATAAGCCCAAATTAATGCTAATAATACTAATATGCTTATTGCAATTGCTGTAATTCTAGCAGTAGCAGAAGGTGGAGATTCTATTAATTCAAGATAAGATGGTAAAAACTCATATTGTACATCATGAGTCTGAAAATAAGACCTAGCTCGGTACCAACAAAATTTAATTTTTCTAGTGATATTTTTAAGCTTATTATTTAGTTTAGTTTGCTGACAGTAATTTTTTAACAATAATAATTGTTTTATTATATTCATCAGACTGCCTATCGTAAATCTTGTTGTAGCTGCCACAAGTAAGCATATTTACCACCTAATATTAACAGCTCCTGATGTGTCCCCTGCTCGATAATGTTTCCTTGTTGTAATACAATGATGCGATCACATTGTTGTACGGTAGATAAGCGATGAGCAATAGTAATTACTGTACGGTCATAAGCTATTTTAGCCATATTAGCTTGGATCACAGATTGTGATTCATCATCCAAACTACTTGTTGCTTCGTCAAAAATTAGTATTTTAGGTTTAATTAATAAGGCTCGAGCAATAGCAATACGTTGACGCTGTCCTCCTGATAACGAACTACCACCTTCGGCAATAACTGTATCATAACCAAGTGGTAAACGTAAAATAAACTCATGAGCTCCAGCAAGTTTAGCAGCTTTAATTACTGCCTCTAAAGGAGCTTGTGGCTGTGATATCGCTATATTATCACGCACAGTACTATTAAAGAGATAATTGTCCTGCAGTACCACTGCCACTTGTTTTCGTAAATGGTACGCATCTAAATTATTTAATAGCTCTTTATCCAATAATATTTGTCCTTGTTCTGGTAAAAAGAGTCGTAATAATAAATGAGCCAGTGTACTTTTACCAGAGCCTGATTCACCTATTATACCAATTTGCTCGCCAGATGGAATATATAATGAAATGTCTTGTAGCACCAAAGGAGCTGTTGGTTGATAACGGAAACTAACTTGCTTTAGGGTAATTTCACCTTGTAAATCAGCTTTTTTGCCTTCAGACTCTTGTTCTACCGGTAAATTCAAAGTATCACCAAGTATATCTATTGCTACTTGTGCTTGGATAAATTTACGCCATAACTCGACTAATTTAGCTAAAGGCTGAGCAAAATGCTGCGATAGCATATTAAATGCAATTAATTGACCAAGAGTAATCTCCAGATTAATCACTGCTCTAGCTCCACACCATAAAATTAGAGTACTAGTTACTTTACCAACTCCCTGAACTAAATGTTCAGATAAAGAAGAGAATATTTGTGTTTGATAACTAGTGCTTACTAAATTTCGAGTTTGCTCCTCCCAGCGTCCCGTAAAACGTGACTCTATTGCTAAACTTTTAACTGTTTCAGCTCCAGCTATAGTTTCAGTGAGAAAGGCAGTATTAGCTGCACTGTAACGAAACTGAGTCTCTAATTTTGCTTGTAGCGGCTTAGTAAACCACCAAGCTACCATGATATAAAAAGGTATAGAAATAAGCACTATTATAGTTAATGTAGGGGATATTAACCACATTACTGCTAAAAATATACCCATAAAACTAATATCAACAAATAGAGTAAATAGTGAGCTACTTAAAAATTCTCTAATACTATCTAATTCACGAACACGAGCTACTAATGAACCAACTGAGCGATTTTTGAAATAAATTAAAGGAAGTCCAAGAAGATGCTTTACTAGTTTAATACCAAGTAAAATATCAATACGTTTTACTGTATGATTATATTGGTATTCCCGTAATCCTTTTAATAAAACCTCAAAAATACTAGTAATTACTAAACCAAACACTAATACATCTAGTGTAGCTGTAACTTGATAAGCCAAAACCTTATCCATCACTATTTGAAAGAATAAAGGTAACACCAATCCCAGTAACTGTAGTACTAGTGAAAAGAGCAGTATTTCAGCTAAGATATAGCGATATTGCCAAAAAACCGGTACAAACCATGATATGTTGAATTTAAGTGATGAAGTAGATAAAATAATCACTACACCACTCCATTGGTGGCATAGTTGCTCTCTAGACCATAACTCAATATTAGACTTAAATGGATGTTGCACTAAAGCGTTATCTTGATCTATCTTAGCAAGTACTATGTACTCTCCATCATTAGCAAGAAATGCTAATGGTAAATCTTTATGAGTAAGGTAATGATATGTTATATGCTTCTGTTTTAGCTTTACTCCATAAGTTTTATTAAGCTCATTAAGGTTAGAACTAATATTTTGATTAGGTGATGGTAATATATCTTCAGTAATCTTAATTCCTGTTAGCTGTAATAATAATTTACTACAAGCTATAGCACTCCGTATATTACTTATTACATTTTTCATAAATCCCCACGTCAAGCATTAACAAATTAAGTGAAATATAATTAAGTAATTACTGCCCTATTAGGGATAATAAGTATATCCTAATTTATAGTTATTTCACTTATACTAAAATTTATTATCTGTTTAACTCAACTACCAAAGTTTTAAGTAAATCTCATTACTAATATATAATTTCTTTAACAGTCTCATTTAAGTACAGTTAGAAACTATTTGAGGATATTGGTCAATTACATGGTGTAAATTTGTTGTGCCACAATATCCTATATTATTATCTACATGTAACGCTGACATACAGTGAACTAGATGTTCATGAACTAAATATCTTGAATTACATTGTTGATTATTAGCTTGCTGCAGTCCTTGCTGTTGGTAATCAGTAGTATGAATACATTCAATAGATTCTTTCAGTTCTGTTTGTAGAACTTTAAGGTTCTCATTAAGTTCTGTAATTATTTCAGTGTTAACAGTAGATTGCTTACTTAATTCTGCTATTTCTTCTATACGATCTTCCAAAATATTTCTAGCCCATTGTCTATTCTCTTCACTGACCTCAGATGATAAAGTTTTTAGTAAACTCTCAATGCTTTTAATACTAACTTGCCACTCGCTTCGTTGTTGAGTAGTAATTTCAACAATGCTTGAATTTAGAGAAGCATTCTCTTCATTAGTAACATGAGTCTTTTCTAAACCTAATAATATCTTAGCCTTAGTTACTAGTTTCCCTATTAACTTATCAATACCAAAAGCACGAGCTAGCATTAATTGGGCATTTATCTGGTCTAAACTAGGAGGTATAATATTTGTAGTATAAACTAGATTCGTATGATTTCCTTCACAATATATAGACGGTTTTCCATAAAACTCAATAGGACGACAATTTTTATAACTATCTCTCTGTATAGAATAACCTTTAATCTGTGCAAAATTAGTTCCTTGGTAAATGTTACTAAAAATCTTAGCTTGACCACTAGGTGATGTACAGCTTATAACATCTGCAACATATTTTTGACTATTAGCATCCCAAGCATAAGGTACACAATTTACTTCTTGATTTTCAGTACTAGATGCTGGAGTTGAATGTTCATGGTTATTGTTAGGAACTTCATAATTATGTTGTGATTTTGTATTAGTACCTATATCACTTAGATAAGGCTTAGTACTGGTATCTAATCTTGATGCATCATGGTAAGTGTTAGGTAAAATTTGTGCCACCTTTTCAAAAGAGTTAGCACTTAAATAGTTCACTACATCTACCATTGTTGATCTTATATTTTTGACTAATTTAACTGGCCAAGATTCTAATCTAGATGCACCAGAAGAGATAGGTTGAACAAAATCATTATTATAGAAAGAAGATAATTGTTCCTGGTCATTTTCTACACCATCAATTACATTACCTTGAACTATAAGTGTATCTTCTTCATTTGCATCAGCTTCACGACGATTACGTAGATATTTAGTATTATTATATATAGTTTCTAGTTCTTGTTCTTCAATATTTAAGTAATTATCATCTAGGTCACTTTTTACTTTTTCTTGCATTCTGTATTTTAAGGCTTGTTGGTGATGCTCAACAAATCTTTCTACCTGAAACACTATATCTTCTTTTTCTAAATGCCTTACCAAACGATGAATTATCTTTTTGTCAATAACAGTCTCAAAGCATGGATCAATTTCTGCTAGTAACTCTGATCTTTCACTGTAAGGACTTCTTAATGATGAATCACTGTAGCTTTTAGCTATTAACCACATTAATGCTTCTACAGCTCGATCATGTTGTAGTATCTGTTTTAGATGTTGGTTATCATAATCACTATTATGCACATTAACAAACCGAACTTGATCTATTGATGAATCAAATCCTAAACACTGATATGTTTTAACATTATTTTTTATACCAATACTTGCTAGTAAATATTTTAAGCCATTAATTATCTTAGAATCCAATTGCTCTAATTGTTGATTCACTACATAGCTTAGTTGTATTGTACTTTCAGGTTCAGATCCATCAGACACATAACCAGTATTAGATCCTTGATAATCTGCTTGACTCAAAATGGAGCTATAAATGTTGTTCCAGTATCCATCTCTCTTATCATGCCTACTATGCCTTATAGGATGTTGCTCACTTTGTCCTATTGCACTATGCTCGCTACTTTGAGTCATATTTATAGTTTCTATAGGCTCTAACTTAAGTCTTGCATCATTAATTTTGTAAAAACTACCATCTTTGTCAAACTGAAAGGCAATATGCTGATTCTCCAGACCTACCTCATAACTAATTAAATTAATCAACAAGTGCCATTCTATACCTGCGTGACTGAATCTTATACCTCTTACATACACATTATGATCTCCTGTAAAATTAGAAAAAAAGATGTTACCAAAACACAAATTAGTATAATCATTTGTATGACTTTTACTTACTTTTACATTGTCAACTTCTGTTATATTTAACACAGTTAAGTCAACAATATCATTAGGTGAATTTTGGTAAAACTCATCTTCATTTTTTATTTCAAGATAAAGATTCACACTAGCATTTGGAGTAATACACTCTGACACGTAATTATTTTTCGGTAGAATAAAGATATATTTATCTTCTTCTCTTCCTCCTTCCACTGTTGTAACTTGATAATGACCACATTTCATAATATAATCACAATAACTTTTTACATTATTCCCATAATTTCTGGATATGTTGTATCCTCTTTCAGGATTGTTATTATTATAGGAAAAATCAATAGGTATTATATCTGAATACACACCACCAATTACTGCTTTTTTAACAGGTACTAATAGGTAATCTTGTACTACCTCTATCATTTGCATTGGAAGGTTTAAAGTATTATTATTCATAATACTTTTTGCAATTTCATAAGCAGACATTTCGAATGAGTTTCTAACATTCATAGATACTAGTACTATTGCTTCTAGCTCACTTTTGCTGTTCTGTATAACCTTTGCATCAATATGAACTCCTGACCCACTTAGTACTTGATATTTCATATCTGCTAATATATTGAGCAAAGACTTGTTTTTAATTACGACTGTTTGTTCCCTTAAGTACTGACTAGCCTTAACTATTAACTTTCTGAAGCTGTTTACCTTGACGCTTGAAATAACATCTTGTTTATTGTCACTTAAAAGCTCTATATTGTAACTATTTTCCTCTGTACCAATACCTATCCTGCATTGTGTTGCAATATCATCAACGTCCTTCACATTTAGTATGTCTATACTTTTTTTCTTTTTCAATACATTACTACTATATAGTATTTCAGCACTACCACTATTTTTACTAAAAATAAATACTATTTTTTTACCTCCTGCATAGTGCTGATCTTTATTGTTAATGACTCTTATTTCATAATCAAGACTTTTACAATTATAACTGCTACGATATGCTAGTTCATCGTCTGTTGCAAATTCATTCTGATATATCTTGTTACCTACTTCACTACTTGCTGCGTTAACATATCTTGTTTTGCAATGAGTGGCAATATGCTGAGGAACATTAGAATAAGATAGATAGTTATACATATTAGTCAAGCCAATAGCACCGTGAAATCTATTATCTTTAGTACTTGAAAAATCTTGTCCATACAAATTTACATTTAAAGTAACATTACTAATATTATTACTTATTATTAGTATATTCCCTTTTACCTTGCCACAGCTTAAATTACTAATTCTAGGAATATCGTTAACAATAGCAACAGTCTCATTATTTCTTGAACCTTGATAAGTTTGCATATTTTTATGTATATACATTACTGCTGGGTAGTTTTCAGCTGCTATTAATTCATTAGGACCAGGAAGATAAAGTATTGAATTTTCTGGGAATTTTCTTTTTTTTATATTGTATGGATCTTTTCTTTTAGGGTTAGTAAAAATGAAAGGTTCAATTTCACCTGAGAAAAGAAAATTCCTTTGACAACTTCGATGAGTTTCATTGACATTACAGTAACTTACTATATTACAAACGTAATCATCATTTACTATTATTGTAGTATTTTCGTTACCAACTGTTTTCCGTATTGGATTAACTACATCACCACACTGATCTTGGATTGTTAAGTCTCCCAAAGGTACACTTACAACTCTTAAGCCACGATCTTCATACTCATGCTGGGTTAGATAGGGCATAAATTTTTTCTTGAAATCAATAACATAAATCTCTTTACTACCTAACTCTTGCTCTACAATAACATGACATTTAATATGAGGTATTATAGAACAAGTAAATCCTTTTGTAGTTTCTCTTCTATCTAAAGTATGCCTTTCTAAAGGCAGAGTTTTTGATATATCAAGTAAAGATAAATTACCTCTTATATAATTATCTCTATCATTAACCTTAACAAAGAAAGTATCATACAATTCTTTTTCGTAAGTACATTTAGTATCTACACATATATCTATATGCTTTCTTGAATCAGCATCCAATCGACGTTGTTTATCAAAGAACGAGTCTTCATCAATTTTAATTACCTTATTATATTTCTCTCCAACACCAGCTACATACTGAACAACTGCAGCTATGCTATAATGCTCATTCAATAAATTGAAAGCATTTTTTTTTACAAAATCCAAGTACATTCTTATTTTATTTGCTTCTTCATATTCCTGTTCTATATCTCTTCTAGTAAAAAATTTTATTACTTCTGCAAAAAATAATTCTTCCTTTTCTCCCTGTGATAAAGGTATTTGACTTGCAATTGATTCAATAATTTTCAATCTTTGACTGATTTTAGTAATGCCCGTAATTTGCATATCAATAACTGTAGTTACTGATGCTAACTTACTAGCGAACTTAACAACAAGTAATACTTTCATAATTCTACTAGCCGAACCTATCCCCTTTACTACGGCACTTACTCCTTGTACTGCAGCACTTATAGGTTTCATACTCATACTTGTTAATTTTATACCGCTACTACTTGCCCAATAATAGTTTAACGGGTGGTGATTATTGTTAGCTATCTCATCTATATTATACCCAAACTGATAAGCAACAGTTGCAAATGTAACGCTTCGCACTATAGGGTTATCTATTAGTACAGTTAAAGATTTTCGTACAAACTTTGGTATTTTATTGATTACTTTTCCAATTACTTTATTCTTATTAGAGATGTTTAGGCTAGTTCTTACATCATCTATGGCATCTAGTATACCATTTATGCCAAATACTTTTTTTAAAATATCATTGTTATGCCGTCCAAATGTCTCATTGTCAACTATACTATCAAACAAGTCGTATATGGCCATAATAGCAAAAAACTTTCCTACCTTCTCTCCCTTTACCTTTGATAAATTAAGTTTATTTTGATCAAACTTTATTTTGGATTTCTCAAAATCTTTTTTTAAACTATTAACATATTTTTCAAAGACCTCTTTATTTAAACCATCAAGATGATTTTTCAATCTGTTAAGGGTATTTGTACTTACCCCTAGCTCCAACAAATACTGATCTAACTTATCTATAATGTTATTATAATCAGTCACTTCTTCGATATCAGCTATTTGTTCAATGCTTTTTTGTTCTTGTAGCAGTGCTATCTTATTATGTATTGCTTTTTTTGCTACTTTAGGGAAATTCCTAACTATGGTATCAACTTGTACTTTACGACCGCTAACATTCAAATAATGTTTTACACTTCCTTGATTCAGATATTGGATTATGTCATACCCTCTATTATCATCTATTCTCAATTTGATTTCAAAACTCTCTTCATCTAATACGTAATTCTCTACATTTTGTATATCTACAATATTACCTATTACTATCTTTTCTTTATTACCATCGTTGTGTTTTATTTTTACATATATTTCATTGTTGCTAGTATCCATAAATACTTGATTAGAGTGTACAGTTAAAACTTCCTGACTATAAGCTTCAACTTCAGCTCTTAATACTTTAGTGTTTTCATCACTGAAATAACTTTTTATTTCATCTACAGAGCTAAATTTGTTATAGTTAATGCTACCTTTATTCTTTAATAATCTATATAAATTAGCTGCTACATGTAGCAATTGGTTATTATCAATCCTTTCTGCTAGGGAATTTATATGATCAGGACTATTTGCATAAATATAATCTCTATGGTCATGTATTAACATTCCAATATTAATTAATACATTGCAATAGATTATTTTTTGTAAACTTCTGGGAACACTTTGCCGACCTATTGATAATAACATTGCACTCAGCTGTATGGATTTAAGTACGTCATCTAATAAATTACTCTTATTCTTATTATGAATAGCATTGCTCAGCAAATATTTATGATTATTTGTTAGGTTATTACTACTTACAATAATTCTTTCTTTAGCTAACTCTAACAATTGAACACGTTTATCTTCATCTTCTACATTTTTTATGTAATTTAAAAACTTCCAACTATCAATTTTTATCCCATCTATATTTCTTCTATTTTGTTGTTCTGCATTGAATTTATCTACATCATACCATGAGTATAAACATTTATTAGTGCTTCTTTTCTTTCTATTTCCATTTAAACACTGAGACAATGATACATGTAAATCTGATGTAGAATCTGTATTGATACTATGAGAACTATCTACTTGTGCTTGACTATCAAGTAGGACTTGTGCAAACTCTCGTCTCTTGCCTCTAAAATATTCCTCACTATTTCTATCAAGTCTTGTAGGAGCTAACTGTGTGCGAACCCACAGTTCATCTCTATTCTCCTGCAACATAGTATTAATATCTCTAGCATTCTCGAGTGACCAAAGACCACAATTGTAAGGATCTGTTTGTTGATGAATTTGAAAATTTATAAGATTACCTATATTATTCTCTATTAGAATTTGATGAATATTATTTGGTATCTCACTACCTAATGAGTCCACATAATATCCACGATACTGTCCATTCTGCTGAGCAATAACTAAGGTAGTCCAATGATCACCTCCTTGGTTAATAATAAATGTGCGTCTTGGCACTCCTTGTTGCTGCACTATTCTATTATTATCAACATTATCTGTAAATTGACGTATTTGCTCATGTAATTCTCCAGTATTTATGTCTTGATCACGCTCTTCTGTAACTACAACAAGTCCTCTGCCGCTGGTATCATAGTTATTATTCGTAGCATGTACATCAAACATATTGCTATATGTATGGTGAGCAATTCTTCTAATGTCCTGATCTGATAACCAATATCTGTAATCAGGATTCTGTTGTAACGTCACACTTTCAAGAGTTTGTTCATTTCGCTGTACGCTTCTGCCTAGTGGATGAACCTGACCAAGGAAACTACGTTCAATATCATAAGCAACAAATTGTTCCCTTGTTATCACTAAAGAATCAGGAGTATCAGCACAGCTAACAAAACCAACAGGTAAAGTTACAAAGAAACTAGCTCCTTCAGTTATTGCTCTGATATTACGACTTATCCCATATCTTCTTAGTTGGACTTTTTCAGCCTTTTTAAGTGTCCTCTCCATACTATCTATAGTAACTCTACCATCACCATATTTTAATTCCAAACCAATTAACACATCACTATCAGCAGGGTTCTTACTCATCACATTGATGAACAAATCAATTCTTTCACCACCCCCTACTTGAAACTCAGACCTTACATTAATTTTAAAGTCTCCCTGAAATTCTATATCACTATAACTATTGAGCAATCCAGATAACATTGCTGCAAAATAAGCTTCATTTGTAATTAAAGACCTAATAGGGAATAGATTTTTTCCTATACTAGTAAACATATCACCATTAGATCCTAAATCTACTTTATTGTCTTGACCTTTTTTAGGTTGATAACTCATGCCTTCATCAAGTACCAATTTTAAATTGTCAGCTTGATTAAAATCTGGTAAATTATGTATTTCCCAATGATTAGCAACATTGGTCTGAAAATAATCATTTACGGAATTAGTAAAATCTTGAATTATTACGCCATTATCCTCTGTTAAAAATTTCAAAGAACCATCATTGCCAGATCTAGCATCAACATATACTTCTATTACTTCCTTGCAATTAGCTTGGTTTATTATTCCATTAAGAGGAACTCTTAGTGTTGGGTCATTAATATCAATGTTATCTCGTCCTCCTTCATGAAAATGTACAATTAATATCCGACTATCTCCTGTATTACTTCCTGCTATTGTTCTTTCAATAAATACAGATGTAGTAATACCATGGCTACGGCGAGTTCCCCTAGTCGTTTCCTTTAATTTCTTATAGGTAAGTACACGCTTATCTATTCTAGTTTCATCATTCTCAACCGAATTTAAAATTGAATGTCCAATAAACAACCTACTTAAATATTGTGGTTCACCCGAACCTTGAGTGCCTGGTGATAACCTATGAATTTTCTTTAATTGATCTACAATACTTGTCTTTATATCATCACGTCTTTCTTGACCTCTTAATATACTATTAACACTTTCAAAGATAGTTCTAATAATAGGAGCTGGGGGTTGTAACTCAGCCATGCTTATTTTAATAGGATTAGCATAATCCATATTAAAACCAACACGTACTACTCGATCAGCAAGTGTAATAAAAGGTCTATTATTCTGCTGTAAACCTTGTGTATAGCTTTCAGCTTCTCTTAACGCCTGCTGAGGATTTGTTCTACCATTTTGTTCCTGCCCGGTTTTTATTTCCACAAGAATTGGCATAGCCTTCTTAACACGCTGACTTCCACGTACCAATAAAGCTACATCAATATAGCCCTCTATTCCTAATAATAGTTCTAAATATAACTCTAAATTATAGCGATATTTAAAATTTATTAAAGCACCAGCCGTAAAGCCATGATCAGCTGCTTCTAATGCTCCTTGAATATTCGGTAATCTTGTGTGATATTTTCTATTAATATCACATATATATTCAAATAGTTTCTTAACATTACTTTGCACTGCTTGTACAATCTCTATATCTCTAAGAGGATCATCTACAGTCTCTCCATTAAGATTCTTTACAATATCTTCTAAAAGATTTGATTTATACTCACCTGTTTTATGCTTTTGATGTTTCTCTATTCTTCTAAATTTAACTCTCATTCTTTCAGGAAGCACTTGATCTGTAAGTTGTTCTCTTCTTATTACATTAACCCTATCTCTATTATTTGTCTTACTGATTATTATTGCAGCTCCAGATTTAAATTCTATCTCATCAGCTCTTGTGTGAGCTCTGGATCTTAGATGATACGTATCATCTCCTTCACTAAATAATAATCTGCTTTCTTCTAACCACCTTCTATCATCCCTACTAAATATTGCTCCCATAATCTGTCTGCTATATCTCTTCTCAGAAATAACAAAAACATATTCTTCTAATTTTTTAGTAGTAGGTTCTTCAGTAATAGCCACAACCTTCAAAAATGGTACTTCATCAGCATCACTTATAGTACAAATCTTAAAATGAAGCTCAGCTAAACCCAACCTATCAAAAAGCTCTGTGTTTTTTAAAGTAGTAAACATCCCAGCAAAAAAATTAACATAAAATCCTTTCTTTGCTGGTGCTGCACCTACACCACCAGGTCTTGGTATTTGATCTAAAAATGATTGAAACCTTTGTTTAAAATCATGATTCTTATCTATTTGAAAAAGATAGTCAATTAATTCAGGAACAACCTCATTAGTAATTTGTTGATGAAGAGTTCTTTCTAAACCAAAATTGTAATGATTACGTTCATTACCTTGACTTGCACTTCTAGCTGCATTTACATGATATAACCTTATTGGAATGTTACCATCCCCATCCCCACGCGTATGCACTGCTCCACCAGCATCTACATTAATAGTTGCACCAAGCATACGACCCATTGCTTCTATTTCAGGCTCACCACCCCAAGTATTTCGATCTCTCATATTGTCTAAGTATTCATTAAAGCTACGTCCACTTTCACCTTCAACAAAATTCCTGAAGTCATTCTCATTAGATGATATATAATCCACTACTCTATTACGTAATACTCTTGTAACTAACCTATTAAAAATTCTATCACTACGAACATTATTTGAAAATGGATCATATTCTCTCACTAACTCCCTTATATGCCTTATATTCCCAGATTCTTCTTCTCCAAATAATCTTTCAAACCTCTCTGAAAAAACATCAGCATCAGCATCATCCTCAACTGGCAGTAAATAAGCTAAAGTAGTAGCCCAAAATAGACAGCTACCATCCCCTGGTACATTAATGGGAACAAAAGTACTTGGTGGCTGATTGTTATCACCATTAGAACGACGATATCTTATAAGATTTTGTGGATTTTCTTGTTCTAAAAACTCAGCAACTTCTGCGTCAGTATTAAACTTATTTTTTGTAGCAGAACTTAATGATAACTTCTTATTATCGTTAACAATATTTTCTTTTTTTATATACCATTGTCTACTCCAATTATTTTTTTTTAATGTTTTCATAACTACCTCCTATTTATCATTACTCCTTTCATTTTAAACTATTTATTTGTTACTTTTTTCAAAGCATTAATTATCTATAAGATCGACTTTAAAACATTAAAGTAGAAAATTATTGTCATCAATGCTAAAAAAATTAGTAAGTACCAAACATAAGTAAAAAATACATAAGATGGACTTTCGCAAAAATAATAAATGACTTGCAGAACTTAGAGTAATTTTTTATAATTCATGTATCAATTACTACAAAACTTACGCTATGTTATCTCAAGTATGACTAAAACCTTGGTTGTAAGCAATTTTTCATAGTAAGGAATTTTAATAATATCTCAGTACAAAGCCACTTGTCGTAAAACATAGCGTAAGTTTTGACTACCATCTAAAGCCAGTGGTTTGGATTAATGCTTGTAAAGCATATTAAAGCGTGAACGCTAAAACTAAAGTTTTAAGGAAAGTATTAATATTTAAGTAGTATGTTCAAACTTGGAGGATATAATGGAGAAAATCAGTATAGAAGATTTAAAAAAAGAGCAAGCTGCAAGTAAGTTATATAAAGAGGCAAAACAGATATCGCATGAAGCATGGGAATTTGCAATAGCTAAAGCTGATGATAAGTATAATAAGGAATTTGATGCAAAGTTTCAAAAATTTAAAAGTAAATTAGCTGAAGCAGATGCACTTATTCCCAGTAATAGTGAATATAAGAAGTGGACTGTAGTTGAAAGGTTTTTGGCAAGTTCTGTGGCAGAGGATGTTCCATATTGTGACATCAAACGTTTTGAAATTAAAAAATGGTTTGAATATCATACACGTTTTCTTAATAAACAGATAAAACATCCAAGTGATTATATGGTTGAAACTATCTACAACATACTATCTGATAATGAATGTTGGAATGGTTTTGAACTTAATAGAACTGCTGTGGCAAAAAAATTAATAACATCTAAAATGTTAGATGGTAGAGAATTGGATAGTATTGAACGTTACCACATTGCTTGTCAGTCTTGCTTAGAAGATGACATTAATAGCATATTTGATAGCAGAAAAGAAATAGGAACCATAGAAAGATTTGTACAAATTGCCCTTGGTTCTAATAAATTATTAGCTTTTTGGTGCTATTATACAAATGTTATTAACGCTGAAAACCCCGATCCAGAGATGGTTAGTAAGTTTAAGAAACTAGCAGGTGATATAGAAGATAAGCAAGTTTTATACAGATATGGAATTGATTGTGCATTGGAGCGAGGTAGTAAGGAAGCAGTGGAATTTTTCTGGAATAAACTACCTAATAAGGATCCTGAAATCCTAATAGAGGCAGCAATAAAAACTAAAAATAGTAGTTATGCACCTAGCAATTCTTATAT
>Ga0302320_10015961_pt1 | contig 15378 bp, 8 predicted proteins | sample Bog_T0_3_FD_202130 | JGI IMG/M metagenome (GOLD analysis project Ga0302320, IMG submission 202130) | Peat permafrost microbial communities from Stordalen Mire near Abisko, Sweden - Bog_T0_3 | ecosystem: Environmental > Terrestrial > Soil > Wetlands > Peat | place: Sweden: Abisko, Stordalen Mire... | reverse complement strand
CGGCATTGGTCACCAGGATGATCGGCGGGGCAATGTAGCCGGCCCCGCCGCTGGTGACGCTGGCGCTGGAGATGCCGTTGCCCGTGGGTGCCAACAGCGGCTGGGCGATGGTGATGATCTGGCCGTGGTTGTCAATGGTCGCGCCCCCGCCGAAAATACTGGCGCTGCCCACGGCGAGGAAGTTGCCGTTGCCCCCGCCCGCCTGGAGTGTGCCGCCGTTGAAGCTGACTTGTCCCCGGTTCACACCACTCCAAGCGCCGTTAATCGCATAGACGGTGGTCACACCGCCGTTGAGGTTGACGATGCCGGTGCCGCTCAGAAAACCAATGCCTTTGGTGCTGGAGGCCAGGCTGCCGCCCTGGACGTTGATGATGCTGGTCTGTCCCGAACCCCAGTTGCAAACCACCCCGTCGCCGCCGCTGCCCACGGTCAGCGAACCGCTGTAAACATTGAGCACGCCGGTTTGGGCGGAGCCGGTGCGCGAGATGACCAGCCAGCCGGGATCGTTGACCGTCGCGCCATTGATCTCCAAAATGCCGTTGCCGGCGCCGTTTTCGCCCGCCACGCCGATCTCATTCGCATTCAACGTTCCACCCCCGGCGTAATAGTAACCGTAAGCGCCGGCGGCATTGCCGATTTGAAAGTCGGTGCCGGTGGCCGCGGCGGTCGCCGTGACGGTTCCCCCATTCTGATAGATGGCCCCCACCGCATTGCTCACCGTGCCCAGGTTGAAATTAAGTTGCGCGAGGGAGCCGCTGTTAACCAGCACGGCATTGCCGGCGGCATTGCCCACGGTGGTGATGCCGGAACTCATCACCGTCGCCGTGCTGCTGACATTGAGCGTGCCCGCGCTCACGGTGGTCGGGCCGGTGTAGGCGTTGTCGCCCGCCAGGGTGATCTCCCCGGCGCCAGCTTTGGTCAGGCCGCCGCCCGTGTCCGCGATCGTCACATTCAGCGTTTGATTGTTGACGGAGTTGTTGACCAACATGTTGCCGCCGGTCAGAGTCAGCGTGTCGCCCTCGGCGGAGCCAATGATGAAGCCGCCCGCCGAGCTGTCGAAGGTGATCCCGGTGACCGTGTAATCCTGATCCATGTCCGGGGTGGTGTTCACCGTGCCGGCAAATTCCAGACTGTCGCCGACATAACCGGGGGCGGTCTGGTTGGTCCAGTTCCGGTTGCTGTCAAAGTAGGGATTCCCGCCCACGCCGTTCCACACGTCGTTGCCGACGACCACGGTGAGCGCGAGGTCCACCACACTGCTGAGCGGCACGGTGTCCGTCAACGTGGCCACCAAGGTGTGGCTGCCGGGGGCGGTGGCCGGGGCGACGGTGACGGTGTTGGTCCAGACATTCCGGCCGGCGTTGACCAGCACCACCGAGGTTGACCCGCCAATGGAGCTCGCATCCAGGGTGACGCTGTTCACCGTGCCGCCGCTGCCGTTGGTCGCGGTGACGGTGATGAACACGTTCTGGTTGCGCACCGCGCTGGCCGGGCTGGCGAAGCCGCCGCCTTTCGGCGCGGTGGAGGCCGTGTAGTGCAACGTGACCGTGTTGGCCCCCGTTACCAGCGAGAAATTGCCCGCGTTGACCGGCGCCATGTCCCAGACCAGACCGGCAAAGCTGCCGGAAATGCCGCCCGCCACGGTGAAGAGCACATAATCCGCCGCCTGCAAACTGGCCGTGGGGCCCGGTGCCTGGAGATGGAGGACATTGTTGTCCACCGCCAACGATCCCCCCACGGTAACCAGGTCGTTGGAGCCGTTATGCAGGGTGCCCACGTCGAAGTAAGTGAGCGCGCCGGTCGCGAGGTTCAGGTTCCCGGTGATGGCGTTGGTGTGGTAACCGCCATTGGGGCTGGTATGGATCTCGGTGCCGGAGCTGGTGTAGATCGAGCCGTTGATCGTGCCGCCGTTGGCTAAAACCTGGTTGCCCGCCAGCGTCACCGATCCAAAAGCCGACACGTCCAAGGTGGCCCCGCCGGCCACCGTGATGTTCGGGGAACTGACAAAACCACCAGTCATGGCCAGCGTGCCGCCGTTGACTGTCGTGTTGCCGGTGTAGGTGTTCACGCCCGAAAGCGTGAGCGTGCCGGCGCCAACTTTGGTGAGGCTGCCCGGTCCGCTGATCACGCCGGAGTAGGTCGTGCTCTGCCCGTTGTTCCCAACCGCCAGCGCCACTCCGTTGCCCAGGGAAAAAGCCAGGCCGCCGCCCGAAACAACTTTCGTGTCGGCCAGGACAAAATCGCCGCTGCCGGAAAGGCCGCCAATCGTCGTGTAACCCACGCCGTCCAGATTGGTGCCGGAACCGAAGAGCAGCGTCGGCGCTCCAAAGCGCCCGGTGCTGGCGCTGTTGTCGCCCGTCAAGTTAATCGTCGCATTGGCCAGGGCGTTGGTGCCGATCAGGTAGAGGTAGCTGCCCCCATTGGCGAAGGTGTTCACGGTGATGGTGCCCGCATAGGTGTTCTGCGCCGCGGTGCCCTCGCTGGTGAAATAGACCGTGGAACTGTTCCACGCATTGCCCGTGCTCAGTTTGCTGTCCTGGACCGTCAGATTCCCCGAACCGGTCAGCAGACCGTCCACAAATATGCCCTTGGCAAAACCGTTGTCCAGCCCGTCGGAATCATTGTCAAAGGTCGAGCCCAGCGCGCCGCCGCCCGGGCCGATGTTCAGGGTCCCCTGCAGATGTTGGAAACCGTCAAGCTCATAGATCACCCCGTTGTTCAAACTGATGGCGTTGGGATAATCGTATTCCGCAAACGCGTTGCCCACGTTAACCCCCAGTTGAAGCTGCGCGCCATTGTTCACATACACCGTCCCCGCGCCGAACGGGGTGAGCCGTCCGGTCGCACCGTATCCCTGCCCGTATTCCGCGCCGGCGGTGACCGCCAGGATTCCCGCATTGACCACGGTGCCGCCGCTGTAGATGTTCTGATTTCCCAATTTCACCAGGCCGTTGCCATCCTTGACCAGCGTCACCGGCGTCGCCCCATTGTCCTCGATGATGGGCCAGAGGGTCCAGTTGTTGGCGTTGCCATCATTCTCGGGCACATGCACAAACAATTCTCCCGTGCCCGCGCCCGAGGTCAGAAAACTGGTCGTGGCGCTGCCGCCTGTCATCCACCGGCTGATGCCCGAGAGAATGAGTCCGCCGTTGCCCAGCGTCAGCGTCACATTGTTGCCGACCTCAAAATCCCCCTGCTGCACCAGCGAGTTGACGGTCGCCGACTGGCTCAAGGTCGTGACGTAGTTGTTGCCACCAAATGCGCCGCTGATCCAGTTTTGCGTGGACGCTCCCGCTCCCGTTTGCGTGCTCGACGCCGACGCCGAAACGGCCGTGTAGCCCGTGTAGGTGATGATGTTGCCGCTGCCATCGTTGGCGGCCCAATTGGCCGCCGGGCCGGCCGTGTCGTTTACCGTGGCCCAACCGCCGATGACGCCGGTGGCATCATTGGCCAGCGCGGCGCTGGTGGTGGTGATTCCGGGAATCGTAAAATCAACGGACGCCCCCGTGCTCCGGCTGATCACGCCGTTGACCGCCAACGTGGCGCTCGAACCGGCCTGCCACAGTTGTTGCGCCGCCAGCAACGCCAGCGGGGTGCTGAGGGTCGTGGTTCCGCTGCCCAAAGCGCTGGCGTTAATCCCGCCATTGAGCGCCACGGTGCCCGATCCGGACAGGGTGTAGCCGGAGGTGGTAAATTCGAGATTGAAGGCGCTCAAGCTGGTGTTGAGGGTGACCGTGCCGGCGTTGCCGTCGAACACCGCCGTGTTGGTGGGCGAGGTGAGGCTGTCCGCCCAAGGAACATCGGCGGAACCGTTAAACCAATCGACGGTGGTGAGGTTCCAGGCGCCGGAACCGCCGGAACCGCCGGTTATTCCCGGATCCCAATTCAGGGTGTTCTGCGCCTCAGCGGCGGCCAGGCCGGCGACCGCCATCAGGCTCACGGCCAGTTTTTTTATTGCCCGCTGCCCGATCCCACGGAGTGTTCCTTGCGTTTTGGTGCTGTTTGTTTTCATGGTTTGGACTGGTTTGTTCAATATTAATCGTAAAATAAATCATCAACGTCTGGCCGGCCGGAACATCACCTCCGGAACCCCGGACGTTTTTTCGTGGTGAGAGGCTGATCGCGGCAACCGGTGTTTCATAAGCAAAATTTTGGCTTCACTGACTAATGCGACGTCCCGCCCGCATATTCCGCCAAATATTTTTATGATTCCGCCATTGCGCCCCGGCGAATGGAGGCTCTTGAGAAACTGGGGAGCGCGCCCGCCCCGGGCGCGGCGGCGGACGCCCTCGTCCGCCGCCGCGGGCGCGTCAGCGCGAGCAGGCACCCGTGTTTCCTCCTTGAAAACAAATTGCCGCCCGGCTTGTCCGCCGTCGCCTTGGCGCTGGCGCAGGGCGGATTCAAGAACCGGGGTGGGGACGGCTCGTCCCCATCGTTTGTTTGATGATTTTTCTATTGCACGGTTACGGCCGAAGGCCCGTCAATATCGGCGACCGCCTCGCGCGCCAAAATCTCGCTCAGCACCCAGTCAAACCAAAACCCTTGGGAATCATCGCCCACCACCACCCCGGCCTGGGCGTGCTGGTCGATCAGCTCACGGCCCCGCGCCAGTTCGGCACGCGCCTCGGCGGTCCGGCCCAGTTGCTGGCAGCTCAGGGCGAGGATCACCCGGGCCGTGGCCGTGCAGGCCAATCTCCCATCCTCATAGGCGAGACAGCGATGGCCCCAATCCAGGGACCCCGGATAATCGCCCGTCCGATAGTCATACAACGCCAGTGACAGGCAACGCCAGGGCCACATCCACGCCTGGGTGCCGGGCGCATTGGTCTGGGCCATGGACTTTACCGCCACCTCGCTCATCGGCGCCAGCGAGGCCAGCAGCCCGGCGTCCGGCGCCCGCAACAGGCTGTTCTTGACCGTGCGCTCCGCGATCAAGGGATCCGTGGTCCCCGCAAATTGCCGGACCGCCTCGCGACAAAACTCCGCGTAAGCAGTATAATTGTGCAGCTCCATCAGCGCCACCGCGCACTTGGTGTGATCCAGCGTGGAGATTTCCGAGGTTTCAAACTTGTCCACGCTGACCAGAATGGAAAGATAGTCCACCGCCCGCCGCCAGCGGCCTTGCAGCGCCGCCCAGTCGCCCAGCGGCCGGAACACCGCCTCGCCCACCAGGGCCGTGCCCGACGTGGCCGAATTCCCCACCAACTGGTCCGCCTCCACCAGCCGGTTCTGCTCCACCAGCAGCACGGCCTTGGCGATTTTCTCCCGCGCCTCTGACTGCTGGCGGAGCAACGCCTCGTTGGCGCGGCCGCGTTCCGCCTGCTCCCGCAACTCCCGTTCCTTGAAGTAAAGCCAGGTGGAGGTGCCCAGCCCGATGACCAACGCCGCCACCACCGCCCCCGCCGCCACAAACGTGAATTTGTTGCGATGCACCAGCTTTTGCAAACGATACAGCCGGCTGGGCGGGCGCGCTTCCACCGCCTCATTCTTCAAATACCTTTGGATGTCCATGCCCAGACCGTTGGCCGTCTGGTAACGGCGGTTCCGATCCTTTTCCAGCGCTTTCATGACGATCCAATCCAGGTCCCCCCGCAACAGCAGCTTGAGTTTGGGCGGATCGATCTGCCGGTGAATGGCCGTCTGCGTCAATTCCTCCGTCGGCATCCCGTTGAGCTTCGTGGAGGGCCGCTGCGGCTCCCGCTCCCGTAGCGTCCGCCGCATCTCATCCAACCCCGATTCCATCAACTCGCTCTGGTTGAAAGGCGTTTGCCCGGTCAGCATCTCGTACACCAGCACCCCCAGACTGTAAATGTCGCTGCGGGTGTCGATGTCGTGTTCTTTCATCTGCGCCTGTTCCGGGCTCATATAGGCGGGCGTGCCCAAAAACTGATTGATGGGCGTGAACAAAGTCTTGTCCGTCAACCGTTCGCCGCCCGTGGCCTTGGCGATGCCAAAGTCAATGACCTTGGGCACCGGCCCCCCGTCACTCAGGGTCACCAGCACGTTGGACGGTTTGATGTCCCGGTGAATGATCCCCTTCTGATGGGCATGCTGGATGGCGAGGCAAACCTGCACCAACAGGTTCAGCCGCTGGCGGGTGTCCAGCCGGTTGTCATCGCAGTAGGTGGTGATTTTGATCCCCTGCACCAGCTCCATCACGAAATACGGCCGGCCCGTTTCGGTCGCGCCGGCGTCCAGCACCCGGGCAATGTTGGGATGATCCATCATCGCCAGCGCCTGGCGCTCCCCCTCGAAACGGGCGATCACATTCTTGGTGTCCATGCCGGGCTTGATGACCTTCAGCGCCACCCGGCGGCGCACCGGCAAGCTCTGCTCCGCCATGTAAACCTCGCCGCAACCCCCCTCCCCGATCTTCTGCAGCAGCTTGTACGGCCCAATCCACTGGGTCATTTCCAGGTCGGACCACCCGCCGGCGCTGTCCGCCCCGTTGCCGGCCGCCGTCTCGCAAGACCGGCCCAGCTCCACGGACGGGGTCAGCGCCGGAAGGCTGTCCAAAAAGAAGCGGTCCGCCTCCGCCTGGGAGGCCAGCATCGTCTCCACCAGAATGCGCAGGTCCGGATCCCCCGCGCAACTGCGCTCCAGAAACAACCGGCGCCCGGCGGCGTCCTTCATCTCCAGCGCGGCATAAAACAAATCCTCGGATCTTTGGGTTCGCGGGTCAATCATGGTCGCGTCATTATTCCATGCGCCGACCGGGCCGGATTTCCGCCAGGAATTTTGCCGGTCATAGCTGGGCTCGCACTCGGCGGAACAACCACTCTTTGGCGCACACCCAGTGCCGGTCCACCGTGCGTTCGCTCACGCCCAGCAGTTCCGCCGCCTCTTGATTGGTCATCCCGCCAAAATACTTCAGCCCCACCACCCGGGCTCTTTCCGGATGCTCCGCCTCCAATTGCTGCAATGCGTCATCAATCAGCAGCACCTTTTCATCCGGCGTGGTGTCCGCCAGTTCCATGTCGGCGATGTTCACCCGTTCCAGCCCCCCCCCATGCTTGAGCCGGGACTTGTGGCGGGCGCTTTCGATGAGGATGCGCCGCATGGCCTCCGCCGCCGCGCCAAAAAAGTACGCGCGATTCTTCCAGGTCCGCTCCCCGTCGCTGACCAGGCGCAACCACGCCTCATGGACCAGCGCCGTTGGCTGCAGCGTGTGCCCGGCGGACTCCTTCGCCATGCGCGCCGCCGCCAGCTTTCGCAGCTCCTCATAAACCAGCGGCAGCAGTTCTTCCAACGTCCGCTCCTCGCCGCGACCCAGGGCCTGCAATATCACGGTCACTTCACTCATGAAATAAATTTGAACCAAAAACTTTGATGATCACTGAAGTTCGTCGTGCTTCATCGTGTTGTCAATGAGAATCAAGACGGTCCATCGCCCCCGGTTGAACCACCCGGTCGGGCGCTGCTGCTGCGGCGCCCTGCCTAAATCCCCGCCTGCATTCGAGTATGGCCCCATTGAAGCATTCACCCTTCAACGCCTTAATTGTTGCCGTTGAATTCGGGGTTGGAAATGCTTTATGGTTGAAAACCGGTTGCTTTCCGAAATACTCCGGCCATGGAACCGCGGTTTTTAAAGTTCATCCATGTTCGCATAATCGGAGAAAGTGGTCCGCTGGGCTCCCCATTCCGAACTCGGGTGACCCGGCTCCTGTCAGCCACGGTGCTCCTCGCGGGTTGTCTGGCCCTCGCCGGTTGCCGCCTTCCATCCACCAGCGCCATCGTCCGATTCCCGCCCCACGAATCCCCGTTGATCGCACCCTCCAGTTCGGGCGACTTGGCGAAAGTGGCAGCCCTCTTGCAGGATGGTGCCGATGCGAATGCCCCGGGCAAATTTGGCGGAACCGCGCTCTCATTTTCCGTGAGCGGGCGTCACCAAGACGTGGCGGAGCTCCTCCTGGATCATGGTGCCAATGTCAATGCCACCAACAGCGCGGGTTGGAGTGCTTTGTTCTACGCGGACGACGAACGCATGGCGGAACTGCTCATCGCCCGCGGGGCCGATGTGAACGCCAAAGATCTCAGCGGCGTGACACCTTTGTGGGATGTGGCGAGGCCTGAGCTGCTGGGTGTCGTGAAGGTTCTCCTCGCCCACGGTGCTGATGTCAACGCCCGAAGCCGGTACGGGGACACTCCGCTGCACGCCCGGGGCCTCAGCAAAGACATGGCGGAAATCCTCCTCGCCCACGGTGCCGACCTCAACGCCAGGAACAACCATGGTGAAACCCCGCTCCAGACCGCCATGGCTCAACACAACGAAGAGACGGTGAAGTTCCTCCTTGCGCATGGGGCACGCTAAGCCGAAACCCGAAACCCGAGACATTTCCCCACCCGTTCGCGTGCCCCCCCGTTGATGCTTGTGACATAACTCCCATATCTCCCATAAATCGCATCATTTCCCCACTCGCTTCAAGCGGCCCGTAGCAGCCGACGTAAGGGCGTGTTGCCCAGGTCCCGGCGGGTGCCCGCCTGCCCGCTGTAGCTTCAGCGAAGGAGGGTCCTCGGGCACAGCAACGTTTAAACCGATAAAATTGCTGGGTCTTTCGTGTGCCCGATTGATGGAATGCGCGCTTTTTTTCCGTTCCTGTATTTGGGCAACACGCCCGTAAGCAGGCTCAAATTCTCATGTATCCCTGCTTCCCTGTACCTCCTGGTTCCACTCTGCGGGATCCCCTGTTTCGATTTCAGCATTTCAGCATTTCAGCATTTCAGCTTTTCCCCAAAAATCCGTGCCTCTGTGGTTTAAATCCCCGGCCTTCTGTAACCTTTGCCCCTCCGCCTGCGGCTTTTATAATTCATAATTTATACTTTATAATTTAGCCTTCGGCGTCCCATCCTGTAATCCGTGGTTAAATCCTCTCGTTTGCGTCACAGCTCCCGCAGCGCCGAGGCGATGGGCAGGCGCGCCGCCCGGAGCGCCGGGAACAGCCCGCCAATCAACCCGATGATCAGCGCCCAGATCACCCCGCGCACCAGCAATTCCGGCGTCACCCGAAACGCAAAGGCGACCTGGCTGAAACTTTGGAAATTCATCGTCGAGGTGTGGAAATTGTTGAACGCCGCATAGGCAAGCGCCGCCCCCAAGGCGCCCCCCACCAGCGCCAGCGCCAGCGATTCCAGCAGGAACGCCACCACCACCGCCCCGCTCCCAAAGCCCAGCGCGCGCAGGGTCGCGATCTCGCGCGTCCGCGCCGCCACCGCGCTGTACATGGTGTTCAGCGCCCCAAACACCGCGCCGACCGCCATGAGCGCGGCGATGAGGACGCCCAGGGTCGTGATCAAGTTGGTCATGGTCGCTGATTGATCCGCATAAAACTCCGACTGCCGCTCGACCTTGACCGTGACCTGCGGGTTGGAGGTCAGCGCGTCCTTGAATTGCTGGAAGGACGCCGGGGAACTGAGCCGGGCACGGATGGATTGGAAAGAATCGCCCCGTTTGTAAGCCGCCTGGAGCACCCGGGCATCGGTCCAAATTTCCGATTCGCTGACGCCGCCGTTGGCGGTGAACACGCCCACCACCGGCCACTGGTAGCGCCCCACTTTCAAGGTGGAACCCACTTCCAGGCCGGCGAATTCCTGCGCCGCCCCGCTGCCGACAATCACTTCCTCCTTGCCCCACTCAAACATCCGTCCGCGGACGATCTTGAACCCGTCATAGACGGAAGTGGCGGCCGTTTCGACCCCCCGCAGCGGCACATTCGCATCGGTTCCGGTCGAGCGCTTGGGCTCATCAATGATGACGAACAGTTCCGGCGAAGCCATCACGCCCTGCGCGTTGCGCGCCAGGCCGGGCGCATCGGCGATGACCTGCGCCTCCGCGCGGTCAAACCCGCTGTCCATCTCGCTCGTCGCGCCGCTGCGCAGCACAATCGCCGCATCCGGCGCGGACGAGGCGTTCATGGCGTGCTCAAACCCGGCCGCGATGGACAGCACGCCCACCAATACCGTGACCACGCCGGCAATGCCAATAATCGTGGCCAGCGCCGCCCCCCGCCGTTGCGGGAGGCTCAGCAGGCCGAATTTCGTGATGGCCGCAACCTGGGAAAACCAATTTAACATATTTAAGATATCACATCCGGCGCAGCGCCGCCGCCACCTGCAACCGCATGGCCTGCCAGGCGGGCACAATGCCCGTCAACAGGCCCAGCAGCAAACTCCCGCCGAGGCCGGTGAGGAGGTCGCGTTTCGGCAAAAAGAACATCGGCAGGCTGCCGTGCGTCGGGTCGCCATTGGCCACCACCAGCCAGGCCAACCCCAATCCCGCCAGGCCGCCCAGCACCGTCAACAGGCATGATTCCGCCAGCACCATCCCCACCACCTGCGCGTTGGTGAACCCGATGGCCTTGAGCACACCCAGTTCCCCCGTGCGTTCGCGCACGGCCTGCGCCATCGTGTTGCCCGTCACCAGCAGGATCGTGAAAAACACGGCGCTGAGGATGCCGGCCACGATGAGCGCGATGTTCCCCACCTGCGCCGCCCATTCCTGCGCCATGGCGCCTTCCGGTTCGGTTTTCGTTTCGGCGTCGGAGTTCTCAAATTCCGCGTCCACCCGCTTGGAAATTTCCGTGGCTTGGGACGGATCCTTGATCCGGATGGTGTACCAGCCCACTTGTCCCCGCTGGCTGGCCGGTCGCGCCTCGTCAAAATAGTCATACCGAAAAAACAGGGAGGTCAAATCCACGGAATTGTCCTTGGCGTCGTAAATGCCCACGATGTCAAAATCCCAGGTGTCGCTGCCGTCGCTTTTGTGCCAGATGGGGGATTTGATGGGCACCTGGTCGCCAATTTTCCAATGAAATTTTTCCGCCGTTTGCCGGCCCACGATGGCGCCGGTGCGCGTGCTGAGCCACGCTTTTTTCTGTTCGGGGGCCAGGATCATTTCCGGGTGCATGCTCAAAAAGTCCTCCGGCTCCACGGGATTCTGCATGAAAAAATTCTTGGGGTCCTGGTAAACCCCGCCGAACCAGGTCTGATGCGTCGCCAGCGCCACCCCGGGAATGCGCTCCATGCGCTCCTTGTAACTGGCTTGGAGCAACTGAATGATGGAAACCTTGTGCCGCACCATCAACCGGTCGGCGCTGGCCATGCCCACGCCCCCGGCCAGCGCCTGTTTGATGGCGGCCAGCAATCCGAAGAGCACAAAGGCCACCAGGATGGACAGGACGGTCAGGGCGGTGCGCAGTTTCTTGCGCTGGAGGTTGCTCCAAATGAGGGGAAAAAATTTCATGCGATCGGTTCCGGGCTGAGCTGGCCTTTGTTGAGATACACGGTGCGCGACGCCCGGGCGGAGGCGTGCGGGTCATGCGTCACCATGATGATGGTCTTCCCGTGCTCCACGTGCAACGCCTGCAGCAAATCGAGGATGCCGTCGCCCGCTTTCCGATCCAGGTCGCCCGTCGGCTCGTCGCAGAGCAGCAGGGTCGGGTCCGTCACGATGCCGCGGGCGATGCCCACGCGCTGCTGCTCCCCGCCGGACAGGGTGCGCGGATAATGGCCGGCGCGATGCGAAAGCCCCACGACCGCCAGCGCCGTTTCCGCATGTTCGCGGCGTTCGGCCTTGGACAGATGGGTGAGAAGCAACGGCAATTCCACGTTCCGCTCCGCCGAGAGGGTGGGCATCAGGTTGTACAACTGAAAAACAAACCCCACCTGCCGCGCCCGCCAGGCCGCCAAACTGCGGTCTGAGAGTTGATCCAACCGCTCGCCGGCGACGCTGACCGACCCCTCGGTCGGCCGGTCCAGACCGCCGATCAAATTCAACAACGTGCTCTTGCCGGACCCCGAGGGGCCCATCAACGCCAGGAACTCACCGGCTTTAACCTCCAAACTCAGGTTTGAAAGAACGTGGATCTCCTCGGGTCCGCGGCGGAAGGATTTGCCGACCCCTTCCACCTTGACCACCCAACTGGTTGCTGTTTCGGGCGCGCTCATAAATTGGTTTCCTGCACGGTGGCACCATCCACCAGTCCGACCGGTGAGTTGATCACAATCTTTTCGCCGCTGGTGACCCCCGCGCTCAGGACGGCGTCCTCGCCTTGCGTCTCCGCCAGCGTGACCGCCCGGCGCTCGGCCTTGCCGTTCTGCACCACAAACACAATGTCCCGGCCCGCCTCACTGTGTAGGGAACTTTTGGGCACCAGCACCTGGCGGCCCGCCGCCGCGGCGGCCGGCGTCGTTTCGTGAAAGCCCACCTTCACCGACATCTCGGGCAGGATGCGCGGATCAAGCTGGTTGAAACCCACCCGCACTTTTACGGTGGATTTTTGACGGTCGGCGGTGGGGATGATGGCGATGACCGAGCAGGGAATCTTCCAATCCGGATACGCGTCCAGCGTCGCCTCCACCGCCTGACCGGCCGAGACGCGGTTGATGTAGCTTTCGTTGACGTCAATTTCGATCTCGAGTGAATCCATGTCCACCACCGTGCCGATGCCGGTGCGGGTGAAACCGCCGCCCGCCGAGATGGGCGAGATCATCTCGCCGGGCTGCGCATCCTTGGTGGTGATGACGCCCGCAAAGGGCGCGCGAACCACCATGTCATCCAGCGATTGCTGGTTCATGGCCACGGTGCGTTCGGCCACCGTGACGTCCTTCTCCTGCCGGTCCAGCCGGGACTGCAACAGTTTGGCGTTGGATTCCGCCAGGTCGTAATCGGACTGGGAGGCGATTTTTTGCCGGGCGAGTTCCTTGGTGCGTTCAAACTCCTGGCTGGCCTGTTTCAGTTGCGCGATCGTTTCCCCGAGATTCAATTTGGCCGATTCGAGCTGGGCGACCGATACGTCAAACGACGCCTTGGCGTTCGAGTCATCGAGCTTCGCCAGCACCTGCCCCTCCTTCACTTTCATGCCTTCTTCGATGAGCACGTCGGTGACCTTGCCCGTGACCTTGGCGGAAACGGTCGCCTGCCGGCGGGCGGTCACGTAACCGGAGGCGTTGAGCACGGTGCGGTCGCCGCCGTTGCGCGCTTCCCGGGCGACCGCGGTTTGCACCGGGACGGTGGCCGCCCGCGACCGCCACACATATCCCGCGCCCAGCAAGAGCAATACCGCCAGCACCAAAATGGCGGTCCATTTGGCCGGCTTCGCCGCGGGCGCGGGTTTGCGCTCAATTCGCAACCCGGCAATCAAAGGTTTCGGCTCATTCATAAGTCACCACGGGAGCGCAGCCAGGCGGCCCGCTCCGGCTCCGGCGTTGCCGCCGGAACCAAGGCATTTTCCATCAATCTGGGATTTTCCGCCTGACCCACGACCAACGTGGGATGCTTGGGTGTGACTTTGCTCATTTTGGACGGATTTGCAAGTTCTTTTCAGGTAAACGAAAGTTTTAGGGCAAGGCTGCCGACAACGTCGGGGTGGGGACGCCTCGTCCCCACATCCGGCCACGGCCTCGTCCCCCCGGCCCATCGGGTTTGCCGTCCATGTTGTCCACATTTCCGCGCTCGTTTGGAGGCGGACCGGTTGAAGCATTCCAAAACTCGAAACCCAAAACCCTTTGGGCTCTATATCATTCGTGTGATTCGTGTTATTCGTGGGAAAAAACACCCCGCCTTTCCTCTGTGTTCTTTGCGTTCTTTGTGGTTAAATAACTCATCTGCGGTTAAGTTCTTTTTCAACTGCCTGATTACGGCTCAGTGCCCCGATTCCCCGGGAATTTCCGGGATGCCTGGATCATCCAGGATTTGCGCCGCGGTGGCGTCCCCGAGCTGCCGCCAGTCTTGCAGCACCCACACGACCTGCTTGTCCGGGGTGACTTCCACCAACTGCGGCCCCTGGCCGCCGCCGCGCGAGCAGAAAATCGTGTTGCCGTTGGCCAGGCGGGTGCAGGTTTGCGGCGGCTGGGCGAACCGGTACGCCGCCGGCAGATTCGTGTTGCTGAACTCCCAAACCGTCCCGCCCCCGGCATCCACCTCCCGCGTGAGGTTGTCGTGCTCGTCCGTGATGAGCGTGTGGCCGTTCGTCAACCGCAGCGCGGCCCATGGCGAGCGGATCGGATAGGTCCAGACGGGGTTGAACTGCTGGTCCAATTCCACAACCTTGTTCTCGCTGAGATAGGCGAGGAGATACGTTCCCTGCGCGGTGTAGCGCGCCCGACGGAACTGCCCGTGGATGTTGCCGGGGCTCATTGCCTGGCCGTAGGGCAGCACATGGTTGACCTCCACCGCGCCGGTCTTGGTGTTGACCACCAGCAGCCGGGGTGGCAGCCCGTTCAGGACAAACATCACCTTGTCCAGGCCGATGGGCTGGCAGGTGTGAACCTCCGTGTGGTTGGTGCCGGTGCGGTTGTCGCAATCATAGCGCCACACCACTTTTTTGTCCGGCGTGATTTCGGCGACGTATTGCATCCGGCTGAAGAGGATGTTGCCGTTGGACAGCATCCACACATCATCGTACTCGTAACCCTGGCCGGTCTGATAAGTCCAGACCACCCGGCCATCGTTGATGAGGAACATTTTGGTGGAGGTTTCGCCGACGTACAGCATCGGGTGCTGCGCGAGGCCTTGGCCGGGCAAGCCGGCGGGCGTGGGCGAATTCGTCCATTTGCTCGCGGGCGACACCGTCTCGGCCGGCCCCAGCGCCGGCACATCCGGGGCGGTGAACCGGGCGAGCCGGGCCAGGCACGGCGTGGCCGAAGCCGTCGGGCCGCCGGCGGCCGTGTGGCAGCCCGTCAGGATCAGCCCAACCGCCGGCAACGCCGCCAGTAATGCAACTGGAGCATTGACAGAAAAGATGTAGCGCTGTGAAGCGAGGCTTTTTGGTTTTTTGGCAACGCTTTGGCGAAGGCGCATGTCGGCTCCGACCTGCAACTGAGCCGAAACGCCGCCAAAAACCAAAAAGACCGCTTCCCGCAGGGTCCTCAACGCAGCGCTACAGCTTTGATGGAAATGCTCTAATTTCATGGTTTGGAAATAGTGGTTGCTGCGTTGCATGATAGGGGATATGAGACGCCCCGCAAGCCCGGAGGTTGCGGCTAATTTGCGGCGCAGCGCACAATAACCCGAGACCCGAAATCCGAAATCACTTCCCCGCTCGTTTTCGCGCGCCGTCGTCCGTAGTCGTGCCACGCCGCGCCCCCCCCATCGCACCCCCCACGCCGTCGCCCGTACCCCCCAATGGTAGGGACGGTGCGCTGCGCCGTCCGGACGAGCCCGTTCCGGGCGAGCAGTCCACCACCCCCCCATCGCATCGCCCAAGCCGTCGCCAGTGCCCACGAATGGTAGGGACGGCGCGCTGCGCCGTCCGGACCAGCCCATCCCGGGCGAGCAGTCCGCCACACCCCCCATCGCACCGCCCACGCCGTCGCCAGTGCCCACGAATGGTAGGGACGGCGCGCTGCGCCGTCCGGACGAGCCCATCCCGGGCGAGCAGT
>Ga0302320_10015959_pt1 | contig 15379 bp, 10 predicted proteins | sample Bog_T0_3_FD_202130 | JGI IMG/M metagenome (GOLD analysis project Ga0302320, IMG submission 202130) | Peat permafrost microbial communities from Stordalen Mire near Abisko, Sweden - Bog_T0_3 | ecosystem: Environmental > Terrestrial > Soil > Wetlands > Peat | place: Sweden: Abisko, Stordalen Mire... | reverse complement strand
CGGATTTTGGAAAAAATGAGGCGGCTGTCCAAACGAATTGTGGTGGAGCACCTGCCGGCCCCAGCCCGACGCAAGTCGTTGCCTATCAAGCCATTACACGCTAATTAAGCGCCATTCGGGTTTGGCCCGGAAGACGCCCCTGTTCTTGCGCGCCGTCACGGACTTATCGGCGGGTGTGAGACAAATTTCTTCCTATTGCGCCAAACGGCCTGCAACGCGGCCAAAGCGGAACTGCGTTCCGCACTCCAAAGCGCTTCGCGCGCTTTTTATGCGGCCGGCAGGCCGCTTTGGAGTGCGGCGCGCCAGCGCCGCCTTTCCAGATGCCGCCGCCATTTTATCTAGGAAACTATACAATGGTTTCGCGCTCCTCCGAGTAGAGCCAACGGGCTTGAAGAATTTTGTCTCACACCCCTTATCGGCAACCGCTCAATATTCTCCTCGACAAGAAAGATAATAGAATTTAGCATACCCACGTTGCGGACTTCAACACGGGTATGCTAAATTTGGTTGCAAGCGTTGGATGATGCGCTAGAGTGTGAATTGTGGGCACCATAAGCATTAACGACCTGAAAAAGCAATCGGCTGACCAATGGCTCAAGTCCGTGGCCAAAGGCGATCTGATTGTCACGTCTCAGGGCCGGCCGGTAACGGTTTTGCTGCCTATCAATGCGAACAGTTCGGAGCCGACCCTTTCGGCGCTTCGTAGTATTCGCGCGGTGCAAGCCCAGACCGAGTTGCAACAAGCCGCCGATGCCAATGGGACCTCCGACTTGACCATGGATGATATTGACGCCGAAATCAGGGCCGCCCGCCAAGTCCGCCATCAGAAGTGAAATTTATGCTCGTCCTCTGAGAACCAGTGTTGGCTTCCAACGTCAAAATTTGGCGATTTGTGTGACCGGCTCCCGCTTGTTCGATCGGAGCCACAAAGTTGCCCCACCTTGAGCTTCCTTCGAACTCAACATAGATCTTCCACATTCGAGGATCGAATGGTTCCGTCAACCACACGTCTTGGCGAGACGGTGCGAACAAAATCTGGCCGGCCTGAAGCTCGCCAACTTTCTTCCCATTGTATTTCAAATTAACTGCGTTGGTCAGCACAAGGGCACCGTCATAAAGAGGGCCTGGGTCAATCCTATCCAGCAAAACACCTCGAATCATCTGAGACTGAAGTAACAGAGCTTCAACTGCCAAGGTGGCGAATATCGTCAATAAGATTATCCATCTCTTCTTCATACCGTCAGCGGGTTGATTCCTGTATTGTCATTACATGATTCTAAATGCGATACTTACTTTTTCCACCATCACGCATCGTGAAGACTGCGCAGTTCCACGTTGGTGCGGCGCAGGCGCGCGGCCAGCGCGGCGGCCATGCGCCCAAGAACCGCCTCATTCAAATGCGGACGCTCGCGGCAAATTTCGTCAAAACGGCTTCTTTCCAGCACAAACAACTCCGTTGGCTCGGTGGCAACGGCGCTGGCCGTGCGCGGCCGGCGATCCAGGAATCCCATCTCGCCAAAAAAATTTCCGCGTCCGAAATACGCCAGCGTGCGATACCGTCCCGCGCTGACGGGAAGTTCAATCCGCACCTCGCCGCGCCGGATCAGGAACAATGCGTCGCCGCGGTCTCCATATTGGAACAGCGTCTCCCCCGCCGCCGCCGAACGCGCGGTGGCGCACGACTGAATCGCGGCCAGGTCCTCCCGCGACTCGATGCCGCGGAACACTTCGATTTGCGCCAACTCTAGCGGCGTCTCCGCGTTTTCATCCGCCAGGAGATGATGCTCCTCCAAAAGGCGGTCCTCGGCCCAGGCCATCGCCTCATCCAGTTCCGCAAAAACCTTCACGTTCTGCTGCCGGCCCGTGACGCCGACCTTGCGCAAATAATCCTCCAGATTCCGCCCCGCCGGAAGGATAGGCGGCATGTGGCTGAACAGGAGCGAGGCACCCCGGTCTTGCAGCAACACCTCAATTAATTCCAGCATGTGCGCGGCGGTGAAATCCACCGACAGCACCCGGCGCATGTCGAGGATCACAAACCGGCATCGCTTAAGGTCGGCCTCCAATTCCACATACAGCTTGTCCGCCGTGCCGAAGAACAGCGTCCCCTGCAACTCGCAAACCACCGTCTCCCCGCCATATTGATCCAGCGCGCGCGACTCCGCCGGCAACCGGCTTTTCTTGGACGAAATTTGGTTCCCGTAGATCTTCCGGTGCAGCACCGGGCTGCGAATCTGGTCCCGCAGGAAAATGATCACCGCCAGGGCCACGCCTGTGCCCGACGCCGCAATCAGGCTGAACCGCAGCGCGGTCAGGATGACGGCCCAGATCACCACGAAGTCAAGAATAGTTCCGCGGTTGCGGAGCAGTTGGAAGCTCGTCCAGTCAAACATCCGCCATGCAACGACCATCAGCACGCCCGCCAGCGCCGCCAGCGGAAGCCAGCCCGCCAGCCTGCCAAACAGCAGAAACCCCAGCAGCACAAAGCAGCCCTCGAACAGCCCCGCCCGCTTGGTCTGCCCGCCGCTGTTAAGGTTCACCACCGTCGCACCCATCATCCCGGAACTCGGCATCCCGCCGGCCAGAGCGGATGCGATGTTCCCGATCCCCTGCCCTATGAGCGTCCGGTTGGAATCATGGCGCGCGCGCGTCAGCGTGTCCACGATGACGCACGTCTTGAGCGTGTCAATTGAAAGCAACGCCGAGAGCGTCAGCGCCGGAACCAGCAGCCGCTTCCAATCGGAAAACTCCACCGCGGCCAGGCTCTTCCATGTGCCCGCCAGATGCGGCCAGACGGCGCTCGCGCCGCCGCCGACCGGCCCGAGCACAAGCGGGTTGCCGGATTGACGCAGCATTTCAGGAAACCCCAAGCCAAGTCCCAAGTAAGCAATGATTCCCGCCGCCAAACCGAGGATGGGCGCCGGAACGGCCCTGGTCAGCCTGGGCGCGGCCAGTATCCCCGCCACAGTTGTCAAGCCGACGACAATCCCCTGCCATTTCCAGTGCTCCGGCGCCGAGAGTCCCGCCATCAGGCCGGCGCTTTGGGAAAACCCCAGGAAGGCGGGAATCTGGCCGGCAAAAATCAGCGCGCCAACGCCGCTTAAATATCCGGCCACGACCGGATACGGAATGAACTTGATTAATTTGCCGCCGCCAATCGCGCCGTAAAGAAATTGCAGCGCGCCGGAAATCAGCGCAACCCCGATCATCAGTGCCGCAACCCGCTCCGGCTCCGCCCCTGGCGCCGACATCATTTCCGCGGCGAACGCCGACAACACGGCCGCCGCCGGTCCGCACGGCGCGGAAATCAGTCGGGGAGCGCCGCCCAGCGGCGAGGAAAGCAGCCCGCCGGCTATCGCTCCAAATATGCCCGCCAGCACACCGTTGGCAACGTAGTCCTTGCCCAGCGCGGCGTAAGTCGCCACTCCGAAGGCAATCGAAGACGGCAGCGCCACGAGCATCGCGGCCAGGCCGCCCCACAAATCGCCGATAATCGGCCTCGAAACATTTGTCGGTTTGTCCACCACTCAGAGCAATCGCTCCAGCGCTTCGCATAGGGTCTTCATAATCCGCACCCGCGCGAAGTATTTGTCATTTCCGGGCACCACGGTCCACGGCGCGAATTCCGTGCTGGTGCGCGCGACCATTTCATTGATGGCTTCCTTGTAGGCATCCCACTTCTTGCGATTGCGCCAGTCTTCGTCGGTGATCTTGTAACGCTTGAACTGGATTTTCTCGCGTTCCTTGAACCGCTGCAATTGTTCTTCCTTGCTGATGTGAATCCAGAACTTTGCCAGCGCGATGCCCCGGTCCGCCAGTTGTTCCTCAAAATCGTTGATTTCCAAATACGCCCGCTTCCATTCATTCTCGGTGGCAAATTTCTCCACCCGCTCCACCAGCACCCGCCCATACCACGAACGGTCAAAAATCGTCACGTAGCCCGCCATCGGAAGCTTCCGCCAGAAACGCCAGAAATAATGCTGCGCCCGCTCCTCATCCGACGGCGCTGCAATCGGAATGATCCGGTAAAGACGCGGATCAATCCCCGCCGTCACCCGCCGGATCGCGCTGCCCTTGCCTGCGGCGTCCCAGCCCTCAAAAAGGGCCACCGTGGAAATCTTCTTGGCATGGGCCTCCCAAGTCAGCCGCGTAAGCCGGCCTTCGTATTTTTCCAAAGACTCGCGATACTGGCGGTCGTTGAGCTTCTGCGCCAGATTGACATGGTCCAGGACGGTTTCGACGGATTTCTCCTCCTGCGCTGCCGGCCCGGCTGCGGCGGGCGGTTTCGGCGCTTCCTCCTTGAGGCGCGCCTGGAGCGATTCCAGGATGATCCGCCCGCCAGTCAACTCCCGGTAACGCCGGTCCGTCGCCTCAATCAGGTGCCACGGGCACTGCGCCGTGTCGGTGCGGCGTATGACCCGCTCGCTGGTTCGGATAAACTTGTCATAGAGCTTGAGATTCCTGCGGTCTTCCGGCCTGACGCGGGACCGGGTGTCCGGATCATCCTCAAGTTTCTTGAGCCGCCGCGCCTGCTCCTTTTTGGTAAGATGAAACCAGAGCTTGACGACCAGCGCCCCGTCGTCGGCCAGCATCTTTTCAAAAAAGGCGATGCGGTCCAGTTCCCCGTCCAATTCCGCGGCCTTAATCTCCCGATAAACCCGCCGCACCATCGGCTCCGAATACCAGGACCAGAAGAAAACCCCGAACCGTCCGCGCGCGGGCAGCACGCGCCAAAACCGCCAGAAGCGCGGCCGGGCGCGCTCCTCCTCCGTGCTTTGCGCGAATGCGTGCGTATCCACCCCGCGCGGGTCCAGCCACTCATTGAGACGATGCACAAACTCCCCTTTGCCGGCGCAGTTCGCGCCTGAGACGATGATAATGACGGGAAATTTGCGGCTTCTGAGGGCAAACTCCGCCTCCAGCAGTTCCGACCGCAGCGCCGGTTCGGCTTCGTCGAATTCCTGCTTTGAGACTTTGCGCCCCAATTCAGCAACTTCAAACATAGTGCGCCCATTTTAGCGCTTGAACCCGGCCAACCGCCAGTACTTCTTTCCCGCTCGCTTCCTGACCCTAAACGTGAGAAGGTTACGCAAATGACTGTTCCAGCGACTTCCACCCACATCCGCGCGGACGGACGGCTTGCCAATCAACTCCGCCCGATCCGATTTCAAAATGGCATCGCTCCCTATGCCACCGGCTCCACGCTCATCGAATGGGGACACACCCGCGTGATCTGCGGCGTAACGGTAGAGGAGTCGGTGCCGCGCTGGATGAAGGACCAGGGCGTCACGGGCGGCTGGATTTCCGCCGAGTATTCCATGCTTCCCTACTCCACGCTAACCCGGAAGCAGCGCGACATCTCGAAGGGAAAAATTGACGGGCGCTCGCAGGAAATTCAGCGGCTCATCGGACGTTCCCTGCGCGCGGCCATTGACCTGGAACGGATCGGCCCGCGCACAGTCTGGCTGGATTGCGATGTGTTGCAGGCCGACGGCGGGACACGCACGGCGGCGATCACTGGCAGCTTCATCGCGTTGTCGCTGGCCTTCCGCAAACTCGCGGCTGCGGGCAAACTCGCGGACGGTCCGGCGCTCAACCCGGTTGCCGCTGTCAGCGTCGGCATCGTCGGTTCCCGCCCTTTGCTTGACCTCGCCTACGATGAAGACGTGGCCGCGTCAGTGGACATGAACCTGGTGATGAACGGGGCCGGCCAATTCATCGAACTCCAAGGCAGCGGCGAGGAATCCGCCTACACCGACGAGCAATTGGCCGCGATGCTCGCGCTGGGGAAAGCCGGGATCAAGCAACTGCTCGCCTTGCAACAGGCCGCGCTGGCGTGATCCCCCTCATTCCGGTTGCGCGCTGACAAATTCGCGGTGCAGCCTCGCATACACGCCGCCCTCCCGCAGCAGGCTCTCGTGCGTGCCGCGCTCCACAATGCGTCCCTGATCCAGCACCAGGACCAAATCCGCCTTGCGAATCGTGCTCAGGCGGTGCGCCACAATGAAGGAGGTCCGCCCTCGCAGCAAAACCTCCAGCGCCCGCTGCAATCGCGCCTCGGTAACCGTGTCAATCGCGCTGGTCGCCTCGTCCAGCACCACGATGCGCGGGTTGGCCAGCAGCGCGCGCGCAAAACAGACTAGTTGCCGCTGGCCAAACGAGAGCGACGCGCCCCGCTCGGCCACTGGCGTCAGAAGTTGTTGCGGCAGCGCGTCGAGCAGGTCCAGGCAATCCAGTGCGGCAACCGTCGCGCGCACGTCGGCTTCCGTGGCCTCGGGGCGCGCGAAGCGGATGTTGTCCAGCACGGAAGCTGTAAAGAGAAAATTGTTCTGCTGCACGCTGCCCATTTGCGAGCGCAGGGAAGCGGCGGTAATCTCGTTCAAATCCACGCCGTCCACACGCACCCGCCCCCGGGTCGGCAGATAGAACTTCTGGAGCAGTCCCACCAGGGTCGTTTTGCCGCTGCCGGTGTGTCCCACCAACGCCACGGTTTGCCCCGGTTCGGCGGAGAACGAAATGTCCGTCAGCACCGGCCTGCCGGGCTTGTATTCGAAATGCACGTTCTGAAATTCCACGTGGCCCCGGATCGCCGGCAACGGCCGGGCGTCCTTCGCGTCGCGCCATTCCGGTTCCTGATCCAGCATTCGGAACAGCCGCTCTCCTCCGGCCATGGCCATCAGCGCCTGATTCAATTGATTGCCGATGACCTGCACCGGTTCGAAGAATAAATTGGCGAGGAAGAAGAACATAACCAGGTCGCCCACTTCCATGTGAAGCCAGCCGTGCCAGCGCAAGGCGCCAAAGGCGCCCAGGAAAGCCATCGCGCCCAGGAAAAGCTGGCTCTTTAGTTGCAGCAACGGCACGAACACCGCGGAGGCCTGGGCCACCCCCACATTGTTTTCCCCATGCACGTCAATCAATTTCTGGAAGAATTCCATGTTGATCTCATGCCGCACGAACGCCTGCGTCACCCGGATTCCGCTGACCGATTCGGCCAGCGTGGAAGAGACCCGGCTCCAGGTTTCCTGCACCTTGCGCAGCCGCCGCCCCATCTCCAGCCGGTAATGCTCATTGACCATCCAGATGAAAGGCGCCATCAGGATCATCAGCGAAAACAGCTTCCAATCATACCACGCCATCAGCGCCCCCGAAGCCGCCATTTGCAGCCCCTGCACCACCAGCACGAACGCCACGTCCTGCACCCCGGCCCGCACGCTGTCTATGTCCGACGTCAGCCGGCTGATGATGCGGCCAAACTTGGTCTGATTGAAAAACGACATCGGCATCGTCATCAGCTTGGCGAACAAATCCGTCCGCATGTCGTGAACCACCGCCTCGCCCAGCTCGAGCGCGAACCGCTGCCGGAAATGGAACGAGACCGCTGTGAAGAGTGCGAGTGCAAAATACCCCGCCGCATACCAGCGGATGTCCGCCAGATCGCGCCCGGTAATCGGCCCGTTGATCGTCATGCCAATCAGCCACGCCAGCGCCGGCAGTTGCAATCCGCGCGTGAACGTCAAGATGAAAAGCCAGTTACGTTTCGCCGCATAGGGCCGGGTGTAGCGAAAAATCCGACGGATCAGCGCCATTTGCAACGGTGCCTTGTCCGCCTCCCGGTCCTCCATCGGGTCGTAATAAGTAATGGCCGCCCGCGCCGAGGGGTCTCCCCGGGCGGCACCGGTCTTCGCGGTATTGATGTTCGATGGCGCGCTCATAAACCCGGTCCAATCCTGCCGGGCGCAAGCCCCACTGGCGGGGCCGAATGGAACTCTAGCCGAATTTCAGCCCTATTTAACGCAAAATCTTCATTTGCAAATTTTCAATCACCAATTGTCAATAATTTGAATCGCTGAAATGCGCCGCACAGCGCCGCCGCCGGTTTTGCCGTTTGACGCGGCGCCTTTCGCAACTTACATACTTGCCGATGTTGTTGTTCGCCGCCATCCAATGGCATCCGCGCCTGGCGCCCTTCGGGTGCGCCGGATTGCTGCTGGCTGTCGCGGCGTGGGGATGGTTCCTCTGGCGGCGTCTGAAGAAGCGCGCGCCCGTCGGTGCGCGCTGGATTGCTCTGCCAAAGTGGATCACCCTGCTGCTGCTCTTGCTGGCCCTCTTCGATCCCGTCTCCCTCCTCCAAAAGTCCGTGCCGGCCAGCGGCAGGCTGCTGGCCCTGGTGGATTCCTCCTCTTCGATGGATGTCGCGGACGATTACCGCCAGCCGCGCGCGGCCCGGGCTGCGGCGATTGTCGCGCAATGGAAAAAATCGCTGCCCGCCGGCGTCACTCTCGATGAACTGGCCTTCGACACCACAATTCACCCCCCAGGCACGCTGGCCGGAACCAATCGCGGCACGGATCTGGGAAGTTGTTTGCTCGCGCTTTCCGAACGCGGCGACACGGCGTCGTATCTCGGCGTCGTCCTGCTCACCGACGGCGGCGACGAAGCCATCGAGAATCCAGCCCTGCCCGGCATTCCGCTTTCCATTGTGGGTATCGGGACCGACCCGGCGACATGGAATGACCTCGCCCTCACCGATGTCCAGGCTCCGGCCAGCGTCGAGAAGGACACCGCCTTCGAAATCACCGCCGACGTGCAGGCGCGCGCCGGTCATGGCGGCGGTTTCAAGGAAGCCGTCGCGCGCACTCGCGTTTCGCTGGAGCGCGCGGCGGTCGGCGGTTGGGAAAAAGTCGGCGAGACCAACGTTGAATTGTCGAATTTGAGCGCGCGCGCGCCTCTTCAGGCGCGGAGCACCCAGGTCGGTGTGCAGCGTTACCGGGTGACAGTCCAACCCGCCCCCGGTGAGCTTTCCGCCCTCAACAACTCTCGCACGGTGACAGTCAATGTGCAAAAAAAGGGGCTGCATGTTTTATACTTTACACTCGAGTTGGGCCAGGAATTCAAAATGTTGCGAAACGAATTGGCGCGCGACCCCGGGCTGTCTTTCACCGCCCTGTTCCGCAGCGCCGGCTCGCGTTTCACCCTCCAAGGCGACCGCGCCCCCGGCGATGACGCCCTGGCTGCCGGCTTTCCCGCAACAAAGGACGCACTCAAGCCCTTCGACGTGATTGTCATCGGCTCCTTTCCTGCCGAGGACTCCGCGCCCCAGCAGATGCGCGCGCTGATGGATTATGTCAGTGACGGCGGCGTGCTGATTTTCCTCGGCGGCGACGATTCCTTCGGTCGCGGCGGTTATTCCGGAAGCGCGCTGGATTCCCTTTTCCCGTGGCGGCTTTCGGCTCAGGAACCGCCGCCCGCGCAAGGCTCCTTCGCCGTCCGCGTCCCGCCAATGGCCTCGGGCCATCCCATCCTGGCGACCGTCGAGGACACCCTGGCGCGCGTCCCGGCCCGGCTCGACAGCCTCAACCGCGTGGGCGAACTCAAGCCCAACGCCACGCCCCTGCTCACCGCGCAACTCGGCGACCGCGCTGTCGCCGTGGTTGCGATGCAGCCCTTCGGCAAGGGCAAAGTCATGGCCATTGCCACCGACACCTTGTGGAAATGGGCCTTGCAACCCGAACCCCTCCGCTCCGCTTACGGCCTCTTCTGGCGTCAGGCCGTGCGCAATCTCACCGGCAAAACCGAAGGCGGCCAGAATCTTGCCGTGCGCTGGGACAAGGATTTTTACCGTCCGGGCGACGAGGCAACCGGCGAGATTCAGGTGCTCGGCGCCGAAGCGGGCCTGCTTCGCTTCACCGCGTCCCTGTCAAGAAAAGACCAACCCGCGCCCATCGCGGTCTCGCCTGTGCCAAGCCAGGCGCGGACCTTCCAAGTCAAACTGCGCTTTCGCGAGCGGGGCGATTACGATTTCCGCCTGGTGGCCTTTCAGGGCGACCGCATGTTGGAGACCTACGAAAAGAACTTCGCAATCGCGCCGCTGGTGGAGGAAGGATCGCGCCTGGAGCTGGACGAAGTGTTCCTCAAGCGCCTCGCGAGCCTGGGCGGCGGCGTCTATTTGCGCGAAGACCAGGCCGCGCAATTCCCCGATCAGGCCGCTGCCGGCCATCTTCGCAAGGTGTCCGTCGAGGAATCCTCGCTGGTCGAGGCCGGACCCTGGTTTGTGGTGGTCTTCCTGGCCGTCCTGGTTGTGGAGTGGACCCTCCGCCGCAAATTCAACCTGTTCTAAATTCGCTTTACGCTTTATACTCGCTCATGGATTCGCACAGTCTCATCGCCATTGTCGGACGCCCCAATGTGGGCAAGTCCGCCTTGTTCAACCGCATTGCCCGCCGCCGCATCGCCATCGTTCACGATGAGCCAGGTGTCACCCGCGACCGCATCAGCGTCGAAGCCGAATGGAACGGACACGCCTTCACCCTGGTGGACACTGGCGGACTGGGCCTCTTGCGCGGCGAAAAAGCCCGCGATGTCATCGTCCAGGCCGCCTTCGAGCAGGTCGAACTGGCCATCGAATCGGCCACCGTTATCATCCTCGTCGTCAATTTGCAGGAAGGCGTCGTCCCCCTGGACCGCGAAGTCGCCCAGCGGTTGCACCGCGCCGGCAAACCGGTCCTGGTCGCCATCAACAAGTCCGACAACGACCAGGCCGAAGCCCAGGCCGACGTTTTTACTGAACTCGGTTTTGAGAAAAATTTCCCCGTCAGCGCCATCCACCAGCGCGGCATCAGCACCCTGATGGATGCCGCCGTCGCGCTGCTGCCACCGGAAGCCGCCCTCCCGGCCCCGGAAACCCCGGGCACGCCACCCGCCGTCCCCGCGGTCAAGCTGGCCGTCATTGGCCGGCCCAACGTCGGCAAGTCCTCCCTTATCAACGCGCTCACGCATTCCACCCGTGTCATTGTCACTCCCATCCCCGGCACCACCCGCGACTCGGTGGATGTGCCTTTCAGCGTGGAGACCGACGGCATCCGCCAGGACTATATTCTTATTGACACCGCAGGTGTCCGCCAGGAGCGGCGCGTGGACGATTCCGTCGAGTATTACAGCATCCGCCGCACCGAGGACTCCATTGCCCGCTGCGACATCGCGATCCTGATGATTGACGCCCAGGCGGGCATTACTTCGCAGGACAAAAAAGTCGCCGGAAAAATCCTCGAGCGCAACAAAGCCTGCCTCATCGTTGTCAACAAGTGGGACCTCGTCGGGCCGGACATGGACGCCGCGCGCAAGGAAGCCCGCCGCGAGGAAAAGCACCGCACCGTCCGCCGCGAAGGCCAGGAAGCTCCGCCGGTGACTTTGGGCGAATTTGGCGGCTGGGTGCAGAAGCAGCTTTTCTTTCTGGACTACGCCCCCGTGATTTTCACCTCGGCCAAAACCGGATTCCATCTCGACCGTCTGCTCGAATCGGTCCGTTACGTCACCTCGCAACTCCGCCAGAAGGTTCCCACCGGCATATTGAACCGCACCCTCAAGGACGCCATCGAACGGCGGCAGCCCGCCAGTTCCGCGGGGCATCGCCTCAAGTTCTTCTACTCCACCCAGGTCAGCCAGTCGCCGCCGGTTTTCCTGCTTTTTGTCAACAAAGACAAACTGTTTTCCGACCAATACAAAACGTATCTTGCCAATCAAATGCGCGCCGCGTTCGGCTACGAAGGCTGCCCGATCATCCTGCGCGGCCGCGAGCGCGAGCAAAACGCCAATCGCCAACCGCAGGGGAAAGACGCATCAGGGCCGCCGCGCGCATCCGGTGCGCAGCACGCATCTGGGCCGCGGCATGGGTCTGGAACGCCCCGCGCATCCGCCCGCCACGCGCGCGACCGCAGTGCGGAAGGCCCGCTCCGCCGTTCCCGCGCCCGCCGCCCCAAAGCGCGGACGTAAATGGGCTGAAATCCAAATTGGGTTGGCACATTCCATCTTCGTCGAGATTGCCTGCTTGGGGCCTGTGTTTTGATTATTGGTCCTCTTGGTCCTATTTGTCCTATTTGAGCCGAAAGGAAACCTCGACATACGTGGGATGCGCCCTTGCAATCCATCAAACGTCATTAATCACGCGTCGTGCTTCTGCGGTTCATGCTCCAAATGCTCCCGCAGAAACAAAGCGCGGCCCGTTACCAACTTCCGAAACACGGCAAGCAGTCCTCTTCGATAATACGACTCGTGCGGGCGAACATGAAGCGCCGCCAGGTGATTCTCACGCAACCGCTGTATCTCCGACGCCAGCCTGGCGACATCCAGGCCCGTTCCGTCCGGCATGTCCTTCCAAGCCTGCCATTTCGCCTCCTCAGCGCGACGCCTGCTCTCCATCCTGAACCAAAGATAAGCGACGAGCAGCGCCAGGGCGATCAACAGAAATATGGGTGACTCAAGCATAACGTGGCCACTCTTGGAAATTCTCCGGCCAAACCCCGGGCCGACCGGATCCGGAAAGCAAAACACTTGCAATCCACTTCATAAAATCAATTTAGGCTCCCTTCCGATTATTTTCAAGCCTCGCATCCTGGAACTGCGCATCTTGCAACCACCGCCACGCGACTTGGCACTTCCTCTCCCTCTCCTCCACACACTTGTGGAGGAGAGGGCCGGGGAGAGGAGGTTCTAATCGTCTGGGCGCTGAAATGCGCCCATCCAAAAATGACCCGTGAAATTTCTTGAACCTTTCCACCCGCCGCGGGGATTGATACTGTGATGTCCATCACCGAAGACCGGACAGAAGCAACCGCCACCGGCGAACTTCTCAGGCGCGCCCGCGCCGGGGATGCACCGGCGTTTTGCCTTTTGACCGCGCCTCTCCAAGCCCGGCTCCTGCGTCAGGCCGCCGCGCTTACAGGCGATCTCAGCGCCGCCGAAGACCTCATCTCCGAAACCCTCGTCGAAGCCTGGAAGAGCCTGGGCCGTTACGACAAAACCTGCCGCCTTTCCACCTGGCTCTATGCCATCCTGCTGCATCGCAGCCAAAAGCTCGCGCGCCGCGCCCGTTCCCGTCCGCTCTCCCTGGCCTGGCTGCCCTCCTTCCACCGTGACGACCTGGCCGCGCGCCAGGAAAACCTCCCGTCCCCGGACCCGTCCCCTTCCGACAACGCCGAAAAAAACGACCTTTCCATCCAGTTGCGCCAGCACATTGACCGCCTGCCCGAAAAACACCGCCGCGTCATCCTCCTTCGCTTCTTCGAGGACGCCTCCCTGCCAGACATCGCGCGCGTTCTGGACTGCTCGGTCGGCACCGTCAAATCCCGCCTCCATCACGCCCTGGAAAAACTGCGCAAAATGAAAATGAACCTTCCCGAAACCAAAGGGGATACACAGATATGAACTTGTTCTGGCACCCCTGCCGCCGCCGCCGCGAGATTTGTCTTTTCGCGGCTGGCGCAACACCGGAACAAGACCGCCCCGAACTGGAACAGCACCTCGCCGCCTGTCCCGCCTGCCGTGCCTACTACAGCGAAATCAAAACCCTCGCCGCCCCGCTGGCAAACTGGGAGGATCATTTCGCACACATCGAGCCGACCCAAGCCATGCAATCCCGCTGGGCCGCCGCCATTCAAGCGTCCACAAAGTCCACTCCGTCCCCATCGTCCACTCCGCCCGCGCACAAGCCGCTGCTGCCGACCCTCTGCCTCAACCTATGGCGCGAAATCCTTTGCCCAAGCCGCCGCGTCTGGCTCAGTCTGGCCGCGACATGGCTCGTCCTGCTGGCAGTCAACGCCCGTCTCTCCGATCCTCCCGTCCAAATGGCCGGCCTCCATTCCTCCTCCCCTTCCGAAATCATGCAATCCTGGGAAGTACAAACCCGCGTCCTCGCCGAACTCACCCAGCCCGCGCTGCGACCCCCGCCTGCCGTCACCCCTCCCGCCGCTCCTGCCGACGCCCCCCGTCCGCGCAGCGAACGCAAACCAGACTGGCACATTGTGTAAGGCGGCCTGACTCTTCCCAAATAACAAATGACAAATTCTCAATGACCAATTCTCAATTCAGATTCATCGCTTTGGTTGCGGCTCTCCGCGCTGCGCCTCTTGTGCCCTTCCGCAGTCATCCTCCCAATCCGCATTCCGCAATCCCCAATCTGCAATGAAGACCTCTCCCTCCCAACCCAAACGCTGGCGCATCTTGCGCCGCTGCCTAATCGGCGCAGCCATATTCCTGACACTCATCGCCGCCTTCTACACCGTGGAATTGTGGCGCGGTAAACGCGCCTGGGAAGCCTGCAAGCGCGCCTTGGTGGCCAAGGGTATCAAAGTGGATCAGGCGGCTGACATTCCCCTTCCCCCCGTGCCCGACGACCAAAACGTCCTCGCCGTGCCGGAAATGCGGCAATGGTTCCTGGGAAAAGGCCCCACCGTTTTGAGCGAGAAATTAGATGACATAGCGGACATAGCTGAGGGCGATGATACAAACCACTCTGCCACCCGCGTCATCGTGGCTGAAGTGGCCTTTAGCCAGCCGGGTTCCAATTCCCCCGCCGGTTTCACGGTGCTCACTTATGGAGACCCGAAAGCCAGAGCCGAAGTGGTCAGACTCATTAGAGATGCGGTCGGTCCAGATTTCCTCGATGCCTGGGGACGTCTCCACATATTGCGGCGCCCGGAGGAGATTCACCCCGTCAAAATCCTGTTGCAGTGCCAAACAGCCCCGTCCGCAAAGGAGTTGGAGCAATTCCTGACCAACGACTTTTTTGCGCTCGATGTGAAAGAGCGCGATGAATCTGTGCGGATTGAATCCTCCGGCAGAGCTTCCTACGCTGTCACCACGGAAGTGCCGGGATCCGCCGCCGAACTCCTTGCCCGGATTGCCGTCTTGGAACCGCAGTTCGCGGTGATGCGCCAAGCTTTCGAGCGTCCTTACGTCCGCATATTGGGCGCTGAGGAGAAACGCTTTGCTGGTTTTGGCTATCTCGCGCGCGTGTTGGATACGCAGGCCAAGTGTCATTTGATCCTGGGCCAACCGGAGGAAGCGTTGCGCGATCTGACCCTCCTCAAGGACCTGTGCCGCCTCGTGGAAGACCCGCCGGGCAGCAGATCGGGTATGCTGGCGATGTTGCTCCGTGCAGCATTGACGGCCATTGATATTGGCACCATCTCCGACGGTCTGAGCAGTCATGCCTGGAGCGAGCCGCAACTAGCCGCCTTGCAGGACCAACTCAAGAATATCAACTTCGTGTCAGACATGAGGCAGGTGATGTTGGGGGGGCCTGCCAGGGTGTCTCACTATTATCCGACCGTAACGGCCTTCAACTTGGGGGAATTATACTTCGGAGGCTTCCTGTGGCCGTCCAACGCCTGGACAAGCCTGAAAGCGACAGTCGTCGGCCATTTAATTCCTCGCGGCTGGGTCTACCAGAACATGGTACAAGTCGCCAACGGCTACGTTGCCCTCGCTGATGGCTCGGATTCCGCCGGCCAAAGAGTGTTTCCGAAAAAAGTGGATGCCGCCGGCAGGGTGCCCGGGTCTCATCGTTCGCCGTATAATTATTTAGCCAGGGAGATCATGC
>Ga0302320_10015958_pt1 | contig 15380 bp, 17 predicted proteins | sample Bog_T0_3_FD_202130 | JGI IMG/M metagenome (GOLD analysis project Ga0302320, IMG submission 202130) | Peat permafrost microbial communities from Stordalen Mire near Abisko, Sweden - Bog_T0_3 | ecosystem: Environmental > Terrestrial > Soil > Wetlands > Peat | place: Sweden: Abisko, Stordalen Mire... | reverse complement strand
CAACTTTTGATTTTGATGGGCGCGAGCATGCTCGGATCGATGCTGCAGTTGCCGGCGGTGGGCGGCGGATCGCAGATGGCAACCATCGCGGCGTTGTCCAGCGTCTTCGATGTGCCGCCGGAGATGGCCGCCAGTTGCGGAATTTTGTTGTGGCTGGTTACGTTTGCGGCGGTGGTTCCGGTGGGGCTGGTGCTGGCGCATCATGAGAGATTGTCGCTGCGGAAGTTGTCGGCGGAGAGTCATGAGGCGGAGGATGGGGCGGCGGCGATGCCGCCGGCTTGAGGCGGTGAACACGGTGGAGTGGTGGCGGGGAGTTCGGTGAGGTCAAGGAAAGCGAAGTCGAGCTTCGCTCGACTGGACAGCCGGGGGCGGCTGTCCCCACAAGATTCATCGCCTGATACAATTTTTGATTCAATCCTGACACACTGATTCATCCAAACTGATTTAGCCAAGTGATTTAGCTACGCAGCGTTATTGCAGGCAGTCGGAGCGCTATGAAGTGTCCGTTTTGCGGATTTGCGAACGACAAGGTCGTCGATTCGCGCGAGAGTAAGGAGGCGGAGTCCATTCGCCGCCGGCGCGAGTGTCTGAAGTGCGGCAAGCGTTTCACGACCTATGAGCGCATCGACGAGATTCCCTACATGGTGGTGAAAAAGGATGGGCGCCGGGAGAAATTCGATCGGCAAAAAGTTCTGAATGGATTGTTGCGGGCTTGCGAGAAACGGCCGGTTCCTATCAGCAAGCTGGAACAGATTGTGAATGAGGCAGAGTCGTTCGTGATCGAATCGCAGGAGCGGGAGCGCAAGACCAGCGAACTGGGTGAGCTGATCATGAACCGTCTGCGACGCTACGACAAAGTGGCGTACGTTCGCTTTGCGTCGGTCTATTTGGATTTCAAGGATGTAAAAGAGTTTATGAATGAGTTGCGGGATTTGGTGAAGGCGAAGCAGAGTGGGCAGTAGGCAGTGATCAGTGGGTAGTGGGTAGTCAAGACTCGTTTCGTGTGGAGGATGTTTCTGCCACTGACCACTAATACCACTGACCACTGACTTTGATCACTGATCTCCACCAGGGGCGCGAGTGCGCAAGGAGGAAAAGTCATGAGTCATAAAGTAACGTTGATCCCTGGCGATGGCATTGGGCCGGAAGTGACGCGGGCGACGGTGCGGATTCTCGAAGCAACCGGCGTCAAGTTTGATTGGGAGACGTTCCAGGTGGGCGCGGATGCGTTTGAGAAGTATGGAGAGTACATTCCGAAAGAGGTGTTGGAATCGATCGAGCGCACCAGCGTGGGATTGAAGGGTCCGGTGACGACGCCCGTGGGTGGCGGGTTTTCGAGCATCAACGTGGCGCTGCGGCAGAAGTTTGAGTTGTATGCGAACTTTCGTCCGATCCGGAATTTGCCGCACATTCCGACTCGTTATCCCGACGTCGATCTGATTATTGTGCGCGAGAATACCGAGAGTTTGTACTCGGGTCTTGAACATGAAGTGGTGCCGGGGGTGGTGGAGAGCCTGAAAATTATTACGGAGAAGGCGTCCACGCGCATTGCGAAATTTGCCTTTGAATATGCGCGCAAGAATGAGCGCAAAAAGATCCACGCCATTCATAAAGCCAACATCATGAAGCTGTCGGACGGATTGTTTCTGCGCTGCTGCCGGAATATTGCCAAGGGTTATCCCGAAATCACGTATGGCGAACACATTGTGGATAACACTTGCATGCAACTGGTCATGAATCCGTATCAGTACGACATGCTGGTGATGGAAAATTTGTATGGCGACATTATTTCGGATTTGTGCGCGGCGTTCGTGGGTGGACTGGGTTTTGTTCCTAGCGCGAACCTTGGGGATCACTGCGCGATTTTTGAAGCGGTGCACGGTTCGGCTCCCGATATTGCGGGCAAGAATCTGGCGAATCCCACGGCGCTGTTGCGATCGGGGCTGCTGATGTTGCGGCATCTGGGCGAGTTCGACGCCTCCATGCAGATTCGCAACGCGCTGGAAAAAGTTTACCGGCATCCGGAAAAGCTGACGAAGGATATTGGTGGTCAGGCGGGAACGTCGGAGTTCGCGGACGCGGTGATCGAGGAGATGGACAAGGCAAAGGCTGCGCCAGCGCCAGTGAGTTGAACCGTCCAATGCAATCTCTCAAAGCTTCCATCGAACGTCTGGCCGCGCTGGGCGAGGTCGAGCATAATCCGGAGGCGCGTCCGGTGTTTCTCGAATTTCGCGATGCGCTCACGCAGGGGACAATTCGCGCGGCCGAACAAATCGATCATCATTGGGTGGTGAACGCCTGGGTGAAACATGGCATCCTGCTGGGCTTTCGGCTAGGGGAATTGCAGGAGATGGGCGATGCCGCGCTGAGCTTTGTAGATAAGGATACCTTCCCTGCCCGAAGATTTTCCGTGGCGGATCGGGTGCGTGTGGTGCCGGGAGGGTCCTCGGTGCGAGTGGGAGCTTACGTGGCGCCGTCTGTGATCTGCATGCCTCCGATGTTTATTAATGTCGGGGCCTATGTGGACGAAGGCAGTATGGTCGATTCGCATGCGCTGGTGGGATCGTGCGCGCAGGTGGGCAAGCGGGTGCATCTGAGCGCGGCGGCGCAGATTGGCGGAGTGCTGGAACCGGTGAATGCGGCGCCGGTGATTATTGAAGACGATGTGCTGGTCGGAGGAAATTGCGGAGTGTATGAAGGCACGCTGGTGCGGGCACGGGCGGTGCTGGGCGCGGGGACAATCTTGACGAGATCGACTCCACTTTACGATTTGGTGCGGGATCAGATTTATCGGGCAACCTCGGACGCGCCGCTTGAGGTTCCGGAAGGCGCGGTGGTGGTGCCAGGATCGCGCGCAGTCAAGAAAGGCGCTGCCGCCGAGTTAGGGATTTCGTTGTACACGCCGGTGATTGTGAAGTATCGAGATGAGAAGACGGATCGGGGGATTGAGTTGGAGGATTGGTTGCGCTGACGGGTTTCGTTTTGGCCAGAGGAACAGCAGATTCCTCTCTTGTCTCGCCGCTGGCGCGGCTTCGCCTGCGTTCGGAATGACAATGCTTAGCGGGCTGACGATGCTTAAAGGATGTTAATCAAGAGGTTGCGCGTGCCGGTCAGAGTGACGTGGATTTGGCTGAGTTTCGCGACGACCGCGTCGGCTTCGGCTAGCGCTGCGGCGGCGTAGGTAGAAGTCAGGGCAATCACTTTCATCCCACCCGCATGCGAGGAGCGGATTCCGGCGGGCGCGTCTTCGATGACCAGACATTCTTTTGGGTCGACGCCCAATAAGTCCGCGCCTTTGAGATAAGGCTCCGGGTGCGGCTTTCCGTGGATTACATCCTCGGCTGTGATCATTACTTTTGGAATTGGGATGCCCGCGAGACGAAGACGCTCGGTGGCTATCTCTCGAGAGCCGGATGTGACCACGCACCATTGCCCTTCTGGGATCGAGCGGACGAGGTCGATGGCGCCGGGCATGACGGCGATGGCGTCACGATCTCCGGTTTCGCGCTTTTCCAGTTCGCGCACTTCCGCCTCCGCATCGAGATGAGGAGCAACGGTACGAACGACTTCGACGGCGCGCACACCATGAGCGATAGCGATCACCTTTTCTTCATCAATGCCACGGAGAGCGGCCCAGATGCGCCACTGGCGGCCGACGGAGCCGGTGGAATCGACGAGAACTCCATCGACGTCGAAGAGGACGGCGGCGCAGCGAAAAGTGGGCATGCATTTTTCTAACACAGATTTTCTGAGCGAGGATGAATAAGTGGGTAGTGGGAAGTGGCTAGTGGGTAGCAAGTTGCTTTCTGGTTAGACGGCTCCGGTTATCGAATCACGCCGGGGAGAGTAAGCGTTGCCGGTGCGGTCAAGGCTTGTCCTTGTAACTGGGCTTGCTGAATGGCTTGCTGGCGCACTCGTAAATGTTTGTCGCGAAAGTGGGCTTTGGCGCGTTCGCCCCAGGCGCGGACGAACCAGTAATTGAGGCCGGCTCCGATGGCGGAGCTGATGAGAGGAATCATGCGGCCAGCCCATTTCTCGACGACCTCGGCGCTGGCACGGGCAGCGATGCGCTGGATGACGCGTGGAACGAACTTGTTGACCACTTCTTTTTCGAGCAGATCGCGGCTGATGTCGACTCCGGCGGCGCTGGCGGCGGCAATCCAGAGTTCGGCGATTTCGTTGTCGGTATTGAATTGAAAGCCGTAAATCAAACTGAGCTTTTGGATGGTGCGCATGGTGATGGCCGATAAGATGCCGAGATCAGGAATGATGGTGAGCATTCCGCCGAGGCCCATACCGGCGCCCTCGGCGGCGGCCAACTTCATGGCGCCGCGAATAATGTCGTCGGCGACAACGTCGAGCTCGCCGATCTCCAGTGAATAAATTCCGTGATAGCCGCTGACCGGCAAGCGGTGGGCGATCTGAAGTTGTATGAGAAATTTTTGAGGATCGACCTGCACCGTGGAATAAGCGCGGGTGAGGCCGTTGACCAGAGCCTTTTCGGCGCGGGAGCGAAGCCACGACTTGGATTCTACCTCGGCCACTTGCTTAACCTTAACGCAGCGGAATGGGAAATGCCATCCGCCGTAATGTAGAAGCGGCAGAATCGCTCTGTACGCTGCGTAACACAGTCTGCTAGCATCAACAGGACTCCATGACAACTGGAAAACTGCAGATAATCCCGCTTGGCGGCCTCGGCGAGTTCGGTATGAACTGCATGGCCGTCCGCTGGGGTGACGATATTATTGTGATCGACGCGGGACTAATGTTTCCTGAGTCCGAATTGCTGGGCGTCGATATTGTGGTTCCGGATATTTCCTACCTGGTTGAGAACCGGCAGCGGGTGCGCGGAATTATTCTTACCCACGGCCACGAAGATCATATCGGCGCGCTGCCCTGGATGCTTGCCGAACTCAAGGTTCCGGTGTGGGGAACGGAATTTACGCTGGCCTATGTGGAAGACAAGCTGGAGGAACATGGGCTGCTGGAAGATGCTGACCTGCGCGAGATGCACGCGGGAGAGCGCTTCAAGGCCGGGGTTTTCACGGTTCATCCGATTCGAGTGACGCACAGTCTTGTGGATTGCGTGGCGCTGGCGATTCACACGCCGCTGGGAGTGATTATTCATACGGGCGATTTCAAGGTCGACCCCACGCCCACCGACAATCACCTTTTCGATCTGCACGCTTTCGCCGAGTATGGCAAACAGGGTGTGCTGGCTCTGTTTCAGGATTCGACGAATGTGGAGCGCAAGGGTTACACGCCGAGCGAGCGAGCGGTGCGGCGAAAATTCGATGAAGTGTTTGCGCACACCAAGCGGCGATTATTCATTTCGTGCTTTTCTTCCTCGATTCATCGCATTCGTCTGGCGGTTGAACTGGCGCACCAGCATGGGCGGAAGGTGGCGTTCGTCGGGCGTTCGATGAACAACTCCGCCGAAATCGCCGAGGATCTTGGTTACCTTGAAATTCCCGATGGGCTGATTATTAATCCAGGGGAGATGAAGAATTTTCCGCCGGAAAAAGTTTGCGTGATGATCAGCGGCACGCAGGGCGAGCCGATGTCTGCGTTGTCGCGCGCGGCGGTGGATAATCACAAGCATGCCAGGATCGAGAAGGGCGATACCGTTGTGCTGTCGTCGCGCATTATCCCGGGGAATGAGAAGACAATTTATCGCATGATCGATCATCTGTTCCGGCGGGAAGCGTATGTGATTTATGAAGATGGGACTTCGCCGCCGGTTCACGTGAGCGGGCACGCCAGCCAGGACGAACTGAAGCTGATTATTAATCTGGTGAAGCCGAAGTATTTCATTCCCATTCATGGCGAATATCGACAATTAAAATTGCACGCTGAAATGGCCGGAGCGATGCATAGTTCGGTGGGAAAAGTAGTTCTGATCGAGAGCGGCGATGTTCTCGAGATCGACGACCACAATGCGCGCAAGGCGGGAAAGGTGAACGTGGGCCGGGTGTGCATCGATTCGGGATCGCGCACCGATGTGGTGGAAGATCTAATTATTAAAGACCGGCGGCACTTGAGCGAGGATGGCATCGTGCTTCCGATCATCGCCATCAATAAACTCACGGGGCGAGTGGAGACGGCGCCGGAGATTGTGACGCGTGGATTCAATCCGGGAGACAACGGGCTACTGGAAGGCGCACGGCGCATCGTTGAAGATACGCTGGCGCATTCCAGCGAAGAAGAGAAAGCGGATTACGGGGTGATCAAGGAGAAGATCCGCGCGGATTTGAAGCGATATATTTCGAGGCAGACGCAGAAGAGGCCGCTAATTATGCCGGTGATCCTAGAGGTCTAACCGGGGTCGCCAGCCGCAGTCACAATTGCCGCACCGACAGTTTATGCGATCGGGTTCTTCCATCGCAGACCCGGAAACCGAGCGAAGTCTCGATCAGTCGTGTAAAGCACGCCACCGTGTTCAATCGTGAGAGCGGCTAATTGCGCGTCGGTGACCAGCGGGCCGGGGGCCGCGCCTTCCACAATCATCTTCTGGAAGATGGCCCAATGTTCATCTCCAGGTGTAAGCAATCGCACGTTGGGCTGCTCTAACCACTCTTCCACGATTTGTGCTGCCTCATCCACTGTGAAATGCGATCGCGGGAGTTGGCGGTTAGTGACCACTCTTAAGAACGCCGCTAGACTTTGCCAAGGGAGGCCAACTACTTCCGAACCGGAAAATACCCTCTCGATCCAAGAGCGGCTACTCGCGTGATTGGGCGAGGCTCGGTCATAGGAGTAAATCAGCAGGTTGGCATCGACCACAATCAACGATGGTCCGGACCTTCCAGAAATTCGAGCAACTCTTCGACCTTTTCAAACGGGGGGAGCCCCAAGTTTCTTGGTTTCACTACAAAAGGCTTGCGCGCCGCGGGCTTCGCCGTGAGCCCAAGCCGCAGAAAGCGGTTCACCACCTGCTTGAAGGGTTCGCCGGACTTGCGGGCTTCTTTTTTCAGCAAACTGGCTACGTCGTCGTCGAGGGTCAGAGTGGTTCGCACATCATGATGCTACTTCGATCAGCATCATGATGTCAATTGCTATTGGGCAGCTCCGTATCGTAAATTGAAGGCTGGCTTTCGGTCACCGATCATGGTCACACTCAGCGACATCCGCGCCGCGCAGGCCCGCATTCGCGGCATCGCTGCGCATACGCCCTTGATCGAATTCAAGCTGTGCGCGGAGGATCCGCGGCGCTTGTGGCTCAAGCCGGAGAATCAGCAGCCGATTGGTGCGTTCAAGTTACGAGGAGCTTATAACAAGATCGCTTCTCTCTCTGATGAAGAGCGCGGACGCGGGGTGATCACTTACTCCAGCGGAAATCATGCGCAAGGGGTCGCTTATGCGGCGCGGGCGTTGGGGGCGAAGGCGGTGATTGTGATGCCGGACAATGCTCCGTCTATTAAGCGCGAAGCGACGGCGGCGCTGGGCGCGGAAATCGTGACCGTGGGGCCGGGCAGCGCCGAGCGGCAACTCAGGGCTGAAGAACTGGCGGCGCTATATGGATATGTGATTGTCCCGCCTTATAACGACGAGCAGATTATTGCCGGCCAGGGAACGATGGGGCTCGAGATTCTTGAGGATCTGCCGGACGTTGACATGGTGCTCGCTCCGGTGGGCGGAGGAGGAATGATCAGCGGTGTGGCGGCGGCCATCAAGCTGAGCAATCCGCGAGTCAAGGTGATTGGAGTGGAACCGGAACTAGCGGCGGATGCGCAGGCCAGCTTTCGCGCAGGTTCGATCGTTCCCTTTCCTGCCGACAAAGTTTCGCGCACGGCCGCCGATGGGCTGCGAACGCAAAGCGTAGGAGCGATCAACTTCGAACACATCCGGCAATACGTGGACGACATTGTTACGGTGACAGAAGATGAGATACGGCGGGCGGTGAAATATTTGAGCGCGAATCCTGCGACCGTGGCTGAACCCAGCGGGGCGGTGGCCGTGGCCAGATTTATTTTTCACGCGCAGGAATTGCCGCCGACCAAGCTGAATGTTGCCATCCTCAGCGGGGGGAATATCGATCCGAAACTTCTGGAAGAGATTCGGAGAGAGTAGATCGTCTTACTTCGATCGCGCAGCGACCGCCCAACGGCGAAGCGCCACCACGGACCAGACGGCTTCGACGAGACCAAACGGCCATGCACCTTGCAGAAATCCGTAGATCGAACCCAGTAGACACGAAACAGCGAAAGCGAGAATAAACCACCGGCTGCGGGACTCGAGGGCATAGCAGACTAGCATCGCGGTCACTGCGAACAGGCCGAAGATGGTGAGAGGCGTCACTCTGTCTGCGCTGTAAGTAAATTAGGCGGTGGCGCGCAGACCGGTCATCGAAGCGCTGTGAATGCGGAAAAATGTGGGAGCGATCAATTCTTTGCCGGACTTGAGCTCGCGTTCGCCCAGTGCGTTTTTCCACCAGAGGTGGCGCTGTTCCAGGAGTTTTCGTCCATGAGCGCGTTCCTCGGTGAATTGAGGTTCGGGTAATTCCTGGTAAAGGCCGTTGACAATCACGCTTTGCCACTCGGATTCATTCTTGATCTCGTCGACTTCGACACAGACCTTGGGATTGGCGCGCATCCATTCGATCTTCTGGCCGAGGGTGGAAAGGACGTAGAAGTAATCCAGATCGAAGGCGAAATAAATCGGAAGCACGTAGGGCTGATTCTCCTGCGCACAGGCGAGCCGGCCGAGCGAGGTGCGCGAGAGGAAGTCGCGGCATTCTTTGTCCGTCAATTCATTAATGGCCATAGGATTAATCTCTCCCCGCTCCGCAGATAGGCAATAAACCATGCTAACAGTAGCCGCAGGTTTCCTCTACCGTTTTCGAAGCAGTTTACCGACAAGGCCGACTGGCCGGTCAAATCGAAGAGAGTGTCCCTGGCATTGTGAGTTGGCTTACGCGATGTACAATGTAAGTCATGAGCGATCTTTGTGCTACGTTTACGTCGAAGGGCCAACTTGTCATTCCGGCGGCGCTGCGCCGCAAACACAAGATAGGAGCCGGGACCCAGGTCCGAATACTTGAGGATGAGTTTGGCCGAATCGTGCTTCAGCCCCTCACCGACGAGTACATCGATCGGGTGAGGGGCATGTTTGCGGAAGGACCGGACCTGGTCGCGATTTGGGAGAAAGAGCATCGCGAGGAAGGCAAACGGGATCGATGAAGACGTTCGTGTTCGATGCTAGCGCGTTGTTTGCATTTCTGAAGAGTAGACCGGGATCCCTGAAGGTCAGCGAACTGCTGAAAGAGGCGAGAAGAGGGCGCGCCAGAGTATTGATGTCGGCGGTGAATTACGGAGAGGTGTACGGGTTGATTCTTCGCGAACTTGGGGCTGAGCAAGCGCTAAGGGCAGCGCACGCCGTGAGTCCACTGCCGATCGAGATGGTGGACGCAACCCCGCAGAGGGCGTTCAACGCCGCCGAGATAAAGATTAAGCACAAACTTTATTATGCCGACAGTTTCGCGGCAGCTCTGGCCCTCGAACATAAGGCCACGCTGGTAACCAGCGATTCCGACTTCAGAAAACTGGGTGACAGTTTTCCCATTTTTTGGTTGAAAACTTAGATGGAGCGGGAGACCGGGATCGAACCGGCGACATCCAGCTTGGGAAGCTGGCGTTCTACCGCTGAACTACTCCCGCTCGCTTGGATTCGAGCACTCGCTGATCTGAATCAACCAAAGTCTAGCATTCGAGACGACAGGAAACAATCTTCTCGACGCCCAAGCCTTTTGCTAATGCTGATTGAAGAGTTCGCTCCGTTCAATTCTTTCGCCCTTGAAGACCACCAGGGAGATGCGTTCGGTGGCGGTGATGTCGTCGAGTGGGTTGCCGTCGACGACCAGTAAATCGGCGTCATTGCCGGGGCGGATGGAGCCAACGCGATTCTCGGAGCGCAGGAGGCGGGCGGCGTTGAGGGTGGCGGCTTGCAGCGCTACGTTGGCAGGGATTCCAGCGCGGACCCAAAGCTGGAGTTCGTGCTGCACGGTGGGGCCGTGAATGACGAGATTGTTTCCGGCGTCGCTGCCGGTGACGAGCATGACTCCGTGGTCGTGGGCGCGCTTCAGGTTATCGACGGCGATCGACATGTCGATGGGATATTGCGCGAGCGATTTGCGTAGAGCTTCGGTGTCGGGCGAGGCCATGGCATCTTCGGTGCCGCGCAAAAGTTCAGGCGGGCCCACTTGCTGCACCAGCGAGCGCTTCAGCAGATCGGTTTTTCCGGCGGCGAAATCCAGCAAGGCTTCACCCGCGCTGAGAGTTGGATCGTAAGCGATTCCCTGCTGCGCCATCTGGTCGAAAAGAGCGTCGGGAATTTTCTCACGAAACGATCCGTGCTCGATAGAGTTGGCTTGCGCGTGGATTGCATCGGTGACGTCGCGAACGTCTCCAGTGTGCACGGACAGGGGCAACGAATCGGAATGTGCCTGCTGGGCGACTGCCTCGAACAGGGCGCTATCGAGACGGTTGAAGACCTGACCGCCCGCGCCGGCTTCGAGGATGGCTTTGATGCAGTCGACGTTCTGAGTCTTTAATTCGTCGACCTGCTGACGGGCTTCGGCGGCAGAGGTGGGAATGCGGACGAATTGTTTTTCCACATTCGCCCGCATGGAGGCCGGGACATCCTTGAAGTATTCCGTGCCGTGTCCTCCGGCGGCCGTGAACATGGGGCCGCAGGTGGCGAGGGCGGAGCCGAGATCCTCCCCGCTATTCACTTCCGCACGCACTTTCAGAATGGCGTCCAGGCCATCGCCCACGCTGCGCACGGTGGTGACGCCGCTGTAAAGGTAGGCGGCGAGATTGCGCAGCATCACTTTTTCGGGATCGTATTTGCTCATGTCGGGATAGAAGCCGCCGGGGGCTTCGAGGTGGACATGCACATCGATGAGACCGGGAAGAATGGTTTTTCCAGCGGCCTCCACGGATTCTGCGTTCAGCGTTTTAGCATCCGGCCCCTCGCCTTCAAAAACTTCGGCGATCTTGCCGCCGCGCACCAGGATGGATCCGTTCTCGATAATTTTTCCATCGCCGACAAAGATGCGGGCGCCGCGAATCAGGAAAGTATCGCCGCGGGCGAGTTGCCGGTTGGTGATTTTGGTTTTCGCAATGCCGGTCTTGGCGTGCATCTGCCAGAAGCCCAGCAGCAGAAATGGGGTGAGAACGGCCGCCAGCCAAAGCTTTGCGGCGGGACGAATCTTTTCCTCCTTTTCCCAGCGGAACAGTTTGAATGCGATAAAGAGTCCCAGGAAGCCAGTCAAGACGAGAGCCAGGGCGGGTTGAAGGTTGGCGGCAATGCCTTCGCCATTCAGGAGCATGCCTTGAATGCCGACTACCATATAGGTTGCAGGCACAAACTGGGTGACGATGAGCAACCATGGCGGAAACATGGAGAGGGGAAAAGTTGCGCCGCTCAGGAACAGCATGGGCAGGTAAATCAGCTGAACGATGAGCTGGCTTTCCTGCATGGAATTGACCACGGAAGCCAGGATCAATCCGATGGCGCGCATGGCGGCGACTGAAATCGTGACAAAGACGAGGATGGAAACCATCGAGTGCGGCCACGGCATACCGTAGAGATAATGCGCCAACGTCAAGATCAGAATTACGTTGGGCATGTAAAGGATCCAGCCGGTAACGACCGAGGCGATGAGAAGCGGAGCAGGGGTGATGGGAGTGACTTTGTAGCGGCGCAGAATGTTGGCTTCGCGCTCCTGCACGGCGCGAATGCCGGCGCCGAAGAGACCGTTGCCGAGGATTCCGATGATGAGCACCATGGAAATCACCATGGTCATGGCCGCTCCTCGTTCAGCGTGCATCGCCTGCCCGAAGATGAAAAAGAACGCTAGAGGAAACAAGTAGTTGAAGAAAATTACGGCGCGGTTGCGCAGGGCGAGCTTGAGATCGAGCGAAATGAGCGCTTTGTAGGCTTTCATTCTTCTATTCGCGGAGGCTCTTGCCGGTGAGCTCGATGAAAACATCTTCGAGGCTGGGCTGCTTCAGGCTGACATCGGTGAGTTCCAGTCCTTGCTGGTCGATCCATTTGATGAGATCGACCAGGGTGGCGGCGGGACGGCGTGAATTTACAGTCAGGGTGCGGCCGGTGGCATCCACCGTGCTTTGAATCGAGTCCGCCCAATGGGGGAGGCTCTCGGGAAATTTAGAGGCGCAGGTGACCACAATGCGCGAAGCGTTGCGGCTTTGCTGTTGCAGACGGGCGGGCGTATCCAGGGCAATAATGCGGCCTTCATCCACAATGGCGACACGGTCGCACAAGCGTTCGGCTTCCTCGATGTAGTGCGTGGTCATGAGGATGGTACGATGCTCCCCCTTCAGTTCCTCGAGCAGTTTGTGGATTTCAACCCGCACTTGAGGATCGAGGCCGGTGGTGGGCTCGTCCAGAAATACCAGTTGAGGATCGTTGACCAGGGCAAGGGCCAATGCCAGCCGCTGTTTCTGACCTCCGGAAAGAGTGCTGTAGAAGGCGTTAGACTTTTCTTCAAGCTGCAGGCGCTGTAGCAGTTTTTTGAGGTCGACGTGGCGGCTATAGAACGAAGCAAAAACATGCATGGCTTCGTGCACTCTGATTTTTTCGGGCAGATTGGTGGCCTGCAGGCAGACTCCGATGCGATCTTTGAGTTGTTGCCGCTGGCGGTCGGGATCGAAGCCCAGGACGGCAACCTGGCCTGCGGTGCGGGGCCGCAAGCCTTCCAGAATCTCTACCGTTGTGGTTTTGCCGGCGCCGTTCGGTCCCAGCAGACCGAAGACTTCTCCCGGCTGGATTTCGAAATCGATGCCCTTCACTGCATGGACGTCGCCGTAGGATTTCTTGAGGCCTTGGACGGAGATCGCTGATGCCGCCGGAGACATAGGGAAAACAGGCTACCTGAGAAACGACTCGGGAGTCAAAAAAGGGCCCGTAGTGGGTCAGTTTTAATTTCTTCGCGAACTTTGCGGCCTCTCTTTGGCGGCCTTCGTGTTAGAGGCTTTTGCCACCTTGCTGGCAAAGATCAAGATATTTTGACCGCAGAGGACGCGAAGAAAAAGCCGCAAAGGACGCAGAGGATTCAAATTGAGCCATACCGAACGGTTACCTGTCGAATGAGTACTTCGGTGCCTGTTTGCGGGGACTCCGGGGCGTGCGCCGGGCGGTTTTTCTGCTAGTCTTTTAATCGCAGTCCCACGGCGTTGTCGCGGTTTTTTATGCTGCGCGCCGGTCGCCGCGAGTGGGGTGGGTTAGACATGTCGAAAGTACTCGAAGAGGAAGTGTCCGTACTATCGAACTCCAAGAACGGCCTGGTGTACCTTACGACGAACGACTGGGCGCTCTTTGTCGACAAGGCCAAACGGGTAACTTTCCGGAAGGGCCAAATCTTGGTGCACCGTGGCAAGGCTACAGATGGCATTTACCTGATCCTGGCAGGTCGGGCGCGGGTGCAAATTCCATCGAAGGCGGTGTCGCCGGAGATCGGGCCCGGCGAAATTTGTGGGGATATGTCCTTCCTGGAAGACGCTCCCGCCAGCGCGAATGTCGTCGCCCATCAGGATATTGAGGCTTACCATCTGGACCGGGCTGCCATGGAGAAGTTATTCGAGCTTTTCCCCCACTTGGCTTCGCGCTTTTACCGATCCCTGGCCACGAACCTGTCGCGCCGTCTGCGGGAACTGATTGGCCCCAGCCTTGAACTTGCCTCGCTCGTACACAAAGCATCCTCTTAGAACCCTCTTGCGGCAAGACGCAGCGCGTAAAGTCTGGTGAAACGACTCTCAGAGGAAAGCTTAAGAGTGGCAGGAGCGTGAATCGCCGAAGGCCGAAGAATCCCACCGAAACTTCAGCCGTCTTCGGTTTGGCGGCATGAACCTAAGCCCCGCATTGATGCCAGAGCGCAAAAGACGAGGCACTAGTGTGCATTGCTTTGCAGTCTCAAAACCATAATTCCTGTTCTAGGATAAATAACCTCATTAAAATCAACACCCTGCGGCATTTCCCAGTTTGGCATGTAGGGTGCTCTGGTAGGACTGCTTGCTACAGGTATGTGCATTGGTTTCTCTGCCCCCACGGAGGCCCAAACCTCCATTGAACACTCAACGGTTGTAAGCACAGGTTCGGGAGGAAGAAGGATTATGAAGCGAATTCTAATGAGAAAGACAGTTTTACTGGCAATTTTTGCGCTGGCACTGCCAATAGCGGCGTTCGCAGATGGATCGGTGGATTTCGGCAATGAGGGCGGAACGCTTACGGGCAGTTCCGCGGGGCTGAGCTTGAATTCGACTTTAATCGCGGTGGACGGCTGGGGATCGTTGGGCAGGGTGGTTGGAGCGGATCTGGGAAGCGTGACGTTCTCGACTGGCGCTCTGACCTCGGGAAGCCTACAGATGGGCGGAACTTTCGCCGGAGGTGGTTCTTTAACCATCAACTCGACTGGTACTCAAGGGCTACCCGGCGGCGTACTTTTTACCGGCTCGTTTACCGGACCTGTAACCTGGACCATGTCAACGGCGGCTAACGGCACCCATGCTTATGTACTTTCCGGCTTGGTCACGGGGACGTACGCGAATGGGACCTCAGGGAGCGGAATCGTGAATTTGACGGTTCTCGCGGGCAAGGGATACTTCAATGGGAGCATGAGCCTGACCGATCGCGGCAGCGGCGATACCATCATCGGGACCGTTCCCGAGCCTGGAACGCTTGGGTTGCTGGGTACAGGTTTGCTGGGGCTAGCTGGACTTCTGCACCGCAAGCTTAAAGGTTAAGCGATTTAGAATCCAAATTCATTGGTTGAAAAGCCTCGCAGTATGCGAGGCTTTTTGATTTCGCGATGAAGGTTCGGCGGCTCACGCCTGGCAGATTTTCTCGACATTTCATCGCAGAATCTTAGCCTTGGACCGGCCTCCAATTACTGCGGTAACACCTTTAAAGGGATTACCGTTGACCCCAGCGATCGACATCCTTACATTCGGCTGAGGGGGTCCCATGAAAGATATTCACGAGGTATTGCGGCAGAAGCAGACGAAATATGCACAACTGGGAAAGCAGATCGAGATGCTGCAACAGGCGGCGGAGAAACTCCGCGAGGTTGCGCCCTTGCTGGCGGAAAACGACGATGACGATAACGCAGTTTTGATGGAAGATGAGGCTCCCGGTTCCGACGCGATGGCGGCAAAAGCGGGTGCAGCCGGCTCCGGACCCAAGTCGGGTCGGCCTACAGCGCCGCGATGGCCGTAGTCCTGGCTGGTCAGGCGGAGACTCTCATTTATGACCCTGCTGGCGTTACTATTCACTGATGACGACTCGGCGGCCCAAGTGCTGGGCCGAGTTCTTCCCTCCTGCGGCATCGCCGTGGAGCGTTTCAGCGACCTCGACCAGAC
>Ga0302320_10015957_pt1 | contig 15381 bp, 12 predicted proteins | sample Bog_T0_3_FD_202130 | JGI IMG/M metagenome (GOLD analysis project Ga0302320, IMG submission 202130) | Peat permafrost microbial communities from Stordalen Mire near Abisko, Sweden - Bog_T0_3 | ecosystem: Environmental > Terrestrial > Soil > Wetlands > Peat | place: Sweden: Abisko, Stordalen Mire... | reverse complement strand
CGCAGCGATCTGGTGAATCAGGGCATGACGGTCAAAACCGAGTTAGCCGCCATGTCGCCGATAGCCAACGCCGATCGGGTCCAGCTCCAGCAGGTCCTGCTCAACCTCGTGCTGAACGCCTGCGACGTCATGGCCAGGGATTCCACCAGCAGCCACCGGCTGGTCATTGGCACCCGCCAGGGCCCGGGCGAACCTCTCCTTGTTTCAGTGTCCGATGATGGCACCGGTATCGCGCCCGAAAACCTGGAGAAGATTTTTGATCCCTTCTTCACGACCAAGGCCCAGGGCATGGGGCTGGGCTTGTCGATCTGCCGGACCATTATCACCACCCACGGCGGAAAGCTCTGGGCCGCCAACAACCCGGAACGGGGCGCAACTTTTCATTTCACCCTGCCGGCCCACGCCGGGACCGCCCCATGAACCACGCGACTCCGACCGTCTATCTCGTGGATGACGACCCTGCCGTCCTCAAGAGCCTCACGCGCCTCCTCCGTTCCGCCCGGCTCAACGTCGCTGCTTTCGATTCGCCCCGGCAATATCTTGATCAGCACGATTCCAACGCCACGGGTTGCATCGTATTGGATGTAGCCATGCCCGGCTTGAATGGTCTGGCTCTCCAGGAAGCTCTTGCGGCGAAAGGGAGCAAGCTTCCCATTATCTTTCTTACCGGCCAGGGAGACATCCCCATGAGCGTTCAGGCCATGAAACGCGGCGCGATCGATTTCCTCACCAAGCCCGTTAACGACGACGACCTGCTCAAGGCCATTCGCGTCGCCATGGAGGAGGAGAGGGAAGGCCGGAAAACTCGCGCTGAAGTGGATGAGTTCAAAGATCGGTTGGCCCTGCTCACGCCGCGCGAACGGGAGGTATTAACCCACGTCGTCACCGGGCAATTGAACAAACAAATTGCCGGTGAACTCGGTACGGTGGAAAAAACGATCAAAGTCCATCGCGCCCGCGTCATGGAGAAAATGAACGTCCAGTCCCTGGCTGAACTCGTCCGCCTGGCGGAACGGGCCGGTCTCATCGCCTCCTGAAGGCAGAAAACGACGGGGCCGCGGGATTCTCCCCGTATTGGACCAAAGCCCAATATCCACGATCGGTGACATTCGATACTGTCGCCCATCGTGCACCGAGCCTTGCCTTTAATTGCCGTCGTTGACGACGAAGCCCCCATCCGCAAAGCGCTGACGCGGTTGCTCAATAGCGCCGGCTTCGCCGTCGAGGTGTTTTCCAGCGGCACCGAGTTTATCGAGTTCCTCAAAACCCGCCGTCCCGCCTGCCTCGTGCTCGATCTCCATATGCCGCTCATGAATGGCTTCGAGGTTCAAGCCCGGCTTGCTGAAACCGGGGCGAATATCCCGACCGTCATCATCACCGGCCACGATTCCTCGGAAACACGTGAGCACGCCCTGGTCGGACGCCCGGCCGCCTATCTCCGCAAACCCGTGGACGATCAGGCGCTCCTCGACGCCATCGAATTGGCGCTAAGCCACAACCTCCCGGCCGAAGACGCCAGCCGGAAATTACGTGATCCCCTTCACTCAGCACAACCCAAACCACAACCCAAACCATAAAACCTCAGCATTAAACGATGAATCAGCGCCACTCCATCGTCGGTCTGCCAGTCGTAACGCCGGTGAGTGAACAAAACCAGCAATAGGAAAAACATGAAACGAACTAAATTCACCCGTGGCCTTATTTTGGCCGCCACCTCGGCCCTGATCGCCGCAGGCCTGCCAGCCCAGGCGCAGACGCCGGATAAAAAGCCCAACATTGTCATCATCTGGGGTGACGACATCGGCCAGACCGATATTAGCGCCTACTCGATGGGATTGATGGGCTTTCACACCCCCAACATTGATCGTGTCGCTAAGGAAGGCATGATTTTCACGGATTACTACGCCGAGCAAAGTTGCACGGCCGGGCGCTCATCGTTCATTACGGGGCAATGCGGTCTGCGTACGGGCAATACCAAAGTGGGCATGCCCGGTGCCGCGCAGGGTCTTCAGGCCCGCGACGTGACCATCGCGCAGTTGCTCAAGGCACAAGGCTACGCAACCGCCCAATTCGGCAAGAACCACCTCGGCGACCGGAACGAGTTCCTGCCCACCGTGCATGGGTTCGACGAGTTTTACGGTGCGCTCTACCACTTGAACGCCTCCGAAGAGCCGGAACAGGCGGACTACCCGAAAGACCCGGCGTTTCTGGCCAAGTTCGGACCACGCGGCGTGCTCGACTGCAAGGCTACGGACGTGGATGACCCAACGGTTGATCCGCGCTTCGGCCCGATTGGCAAGCAAACCATCAAAGACACCGGCCCGCTGACCAGGAAGCGCATGGAGACCTGCGATGACGACTTCGCGGACCGCTCAGTGGACTTCATCAAGCGCGAGAACGCCGCTGGCAAGCCGTTCTTCGTCTGGGTGAATTTCACCCACATGCACTTCCGAACCCACGTCAAGCCTGAGAGCGTGGGGCAGTCCGGCCGCTGGCAGAGCCAATACCATGATGCCATGATCGACCACGACAAGAACGTCGGCACGGTCCTCAAGGCGCTGGATGACCTGGGAATCGCGAACAACACGATCGTCATGTATTCGACCGACAACGGTCCGCACATGAACTCGTGGCCGGATGCAGCGATGACACCCTTCCGCAGTGAGAAGAACACCAACTGGGAAGGAGCCTACCGCGTACCTGCGATGCTAAAATGGCCGGGCCATATTAAAGCCGGCACGGTCTCCAACGACATTGTATCGCACCTGGACTTCCTGCCGACGCTCCTCGCCGCAGCGGGTGTCCCTGACGTCAAAGAGCAACTGCTCAAGGGAATGAAAGTCGGTGACACGACCTTCAAAGTGCATCTCGACGGCTACAACCTGCTGCCGCTTTTCACTGGCCAGACCACGGAAGACCCGCGCAAGGAGTTCTTCTACTTCAACGACGATGCTGATCTGGTCGCATTGCGCTACGACAATTGGAAACTCGTCTTTGCCGAACAGCGGGTCACGGGCACGATGCAGATTTGGGCCGAACCGTTTACTCCTCTGCGGGTACCCAAGCTCTTCAACTTGCGGATGGATCCCTATGAACGGGCCGATATCACGTCGAATACCTATTACGACTGGTTTATTGACCATGCGTTCGTCTGCGTGCCAGCGCAGGCTCTCGTGGGGAATTTCATCTCAACGTTCAAAGAATTCCCGCCGAGCCAGAAAGCCGGCAGCTTCGGCGTTGACCAGGCTCTGGAAAAGATGCGCGAAAGCGCGACAGAGGGCCAGTAGCACCGCGCTTGTGAAACGCGCGGGCTGCCCGAGGGGGCGGCCCGCGACTTCACCAGCGACGCCAGGCCGTTCATTGGCAACAAAAGCAGAATCCATGAAGATCATCATCAGCCAAGGTCGCCTCGCTGCCGCGCTCGTTTTCGGGCTGGCCCTCACCACCCACGCGGCAAACAGCAGTCCACAAAACAGCAAGGGTGGAAATCAGCCCGCCCGATCCACGACTCGGGGGGCGTCTGAAGACTATGCCAAATACTATTTTATCTGTTCATCCCCCGACTCGAAACATGATCAGTCCCTGACCATCAACTGCATCGTCGTCTCCCTCGCCGAACAACGGCTCTACGCCTATCAGGGAAACGACTTGTCGCCTGGAGCCATTGTTCCACCGGAAGGAAGGGAAACGAAACCCCGGTCGGCACTTTCAAAATCACCCAAAAGCATATCAATCATCGCTCCAGCAAATATAACCACGCGCCCATGCCCTATTTCATGCGCCTGACCGACGATGGCGTTGGCCTGCATGCCGGCCAACTCCCCGGCTATGCCGCCTCGCACGGCTGCATCCGCCTGCCGATGGGCATGGTCAGCGAACTCTACCAACACACCGCCTCCGGCACCCCGGTTCATGTCATCGCCGGTCCGGTCGATCCTGATTACGCCGCAACCAGCAGTCCCTCCTTTTTCCCCAAGACTTAAATCACGAAAAAATGAATGAAAAAAATGATGCGAACTAGCCACCATCAGAGTCTCTATCAGGCAGTGTCCCAATCAGCCCTCCTGCTTGCTTTGGCCCTGGGCGGTCTTTTCCTGCTCACGCAACCCTTGCCGGCTCAATCCACGTCCTCCGTGGGTCAAAAGCCGCCAGCCGACGAACTTACCCCGGACACCGGTGGCGGAACGGAAGACCTGGCCAAGAAGGCGCAGAATCCGATCGCGAACATGATCAGTGTTCCGCTGCAAAGTAATTTTAACTTCAACACCGGCCCCTCGAACGCAACGGTCGATGTCTTCAACCTCCAGCCGGTCATTCCGATCACGCTCAACAAGGATTGGAACCTCATCACCCGCACGATTCTTCCCATTATCAATCAACCCTCCGTGGCCCCGGGTATTTCGAGCGCATTCGGCTTGGGCGACACCAACCTCTCTTTCTATTTCTCGCCCTCCAAGCCGAGCAAATTCATCTGGGGTGTTGGCCCAACCCTGACCTTCCCCACCGGGACCGAGAGCCTGTTGACCAGCGGAAAGTACAGCGCGGGCCCGGCGGCCGTGATGCTGACCATCCAGGGCCCCATCGTGGCCGGGCTGCTCATCAACAACCAATGGTCGTATGCCGGCTGGGGCAACCAGTCCATAAACCAACTTCTGATGCAACCCTTCTTCAATTACAACCTGCCCGACGGCTGGTATCTCGTCACGTCACCCATCATCACCTCCAATTGGGAGGCCGGCGACAGCAACCGCTGGACGGTTCCCATGGGCGGCGGTTTTGGCCGCCTCTTCAAGATCGATAAGCAACCGGTTAACGCGTCCCTCCAGGCCTTCGATAACGTCATTCGTCCCACCGGAGCGTCGGACTGGTCCATCCGCTTCCAGGTGCAACTCCTTTTCCCCAAATAACCGTAATCGAACTCAGCTGGAAAAAACTAAGAAACCTAAAACAAAGAAAGGACCCGACCATGAAAACTAATTCTATGAAGACATTTTCCCGCCGCGAATTTCTGGCGGCTTCCGCCGCTGCCGGTGCGGCCATCTGCCTCCCTGGAAAATTGTTTGGGGCCGCCACCAGCCGGCAAACCTTCACCATTCTCCACTCCAACGATCTCCATTCGAGCTTGATCGGATTGGCCCCCGCTTCAGACTACTCACCGTTCACGCTCAACGACGATACGACCCGGGGCGGTTACGCGCGTCTCGCGACCTTGATCGCCCAAAGGAAGGCGGCGGCTGGGGACTTGGGTCCCGTCTTGATCCTCGACGGTGGCGATTACAGCATGGGGACCGCTTTTGCCGCGGCGATTCGCGAGACGGGCGGTGAATTGCAACTCATGTCCCGGATGGGCTATGATGCCACCACCTTCGGCAACCATGATTTCGATCTCGGTCCCGACGGCACGGCCAAGGCCATCGAAGTTGCCGCCAAAGCGGGCCACGTGCCGCTCGTCGTTGCCGCCAATACTACCTTCGAGGGGAACGACCCAACTCTGACCGGGCTCCAGCAATTGGCCGCGGACGGCGTGGTGCGCCGTTATGCCGTCATCAAGCGCGGCGATATGAGCTTCGGCATTTTCGGGGTCTTGGGCAAAGAGGCCATGTTTTACACCGACGGCGCCGGCGCCGTGAAGTTCACCGATCCCGTTGAGGCCGCAAAGGAAATGGTGAAGATTCTCCGCGAGACTGAAAAGGTGGACGTGGTCATTGCCCTCAGTCACAGCGGCATGACGAAGGGCGCGGACGGACGTTTCGTGGACGGCGATGATGTTCAGTTGGCCAGGGCCGTGCCCGGCATTGACGTGGTCATCGGAGCCCACAGCCACACCGAACTCCGGGAGCCCGTCATCGTCAATGGACGCACCCCGGTGGTCCAGACCGGCAAGTATGGCCAGAACCTGGGGGAACTGGTGATCTCCCTGGATAGCGGCAACCTCAAGGTCGAGTCCTATCACCTATATCCGGTGGACGATAAGATCATGGGCGACCGCCCCGTCGCCGATGAGATCGACAAGCTCAAGCAGACCGTGACGCAAGTGGTCTTCGCCCCGCGTGGTTACAGCATCGACCAGCCACTCGCAATCGCGCCAAAGGACATTCCCAACACCTTCACCGACATCGCCGCGAGCACCCTTCTCGCCAATCTCTGCACCGATGCCTTCCGCAACGCCACCAGGGCCGACATCGGCTTGACCGCCAACGGCATGATGCGCTCCGGTTTCACCCGGGGAAACACCGGCGTGCAAACGGTCTATGATGTGTTTGCGCTGGCCCCGCTCGGCGCCGGGGTGCTGGATACCACGGCCGGGAGCACCCTCGTCACCGGCTACTTCACCGGCCAGGAGTTGAAGAACATGCTCGAGTTTTTCCTCGTGGATAACCCGGCCCACCCCGGCGAGTATTTCCCCCGCACGTCCGGCCTGAGATTGCGCTACGATTCATCGCGTCCGAAATTCGACGTCGTTACCGCCCTGGAGATCGGGGACTTGGACCGCGGCTACAAGGCGATCGATATCACGGGCAAGGACCCGCAATTATACAGTCTCAGTTGCCCCCTCTACCTCGCCACGATCCTCGTGGCCATTCCCAAATACTCGAAGGGCAAGCTGCCGCTCGTGGCCAAGAACAAGGACGGACAGCCCCTCAAGTCGAAAGTTGAGGCGCTCAACGATCCGCGCAGCGACACGCCCGACCTGCTGCCCCCGAGAGGCACGCCCGACCAGGCCAGCGTCGATACGACCACAAACAACGGCACGGTACTGGAAATCAAGGAATGGCAGGCGATCATGGACCACCTCCGCAGTCTGCCGGTCAAGAACGCCGACGGCATTTCGGTAATTCCGGTCGACGACCGTGCCACCGAGGTCCGGGCCATCAAGGCGGCTTGATCATAACTCGGCACATGATCTCTTGAGCACACATCCTCCCCCCGCCGGCGGCTCGATCCCGGCGGAGCCGCCCGACTTCTCGCTGGTTCTCGGCGGGCCGCTCTATCAGCTCTTTCGCCGGGCGCATCTCTCCGGCGTGGTGCTCGAGCTTCTGGTGCGGCGCATCGTCTTTCTGGCTCTCCTGGCCTGGTTGCCGCTGCTACTCTTGTCGATCGTGGAAGGTCATGCGTGGGGTGGAAGCATCGCTCTCCCTTTCGTCTACGACGTGGCCATGCACGTTCGCCTGCTCGTCGCGCTGCCGCTTCTGGTCCTGGCCGAACTCGTCGTCCATCGGAAGATCCAGCCGATCGTCCGGCAGTTCGTGTCGCGCGGACTTATCCCGGACTCCGCCCGGGCCGGGTTTGACGCCGCCCTCGCCTCGGCCATGCGCCTGCGCAATTCCCTCACCGCGGAGGTCGTCATGATCGCCCTCGTCTACGGCGTGGGCGTCCTCTTCGTCTGGCGCACCCAGGTCGCCCTCGATGTGCCCAGTTGGTGCGGCGTGGAGGTCGACGGGCGGTTGGAGCCCTCGCTGGCCGGTTGGTGGATGGGCTGCGTCAGCCTGCCTATTTTCCAGTTCCTGCTCCTCCGCTGGTATTTTCGCATGGCCATCTGGGCTCGGTTCCTGTGGCAGATTTCGCGCCTCGACTTGAATATCATGCCGACGCACCCGGACCGTTGCGGCGGGTTGGGGTTTCTCTCCGCTGTCTGTCAGGCGCTCTCGCCCGTGTTGCTCGCCCAGGGCGCCCTGCTGGCGGGAGCGATGGCCGACCGGATTTTTTTCGCGGGTGGAACGCTGCCGGAATTCAAGCTGGAACTCGTCGGGCTGGTGGCGCTGATGGTCTTCGCCATCTTCGGCCCGCTCCTCGTGTTTGCCCCGAAACTCGCCGCCGCCAAACGCATCGCGCTTCGGGACTACGGCAACCTGGCTCAGCGTTACGCGCGTGAATTCGACCGCAAGTGGATCCACGGCGGGGCGCCGGCGGATGAACCACTGCTCGGCAGCGCCGACATCCAGTCGCTCGCGGATCTCGGCAACACTTACGGGGCGGTCAAAGAAATGAAACTCACGCCGTTCAACCTGAAGACCGTGCTCCAACTGGCGGTCGTGACGCTCCTGCCCGTGGCCCCGCTGCTCCTGACCATCATGCCGATGGAGGAATTGCTCAAGCGGCTCCTCAAGCTTGTCTTTTGACCACCTAAATCCGAACCCCGCTCATAAACCTTGCATATCACTCACCAAAATAAACCCCATATCATGATCAAACCTTATCAACTTCTTGCCCTCTATCTGGGATTTTTTGCCCTTGGGTCGTTCGCCCACGCAGGCGTAACCATGTCGGCGAACACTCCTTCCCCAAAACCACCCGCCGAGTTTGGTCTCGATTCGTGGTGGAATGGCCCGTCGTTGACTTACAATTGGTTCGGTCAGGGCCCGGAGATGAATAAATATGGTATTTACCTGCAAACCGATTTGACCCAGTTCGGTCAGGGCTTGGTATCTGGCCGGGGAGACCACGGCTTTGAATATGGAGGTAAGTTGGGTGCCTTTATCCATTTTGAGGGCGAGCAGGCTGGAACTTGGAAGGGCTTTTCCCTCGATAGCCACACCGAATATCTCTATGGCGATAACTCAATCGCCAACGGAGGCATGCTCTCGCCCGTCAATACGGCGCTCCTTTTCCCCAAAGCTGGGCAGAATATTCTTACGTTAAGCAGTCTTTTTCTCACCCAAAAGATAGGCGATCAGTTTGCCATCAGTGTCGGACGATTCAACACCATCGATTTTACCGCGTTTATGCCGTTTGATGGCGGTCGCGGAATTACCAGTTTTTGGAATACCTCCTTTGTCATACCAATGATCGAGGCAAAGACCATAGCGCCGGTGACCAACGGCGCGGTGATGAAATTCGACACCAAGCATGACGTTGCCCTGACCCTGGGTGTTTTTGATTCGCAAAACAGTGCGACAACCACCGGTTTGCCAAATTTCTTCGATAATGGCGTCAGCCTGCTTGGCGACGTTTCCGTCACCACCCATTTTTTTAAACTTGCTGGGAAACACTCCCTTACCGGCACGTGGAGCAATCAGGAGTCCACCGAACTCGGGCAACTGCCCCAGTTGATTTTGCCTCAATTTTTCGGTACTGCGGCAACCAAAGACAGCACATGGTCCCTTAATTACCATTTTGAGCAGTACCTCTATCAGCCGAAAGATGCTCCGGCCAACGGATGCGGGCTGTTCGGTTCCGTCGGAATCAGCGATGGAAATCCCAATCCGATTAAATGGGATGCGACCTTCGGGTTCGGTGGTCACAGCCCCATTCCCGGTCGCCCGGATGACCGCCTGGGCGTGGGCTACTATTATTTGGACTTGAGCAACGCGCTCACGAGCCAGCCCATTATATCGACCCGTCTTCGGGATGAACAGGGAACGGAAATGTTTTATACGGCTGCGCTCAACAAATGGTGGGAAGTCACCGGCGATATTCAAGTCGTCGACCCCGTAACCACCAAAAACGAAACCGATGTGGTTTTGGGAGTGAGTACCCGGATCAAATTCTGAGCGCCGGTCTCCCGCAACTCCAACGGAGACCTCTGCAAAACTCACAAATTAAAAGGCTCGTCATCGTTGCGCAGTCGAAGCAACGATCAGTTCGGCCTGCCTTTTCTCAGAGGCGCGGAACTGTTCCTCTAACTCCGCTCTGGATGACCAAAATCTAAATGAAGGCATTTCGCAGAGATCTCTGAAAGAGTTGAATCCAGGCCGCACACACCGCTTTCAAGTTTCTACTTTTCCGTCCCATCCCGTCAGCGATAATAGCCATAATAGCTGCGCTTCATCCGGTAAAAGGCGGTGACTTGTTCCGGGGTAAGAATTTCCCGTATCTGCTTGTTGGCTTCCTGATAAAGCGCCTCGATCTGTGCGCTTTTTTGCTGATCGCTTAAGTTGGCATCGGCATGGACGGCTTTGGTTTTGTCATACAGCGTGGTCAGGATCGCCCTGACCTCATCCTGCCGGCTCGGACTCAGTTTGAGCTCAGCGGTGATCTGCGCCAATTCCGCTTCCAGGTTGAACGGACCATCCGCCTGCGCCTCCGGCGGCTTCGACGACGGCCTCTGCTGAAGTTGGGCGAGTTGCTCAGGGGTCAGCACCGCCTGGATCTGTTTGTAAGTGTCTTGATGAAGGGCGTCCATCTGCTGGTGTTTTTGCTCCGGGCTCAGGCTCGCATCCTCATAAATCGATTTCATCTTGGCCGATTCGGCATCCAGGATGGCCTTGACTTGGTTCTGCTGGTCGGGCGTTAGGTTGAGCCTCGCGGTCAGATACGCGAGCCGCTTAGCCTGGTCGGGTTGCCCTTCCTGCGATCGTTGCTCAGGCGCGGTGCTAGTCGTTGGGCCAGTGGAACTTGACTGAGCCAGAATCACACCGGGAAGCAGGGCAAGGATGGTAAGAAGGGATAGTTTCATAGCGTCATGGAAGTTGATTATAAGCAATGACACCGCCGATCGGACTTAGTTGCGGTCTTTCTTACAAATGATAACCGCTCAACCCATTCTGAAAGTCGGCAAGGAGTTGCCAAAATGCTGATCGGGTATACATCCCGGTAAGCCAGCTCAGGGGAGGCTTGACGTTGGCTTTCTTCACTTTGCACTGAGCCCACGGCAAAAACTTAACGAGAGCCCGCCGCTTCATCCAACGGGATTGGGCAAAGACCGTCGATGAAGCAGCGGTATGGTTCAGATGATCACCGAGCCGCCTTCGGCGAGCTTACCGCGAAGGAGTTCGGTGTTGAGTTCGGCGACGCTTGTCTTGCCGTCGAGAGCCAGGACGGCTGCCACGCCGGCAGCCTCCCCGGTCTGGTTCATATTCACCATGACGCGAATGGCCCCGTGGGCGGCCTCGTCGGCGTCGATCATGCGACCGGCCATAAGTAGGTTGGGGTAAGGTGCATCGGGCACCATGGAGCGATAGGGGATTTGGTAGAAGGTGGGGTTTTCCGCCGTGACGGGCCGCCAGCGGCCCTCCTCGGCCGGGTTGCCGGGAGTGATGTAGCTTTCCCGCCCGTCCAGGTAGCGGAAGGTAAGGCCAGGCTTGTCCTGATAATGGATGTCGACGCGGTAACTTCCGTTGGCGATCGCATCAGGGAATCGGCGGCCATGCAAGACATCATCGCCTGTGAGATTGTAACCGGAGCGGACGTGTCGGCTTTCCCGGATGCCGATCCGTGCGGGCAGCCCGATGAGGTTGAGCGAAACCTGGGGTGCATGCTTGCGCACAAGATCGAGGGTGGCCCGCACCTGGCGGCGCCCCTCAATTTCGGCGGCGGTGAATTGCTCGGCCTGGGAGCAATCGGCCTGCTGAACGCGGGTGCCCGCGAGCATGAACGCTTGGGTCCCCGGGACATGCGCGCCCCATTGGAATCCGGGAGGCAGGCCGAAGGCGCGGCCGTGATCGCGAATCAGCGGCTGGATGTCGAAGCCTTGCGTTGGCCAGCCTTCCAGCAGGGCGCAGGTTGTCGCGGGTTGGAAGCGGCCGTTGTAAAATGTCGGCACGCCGAGGCGGAAGCAAAGATCGCCGTCGCCGGTGGCGTCGATGAATTGCCTCGCCTTGATTAGGCCGCGGCCCGATTTATTTTCGACAAAGACACCCCCGAGTTGGCCATCCTTCACCCAGGGGGCGGCAAAGGCGGTATGCAGCCAGGGACGCACCCGGTTTTCTTGAATCAATTCATCCAGCTCGATCTGGAGTTCGAAGGGATTGAATGACCACCTCCAGTGGGGACTTCGAAGCGTTTCCTTTACGGCGTGGCGGCGTTTGAGACGCTCCATGACCTCGACGGTGAGCCCACCGATGATGGTGCGCTCAAAAACTTCGTCCTGCGGACTGTGCCAGACATTGACCAGCGAGAGAGTGGCCACACCGCCGAACGAGCCCATCCGCTCGACCACCACCACGCGCGCCCCGAGCCGCGCGGCACGCACGGCGGCAAAGACCCCCGTGCAACTGCCGCCGAGCACGCAAAGGTCGGCTTCGTCTATGATGGGAATGGAACGGGCCTCTTCGATTACGGTGGGGAGAGTCACAACTTGAATCTAGCTCCCTGCAGGTGGGAGTCATCGGGCAGAAATAGCTCAAAACATGGATGAAATTCCGCTCGCTTGGCATTTTTAGGAGGTGGACGTAGGGCGTGTTTTCCAAATAGGGCAAGGTCGCGTTGCGAGTCGATTTTGGGTTGCACCGAGACGCGAGTGACAAAACCGTCGCGACAGCGACACTAGCAAAAGGGGACAAGTCGAGAGTTCGGTCCGGGAGGGCAACCCTAGCCGTAGCTAAGTGAGGAGTGAGCAACGAAGGTGCAACCTCCAAAAGAGCCGCAACCCTTCGGGCCGGGGTTCTTTCGCCTTCTGGCTTCGTCGCTTCCTCGTTAGGTAGCCGCGGTTTTGCGCCGCACTCGGCTCCTCGCCAGAAGGCAAAAACCCTCCCGGCGCGTCCTTGTCATATTTTGAAGACACGCCCTAGCATCAACTCCATGGCTTTTTCCAAGGATGCCCTCGTTTGCATCGGAAACCTGCTGAGCTGCCGCCTGGAGTTGATCGAAGTGGAGCGGCGGTCGTTCCCTCCGCGCGGTGGATTGCCGCCATCGGTGGTGCATTCTTATCGCCTGCTTTTTGTGCGCTCCGGCGTGGTGCATTATGCGATGGAGGATTGGTCCGAAAAAGTTAGCCCGGGAGCTCTCCTCCTCGTTCCCGCCTGGATGAAACGGGGTTGGCGTGCCGGTACGCGTGGAAAGGTCGACCTGCAATGGGTCTCCTTCAACCCGGTGGGTGAATCGCACTACCAGGACAGGCCTTTCTATTGGAAGTCCGATAACGTGGCGCGGGAAGGCCGGTCGTTCTCAAGGATACTGTCCATGTGGCGGCGACAGAGTTCCGGAGCGGCTGGCGCGATGATGATGGAGGGCGAATTGAAGGCGTTACTGGGGCGACTGGCTTACGGGTGTGGCAGGGCGATGCCTCAAGAGGTGGAAAAGAAAGCTGTGGCCGTGCCGGCCGTCGTGAGCGAGATCATTCGCCTGGCCGGGTGGATCGAGCAGCATTACGCCCGGCCTGACGTCCTGTCGCGCGCCGCCGGATTGATTTATTCCAGCGACCACTACTTTCGCATGCGGTTTCGGGAAAGAATGGGATTTACCCTCGGTCAATACACGGTGATGGTGCGGATGAGGCGTGCGCGGTATCTTCTCTCGAGTTCGCCTGCGCCCGTGAAGGATGTGGCGTGGCAGGTCGGTTATCGCGACCCCCTCCACTTTTCGAGGTGCTATCGGAAATTCTGGGGCCAGGCCCCCAGGATGGAACGGAAATAATCCCGTTTCCGGGGTGGTTTCAGACGATGAATCTTATGAAGGGAGAAGAGGCCATTTTCCCCTCGTTCCCGGGTTGCACTTGGGAACGTCCTTGCTCCTCGCGAAGTTGCGCTTCGCGCTAACCTCCTCCTTATCTCAGCTTTCTGCTTTTCCGCCCTTTCCCTCTGCCTCAAGGATCGCAGAATAAATGCAGAAAAGGGCAGGGGACTCGGGCGGAATAAAACGCAGAATAAAAGCAGATAAAGCCCCGTGGGGTAGCCCGGGTACGACAGGCGCCTCTCTGCTGTCCTCCTCCTCCGCCCATTTCTGACCTGAAAATAGAGTCGCAAGTTGTTGCAAATCAACGAAAGGATTCAAGAACCGTCTCAGGTTCCATTTTCATTCTCCCTGGTGCCCCGCCCGGCGGGGAATGGAATCTGCTTTCTACTTTTCCCACTCTCCCTCCCTCTGGGCAATCACTTTAACAAGTCGGTCAGCTTGCCATCTTTGCCGTAATCGATGTCGTAGACTTTCCAGGCGCCATCGATCTGTTTCAGCAGAGCGTAGTAATGGCGCTTATCCCCGGACGCGCCGCCCCAGGTCAGCATCACATCGACCTTGGCCGTGGTCTGACTGATGGAAGCGGTTCCGACCACAAATTTATCCGGCGTGTCCTGGCAGTTCAAAATCACATCACCTTCGATATCGGGGGCGTCACCTTTCGGGGTCGGTTCATTGACCTTTTTCCAAAGGCGGGCATATAACTCGGGCGTCAGCCATTGCCGGTTGGCCTTGACCGTATCCGGAGTAAATCCGAAGTGAACGAACGCCGAGTGATACAGGGCCTGCACGACCGCAGCCGGGCTGTCGGTACCGGGAGCTGCCACAGCATCCGAAACCAAGGCTAGGGCACCCGGCAGCATCAGCATCAGTAACCAGCGAAGAAGCTTCATCTTGCCGGTCTAACACAGCCTTGCTTGGTTACAATCCGAATCCGCGCTTCGCGGAAAACGGCAATCCTTGGCGGGCACGCCCCGCACTCCCCCGTTCCCCACTTCAGCCTTCCCCATTCCACTTCCCCCGCCACAAAACCCAGAAAAAAATCTGCAGAAAGCCCATGCGCGGGAAGGGGATATCCGGGAAAAGTCAAGCCCGGGACTGAGTCAGGGTTACACCGGGATCGCTGCCAAACTCCCACCGTAACTCCGGCCCCAAGCGGCACGGCTCTTTGGGGTTGGAACGCGGCCTTGCCCTATCTTGAAGGCCCACCCCCATCTCGTCCCAAACCTTTCGCCCTCCGCGTCTCTGCGTCTCCGCGTGAGCTTCAGGGCCCCCCAAGTATTTCAACTTTCAACTTTTCAGCCCGGCCATTGGGTCATGCTTCCCTCCTTCCCCCGGTTGCGGACGTTGCGCCGTTGCGTGAAATAATTCGGGCCATCAGCTTTCCGCCTTCCTCCCTTCGGACCTCAGGTGGCCCGGGCTACTTCGTTGCCCGGGGCGCCGCAGGCGACGGGAGGTGATCCCTCCGTGCGAAATTTCGGTCGGCTTCCCCATTTCTGCTTTCTACTTTCAACTTTCTACTTTTCCGCCCTCTTCCCGTTACTAAAACTTCAGAGGCGGACCGTGACAAAATCACGGCCCATCTCAATTTCTCCTTTACACCATTAGTAATTGTGCGATGATGTAACCATACATCAACCCCCAAAAACCAAACCTATGAAAAAACAACACAAGTCCAATCCTACGTCAACGCCTTCCACCACCACCGAAACCAAGTCAGTCCCTCCTTCCCCGGCCACCCAGGGCCCACCGGACGAACCATCCAAAACCGATGTGGTCGAAGCGCATCTCCACGAGACCAAAGGCGTCGCCCGGGCCATCGATACGCTGCTGGAATGCCTCGGCGCCACCCGCAACCGTTGGGATGCCCAAAAGAAAGAGTGGGTGTCGGAACCCGACACCAAGGCCCGCCTCTCGGCCGCCCAGCTCCTTCTCTCCTACGGAGTCGGCAATCCGGTCAAACGACAGGAAATCGTCACCACCCAGGCCACTCCGGCGGCCCCGGAACCCTCCGCCTTGATTGAGGCCATCGACCGCAAAATGGCGGCC
>Ga0302320_10015956_pt1 | contig 15382 bp, 16 predicted proteins | sample Bog_T0_3_FD_202130 | JGI IMG/M metagenome (GOLD analysis project Ga0302320, IMG submission 202130) | Peat permafrost microbial communities from Stordalen Mire near Abisko, Sweden - Bog_T0_3 | ecosystem: Environmental > Terrestrial > Soil > Wetlands > Peat | place: Sweden: Abisko, Stordalen Mire... | reverse complement strand
CCGGGAATAGTCAGAATGAGACCCGCATTTCCGTACTTCTGATAAGTGCCCGTCGCAACGAGCTTGCCGGTGGCAGTCTCAATGGTGAAATCATCCCGGCCAGAAAAAACAACTGTATCGGGAGGTGAGTTCGAATCTGTCACCGTATAAGTTTGGGAAGCGGGTACGGCTGCCGGGGCGTGGATCCATAGGGCCGACAAGGCTAAAAGAAAGAGCAATCGTCGAGCGTTCATATCGTTAATCCTGTACCTCTCTTTATTAGTTCTATTACTAGGAGAATGCAAGTAATATTTGGCCAAGTCGTTAAAATGTAACGTTCTCGCTGCCCTAATGCCATGTGCCCTCCAAGAGCACCAATCGAACAAGCGCCTTGACTTCTAATTATATGCACGTATAATACTGTCATGTCGACAAGCATCGAATCGAAAGCAAGAACCGGTCGAGGCGCGGTGCGCGATCTGCCCAACCGGTTCGAAAAGCTGGCTCTGAGCCTTGATCCCGATGTCGTACAGGACGATCCAAGTCTCGAGGGCGAGGCGCAACCGAATCCAAAAACGATCTTTCTGGAAGACCATAGCGAATCGATCATCGTCAAAAACGACAGCCCCGACGTTGGCTTCAGCGCCGGGATCAATCCTTATCGCGGCTGCGAGCACGGCTGCGCTTATTGCTACGCGCGGCCTTATCATGAGTACCTCGGCTTCTCCGCCGGGCTGGAATTTGAGACAAAAATCATGGTCAAGCGGCGCGCCGCGGAATTGCTGCGCCGGGAACTTTCCAAGCCGAAATACGAACCGCAGGTCCTCGGCCTGAGCGGCGTCACCGATTGCTATCAGCCCGCTGAGCGCCAGTTCCGCATCACGCGCTCGTGCCTCGAGGTGCTCGCCGAATTTCGCAATCCGGTCTCCATCATCACGAAAAACTTTCTGGTCACGCGCGACTTCGACGTGCTCAAGGAGCTCGCCGCCTGCGACGCCGCGCACGTCTTCATCTCCATCACCACGCTCAACGCGGAACTCGCGGCCAAAATGGAGCCGCGCGCGAGCCGTCCCGCCCACCGCCTGCGCGCCGTGGAAATGCTCGCCAAGGCGGGCGTCCCGGTCGGTGTCATGGTCGCGCCGGTCATCCCCGGCCTCAACGACCGCGAAATTCCCTCGGTGCTAGAGGCGGCGAAATCGGCGGGTGCCAGCGAGGCCGGCTACACGCTGCTGCGCCTGCCCCACGGCGTGAAGGATGTCTTCACCGAATGGCTCAAGCTCCACTTCCCGGAAAAGCTCGACCGCATCCTCGGCACGATCCGCGAAGTCCGCGGCGGCAAGCTCAACGTCAGCGACTTTGGCACGCGCATGCGCGGGGAGGGGCCCTATGCGGAACAAATCGCCCAGATGTTTCACGTCTTCCGCGAACGCCTCGGCTTCGGCGCCCGCGTCCGTCCTTTGAGCACCGAATATTTCCGCCGGCCGGGTGAGCAACAGCTTTCGCTGGGAATCACGTAAACTAAAACCAAACAGAGAGGAGGTCGTATGGCAGGCGATATTCCGATTTCATACACATTGAGGGGGGCAAGATCAGATTCCTCGCAGGAAGGGAAAGAGGAACTGGAAATTCTTCATTCACTTGCTGCGGGAAAACATCCTTTTACTCGTGCTTCACTACCCGATGATAGCTGTTATCAGTCCGCAAAAGTGCTCCGCGCTTTACTCGCTGCCATCAAGGTATTGGAGAAAAAGTCGCGACAGCGTTCATTGCCACAAAATGCCGGCCAACCTTGGTCTAGCGAAGAAGATATCGAGTGCGGAAAATGCTTCGATCAAGGAATGACTATTATCGAGATGGCCAAAAAACATGGACGGACAGAGGGTGCAATTCGTTCACGACTAGAGAAGTTGGGGCGAATAACACTGGTGAACAGTACCACCTTGAACAAAAATGGTTAGATATCTTTCGACGGGTTAGGATGAATGATTTGATAATAGTCGCTTTGCGACCCTTCGCCCGGAGTGCGACGGTTACCTCGGAAGGGCTGCTATGGCGACTTCTGATAAACGCGGACGTAAGCCACGCTCATCCGCTGGGGAAAAATCGTGTCGTCGATTGGGCCGCCCCAACTGCCGCCCAAGGCGAGGTTAAGAATGAGAAAGTGGGGCTTGCGGAAAGGGTTCTGGCCGTCGTTGTCGGCCTTGGCCAGGTCGAAGCTGATATATTTTTTGCCGTCGACCGAAAGATCGATGCGGTCGGGCGTCCACTCCGCCGCATATACGTGAAAGTCGGCCTCGGGATGGTCAACGCGCCATTGAGCGCCCTTGGAGCCATGCTTTCCGTTGACGAAATAATGGAGCGTGCCGTGGATGATGTCCGGCTGCTTCCCCACGAGTTCCATGATGTCGATCTCCCCGCATTTCGGCCAACCGGTGGCCTTATCCCTGACGTTTTTTCCCAGCGTCCAGATGGCGGGCCAGACGCCCTTGCCGGCGGGGAGCTTGGCCTTCACTTCGATGCGGCCATATTGCCAGTCGGCATGGCCAAACGTTTCCAACGCGGCGGACGTGTAGTACGCCACGGGGGGACCCTTTTGGGTTGGATTGGGAAACTCCTCCTTTCGGCCTTCGATTACGAGCAACCCACTTTCGATCCGCGCATTTTCCAAACGCGCCTTCGTGTAGTATTGCGCCTCCTTATTGCGAATAAATCCCTCTTCGTATTGCCATTTGCTCGCATCCGGCAGGCCGTCGGGTTCCTTGCTGAATTCATCCGACCAGACCAACTGGTAACCGGCGGCGGCCGGAGTCGTTCCAGGCTCGGGCGTATCGCCAGCCTTGAGTCCGCTCCCTTCCCAAACGAGCACGAGACAAAAAGTGAGGATCCGTTTCAACGGCAGGGAAATCTTCATTGAGGTGTTATGTGCATACCCTGGGCGAGAAGGAAAGTTGCTCTCTTTCTTACGGAGAGAGCACGCGCCCGCTCGAAAAAGTCACCGCGCTGGCGTCGCGTTCGGTGAACCATTGCTCATAATAAGTGCGCTGGACGGTGAAACTTTTCTGCTCACTCAAATTTCCCGCCGCCAGGAGCAGCGCGAGCGCGCCGACGCCGTCGAAATAGCGGTCGTTGCCCTCGTTGCGGACCCAGTCGAGGAATTGCCGCGCGTCGCCCTGCGCGACCTGGCGCCACAGTAATTCCTCCCAGCCCGCCGTCGCCTTTAGCAACGTGGGAGTGACTCGAAACGGATGCTGAAAGCGCGGCCCGAGATGGCAGCCGTCGATGCTGACGATGACCTGCAATTTCTCCGGCGGATGTTGCCGGAGAAGAGCGGCCAGCGCGCGGCTCAGCCGATGAAAATCGGTAAGCTCATCCCACTCGACCATCCCCTCGACATAGGGATGCATCCCGCCACAAAGAAGCGGCACGAAGCGGACCGGCTTCTCCGCCGCCCCATTGGCTGCCGGATGCAGTCGCCGCAGGGCCTGCAGCCAGACGAGTGCGAACTCAATCGAGTGCTCCCCATCATGCGCTTCATGCAGGAAATGGCGCGCAGGATCCGCTTCGGCCACGAGCGCGTCGACCATCTCCGTGGCGCAAATCGCCCGTCCCAGCGGCGTGGCGTAATCGCGATAATCGAAATTCCACTCCAAGGGCGAGCGATGGCCGACGCCGAGAATGAGATAGGTCTCGGCCAGCGGCACGTCCAGCAGCGGGCGAAACGCCGCAGCGTAGGCGCGCAGGCTGACGCGAAAATCGATGTGCGGCGTGACCACGCCCACGAGCGAACCCTTTTCCGGCGCGGGAGGCAATTTGCCCGCCACGCGCGCGTCGTAGGCATCCCGGAAAAAGGCGAGTGCTTGGGCCGGGTTGGACGGATAACAATCCGGATGATGCTGGGCGGAAAGAGCGGTCACGTAGCCCTCAAGATAAACAGGCCTTTCGTCAAATCTTCAAGCTTTCTCCTCAGATTTCAGAGCCAAATTTCGCAAAAGCCATGATCCTTTGCTTCTCTAACTCTTTCTTGTTCATACGATAAAGCGTGCAACAAAGCACATTTTACCGTTTTTTTGTTAAAAATGCGGTAATTTCTTGCCTAATGGTAGAAAATGCCTAAAACTCGTCATTAACTAGAGCAATATCTGCCTTTCTGTAGACCTAATTTTACCTATGAGAGCCGACCGAATTTTGATCGTGGACGACGACGACGCCTTGCGTCGCATGCTCGTCGATTACCTCACTACCGAGGGCTACACCGCTCTCGGCGTCCGTTCCGTCCAGCAGGGCGAAGAGGCGTTGAAGACCGACACCTTCGACCTCGTCATCGCCGACCTGCGGCTGGAAGACGGCAGCGGTCTCGATCTCCTTAAGCAGCTCAAGCAACTCGCGCCGCGCACCTACGGCATCCTCATGACCGGCTACGCGACCATGGAGACGGCGGTTGAGGCGATCCGCATCGGGCTCTTCGATTACATGATCAAGCCGATCCTCCCGGCCCAGCTCGACCTCGTCCTGCAGCGGCTCGAATCGATCAAACAATTGCAGAGCGAAAACTCCTACCTGCGCCAGCAGCAGCAGTCCGACGGGGAGGGGAGTTCGGTGATCTGGGGTCGCAGCGAGCTCATGCAGAACATCCTCGAGATGATCAAGAAAGTCGCGCAGACCCACGCCACCGTCCTCATCCAGGGCGAAAGCGGTACGGGCAAGGAAGTCGTCGCCCACGCCATCGTGCAGCACAGCACCCGCGCGCAGATGCCATTCATCAAGGTGAACTGCGCCGCGGTTCCCGAGACGCTGCTCGAAAGCGAATTCTTCGGCCACGAAAAGGGCGCCTTCACGGGTGCGGTGCAACGGCGCGAAGGCCGCTTCGAAACGGCCAACGGCGGAACGCTTCTGCTCGACGAAATCGCCGAGATTCCGCTCAGCCTCCAAGTGAAACTCCTGCGCGTCTTGCAGGAGCGGGAATTCGAACGCGTCGGCGGCAATAAAACCATTCGCGTCGACGTACGGCTCATCGCCAGCACGAATCGCGATTTGCAGGAAGAGGTGCGCCAGGGCCGCTTCCGCGAGGATTTGTTTTACCGTCTCAACGTCGTCCCGATCAACCTGCCGCCGCTGCGCTTGCGCGGCGATGATCTGCAGGACCTCATCGAATTTTATGTCGCTCACTTCGCCCGCAAGCACGGCAAGGGCGTCCGCGGCGTCTCGACCGTTGCGATGGAGCGCCTGCGGGGCTATCGCTGGCCCGGCAACGTGCGCGAATTGCAGAACACCCTCGAGCGTGCCGTGATCATGGCGGCGCAGGACGGCCCGGTGGAAGTGCCGGAGCTTGGCCTGGAGGAAAAGAACGCCCGCGTCACCGGACTTAACCTCGCCGAATCGTTGCCGACGGTCGACGAAATGGAGCGGAAACTCATCGGTAGCATGTTGCTCCAGACCTCGCACAACAAAACGCGCGCCGCCGAGAAACTCGGCATCAGCCTGCGCACCCTGCGCAACAAACTCCGCGAATACCGCGCCGCCGGTTTCGACACCTCCCGGCCCGAGTTGTGGGTGGCCTAGTCGGTTGGTGAGGGTTTCTTGCTTTTGTACGGTTAATCTCGTTAAATGCCCTGACCTTCTATGGAATCCAATTCGGGCATGACCCGCCTGCGGGCCACCAATCGGTTTGAGGATCTCCTTCCGAATTCGCCCGATCCCGCCAAGGCGCGAATTCGGACCAAGATCGTTGCCCTGCTCAATTCCAAGGGCGAAATCGTGCCGGCGGCGAAAAGCCCCCTCGGCCGGCTCTGGCATCTCGTCAATTCCGACCGCAGTTCGCTCGACCAGATCGAGGAAGTCACCCTGCTCGATGCCGCGCTGACCTCACGCATCTTTCGCGTGGCCAACTCCGCCGCCTACGCGGCCAAGGCGACCAACGTCGCCGAAGCCATTCGCTACATCGGTTTCAAGCGCGTCCGGGAACTCGTCTTCAACGCCGGCGTGCTCGCGCAATTTTCCAGCATGAAAATGCCCGCGGAATGGGACATTTTCTGGCTGCGCAATATTTTCATCGCCCGGCTGAGCGAACGAATCGCCGGCATCTTCTATCAAACCGACGGGTCGGAATATCTCGCCGGCCTCATTCACGACATCGGCTGGCTTTTGCTGACGACGAATTTCCCGGAGGAATTCAACCGGATCGTCGGCTCGGAAAAATCGATGCTCGAAGCCGAAAAAGACGTGCTGCCCTTCAGCCACGCCAACATCGCGGCGGCCATCGCGGCGCGGTCCGCCATGCCCCTGCGGGCCATCGATGCGATTGCCTATCATCACAAGCAGATGCTCACCAGCACGTCGACACTCATTGCGCCCAACCAGAATCCGCTCTTTCTCGGCATCATCCTGAGCGTCTGCGACAAGCTGGCCGACGCCTGCCAGTTGGAATTGTTCCGCCAATCGCCGCTGACCATGGAAGACCTGCGCGAGACTCCGGAAGTCGTCTTCCTCATGAATCACGGCAAGGCGCTCGATCTCGAGGCCATGGCGGTCGAGGAACTCGTCAAGTCCCAGGAAATCTACACCGTCTTCTTCTCCGACGCCCCGCCGGAAGCCGCCAGAAAGTAGCCATCTCGGACCGCCCACATTTTTTGAACCAAGAGCGTCTCGCCGGCGTCTTATGGGTAGGATGAAAAAGCGAATCCCTTGCCTCTTGCCAGCCCTCGTTCTGCTTTTGGTTTCCTCAGTCGCCGGGCGCGCCGACCAGTTCGACCAGCTCGCGAGCAGCCCCAACATCTACTGGGTGCCTGCGCCCACTCCTGCGCCCGCCTATGTCGCCGGGCCGCCCGGATACTACGGGCCACCACCTCCCGGCTATTATTACGGACCGCCCCCGCCTCCTCCGGTCCGCTTTTTCTTCGGCTTCCACTTCCATTAACGGGTAGGGACGCGAGTCCCATCGCGTCCGTAGCGGATTTAACGGACGACAGGGATTGGCCTCCCGGCCTTTTCCAGTCAGATGTCCCAAATATCTTTTGCGCTTACGCGCAGGAATTGCCGGCCCTACCCGGCACGACCTAATCCGTATTGATTTCCTTCGCCCAGTCGCGATTTTCCTCGTACCAGGTCACGAGTCGTTTCAGCCCGTCGCGGAAGGCGGTTTTCGGTGCCCACTCCAGCACCTTGCGCGCCTTTTTGATATCGGCCCAGGTCGCCGCCATATCGGCCGGGTGCCACGGTTTATACTCGATCTGCGCCTTCTTCTCCGTGAACTCCTCGATCATCTGGATCATCGCGCTTAGCCTCAGCGGCTCGTCCGAGCCGAGATTGAACGCCTCGCATCCGACCCGCCGTAGCGCCGAGATCGTCCCCGCCGCGATATCATCCACGTAGGTAAAATCGCGCGACTGCGTCCCATCGCCGAAAATCGTGATCGGGCGCCCCTCGCGAATCCGCTGCACGAACCGCAGCGGCGTCATGTCCGGCCGACCCGCCGGTCCGTAGACCGTGAAGTAGCGTAGCACGCTGATATCGATTCCGTGCAGAAAATGGTACGTGTAGGCCATCGCTTCCGCCGCCTTCTTCGTCGCCGCGTAGGGGGAAAGCTGGTAGTCCGTGTTCATGTCCTCGCGGTACGGCGTGGGATGATTCTTCCCGTAGAGGCTTGACGTCGAGGCCAGCACGAATTTCTTCACGCCGAACTTGCGGCACATCTCCAGCACGTTCAACGCGCCAATCACGTTCGACTCCACGTAAACCCTGGGATTATCCACCGACGCCCGCACGCCCGCGCGCGCGGCCAGGTTCACCACTGCATCGAAAGGCGGCGCGCCCTGCTTCATCCGCGCGTGGCGCTCGAAAAGCCGTTCCAGCGCCCCGGCATCGGTCAGGTCCAGCCTGTGCAACTCCAGCCCCTGCCGGTTTTCCAGCTGCACCCAGCGCCAGACCTTCAGCCGCACATCGTAAGCATCGTTGAAATTATCGAGCCCCACCACCTTGCGCCCAGCCTCGTAGAGCAAAGCGCAGACGCGCGAGGCAATGAACCCGGCGGCTCCGGTGACCAGGATTTTCTGCGGCGCGATAATCGGGGAAGTTTCAGACATGATGAGGGGTGCCTACTCTGCCAAATCACTGCAGGTCAAATCGAGAACTTTCCCCATTTTTCCCCAGACTAAAGTTTCGCACGGAGGCTCGGAAGACACGGAGAAAGGCAGATCAACCTTTCAGATCAGGTGCTGAGCCGGCAACAAGTCTTTCGATGTTTCCCTTAAGTAATTCGCCACTGAAGTTGATCAATAAACCAACGTGGATACCAGAGAGCTTGAGGTAGGCAAGGAGTTGCTTTTTGTGTACGGGCGCAAGGCGTTCGATGGATTTGATTTCGACGATGACTTGATCTTCAACCACCAAATCCGCCCGAAAACCTTCGTCGAAGTGACGCTCGCCAATTTGAATGGGGATGACGACTTGGCGCGCGACTTTCAATCCTTTACGGGTGAGTGCATCAGCGAGCACGACCTCGTAGACAGACTCAAACAACCCCGGCCCCACGTCCTGATGGATGCGATAAGCAGCATCGACGATCATGGCTGTAATATCATTGGTCTTCATTCTACCAGACGTTCTCACTATCGGCACCTGGGAGCACGGTAATTTTTTTGTATTCTCCGTGTCTTCCGAGCCTCCGTGCGAAACTTCAGCCGCGCTTGCTCCCCTGCGAATAAGCCTCTATTCTACCCGGTCACCGCATGAACACTCTCCTGGAGACCGCGCGATTTTCCCGGCCCTATCTGGCCCGCTACTGGCCGCGCTTCGTTCTCGGCATACTTCTCGGCGTCCTCTTCGGTGCCTCCAACAGCCTCTCGCTTGGCAGCATTTATCTCATCCTCAATCGCCTCGACGACCCCGCGCATATCCAGGAAGTCACTGAAAAGGGCCGCGAAGCCCAGGCCAAAAAAGAGGAGGGCGAAAGCGTCGTCGTCCACGGCATCAAAAAGAACGCCACGGCCATCAAGGAGGAATTCTACGTCATCATCGATCCGTGGCTGCCCATCAAAGGCCGCGATCTCGACTGGAAACAATGCCTCGGCGGCCTCCTCCTCGTCCCGCTCGCCGTCGTTTTGCGCGGCATCCTCGGCTATGGCAGCAGCTACCTCATGGCCTGGAGCGGCCAGCGCTTTACCAATGCCGTCAAGATCGACGCCTTCCGCAAAGTCGGCTCCCTCTCGCTCGATTTCTTTCAGAAGACCACCACCGGCGAACTGATCTCCCGGATCGAAAACGACGGCGGCGCCCTCAACAACTTCCTCAAGCTCGGTCTCTCCGACCTGGTCAAGGAACCGAGCACCATCTTCTTCATGCTCGGGTTCATGGTCATCATCGACTGGAAATTCACCCTCATCTCCCTCGCCTTCGCGCCCCTCTGCATCATCCCGACCCGGCAGGTCGCAAAAAAAATCAAGGACCTCGCCCGCCGCGACTTCGCCGCCAACGTCGGCCAGGGCAACGTCACGCTCGAGTCCTTCCAGAACGTCCGCATCACCAAGGCCTATTCCCTCGAGGAAGTCCACGCTCAGGCCTTCGCCAGGCAGTGCGAGCGTTCCGCCTACTTCACCGTGAAGAGCACCCAGAGCAAGGAAATGCTCAATCCGATTGTCCAGACCCTCAACGCCCTCGGCATCAGCGTCCTTCTGCTCTACGCGTTCTGGACCCATTGCTCCTTCGCCAAGCTCCTCATTTTCATCGGCGCGCTCATGTCCTTCTACACGCCCTTCAAAAAGCTCAACGGCATCGGCGTCTACATCACCCAGCTTTCCGTCGCCCTCGAACGGCTCATGGCCCTCTTCAAGCTCCAGCCCAGCGTGCGCGAAGCCGAGCATCCCGTCGCCATGACCGATTTCAAGCGCGGCCTCGAATTCCGCAACGTTAACTTCTCCTACGGCGAAGCGCCCGTCCTCACCAACGTCAGCTTCCGTCTCGAACGCGGCCATCGCCTCGGCCTCGCCGGCGAAAGCGGCTCCGGCAAAAGCTCTCTCATCAACCTCCTCTTCCGCTTCTACGATCCCACCGGCGGCCAGATCCAGATCGACGGCGTCCCGCTCGAAAGCTTCCGCATCGCCGACCTCCGCTTCCACCTCGCGCTCGTCAGCCAGGACATCCTCCTCTTCAACGCCACCGTCGCCGAAAACATCGGCTTCGGAAAAATCGGCTCCACGCGCGAGGAAATCATCGCCGCCGCCAAGGAAGCTTACGCCCACAGCTTCATCGAGGCCCTCCCGCAAGGCTACGACACGCCGCTGGGCGAACGCGGCCAGCGTCTCTCTGGCGGCCAGCGCCAGCGCATCGCCATCGCCCGCGCCTTCGTCCGCAACGCCCCCATCCTCGTCCTCGACGAAGCCACCGCCTCTCTCGATTCCCAGTCCGAGGCCGAAGTCCAGAAGGCCATCGACCGCCTCGCCGAAAACCGCACCGTCATCTGCGTCGCCCACCGCCTCTCCACCCTCCGCTCCATGGACCAGATTCTCGTCCTCGACAAAGGCCGCATCATCGAGCAAGGCAGCTTCGACGACCTCCTCGGCAAAGGCGGCACCTTCACCGCCATGGCCGCCCGCCAAAGCATCTTCCCGGATAAGGCGGCGTGAGCCCCGAGCTTTGTCGCATTGTTATGAATTTAAATTCGTGGCTGAAACGTTTTTCAATGCGCGAATGGCTCGTGTTATTTCCTTTGTTTTTCTTGCTCTGGTATTCGCCGTATATCGATTTTCCGATTAGGATTATTACAGCGGCTGTAGGCTTCGGCATCATCGTTGGCTCGATTCTCCTGATCTGGCATTTTCAAATCTTGCGATGGACTTTGCTCGGCTTTTATTTGCTTGTCGCAGTGTTCCTTTCGCTGCCGGGACGTTTACATGAAAACCGTTCCGCTCTGCGAGATAGCTATCAGGAAGCTCTCAATTCTTATTCGGGCTGTCGGTATGTTTGGAGTGGCACGGGCTACTTTGGAATCGATTGTTCCGGCTTCGTACAAAAGGGGCTTGAAGACGGGCTGATGCGTAGAGGCTTGGCTACACTGAATCCCGGCCTGATTCGCGAAGGCATCTGGATCTATTGCCATCGCACAACTGCGAAAGTGTTGGGAGAAGGCGACGTTGGCAGGACCAACCTCATCACCACCTGTCCGACCTTGAATGATCTCAATTACTCTTTAGTGATGCCGGGTGACTTGGCAGTCACGAATTCAGGCGATCACGTTATTGCCTATCTGGGCAACAAGACTTGGATTGCGGCCGATCCCGGTGAGGGCAAAGTAACAAAATTTTTCATCCCCGAGCAGAAGAACGCCTATTTTTTCACTCCGATGAAAATAGTTAGATGGAAGATACTAAGTGAGTAAAGACCCAGCGGCCACCTTCGCAGGAATTTTGCCCTTTACCCTTAACCCTTTCCCCTTCTACCTTCTCCCCATGAGCGACGAAACCAAGCCCTACAACCAACTCTACATCCAGGCCTGGACCATCCTTTCCAGCATCGTCGCCGTCATCCTCTTCGCCGCCTTCGTCTTTGGCCCGCGGCTCCTCCACACCGGCCACTGGATTTGGGACCTCCTCCGCTACCTCGCCAGCCCGATCATCTGAGCCGCGCAGGCAGATTGAATTTGTTCGGCAAATCGACTACGCTGCAGCAATGAGTTCGAGCGAAATCATCGCGGAGTTGCCCAAGCTGACCCACGAAGAACGTCGGGCGATTTGCCAAAGTATCCTGGCGCTCGAAGCTGACCAGGAAGCATTGGAATCAAACCGGCAGGCTGCCATTGTTGGGTTCCGAATCCTCGACCAGATGGAATCCGACGATGAAGCACGACGCTCGTCGCGGTGAAGTCTGGATGATGGATTTGGGCATCGCCGCCAAGGTTCGCCCCTGTCTGCTCCTCACCGACTTTCCCGCTGCGGAGGAACTCGCCCTCATAACCATTCTTCCTCACACCACGGCACTGCGCGGAAGCCGCTGGGAGATAAACTTGCCTTTGAAGTACCTGCAGCCGGGTGCATTTCATCTTCAACAAATTCAATCCGTCCCCGTCACCACGCTCATGCGGCGTTTGGGAGTGCTATCAGATGCCGATTATAATTTGATCCTCGATAAATTGGCCGAGCGGTTGTCGATTTGAATTGTAGCGCGGCCTCCTTCTCAGCCACTGCCTCTTTTGGAATTAAGGTCCTTCACCGCCCCGCCCACCCGCTTGCGATACGCCGCCGGGTTCATCCCCATCAGCCGTGAAAAAACCCGGTGGAACTGCGGGTAACTCCCGAACCCCGCCAGCAGCGCCGCCTCGATCAGCGAATACCGCGCCCCCGTCCGATACAGCCGCAAAAACCGCTCCAGGCATTGCCGCTGCCGGAACCCCGTCAGGCTGATCCCCGTCTGCCGCTTGAAAAGACGGCTCAACCGCGCCGCGCTCAACCCCGCCGTGCGGGCCAGCGCCTCCAGCCCGATCGACTCATCCGCCGCCGAAAGCAGACGCGCCGCCTTCGCCACCGCCGGATGCACCGCGCTCAACGGAATCGGCTCGCGTGAAAATTGATAAGCCTGCCACGAAGCCACCAACGCGTAGCCCAGCGCCGCGTTCAGGAATTCCAGGTCGTCCCGCCCATCGCTCGCCCCCTGGTAAACCGGACAAAGCGCATCGATCTGCCGCGCCGCGATCTGCCGGCAAAAAATCTCGCCCGGATCAGCTGAGCGCAGAATCCGGCGGTCGCCTTCCCACGTCTCCTGCCGCACCAGCTCCGGTCGGAAAACCAACACCCACATCGAAAAATCGTGCGACCAATCGATCAACACATGCTCCTGCCGGGGGAAAAGCCAGATCATCGAATGCGCCGGCAGCGGCACGCGCCGATCACCGAAAAGATAACTCGCCCGGCCCGTCAGCACGAGATTCACCTCCAGCTCGTCGTGGTGATGCGACGCAATCCGGTGCCTCGAATCGGCAAAGAGAAAAGCCGAGCCATTGGCCCCCGGCCGAATATTGAGCTTCTCCTTCATCGCGACAAAAAATGATAAGTAAATGATCGGAGGATGAGAAGCCAGAACGCCGCCGGTGGCGCATGATTAGATAAATTATCAACCCAACAAAAATAATCATGAGCACCCCCACGCTGACCGCACCGAGCCTCGTTTCCGATCAACAAAAACAACAGTTCAAGGATGACGGCTACCTCATCCTCGAGCGCTGCGTCCCCGAGGAGCACCTCCAGATGCTTCGCGACAACTGCCAGGATTTCATCGCGAAGCTCGATGCCGATATGGACGCCAAGGGCGTCGATCGCCTCGGCATCAGCGCCAAGGGCAAACGTTACTTCGCCGCCTACTGTTACAAAAATAAACCCGACATGGGCCGCTTCATCTTCAGCGATCTCATGGCCGAAATCTGCCGCGCCACCATCGGCGACGAAGCCTACCTCTTCTGGGACCAATACGTCGTCAAAGGGCCCGACAAAGACAGCTCCTTCGCCTGGCATCAGGACTCCGGTTACGTCCACCACGAATGCCCCATGTACCTCACCTGCTGGATCACCCTCGACGACGTCACGCTCGAAAACGGCACCGTCTTTCTTCTCCCCTACACCCGGGTCGGCATCAAAACGGTCGTCCAGCACATCAAAGACCCCAAAGTCAATGACATGGTCGGCTACTTTGGCAAAGACCCCGGCATCCCCGCCATCGTCCCCGCCGGCAGCATCGTCGCCTTCTCCAGCTACGTCTTTCACCGCAGCGGCCCCAACCTCACTGACAAACTCCGCCGCATCTACCTGCCCCAATATTCCCCCACCATCATCAACGACCTCCATGGCAAGCAATGGGGCCAGGCCGTCCCCTTCCTCAAAAACGGCGAAAACATCTGGCGCGAAGAAAACGCCATTGCATAGAGCGTTTTCAATTTAAGTGGGCAAATACAAACAAGCCGGAGGCTTGTCAGCAGCCGGTGGTCGAGCCCGCGACAGTGGGCGATACCACCGGAAAGCATCCATGATCGAATCCGATCCTGAAGGGATCGCAGCCGACGCACTCCTTCAGGATCGATCATGCTCCATCTCGCGCTTCAGCTTCTCCAGTTCCGCGAAATGATTCTCCACCTGAATCCACGGCAACGCATCGCCATATTCCGCCTTCAACTCCGCCAGCAACCGCAAATTGTTCGCATGACGGGCGCGCAACTGCCTCCATTGAAACTGCCCCATCCACGCCAGAAAAAGCGCCGCGCCCCAATTCAGGTACGCCCACATCGTGTAACCCAGCGCCCACATCCACGCTCCCGTCAGCGCCGGAATCAGCGCACACACCACAAGACTCACCGGCAACCGCCACGACCGCAGCCGCTCAAACGCGCGCGCCTGCTCGTAAGCCCTCATCCCCCGCGCCTCCATCTCAGAACTCAGCGGCATCCGCGTTGCTCCTTGGGCTAAAGTACTTAGGCCCAAAAATTATTATTTCGTTTATTCCAGCGATCAGCATGACAACGCCCAGGACAAGAAGTCTCTTCCCGTCACGACCACCTTTTTGGAGAGAAAACCCACGGCATACATGTAAATCCGACGACGAGAAATAGCATATCTTACTCGTTCCACGATCTCACTAATCCTATCTAAAAACTTCCCCTGCCTTCCCTCAAGTCCCTCATGTTCCTCCTGTCTAATACGTCAAAAGGCTACTCCTCCTCTTCCCCCCGCGCCCCGCGCTTGTCCCGGCAAATCCCCCGCTTCGACGCCCGGATAAATCCCACCAGATGCTCAATCTCCGGCAGGCGAAATTTCCTCTGCAACTCCTCCAGCGCCTGGCTCACGTTTAAATTCGAGCGGTAAATCAACTCATACGCCGCCTGGATCGCCCGCCGCGTCTCCTGCGAAAGTCCGGCCCGGCGCAGCCCGATGCGATTAATCCCGCTCACCTCGTTCACATCCGTCGCCATAAAAAACGGCGGCACATCCTTCCCCAATCGCGTCCCGCCGCGCGTGATCGCCAGCCGCCCGATCCGCGTATGCTGGTGCACCACCGTCGCCCCGCCCAGGAAAACACCGTCTTCCACTTGCACATAACCGGCCAGCAGCGTGTTGTTGGCCAGGATCGCGCGATGGCCGATATCGACGTCATGCGCCACGTGCACCCCGCCCATCAAAAAATTATCGTTGCCAATTGAGGTCGCCGTCCCCTCCGTCGTCGCGCGGTGAATCGTCACATACTCGCGGATGACGTTCCCCGACCCGATCTCCACCCACGTCCGCGCGCCCTTGTAGCTGAAGTCCTGCGGCTCCGCGCCGATCACCGCGCCATACCCGATCTGATTATTCGGCCCCATCAGCGTCCCCTTGCAAATCACCGCATGCGCGCGAATCTCGCAATAATCGCCGATCACGCACCCCGACTCGATAAT
>Ga0302320_10015952_pt1 | contig 15383 bp, 15 predicted proteins | sample Bog_T0_3_FD_202130 | JGI IMG/M metagenome (GOLD analysis project Ga0302320, IMG submission 202130) | Peat permafrost microbial communities from Stordalen Mire near Abisko, Sweden - Bog_T0_3 | ecosystem: Environmental > Terrestrial > Soil > Wetlands > Peat | place: Sweden: Abisko, Stordalen Mire... | reverse complement strand
CTTTTCCCCTTCCCACTCTCGCCCATCGGAATCGCAGCCCAATTATTTTCCGGCGCGATAGCTTTTTTCGCCCTCTCCCATGCTGGCTAAGGATTCGGGTGATCCGCCGCCATGATTGAACCGGATTGCATCACCGGCGTCTCCCTGCTAGTTTTTCGCGTAAACAAGCGCCGGCGAACCGATGGTAGTACGGATCCATGAACAATGAAAACAGCCCCCTCGTGGGCATACTAATGGGTAGCGACTCCGACTGGCCGGTGATGAAAGCCGCCGCCGAAGCCCTCGCGGAATTTGGCATCGTCTCCGAGGCCAAAGTCATTTCCGCCCATCGTGATCCGTACGGCTTGGAAGAATATGTGGGCGCCGCCGCAGGACGCGGTTTGCAGGTTGTCATTGCCGGCGCGGCCGGCGCGGCGCATCTGCCGGGCGTCACCGCGTCGTTCACCACGCTGCCGGTCATCGGTGTGCCCATCTTGGGCAAGGCCTTCGACGGCTTTGACTCCCTGCTGGCCATCGTGCAGATGCCGCCGGGTGTCCCCGTGGCCACCGTGGCCGTCAATGGCGCGCGTAACGCCGGCATTCTGGCGGTGCAAATCCTTGCGGTGGGCGATGCCCGCCTGCAAGGCGAATTGAAGCAGTTCAAAGTGCGGCTGCGGGAGGAATCCCGCGCCAACAACAAAACCCTGTCGCAATAATGGTGAACCACAAACGGACAGACCGGCGGCAAAAATGGCCGTGTTCCATTTGTAATTGAAAATTAACGACCCATGCAAAGGCTCATCGAAGGCGTTCACAAGTTCCGTTCCGGCGAATTCGGGAACTACCGGAAGCTGTTCCGCAAGCTATCCCTGGAGGGCCAGAACCCGCACACCCTGTTCATAACCTGTTCCGACTCGCGGGTGCTGGCGGAACTCATTACGCACAGTCAGCCGGGTGATTTGTTCGTGGTCAAAAACGTCGGCAATATTGTTCCGCCCGCCCAAGTCCGGGGGGACACCAATTCCACTGCCGCGGCCATTGAGTTTGCCGTCGAGAACTTGCATGTCAGCGACATCGTCATCTGCGGCCACTCCCAATGCGGAGCCATTTCCGCTCTGCTGGCGGAAACCCCGGTCAGCCCCGCCACCCCGCATTTGCGCGACTGGCTGAACCTCGCTGCCCCCGTGCGGGAGACCCTGAAAAAGAATTACGCGCATCTGCAGGACCAGCCTGCGCGCGAAACGGCCGCTGCTGAGGAAAACGTGTTGTTCGGCCTCGACAATCTCCACAGTTATCCCGGCGTGCAGAATAAGCTCATGGCCGGCACACTCCGCCTGCATGGCTGGTTTTTCAAAATCGCCACCGCCGAGTTGTTTGCCTACGACCCGGAAAAACGGCAGTTTTCGCCGCTGGTAAACGAATAGTTCCGCGTCAGGCTCAGACTGCCAAACATTTTGGAAGACCGCTTCGGCGCGGTCGCAAGGGAGGTTCGGTGCCGTTGCGGTGACGTTAGTTTGCCGGTCCCGGGCCAGCATATTGGGCGAGGCCGGCCAGCTCATTCAACGCGCGGTTTCGTAACGGACTCTCGGGAAATTGTTCCACCCACGCTCCGGCCGCTGTCCGGTCCGCCAACGCCCATTGGTGCAGCACCATGATTATCGCCTCATCCTGGGCCGGTCCGGGTGCCATCTGTTGCACCACGAATTGCGCGGCGTTTAGCGGTTCGCTTTGTGACCAGATGAACGTCAAGCCGGTCACCAGGGCGTTGCGCTGCCCGTCGGCCGGCTGCGCGGCGATCCAACCATAAGCGGCCGTCAAATCCTTGGCCGCCCATTGTTGCGCCAGGTTCTCGACGACGGCATCAGGGTTTAAATGAAATTGCTCCGCGAGCATCACCGCCCGCCGGGGGTCGGTTCGCGCAATTTGAAAACACGCATCGGCGAGCACTTCATTGCGTTCCGGATTGTCGGGTTGTTGTTCCCCCCAGGCCAGCGCAGATTCCGGGTCTTTCCCCGCCCACTCTCGCAGCCGGGTTAAGACCGCTTCCTCGCTCGCCGGCGGGTTGGTGGTTTCAACATTACCGGCTGGAAATGGGTTTATTGGGTGCCGAAAGGTCACCGGCCCGCTTTCCCAAGAAGAATGCTGTGCCGGGGGCGGCTGACTTGTCGCATCGTCCGCCTGAATAGCTGTGTCGGGAAAAAAACTGGCCGGCTTTGACGCCGGGAACAGATGCAACGCGCACGCGATGCCGATATTAAGAAATAAGACCACGCCAAGAATTTTGGTCGTGTTCTTGTCGCTCATGCACGTAACTTACAGCTCCCGCCCGCAAATTCCAAGCTCTTCCATCCATGCCCGACCGCGGCTGGGTGAGCCGTTCCGCAGCGGGTGATCAAATGAGCTGGATTCGGATTTGAACGGCAGGTTCCTGGGACGAATCAAGGCGCCAGAAACGACCATTGCTGGTTGTTGCCACCGTTGTTGGTCCATTGATCCACCAGGGCTGAATTCTTGGTGGAAGCGCCCACCACATCCAGAATCTTTCCGCTGTTTACGTTTTGCACGGTATAATATCCACCCGAGCTGGGGGTGATCACCCATTCTTGATTGGAACCACTATGGTTGGTGTAAAGTATGACCTGGGCGCCATTGGCGTCCGATGCGCCGGTGACATCCAACACCTTTCCGCTTTGCAGGCCGGTGATCGAATATTGTCCCGCACCAAGGCTGGTCACCAGCCATTGCTGGTTGCTGTGGCTTTGATAGGTATATTGATCGATCACCGTGCCATTCGTGGTTCCCGCCAAGTTGGCGTCCAGCGCCAGGCCGCTGTTCCGGTTGATGATCTTATAGGTGCCATTGGTAATGGTTGGGCTTACCGTGCCCAGCAACCCATAGACGGAAACCGCGCCGCCATAAGAGCCGACATAAACCTTGCCGTTTACCACCAATGGGTTCGCATCTTTTACAAAGTTTCCCACGCTGTCCCGGCTGGCGTTCTGCTGGCTGTCCCATAATTCCGTACCGCTGATGTTGTCTGCGTTATACGCCCGCAGGATGCCGGCCACCGTGCCTGAGTCGTTGTCGGCCGTTTCCACCGAGGCCCACAAAATGCCGCTGGTGGTTCCGTTCGCCGAAATGGACAGAAAGCCCCCGGGCGATCCCGGGGATGTGGCGGAGCTTTTCTGGTAAGGCGTCGTGGCGATGGTGGAACCATTGAACTTGAAGGCTTTGAGATTATCGCTGTTCGCCCAATCAAAAATCAACTGGCCGTTTACCGCGCTGTTCCAATAAACCACTCCGCCGTGCATCTCATTGGCCGCAAAATTGGCGATCGATTGCACGACCTGGCCGTTACCCGATTTTTCGTGGCCCAGATTGCCGGTATTGAGCGAAAACAGCGTTCCCTGTTTGCCGCCGGCGATCACCAGACTGGTGCCGGGAATGAGCATCGCGCCGCTCGCACCCAAATCCTCGTCCCCGGCGTTAAGCGTGCTGTAGTTGTCCGGCGTGAACCAGTCCAACAGGCTGAGGCTGCTGCTCAGTTTCAGGAAACTTTCGCCGAAATTCCGGCTGCCATCCCAAGTTCCGTTGCCGGTGACCACATAAACATTTCCGGACGCATCCACCGCTGGTGCCCGGCCCTGCTGCCAGATGCCGCCCTGGGTTCCGCTGGGCGTATCGTTGAATGTACCCGCCTGGGCCAGCGTCGTGGCGTTGTAGGCGATCATCCAGCCATTGTAAGGCGTGTGATCTTCGTGCGACGCCCACGAAATGATGATGTTGCCGCCGGCCAGGGCCAGACCCATCCGCTGATTCTGCATCTTGGCGCTGAAACCGGAGGCGCTGATATTTACCGGACCCCCCAGCTTTTCGGCTCCGGTGGCGAGGTTCAACGCGTGAAGCGTCTGAAAATAAGTGGTCGTGCTGGTGTTTTTCGTCCGGGATACCATGTAAATGGTTCCCCCGGCTTTGTCGATGTATGGGGTGCTTTCCACCCCGACATCGCCCACAATATTGCGGTCGCTGCTGCCGGCAATGTCCGCTACCGGCACAGGCGTCAGATCGGTGCCCAGAAAGCTGACGTGCCAGTAAAGCGTATTGTTGTCCGCGTCGAAGGCATAAGCATCGTCCTCCATGGTTTCAATATAGACGACGTTGTGCGTGCCCCCGCCGATGCTGACTCCGGAGACATAAAGCGGTTGGGCATAGGTGGCTCCGTTTACGGCATAGCTCCACAGCTTGCCAAACGTGCTCTGGTTGACATTGGCGGGCGTAAGAATGGTTTCGCTGGTGTTGGCGCCGCTACGGTTGTTGTCATTCATGTGCGTCAACACATCCACAGCGCGCGCGGCGGGCAATGATAGGAGCAAGGCAGACAACATCGTGCCGGCAAAAATGCTGCCGGCCGCCAAGTGAATAAAAGTGTTACGTGTTTTTTTCATAAATTATACCTTCTTCGCTTTTTTCTGTGGGAAAACATTGTTTAACATACATCCCTAATGATGTCAATAATTATTGCTTTTGTCCGATTCACGAATTCAAATGCCGCCAATGACCCCATCGGCTTCTATCGCATCGTGTCTCCATGAATTGTGGTGGACTTTGAATTGCTGCGAGGGCGTGGATAAAAAATTTAGCGCAGGCATCGCACCTGCGCTTTAATATGCAGCGGCGCTTCTCGAACTGGCTCGCAGACCGGGAAGTCTGCTGAAACCGGAAACCCCGTAGCTAAGAAAACTCTAACACAACGCGGCACGGATGCAATCTTTTTAGGGGGGAATTCTTTCGCGCGGGGGCAATCTCCAACATCGAACTTGCCAATTGCCGAAAAAGGACTGAAAATGGGCCCCAATGGAAATTCTGGGAAATCTTGGCAGGAACTTGCCGCTGGTTAGAATTTGATTTTCCGATGGCCATGCCGGCAAACTGAAAGGGACAGGGCGAATATGAATATTGTATCTGTTATTAACTACAAAGGTGAGGTTGGAGCGACCAGCTTGGCCGTCAATCTGGCTGCTGACCTGGCGTTTCGTGGCAAGAACGTGCTGCTCATCGATTTGGATCCCCAGGCAAGCCTGACGTTTTCCTTGATCACTCCCGACGAGTGGCGCGACGTTTTTGCTCCCAACACGACCATCAAGTTCTGGTTCGATTCATTTCAACAGGGCCGCCCGGTTCCGCTGCGGAGCGTGGTGCAGCAGCCATTGCAATTAAACAGCCGTCTGAACCAGTCGGGCGGAAAGGTGGATGCGATTTATTCCCATCTCGGGCTCATCAACGTGGATTTGGAGCTTGCCCCAAACCTGGGCGGGGCGACACTGGCCCAAGCCAAGGCAAACTTTACAACGATTCATCGTCGTTTGACGGATGGACTGGCGGAATTTTCTGATGACGAATACGATCTGGTTTTGATTGACTGCCCGCCAAATTTCAACTTGGTGACCAAGAATGCGATCATCGCGAGCGACTTTTTGTTGGTTCCTGCCCGGCCCGAATACATGTCCACCCTGGGAATCGAATACCTGAGCGCGGGCGTAACGACGCTGGTCAAGGAATACAATGAGTTCGCCGAACTCCGGGCCGGTGAAAAAGTGACCTCCCTGGCGCCCCGGACGCTGGCGGTCGTTTTCACCATGATTCAAGAATACGGCGGGGGCCCGATGGCGGCCCATAAGGCGTTCATGAAAAAGCAACAAGCCGCAGGTTTGTCAGTTTTCCGTAGCTACATCAAACGGAATAATATTCTGTTTGCCTCCGCTCCCGAATATGGCGTCCCCGTGGTGCTGAAGCGTCACACCTCGGAAACGCACCAAAGTGTCGTCGATGGGCTCGAGGGCGTGACGACTGAATTCGGCCGCTATATGAAGTGGTGGGAATGAGAGCGAAGTTAACCCATGATCATTAAGGCATGCGACTTCTCATTGGCGCAGCGCTGGTTACGCTTTTAATGAGCGGGTGCTCGAATCTGCAAAAGGTGGTGGATTACCGTCCGGCCATCAATGGGGCCATGCAGGCCATGAAGCTCGAAATAACCTATGGAGGCTTCTTCGCTTACGATGTGCAACCGGCCACGCACATTTTTTTCCATGCCATCCCGGCGGAAACAAATGTGGACTGGCCGGTTTCCCTGCAACATTACGCCAACCGGTTGCGGACGATTGATGTCACCCAGTGCCCCGAGGACTTCCGTCTGGCGTGGATCAACCTCGTTCACATTCTGGAAAATTACCAGGGGTCGGCTGGCGCCGGGCACTCTGCATCGGCGGGGACAGCGGGAGTCGTGGTCATCCGGACGGCTTCAAAAGAAGCCGGGGAGCTGGCGGCACGGCAGTTCCAGGAAATCACGGCGCAGGGAGAGATCAAACAGGCGCTGCAAAATCTGGAGACCGTCTGTCTGAAATATGGGGTGCAGCCGACCATCCAGAAGCCGGGCGATCCCAAAGAATAAGGGCAAAGTTATGACGGCCATCATGGCACCACAATATCCCGTTGAAAACACCGCGGCCCGCCTTGCATCGCGGTGTTTTTTCTTTGCCGCCTCGCTGGCTGGCCGTTGACAACAGGAAAAGCAGGAAATCCGGGTTGCCAGTTGACGGTGCCGCAACGGCCGATTGCAGAAGGTTCTCGTTCCCTCGCTTTGTATAACGTTAAACTGCCCCAAAGGGTAGATTGCGGATAGGCTGGCAACTGGCATTGTCCTCATCAGTATTCCCAAAAATTGACCGAAAATCAGAACGTATTGATGAGCTGTATGAACCGCCCGTTGTCATTTTCCATTGTCACGCCTAGCTTCCGGAGTTCCGAGTGGCTCAAGCTATGCATCGCCTCCGTAGCCGATCAAGCGGGGGTGGAACGGGAACATATTGTACAGGATTCCTGTTCGGATGACGCCACTCAGGATTGGCTTCCGAAAGATCCGCGCGTGAAGGCGTTTATTGAGAACGATCGGGGTATGTACGACGCGGTAAATCGGGGTTACCAACGCGCCACTGGCGACATTCTTGCGTATCTGAATTGCGATGAGCAATACCTGCCGGGGGCACTGGCCGGAGTGCGCAAATTTTTCGAGCAACACCCCAAGGTGGAGGTGTTGCTCGCGGGCAGCATCATTGTTGACGGCCAGGGTAATTATATATGTCATCGCCAGCTCATGCCGCCAAACCTGCGGCATATCTGGTATCGGTTTCCGTTTCTGACCAGCTCGGTGTTCATTCGCCGGCGGGTGATTCACCAGCGTGGAATATTGTTTGATCCGCGCTGGCGCGACCTTGGCGATTTTCACTGGGTGCTGGCGCTGTTGAAAAATAAGGTGCCGATGGCGGCGGGTAACATGTTTACATCCACCTTCGCGGACACGGGTGAGAACATGAATTTCAAGCCGAACGCCCTGCGGGAAAGGCAGGAGACCGACCGGATGGCTCCGGCATGGCTGCGTCCGTTCAAGCTGTGGTGGATATTGAGCCATTGGTTGCGCCGGCAGCGGGCGGGACATTTCAACTTAAAGCCCACGAGCTACGAGATTTATACGCGGCAAAACCCAGGAACACGGATTAAATTTGAGGTTCCGCATCCCACCGCCGTCTGGTGGAACCGGCTGGCTCCGGAGCGGCCGCAGGTTGAATCCGGTCGCCTGACCGATTCGCCCCTTCCAGTCTTGCGGAAATCCTGATTTCCTCCGTGACCGGCACCGGTCCGCCCACTGCTTAAGATATGTCCCGGCGGCAGGTTGCCATCCAATAAAACTGCATGAAAATGATCGACCTAGTGGCCAAAGCGCTGTTTCCGAGGCGGCCTGGTTGGTGGCGTAGAAAGCAGGTCAAAACCATTTTATGGGCGGTTTTGAGCTCGGTGATTTTTGGGTTCGTCATGGTGGGCATTATGCTTTATGCCCTGCGCCAGAGATAAGCCATGGAGAATTGCCTTAAGATCGTTTCGGATCAAATTCAGATTTTCAGCCGTAGTGGGATCATTTGCGAACGAACGAAACCGGCGCGGCGATAAAACTCCTGGGCGGCGGCGTTGGTGCCGTCCGTCAGCAGCGTAATGCGGGTGCAACCGGATTTTTTCGCGCCGGCGATGGCGGTCTGCAAGAGCTGCCCACCGATTCCCCCGCGGCGCCGCGCCGGGTGAATGATCATGTCCTCCAGCCACGCGGCGCGTCCCCCTTCCGCCGTACTGACCGTGAACAACACACTCACCATGCCGACCAGGGTCCCGCCCTCCACCGCGCAAAAAATGCGGCCGACCTCCGGCTGGCTCACAATCATTTCCAGCGCGCGGGTCTGACGCCGGGCGTCCGGCACGAAATCCGATTCCTGCTCGAACAAGAGCGAGAGCAACTCGCAAAGCTGTGGCACATCCGCCATCGTCCCCGGCCGATATTCAAGCATTGGAGAGGATGAACTCATGGTCGATTCGGACCTCAGGCGTGGTTGCCCAGTTGCAACCGGGCGTCGTTTTCCAGCATGGTTTTCAGGTTCGGCCAGTTGGCGGTGTTCATGTCGTTGAAGGCGTTGAGATACACGGCCACGACTTCGTGCACATATTTGCCAAGCAGGACTTCCACGGCCGCTTTCAACTTTGCATCCTCCGGGGCGGAGGGCAAATCCTCGACGACCCCGTCCTCGTTGGGAATGTCGAGGGCGTTGAGGAAATCCGCGAGCATGGCCTTGTGCTTTTTCACGAGCCAGGCGCGGAGGAGGGCGGCGGCAGCGGCGTCCAAGTGCGGCTTGGTAAGCGCGGTGAGCATGGCCAGATGCCGCGCTTCGCGGGGTTGTCGCTCGAGGAAAACCGGACGCACATGTTTTGCCTGGGCCACCGCGGACAGGGTGGCCTTGTACGCGGGTTTGTCGGAATCGAACGTGAATTGCAGGATGTCGGTCGCAAGCGCGGGGGACATGAAACCAAGGAGTTCGTGAGAGTTTAACATAAATTTTTGGAGCGAAATTGAGCGGCTTCAGAATGACCTTTGCGGCGAGCCGGTGACCGTTCCCCGTCCCGTCATCCATTCGTGTTCATGAGTGTCCATTCGCGGTGTGGCCGGGGATCAGCTGACGGTGACGGTCGTGACGCCGATTTTATTCTGCCGGGCCAGATCCTCGCAGCGTTCTCGTTCCAGCAGCAGCGACTTGCCGGATTCGAGGGCCAGGACAGCGATTTTGGCGGCGGCGCAGGTTTCGAAGGTTTTTGGGCCGATGCAGGGGATGTCGAAGCGCATGTCATGGTCGGGTTTGGCGACCTTCACCGCCACCGCGCCGCCATTTTTGCCGGCCAGTTCGCCGCCGCGCGTGAGGCACTTGTCCGTGCCTTCGAAGGCTTCCACGGCGAGCACCGCGCCATCCTTGACGACCACCAACTGGCCAATTTCCAGCCGTGATATTTCCTTGGCGATGCGGAGGCCGAGGGCGACGTCGTCCTGTTGCGCTGCGGAGAGTTTGGGGCCCAATGCAAAGCCGGTCTGTGGCATGAGGGGAGCCAGCCAGGGGGTGGCGTCGAGGAGTTCGACTCCATCCTTTTTCAACTCCTCGGCGACGGCACCAAACAGGGTGTGCGCGTTCTTTTCCTTGAGGCGCAGAAGCACCCCCATGGCCCGGAGATCGGGGCGGAGATCAAAGAGGTTTTTGGGGGCGAGCTGGCCGGCCATGACGCAGTGTTTGATGCCACGACTGGCAAAGGCGGCGATCATTTTGCCGATTTGACCGACATTGAGCCAGACGATCTCGTCCACCAACCCGGCCAGTGCGGGATCCGTTTCCCCCTCGGCCGCGACGGCGACAATGCGTTTGACCCCGGCAGCGCGGGCAAGCCGGGCGAAATCGAGCGGCAGCGAGCGGCTGCCGGCGATAAGTCCGATGGAGTCCAGTGCAAGATTCATTCGGTTCGAGACCGACAAAGTTTAGCGCTTTGACGAACAGAATCCAGTGAGGAATTGCGGAGCTTGGCTTGCGGACCCCAGGGGAAATTTCTAAGATTGTTATTTAATCATTGATTATCAATAGCTTATACGATTAAACTAAGTGAGGTCACTGCTAAACGACAAAATGCCTGCAATATGGGCATCGGTGTCAAAGAATTATGCTGATTTGCAATGAAAGTAATGGCTTAAATGGAGGTTATTGGTATTAAAATGTTTGGCGCGTTTTATGCTTAAAATCTTCAAATGTCATCGTTAGACACCATATTTCCTAAGATGCCAACGCTGGAACCGGCGATAGCGCGGGACCAGATGAATCAGGATTTGCCACACCCGGAATCGGAGAGACAGGTCGGTCGCGAGGTGGCGCATGAATTGAACAACATCCTGACCATCATTCAGGGTTATGCTGACCGCATGATGCTGAAGAATCCTGACAATGCCGTGTTGCGGGCGGACTTGCAGTTGATCTCCGATAACGCGCGCCGGGCAGTCGGAGTGATCCGGCAGGCGACGGCGCGGAAGTCCTAGGATCGATTGCAGTTTTCATTTCAGCAAGCTCAGGATGGCCTCCGCCGCACGCGTGGGCGCGCCGGGTTTCCCCAGTGACGCAATGATCCGGGTGAGCTGCGCTTTGACTTTTTGCCGGCGCGTTTCGTTTTGGAGGAGGTCGAGAGCGGAGCGGGCAAGGTTTTCGGCCGTCAAATCGTACTGCAGGAATTCGGGGTATACCTCCTCGCCGGCCAGCAGGTTGGGCATGGTAAAGGTCTTGACGGTGATCAAATGTCGGGCGATCTGATAGTTGAGCCAAGAGCCTCGGTAGAGCGTGACCGCGGGCACCCCGAAAAAGGCGCATTCCATGGTAACGGTGCCGGTCTTGGCGATGGCCAGGTCGGTTTGGGCGAGCGTTTGGGGCAGGTTGCCAATCTGAATTTCGAGATTGGGGAATGCTATCCTGGCCAGTGCCTGGGTCCCGGTCATATCCGCCGGCCCAATCTGAGCCGTGCTCGACTTGAGCTGGTTCATCAATTGCCCACGTACGAGTCCGGCGAGGTTTTCCGCCGGTAACACCATTTTTGACCGCAGGTCGGGAAGCCGTGCCTGGATGATCTCCAGCGCACCCAGCATTGGCGGCAGGTGTCGCTTCAACTCACTCTTGCGGCTGCCCGGCAGCAGCAGAATTTGGCTGGGTCGGTTGGCGCCGGAATTGGGCGGGGCAGGGGAGCTGTCGCGAAGGAGGTCATTGGCGAATCTGCCGACCATGGGGTGCCCAACAAATTCAACGCGTAATTGCGGAACGCGCCGCGCGTACCAATCCTTCTCAAATGGGAAAATGCTCAGGAGCAAATCATAATCCTCCGCCAGCCGGTACGCGCGACCGGGCCGGGACGCCCAGACTTGGGGCGAAACAAACTGCACGATTTTTGGTTTCCACTTGGAGAAGGGACTTTGCCGGACGTGTTGCCGTACGGCCTGGCCAAATCGCAGGTTGAACCCGCCATAATCCACGCCAATGATCACCGCCGGTTGTCGGGCAATGGCCACGGCCAGTAATTGCTTCATCAACCGCCGGAGTTCCAGCAACTTGACCAGCACGTCGGTGATACCCACAACGGAAAGCCGGGACATATCATGAACCAGTTCAACCCCGGACGCAGCCATCCTGGGGCCGCCGGCGCCGAAACATGCCGCGCCCGGCAACTGGCCGCGAAGCGCGGTCGCCAGCTCCGCCGCCAGCATGTCCCCGCTGGGCTCGCCGGCGATGAGCATGAACGATGTCGGTCTCACCGCTTCATTTCAACCCATAGTCATCGCCTTGCAAAGGCGCAAATCATTATTACGAAGCGGTGCTGGCCTGCCTGGCGATCATTGTGTGGCATTTCTACCATGTGATTTTCGACCCCGAAATCTATCCGCTGAACACCGCCTGTCTGGCTGGCCGCATTTCGGAGGAATTCCAGGCGCACGAACATCCGCTGACAGCGGAGGCGGAGCAGCGTCGCGCGGACCCGCCCGCCACTTTGGGAGGCGGTAATGAGATCTAATGTTAACTAAAAGCATAAAGTGAATATTTAACCTCGCCAACGGTTGCCCGGTAAATGGCAAGAAATGGTAGGCACGATGTTTCGATGAATCCTAGACTGGTTCCAGATAACGACAGCAAAAAAACTTAGTTCCATGAAAATCTTTGTTGCAGGATTGAGCTACAAGACCACGCCGGTGGAAGTGCGCGAGAAGCTGGCCGTGCAACGTTCCCGCCTCCAGTGCTGCGGTTGCCGCCTGAAATTGCGCGGGGGGCTGGACGAGGTGGTGCTGCTTTCGACCTGCAATCGGGTGGAAATCTACGGGGTGTCCCCCTGGATTCATGGCCGCGTTCATCAGTTGTTCCAGGAGCTTGCCGGCACGGATTTCGATTTGACGCCGCATTTGTACGTCAAGGAAGGCGCCGAGGCGGCCCGACACTTGTTCGCGGTGGCGAGCGGTTTGGACTCGCTGGTGATTGGCGAAACGGAAATCACGGGCCAGGTCAGGAACGCGTACCAGGCGGCGAAGGACGCCGGGCTGGTCGGCAAAAAGATGAACCGCCTGTTTCAAACGGCGCTGTCGGTGGTGAAGCAGATCCGCACCAACACCGCCATCGGGCGCGGCGCAACCTCGGTGGGTAGCGTGGCGGTGGAACTGGCGGAAAAGGTCTTTGACACCCGTCTGGGGGACAAGACGGTGATGATTTTGGGCGCCGGCAAAATGGGCGAGGCTTGCGTGAAACACCTGGCCAAGCGCGGTGCCAGGACCGTGCTGGTGGCCAACCGTTCGATCGAACGCGCCGAAAAACTCGCCGCCGAATTTGGCGGCCGGGCGGTGCGGTTGGAGGATTCCGCGGCGGCCATGGCGGAGGCGGACATCCTGGTCAGTTCCACCGGCAGCCCGGGCATCGTTCTGCGGCGCGAGGATGTGGCGGCAATTTTACCCCTGCGCCGGAACCGTCCGCTGGTGCTGGTGGATATCGCGGTGCCCCGCGACATTGATCCCGCGGTGGCCGAACTGCCGAATGTTTTTCTTTACGACATTGACGACCTCGAAGCGGTTGTCCGTGAAAACACCAGGAATCGCGAACAGGAACTGGCGCTGTGCCAGCAAATCATCACGAAACACGTTGCGGAATTGATGGCGCGGTTTGATTCACCATTTGCGCGGCGCGCTCCTGCGGCCGTCGAAGTGGTGTCTGGCTGGGTGATGGGCGGCGCGACAACCTAACCCGAACTGGCCATGCCCAATTCACTTTCAACGACCAATCGGGCTGCGGGCTCAATGCTTGGTTTTTCGCTGGAACCGCCCACGTCCAATGACGCGGCTGGTAAACAAGTAAAACCAAAAAGCGCACTCAATGACGAAGATAAAATGACGAATCACGGCTCCCCATCGGCGGCGAGTTGCCCGGAGAAAGGTAAATACCGGGGCAAACGCAATTCCATCTTAAACCGGGCAAGTTGCATCCGGGGCAAGGTTGATTTCGGTGGTGTGGATTTTTCTGGCCGTTTCGCACCAGCAGCAGTTTGGCAGTCAATCTAATCACCAAAGAACATTATGAAAAAATATCAATACTGGAAAATGTCAGCCGGCCTGGCGGTGGCGGCACTGGCATTCCTGGGCAGTGCCGCCGCCGTCCGCGCGGCTGCGCCGGCGCTGGAAGGCTCGCTCACCCAGCGTCCGTTGACGCCCTCGGAAATCAGCACGTACGGCTTCACCGGCGCCCAGGTTTCCCCAGGCATCGCCAACGTTGCCCTGGGCGAACCCGTTTATGTGGATGCCATGGTGAACGCCGCCATCGCCCAATCCAATATCGTGGGCGTCACTTGGTCACTGGCGGTGCCCAACACGTCAAAAGCCGCTTTCCTGCCAGTGTTCATGGGCACCAATGTGCCGCTCTACAACACTGCGGACCGTATTAGCGGCGAAAACAGCACCCCGGTTTATCAACTGGCGGGCACCACGGGCCGCGCCTTTTTTCGTCCGGACGTCGCGGGCTCTTATACGGTGAATGCCACCATTACCACGGTCGGCAGCGGCACGACGAATGTGTCCCTCAGCATCATTTCCTCAACCTGGCTCGGGGTGCAAACCTGTCTGGCGTGTCATGCCGGGTCGTTTCCCAATGTGCCGAACATCTCCACGTTTACCAACACAGAACATGCCTCGTTTTTCGCCCTCGCGATTGATGGCCTCGAGAGCAGCCATTACAACCAGAGCTGCATTGCCTGTCATACCACGGGATACGACACCAACTCGTTCGCCGACAACGGCGGATTTGACGATGTGGCGGCGGCCTACGGATGGAAGTTTCCCGCGGTGCTGACCAACGGCAATTGGGAGACCATGCCGCTGGAACTGCAAAGCCTCGGCAACATCAATTGCGAAAACTGCCACGGCCCCGGCTATCAGCATTTGGTCTCCTCGGGTGCCACCAACGAAATTACCGTCAACTATGACGCGGGCGATTGCTCGCAATGTCACGACGATTTGAATAACCATATCAAGAGCGCGGAATGGAACAATTCACTCCATTCCCGGTCCGCCCGGGAGACCAGCGCCCAATGCGTCCGTTGTCATACGGGCCGCGGCTTCATCGGTTGGGCCACGGCTGGCGGCATGGCGTCGCAAAACTTGTATCCCACCAATATTATCTCCGCGAATATCTATTCCACCAACATTTTAACCACCACCCCCAGCGCCATCTATTCGGCCATCAACTGCCAGTCCTGCCATGATCCCCACAACGGTTCCAATCCGCATCAATTGCGCATGAGCGACAATGTGGTCCTTTCCGACGGCACGGTGGTGACGAATGCCGGCGACGGCGGCTTTTGCATGGAATGCCATAACAGCCGCAACGGTTCCTACACCAACATGATTGCCAGGTATCCCACCTATAACGGCATTGATGCCTCCGTGACGAATCTGGTTAGCCAGCCCAACTGGGCGGGCGGTTCCTCGTTTGGCACGCATGACAGCCCGCAGGCCGATATGCTGGAAGGCGTGAATGCGGAAACCTACGGTCAGGTGATTCCCAATGCTCCGCATGCCATTGTGGTTTCCAACACCTGCGCGGGTTGCCATATGCAAACGGTCGCCGCCACCGATCCGGCTTTCCTCCAAGCCGGCGGTCACACCTTTAAGATGACCTACAATGTGACCAATAGTGGCGTGGTCGCAACCGTGCCGCTCACCACCGTTTGTATCCAATGTCACGGCCCGATAACCAATTTCGACATGTTGGTCCCGGATTACGCTGGAGTTGGCATGACGCTGGGCATCCAGACCCAGGTGCAGCTCCTCCTAAACCGGCTCTCCACGCTCCTGCCGCCCAAAGTCTATGAGTCGAATCCCGCCAACTACCTCGCGGATGGTTTGGTCAAGGCCTCGATTCCCAGCTATACCAACATGCCGCTCAAGTTCTTGAAGGCGGCTTATAACTGGACCTATGTCGTCA
>Ga0302320_10015949_pt1 | contig 15384 bp, 12 predicted proteins | sample Bog_T0_3_FD_202130 | JGI IMG/M metagenome (GOLD analysis project Ga0302320, IMG submission 202130) | Peat permafrost microbial communities from Stordalen Mire near Abisko, Sweden - Bog_T0_3 | ecosystem: Environmental > Terrestrial > Soil > Wetlands > Peat | place: Sweden: Abisko, Stordalen Mire... | reverse complement strand
CCCCGTCTGACGGGCCGCCGCCTCGAGCCGACGAGGCCCTCTACACGGCCCTCGTCAAAGCCGACCGCTCCGGGTCTTTCGGGCCGGCCGCCCTCCAAATCGCCCACGAGCTGAGCGAGGTGTTCACGACCATCCTGGGTGCTTTGTCGCTCGCCAAGGACGGCGGGGATCGCTCCCGTCTGGCAGCGGCCGAGCAGGCGGCCCTCGAGGCCCGGGACCTGATAGGCCGCCTGTTTGCCCTGGGCAGGGACGGCCCCGCCCGCCTCTCCGTGCACACCGCGCGGGAAATCCTCGATGAAGCCGCCAAGGCCGGCGAAGGCTCCCCTGTCGCGATCGAGATAAGGGTGGCGGAGGGAACCGACGCCGTCCAGGTGAACGGCGGTCAGATTTCACAGGCGTTCCGGAACCTGGTACGCAATGCCATCGAGGCGATGCCTCCCCCGCCCCATTTGCCCCGCATCCAGCTGGGCGCCGCCAACACATCGCTCGAGGACGGCAGGATCTCGGGGCTGCCGGCCGGGAACTACGTGGAATTTGAGGTGAGGGACAACGCGGGCGGCATCCCGCCTGAGAACCTCGAGAAGATATGGGAGCCCTTCTTCACGACCAAGCGGCACGGAGCCGGGCTCGGGCTCCCCGCGGCCCTCGCCATCGTCCGCAGGCACGGCGGTCAGATCGGTGTGGACTCGGTGCCTGGCGGCGGGAGTGTATTCACCCTGTTCCTCCAAAGGAAGTCCACGGAGGAGGATATCATGGCGCGCCCCGCCTCCTCGCGCAGGTTTGCAACCGGCCGGGTGCTCGTGATGGACGACGACGAGAGGATCCGGTCCATAGCCGGCGCCGTGCTCGGGAGCCTCGGCTACTCCTGCGACCTCGCCCGGGACGGCGAGGAGGCCCTGATGCTGTACCGGCGCTATTTCGAGATCGGGCGGCCCCACGACGCCGTGATCCTCGACCTGACCGTCTCCAAGGGCGCCGGAGGCGAGGCGATCTTCCCGAGCCTCCAGGCGCTCGACCCCGATGTCCGAGCCATCATCGCCAGCGACGACGAGAAAGCCGCCCGGCGGTGCGTCGAACAGGGCTTCTGCGGCTGGCTCTCGAAGCCGTTCCGGCCGGCAGACCTTGGACGGGTGCTGAAAACGGTGATTGGGTGAAAGCTAGCAGGGTGTTGAAGAACTACGATGAGCCATCGTAGTTCTTCAACACCCTGCTAAGCTTCCGACCGCCAGGTGAACGCATGGCAAAGTGCCACGCCCGCCGCATCGGCCTCGTCGAAAGACAGCGTCCGGTCGTGGCCGAGCAGCATCCGGACGGTGCGGGCCATCTGTTCCTTGCTCGCCCGCCCCGCCCCGACCACCGCCTGCTTTACGCGCAGGGGCGGGTATTCGAAGACCGGGAGCTCGCGCAGCGCCGCCGCCGCAATGGCCGCGCCGCGGGCCGCGCCCAGGATCTGGGCGGTCCTCACGTTCTGCACATAGATTGTCTGCTCCAGCGCCACGTGCCGGACTCCGGCACCCTCCAGCGCGGACGTCACGGCGCGGTGTATTTCGGCGAGCGCCACCGGCAGGGGCCTTGCCGCCGGCACCCGGACGGTGCGCGAGTGAAGGAGCACGGCAGGCCGCCCGGGCTCAAATTCAATGAGCGCCAGACCCGTCCCCCGGAGCGAAGGGTCGATGCCCAGCACCCGGCCACGGAACGAAACCCTGATCGGAGCCGGGCCAGCCACCTGCGGCGGAAGGCGCCCCTCGAGCTTCGCCTTCCACATTTGCCTGACGGACATTCGGGCCATTGTCGGAATGATTGGGCGGTCCGGCGAAACTGCAACGGCTCCCCTTCAGAAAAACAGCATCTTGAGCCCGCCAAGCGTGGAGAGCCCAAGGGCCACGTATTCGAAGACCCTTTGGTCCATCCTCGAGAGGATCCGGCGTCCAAGCCAAGCCCCTGCAAGGACGGCCGGGGCAAGGACTAGGTTCAGCATAAGGCTGCCCCCGTTGATCAGCCCGAGGCCCGACATGAAGGGCACCTTGAAGCAATTCAGCAGGAGGAAGAACACGGATCCCGTGCCCATGAATTCCATCTTGGGCAGGCCGATCGCCAGCAGGTAGAGCGTCATCAGGGGCCCGGCGGCGTTCGCCACCAACGTGGTGAATCCCGCCAGGACTCCCGCCACGGGCCCAAACCACGGCTTGTGCGCAAGGCTCGTGCCCTCGGGTCGGGCCCGGTGGAGGAGGTACATGGCGACAAGCGCGAGGATGATGCTCCCGATCAGCACTTTCGCCTGCCTGTCGTCGATCCGCCCCAGGGCGAGGAAGCCGAGCACGACGCCCGCGGCGGTCCATGGGAAAAGCTTCCAGAGGTACCGCCACTGCGCGTGCCCCCTGTAGGAGCAGACCGCAACAATGTCGCCGCAAATGAGCAGCGGGAGCACGACGCCCGTGGCCTGCTTGGCGGGGAGCAGCATGGCGAAACTCGCGATGAACAGCGGGGCCAGGCCGTAGACGCCCGTTTTCGATACGCCCACGCACAGCGCCGCAAACACGGCCAAAGCCCATTGCCAGGGTGCCCAATCCATCCCTGATTGAATCGGGATGGACGGCGGAACTCACGGAAAAAATTTGCCCTGGACCCGGCCATCGCGCAGTTTTTCGTGCCCCATGACCTTCGAAGACTCGCTCGCGGAGACGACGCGCACCCTTCAGGGCCTGGCTTTGATTCGCCCGGCCATCGACGAGGCTGGGCGCCTGGTCCTGGAAACGCTCCGGAGCGGCGGCAAGCTGCTGATCTGCGGCAACGGGGGCAGCTCCGCCGAAGCCGCCCACTTCGCCACCGAGCTCGTCGGACGCTTTGCGGGAAACCGGCGTTCCCTCCCGGCGGTCACCCTGTCCTCCGACGGCTCGCTGCTCACCTGCCTGGGCAACGATTACGGCTTCGAGCACGTCTTCGCCCGCCAGATAGCGGGCCTTTCCAGGCCGGGCGACCTGGTGGTCGTCCTGACTTCAAGCGGAGCGTCGGCCAATATTGTAGCCGCGCTTCATGAGGCGGGAAAACTCGGACTCCGGAGCCTTGCGTTCCTCGGGCGCGGCGGGGGACGGGCAACGGGTCTCGCGACCTGCGAATTGATCATTCCCGGAAGCCACGGCCCCTCAGCCCAGGAAGCCCATCTCTTCCTCATCCACCACTTCTGCCACCTCATCGAGGCGGAATTCAAATAAGGCCTGCCAGCCAGTCACTGGCGCCGCGAGAGCAGATAGAGCAGGTTGAGCAGGGCCGAGACAAAGGCGGCCAGGTAGGTGAGAGCCGCGGCATCCAGCGTTTCGTTCACGCCGGGCATCTCGTCGCGGTTGAGGATGCCGAGGCTGACCAGCTGCACCTTGGCGCGCCGGCTGGCGTCGTATTCGACGGGAAGCGTGATAAGCTGGAAGAGTGTCAGCACCGCATAGCAGATGATCGCCAGATCCAGCATCATCCCGGTGAGCCCGCGGACCAGGAACCAGCTTGCCAGGATGACAAAGGGCAGGATTCCCGAGACGACCCGGGTCGCCGGGACCAAGGCCATGCGGAACTTGAGCATGCTGTAGCCGATCTTGTGCTGGATGGCATGGCCCGCCTCGTGGGCCGAGACGCCTATGGCCGCCAGGCTCGTGCCGCGGTAGTTCTCGGACGAGAGCACAAGGCGCTTGTTGAAGGGGTCGTAGTGATCCGTCAGGTGGCCGCCCGTCTCTTCGATGGCGACGTCGGTGATCCCCGCCTGGGCCATAACCGCCTCGGCGGCCTCCCGGCCGGAAATCCCCCCGCGGGACCGTATGGCGGCGTTCTTGCCGTACGCATGCGACACCCGGAACTGGGCGTAAATCGAGAAGACGAGCACGAACAGGAATACGATGAGGAACGTGCCCTGGGGGAGGAAAATGAATGCCAACGCTGGGTTCATGTTTGGTAAAATCATTAGCAGGGTGTTGAAAAACTACGGTGGCCGGCGCAACAAACTATTTTGGTCGCGAGCAAGGCGGGGCTGCCGGTTGCGTCCCCCTCCCAACCCGCCGTGCGGAAAGCGCATTCTGATCGCAACGACGGCTCATCGTAGTTTTTCAACACCCTGTTAGGACTTACCCTACCTGAAAATCGCCGGAATGCAACCGCCGACCGGAGAGTGTTGGGTGGCCCGCTACGCGGCCAGGCCACTCCGGATGAGGAGGGCCTGGATGTCGGGATCACGCCCCATGAAGTCGCGGAACAACTCGGCGGGATCCGCGGAATTTCCCCGGCTCAGGATCTTTTCCACGAACTCGGCGCCCACCCGGCGGCTGAAGAGACCCTCTCTCCTGAACCTCGTGAACGCGTCGGCCTCGAGCACCTCCGCCCACTTGTAGGAATAATACCCGGCGGCGTACCCCACCGGATCCCCGAAGATGTGCGTGAACCGCTTTGCGATCGTCGGAGCCGGGGGCTCCGTCGGCACCAGGCAGTCCGCAATGGCGGCGCGGGCCCCGGGTTCGATGTCCGCCATCTTCGCGAACTCTGCCGCCCGGCGGTGCAGCGCCAGGTCCATCTTGGCGAACGAGACCTGGCGCATCGCCGCGCAGGCCGCCCGGAAGTTCTTCGCAGCGGTCATCCGCTTGAACATCTCCTCGGGAATGGCCGCGCCCGTCTCGTGGTGGCGGGCGAAAAGGTCCAGGCTCTCCCGCTCCCAGCACCAGTTCTCCATGATCTGCGAGGGAAGCTCCACGAAATCCCAGGCGACGCTCGTGCCGCTGAGCGACTTGATCGGGACCTCCCCGAGCAGATGATGGAGCAGGTGCCCGAATTCGTGGAAGATCGTCTCCGCCTCCCGGTGCTTGATCAGCGCCGGCCTGCCCGGTGCGGGCGGGGTCATGTTTCCGCAGATCATCCCGAGATGCGGCGCCCTGGAACCGTCGGGACGGGGGCCTCCGGTGATCAGGCCGGACATCCATGCGCCCCCCCGCTTCGACTCGCGGGGGTGCCAGTCGGCGTAAAACGAACCGATGTGGCGGTCCCGGGCGTCGTGGACATCGTAGAACCGCACCTCGGGATGCCAGGTTTCCACCTCGCCCGCGGGTCGCTCGGCGACGCGGATTCCAAACACACGTCCGGCCAGCTCAAAGAGCCCGGCAAGCACCCGGTCGATGGGAAAATACGGCCTCAGGGCCTCCTCGTCGAAATCATAGCGGGAACGGCGGAGTTTCTCCGCCCAATAGGCCACCTCCCACGGTGCAGGATGGGCCCCGGGCGCGGCGGCGACCGCGGAGGCGCGATGCTCCTCAAGCTCGCGGCACTCGCGCGAAAACGCCGCCGCGCAGCGGCTCTGAATGTCCTCGACGAATTCCATCGCCCGGGCTCCCGATTTCGCCATCCGGCGCTCAAGGATCGCATCCGCAAAATCGGGCTTTCCCAGCAGCGCCGACTTCTCGGCCCTCAGGCCGAGAATCCTTCCTATCAGGCCCGTGTTGTCGTGCGGCGCGGCGCTCCCCAATGCCGCAGCCGCGCTCCAGACCTCCCTCCGGAGCGAGGCGTCCTCGGCATAGATGAGGACAGGCTCCAGGGAGGGTTGATGGAGGGAGAACCTCCAGGCCGGCTTCTCATCGGTCCCGAGGTCCTTGCCCGCAGCGCTCCGGCGGGCGGCCTCCCTCGCCTGAGCGGGCAGCCCGGCGAGGCGCGCCTCGTCCGTCACGACGAGCTCCCACGAGTTCGTGGCGTCCAGGACATTCTCGGAAAATTTCTGGGTGACCCCGGCGAGTTCGGTCTGGACGGCCTCCAGCCGCGCCCGCTTGTCGGCAGGGAGGTCGGCTCCCGCCTGCCGGAAATCGGCCGCGGTCTCCGTGAGGAGGCGGCGCCGCACGCCCGTCAGGCCCTCCGCCGCGGGCGATCGCTCGAACGCCTTCAGCCGCTCCCAGAGTGCACCGTTCAGGGGAATGCCGGCGTAAAATGCCGAGACCTTCGGCAGCATCTCGTTGTGGGCCTGCCTCAGGGCGGGGCTGTCGGCCACCGACTGCAGGGTCGACACCTTGCCCCACGCAACACCCAGTTCCTCGGTCGCATCCTCAAGGGCGAGGAAGGTGTTCTCAAATGTGACCGCTGCCGGATCGAGCGAAGCGATGGCGTCGACCCTCGCACGGGCGCGATCCAGCGCCAGCTGGATGTCCGGCGCGATATGCCCGGGGGTCAGGCGGGACCATTTGATGTCAAAGGCGGGATCGAGGAATGGATTGGGCACTTGCCCCAATCCACCGCCACTCACCACGCCTTGGCAATCCCGAACGAGTACTGCCGGGGCGAAGCCGGGACGCCGGGAATCGTCTGGTACGCACTGTTGGTCAGGTTGTCGACCTGGGCATTCAATTCGAGGCCCTTCCAGCCGGACGGACGGAAGACGAGTCCGACGGAGGTGTGGTAGGCCTGGTTGCCACCGGAGGTGCGCAGCAGGTCGGGCTCCTGGTTCCGGAGTTCATTGTCCCAATGAAATTCGAGGGATTCCGTCAGGCGCACGATGAAGGCCGCAGTCAGCCGGTCGCGGGCATAGTTGAGAGCGTAAAAACTGGCCTGCTCGGTCGGTCCAAGGTACTTGAACGTCTTGGCCAAGGCCGTGAAGCCAAGGACCACCGTGCAGTCGCTCCACGAGTGGCGCACGACCGCCTCAACGCCTCCGGTCTTGAGGTCGACGGGATTCGCCTGCCGCCCAAACACTCCCTGGGTGTACGTCCAATCCACGAGGTCCGTGTCGTCCCGGTAGAACAGGTCCACCTGCCCCTTCCATCCGCCCTCCTCGCCGGCCACGCCGGCCTCGAGGCTGCGGCTGTACTCCCGGCCCAGGTTCGGGTTGCCCAGGAACAACCCCGCGGTGGAGCTTGAGTTGAGCGCCGTGTAGGACGGCACCTCCGTCGTCTCGGCAAAGCTCCCGAAGATCCTCTGGAGGCCGGCGGAGTTCCAGGTCCGATCGAGTTCCACCACCGGCGAGGTCGCCGATCCCTCCCGGTTGGAGCCGTCAAACGTCGCGCCGGCCTTGAGGGTGACGGCGCCTCCGCTCGCGCCCCATGACTCCTGCGGTATCAGGGCCACCTTTTCGAGCTCGCGGGTGTGGAAGTTTCCGAAAATGAGCGAGGTCGACTTGAGGGAATCGGACGTCGCCTCCGCATGGTAGTTGAGGACAAACGAGCCCAGGGTTTCCCGTCCGTCCACCGCGCCTCCCTCGAGCCAAGTCGTGTGCTGGTAGGGATGGGTCACCCCCAGCGGGGCAAAGCGGTTAAAGGCGTAGTCATCCTTGTTCCGGCGCCAAAAGGCGCCAAGTTCGACGAAGTCCCCTCCCCCTAGGTTCACGCGGTGGTTGAGGTCGAGAAGCACCGTCTCCAGGTTCTCGGACTCGTCTGAATCGAACGGCGTGTAAAGGTTCGGCCATCCGAAGAACTTCTTCTGGTAGCCCGCGAACAGGTCCGTCTGCGAATCCGTGCCGGACAGCTGCAGGCGCCCGTCGACCCTGTTGAAATCGTGGTCCCCCCAGGGGATGAGACCCGTCGCCTCGGAGTGATCCCAGTCGACGTCGGCCGCGAGCCCGCCGGCGGAGCCGGACTGGCCGCTCGCGTAGCCCTGGTAGACCTCCTCGGTGTTGAGCCCGCCGTTGCCCGCCGAAGCCGAGGCCATTCCCGTGTTGCGGATGGGACGCCAGTCATAGCTCAGGGCGCCTACCGTTGAGTTCATCGAGGTCAGCGCATGTTCGGCGCCGGTCACGACCTCAGGGGGGGTCATCATGGCGGGAGCCACCGGCAGCTCCTCGAGGTAATGCCCCGTCTGGGGATCGAAGAGCGACAAGGCACCGATCTCCAGGCCGGTGTTCTCAAAAATGTCGCCTTGGATGGTCACGTCGCCCTGGGCCTCCGCAATGTTGCGCGATTCGAGGTCGACCAGGGGCTCGAAGCGCAGCGCGGAGACCGGCATGGTGAACGCGCCAGCGGGCGACTGGTTTGCGACGGTCGTCGAATAGACGACGATCGGCGGCAGCGAAACCGTGTCCTGCTGGGCGAAGCCGATTCCGGCCGACGCCAGCCCCAGGGCGGCGATTGTCAGAAGATATCTCATCGGCGAGGCAGACTGATGGCTGTCGCCGGAAAAACAAGCCGGATGTTAATCCGGCCGAAATAAGGCCGTTAACAACTAAGGGGTCAGGTTGTACATTGTGACGTCGGCGGCCGACGTCACAATGTACAACCTGACCCCTTAACCCTCAAGCGTCTCCGTCGTTCCCAATGGCCTCCACCGGGCAGCCCTCAAGGGCCTCCATGCACAGGGCGACTTCCTCTTCGGTTGTCGGCTGCTTGAAGACGAACGAGTGTCCGCCGTCGTCAAATCGGGTGAAAAACGCAGGCGCCGTCTCCCGGCACAGATCGCAGTCGATGCATTGCTGATCGACGTAGAACTTCCCTGCAATGTTCGTTCCCCATTTGTCTGCTTTATTCGCCATGATACCACAGTCTCGGACGCCCGAGCCCCCTGTCAAGCCCCCGGAGCTTGAAAGGGGGTCAGGCCGCAAGAATTGACCTTCCAAATGCAGGTCAGTTCTTGCGGCCTGACTCCCTCCCTTTGACTTGTAGTTGAAGGAACTTGTTGTACCGTTCGCCCCGATGCTTTCCGACCGCCTTTACATGCGCGAGACCGAGCCAAGGGGCAGGGCATCGATTCTTGTCTGGCTCATCTGCGCAATCGTGGCGACGTTCATCCTCCAGAACGCCTTCCTGAGGCTGCTCAACCTCGGCAATTCCATGGAGTGGCTGTTCGGCCTTTCCCCGGCGGCGCTCCGGGCCGGTAGAGTATGGACGGTATTGACCTACAGCTTCTTACACAGCCCGTACAGCCTCCTTAACATCATCTGCAACGTCCTGGCGCTCTATTTCCTGGGGCGCGAACTGCTGCCCCTTCTCGGCACCAAGAGGTTTGCATGGCTCTATGTGGCGGCAGTCGCAGGCGGGGGCCTGGTCTGGGCTGCCACTCACTGGCACACGACCGATACCCTGATCGGCGCCTCCGCGGGGGTCATGGCCCTTCTCATCGTCTTCGCCTGCTTCTACCCGAACCAGCAGATGACGTTTCTTCTTTTCTTTATCGTGCCTGTCACGGTGAAGCCGAAGTACCTGGCCCTTGGCGTGGCCGGGCTCGACCTCTTTGCCTTCGTGTTCTACGAGATCCTGGGCAAGCCCTCGCCGATCGACATGGCACCTTCGGCCCATCTCGGCGGGATGGCCGTGGGCTGGGTCTACTTTCGTTTTGTGCACGACGCCGAATGGCGGCTGCTCAACCGCCGCGTCAGCATGGAATTGCCGCGATGGATGAAGCGGCGCCAGCGGATGGCTGCGGCGCCGGCCAGGCAGATTAGCTCCGGGAACCGCGATGAGTTCCGGGCGGAAGTCGACCGCATCCTCGACAAGATCACGAGCCAGGGTTTCGGTTCGCTGACGGGCGAGGAAAAGCGGATTCTCGACGAGGCCCGCGAGCTCCTGAGCAAGAGATAGCGCCTGTCGGCGAGCGTTTTATTGAAACAATTGCCGGTTCGCCGCGTCCCATCCCCTCTTAGATGATCAAACTTAAAGTCTTCCGCGCGGTGAAATCCGCCGCCGCGGCGCTCGCCCTGCTCCTGGCCTTTCACGCCGTCGCAAGGGCGGACACCACCCCCGCCCCCGTCGGGGCCGACAGGAAATTCAGCACACCGCCGTCGCTCGCGACCGAGGCCATAGCCCTCGAGCAGATGCTCGAGGAGTACCAGTTCAACAGGGCGAACGTCCAAAGCTCGGATTATGCGGAGGCCATCCCGGACTTCATGGCGGCGCTCGACCCCGACCACCTCTTTTTTCTCGGCAGCGACCAGTCCGCCTTCAGCCTCCATTACGGGAAGGACGTCTACTACAACGTCAAATACCTCGGCAACATCGACTCGGCCTACGACATCTTTTACACCTACCGGGACAGGGTCGCGAGCCGGATCAAATGGGTGTTCGACGAGTTGAAGGCGAACCCCGACCTCGCCACGAACGAGACGTTCCGACCCGACCGCTCGAAGGCCACCTGGCCGCAGTCAGCCGCCGATGCCGACGAACTCTGGCACAGGCGCCTCAAGTTCGAGCTCCTGCAGGAGGTCCTCAACAAGAAGACCTCCGAGGAGGCCCGCGACATCGTGCGGAAGCGGTACGAGCGGACCCTGAAGAACGTGAACGAGATCGAGGGCAATGAACTTGCCGAGCTTTTCCTGAGCACCATCGCCCAGATCTACGATCCCCATTCGGCCTACCTCTCGGCCGACACCCTTGAGGATTTCGGAATCCAGATGAAGCTCAAGCTCGTCGGGATCGGCGCGGTCCTTTCGATGGAGGACGACAAGTGCCTTGTTAAGGAGATTGTCGTCGGCGGACCCGCAAACCTCGGGCGCCAGCTCAAGCCCAATGACCAGATCATCTCCGTCGCCCAGGACGGGCAGGAGCCCGTGGAGGTGATTGGGATGAAGCTCAGGAAGATCGTCGACATGATCCGCGGCGCAAAGGGAACCCGGGTCCACCTCCTTGTCCATCCCTCCAGCGGCTCGGATTCCTCCGTCCGCAAGGAAATCGTGATCACCCGCGATGTCGTCAAATTGAACTCGGCGCGCGCAAGCGCCGCGGTGTTCCACGTGCCGGCGCCCGGCGGCGGTACGACCGCCCTCGGCGTCATTTCCCTCCCCGGTTTTTACGGACCTGGGGACAGCGCCGACGACGGCGACCAGTTCAGCGCCTCCAAGGACGTGGCGACTCTCATTGCCAGGCTCAAGCCCTTGGGCATCCAGGGCCTCGTCCTCGACCTGCGCCACAACGGCGGCGGCTACCTTTCCGAGGCGATCAACCTGGCCGGACTCTTTGTCGGCCGCGGTCCGATAGTCCAGGTGCGCGAAACCACCGGCGAGGTCCAGGTGGACAATGACGACGTCGACAAGGTTGCCTACACGGGGCCCCTGGCGGTGCTCATCGATCGCTTCAGCGCCTCGGCGTCCGAGATTGTCGCGGGAGCGCTGCAGAACTACGGCCGTGCGGTGCTCGTCGGCGACACGTCGACCCACGGCAAGGGCACGGTCCAGAACGTCCTCGAGATGAAAAACTTCTCCCAGGCCCTGGCCGAGTCCCCCGTCAAGACCGGAGCCGCCAAGATCACGATCCAGAAGTTCTACCTGCCCGACGGAGCCTCGACCCAGCTCAAGGGCGTGGTGCCGGACGTCACCCTCCCGTCGATCGACGACTATCTCCCGCTCGGCGAGTCCGAGCTGCCCCACGCCCTCGTGTGGGACAGGATCCCCACCAGCAGCTTTGACGGGGGGCCCCTCTCCGACAAGGTGGTCGTGGCGTTGCGCGAGGCGAGCCTTGCGAGACAGGCCAGCCTCGATGAGTTCACCTACTTACGGAAGAACGTCGAATGGTTCCGCGTGAAGGCGGAGCAGAAGCTCGTGTCGCTGAACCTCGACGAGCGCCGGAAGGAGAAGGCCTCAGACGACGCGTTCGTAAAGATGATGGACACCGAGAAGGCCCGCATCGCGAAGGCAGACTATCCTTTCCAAGAGGTGCTCCTCGCCCCGAAAGTGCCGGCCAATCTCAAGGCACCGAAGAAGGACTCCGGAAACGGCGTGGGCCTGGATGGGGAAGACGACGGCGATCTCAGCACCGATCAGGACGACACCTTCGCCAAGGCCGACGTCCACCTTCGTGAGACCCTACGAATCCTTGAGGACGCCGTAGAGCTGGGCCAGAACCACCAATACTGGGCCAGCAATCACGCCCCGCTGACAGTCGACGCCGCCAAGGGCTAGCAGGGTGTTGAAAAACTACGATGGCCGGCGCATCGTAGTTTTTCAACACCCTGCTAGACGGATTACTTCCAGGCAAAAATAAACCTATCGCGGCCGGTCAGGTCCCGGCGCGACTCCACCCGCGTATATCCCTCCGCAGCGGCCACCGCAAGAAGGCGATCGTGCTGGCCGATTCCCGTCTCCAGCGCCAGCAGGCCTCCCTCCGCCAGATACTTCGGCGCAGCCGCCAGGATGACCTCAAGGTCCGCCCGGCCCTCGTTATCCGATCGGAGCGCGCCTGCGGGTTCGTGTTCCCTTACCTCGGGCGCCGCCTGCGCAACCTCCTCCTCGGAGAGATAGGGCGGATTGCCCACGATCAGCCCAAAGCGCGAACCCTCCGGCAGGCCCGAGAACCAGTCGGACTGCAGGAACTCCACCCTTCCTTCCAGCCCCGCGGCCGCCAAGTTTTCCCGGGCGAGTTCGAGCGCCGCCGGGCTTTCGTCCACCGCAGTGACGACGGCCGAGGGCCACGCGGCAGCCAGCGCCAGCGCAATTGCCCCGCCGCCTGTGCCCAGATCCAGCGCCCGCCCCGGTGGGGTGGACAGCAGCTTTATTGCCGTCTCCACCAGCAATTCCGTCTCGGGCCGCGGTATCAGCGCTCTACGATCAACCTTGAGCTTTATACCGAGAAACTCCGCCTCGCCCGTGATGTACTGGGTCGGCTCCTTTAGCCCGCGCCGCCGCACATACTCGCGGATCACCGCCAGCTCGGAATCCTTCAACGGGCGCTCGAACTGCAGGTAGAGTTGCATCCGCTTCAACCCGAGCGCGTGCCCCGCAAGGAGCTCGGCCTGAAGCCTCGGCGACTCAATCCCCTTCCCCGCCAGAAATTCCGCGCTCTTCTTGATGACCTCCAGGACCGTGAGCATGGATTGCGTCCTGACACTCACCTCCCCAGCGCCGCAACCTTTTCCTCATGGTTCGCCCGTTCGAGCGCGGAGATCAACTCCCCGATGTCGCCCTCCAGGACCTGCGACAGGTTGTGCAGGGTGAGGCCTATCCGATGGTCGGTGGCCCTGTTCTGGGGGAAGTTGTACGTCCGGATGCGCTCGCTGCGGTCGCCGGACCCAATCTGGCTGCGCCGTTCGGCGGCGTACTTGGCCTGCTCCTCGTCCTCCTTGAGCTTGAGCAGCCGGGAACGCAGCACCGTCATCGCCCGCGCCTTGTTCTTGATCTGGGAGCGCTCGTCCGCGCATTCGACGATCAGGCCCGTCGGCTTGTGCTGGATCTGCACCGCCGAGTCGGTGGTGTTCACGCCCTGGCCGCCCGGTCCGCTCGCCCGGCACACCGTTATTTCCAGGTCCGAGGGATCGATCTGGATGTCCACCTCCTCGGCCTCGGGCAGCACGGCCACGGTCACCGTGGAGGTGTGTATCCGGCCGTTGGCCTCGGTCACCGGCACGCGCTGCACCCGATGCACCCCGCTCTCGAATTTCAGGCGCCGGTACACCTCGGAGCCTGTGATCAGGAAGATCACCTCCCTGAATCCGCCCCTCTCAGAGACGCTGCTGCTCATTGGCTGCACCTTCCAGCTCTGGGAATCCGCGTACTTCTGGTACATTCGCGCCAGTTCGGCGGCAAAGAGGGCCGCCTCCTCGCCTCCCGTCCCCGCCCGGATCTCCATCACGGTGTTGCGGGAGTCCGCCGCCTCGGGCGGAATCATCGCCGAAAGGACCGACTGGTACAGCGCCTCGCGCCGCCTTTCCAGATCTGGTATCTCCGCCGCGGCAAGCTCCCTAAGCCCCGGGTCGCCACCGCCCTCCCTGCTCAAAATCGCGGCCTCGGCGATCTCCCTGCCGAGGCGCTCGTAGGTCTCATAGTCGGCGACGATCTTCCGGAGGCGCTGACTCTCCCTCATGGTATCGGCCGCCCGTCTCGCCTGCCCGTAAAATCCAGGCGCGGCCATCTCGGCCGTCATCTCATCGAGATGGCGGCGGAACGGTGTGATGTCGGGAAGTTCGGCCATTTTTCGGAATATGCGGGAGCAGCATAGATTGTCCGCAGGCCGAATCGACGCAAGCCCCTCGACAAGCTCGGGGCGCAGATGAAGGGGTCAGGCTGCAAAAGTTGACCTCCGGCGCAGATGAAGGGGTCAGCGAAGATGAAGGGGTCAGGCTGCAAAAGTTGACCTCCGCAACGGAGGTCAACTTTTGCAGCCTGACCCCTTCCCGGCTCGCCGGGTAGGACTTGCCACTGGCGGTCGGTGATCCAAGACTGGGACGGTCAAATGGCCACGCCGCTTTTCAAGCAGAACATCATCGCCTGCATCTGGGACTTCGACAAGACGCTGATACCGGATTACATGCAGTCGCCTGTTTTCCGGCGCTACGGCATCGATGAGCCGACCTTCTGGGAGGAGGTGAACGCCCTCGTCGAACATTACCACCGGCGGGGATACAGGCTCTCGAGCGAGATAGGCTACCTGAACCATCTGCTCACCTACGTCCTGGCGGGACCGCTAAAAGGACTCAGCAACAAGGTGCTTCGCGACTGTGGCGCGGAGCTCAAGTTTTACCCCGGGCTTCCGGACTTTTTCGAAATTTCCCGCGGCTGGGTTCATGAGAAGAACGACTACAAGAAGCATGAAATTCAGCTGGAGCATTACATCGTGAGCACGGGGCTGGCCGAGATGATCCGCGGAAGCGCGATCGCAAAGTGCGCCGACGGAATCTGGGCCTGTGAATTCATCGAGAATCCGCTGCAGCCGGGTTTCCTTAGGCAGAAGGAGCTCGGTCTTTCCGCCGAGGCCGAGCTGGCCCAGATCGGCATGATGATCGACAATACGACGAAGACCCGGGCGCTCTTTGAGATTAACAAGGGCGTGAACAAGCATCCGGCGATCGACGTGAATTCCAAGGTCTCCGCCGAGGACCGCCGGATCCCGTTTGAAAACATGATCTACATCGCCGACGGCCCGAGCGACATTCCAAGCTTTTCGGTGGTCAAGAGCGCTGGCGGCCTCGCCTACGCCGTCTACAATCCGGCTCGTCAGGACGAGTTTGCCCAGAACGACCGCCTTCGGCAGGTCGGTCGGATCGATCATTACGGACCGGCCGACTATACCGCCGGATCGGCGACCGCGAACTGGCTGCGACTGCACATCCATGAAATCTGCGATCGCATTGTGGGCGAGGGCGAGTCGGCGGTGGCAAAGAGGACCAGCAAGCCGCCCCGGCATCTGAATACGCTTCCGAGCGAGAAGGTCGCCGTCCCCGCGCCCAAGAGCTCGACCCAGGGGTCGTTCCTGGACTGAAGGACGGCCCGGAACACCATTCGATCCATTTTTAAGGCGGATTGGGAAACGTGTGCATACCCCCGCATTCTCGAGAGGGTTTGAAAGCTCCTGCCTTTCCTCCGTGCCAAAGTGGCGAAGCGATGAGGGACGCTCGCCCGCCTTCGTGCGAAACGGATCGAAATAATCATTGCCCACCCATCCATCCCGGGAAACACCCCCTCACCCCGCCGTTTCCGCACAGTCTGTCCTCAACCTTACACCGAACCACACGCGCCCCCCTTTT
>Ga0302320_10015947_pt1 | contig 15385 bp, 18 predicted proteins | sample Bog_T0_3_FD_202130 | JGI IMG/M metagenome (GOLD analysis project Ga0302320, IMG submission 202130) | Peat permafrost microbial communities from Stordalen Mire near Abisko, Sweden - Bog_T0_3 | ecosystem: Environmental > Terrestrial > Soil > Wetlands > Peat | place: Sweden: Abisko, Stordalen Mire... | reverse complement strand
GGCCACGCCGCCGAGCTGTCCCGGCGCGACGCGGTCGAGGCGGGGCTGCGCGCTCGTCTGGGGGAGCTCGGCTGACCATGTTCGAATCCCTCTCCGACCGCCTCGGTGAGATCTTCAAGTCGCTCTCTGGGCGCGGCCGCCTGACCAAGGAGGAGGTCGAGCTGGGGATGCGCGAGGTGCGTCTCGCCCTCCTCGAGGCGGACGTCAACTTCAAGGTCGCCCGTGCCCTGGTCGACCGCATCCGCGAGCGCGCCGTCGGTGCCGACGTGCTCGAGTCGCTCACTCCCGGCCAGCAGATCGTGAAGATCGTCAACGAGGAGCTGGTGGCGCTGCTGGGCGGGGAGCAGCGCAAGCTGCGCTACCAGTCGCAGCCGCCCACCGTGGTGATGCTCATCGGCCTCCAGGGCAGCGGCAAGACCACCACCTGCGCCAAGCTCGCGCTCGCCACCCGGCGGGACGGACATCGCCCGCTCCTCGTGGCGGCCGACACCCAGCGTCCGGCGGCGCCCCAGCAGTTGGAGAAGCTGGGCAAGGACAACCAGATCCCGGTCGCCATGCCCGACGGCAAGAGCAAGCCCCCCGATCTCTGCAAGCGCGGGCTGGAGGAGGCACGGCGGCTCAATTGCGACGTCGTCATCCTCGACACCGCCGGGCGCCTCCAGATTGACCAGCCGATGCTCGCGGAGCTCAAGGAGATCCGCAAGAAGGTCACGGTCCACGACACCGTGCTGGTGGTCGACGCGATGACCGGCCAGGAGGCCGTCAACGTCGCCCGGGAATTCGACCAGCAGGTCGGCGTGGACGGCGTCATCCTGACCAAGCTGGATGGGGACGCCCGGGGCGGCGCGGCTCTCTCCATGAAGGAGTCGATGGGCAAGCCCATCCTCTTCACCGGAGTGGGGGAGAAGGTCTCCGAGCTGGAGCCCTTCCAGCCGGAGCGGATGGCCTCGCGCATCCTCGGCATGGGCGACATCCTCACCCTGGTCGAGCGCGCCCAGTCCCAGATGGACCAGCACACCGCCGAGGCCACGGCCAAGAAGATGCTCGCCGGGCGTTTCACCATGAACGACTGGCTGGATCAGATGCACCAGCTCCGCAATATGGGCCCGCTGGAGGGGATCCTGGGGATGATCCCGGGCGGCCGGCAGATGATCAAGAACGCGGGCAGCATGATGCCGACCGAGAAGGACCTCTCCCGGATGGAGGCGATCGTTCTCTCCATGACCGCTCACGAACGCATCCATCCCGAGGTGCTCAAGAGCCAGCGCCGGCGCCGCGTCGCGGCCGGCAGCGGCACCACCCTGGCTGACGTCAACAAGCTGCTCAGGGGATTCGAGCAGATGCAGTCGGTGATGAAGTCGGTGGGCGGCAAGGGCAGCAAGGGGGTGCGCGGGCGCGCCCGCATGCTGCGCCAGCTTCAGGGGATGGACCCGTCGCAGCTCGGCCTGCCCCGGCCATGAGCGTATCAATGCTTTCGATGCCCGTCAGCAACGGGTACAGAACCACGGCAAAGGAGAAGTTTTGGTCAAGATCCGCCTGAAGAGGATGGGCACCACGAAGCGCCCCTTTTACCGTCTGGTGGTCGCGGACTCGCGCAGCCCGCGCGACGGTCGCTTCATCGAGGCCCTCGGCTACTACGACCCGCTGCCCCAGCCCGCGTCGGTGAAGATCGATGCCGACCGGGTTCGGGAGTGGCTCCGTCGCGGCGCCCGTCCGAGTGACAGTGCGCGTGATCTGCTCGTCGCCCAGGGCATCCTGGCCGGCAACCCCAAGCGCGAGCGGGGTTCGGTCGGGCTCGGTGCGGCGGCGGCGCTGGACGAGACACCCGCCGAGGTGAAGCCGGTCGCGGCCGTCCCGAAGAAGGAGCCGGTGGTCGCCGAGCCAGAGCCCGTCGCGGTGGCGGTGGCTGTCGAGGCCGAGCCGGTCGCGGACGCGGCCGTTGTGGAGACGGCAGCCGTCAGCGAGGACGCATAGGTGACCGACTACGCTGACCTCACCCGTTTCATCATCGAGCGGATGGTCGGCACCCCGGAGGCGGTGACCGTCCGGTCGGAGGTCAAGGGGCGTACCACCCTTATCGAGGTGGGGGTCGCGGAAGCCGACATGGGCAAGCTGATCGGCAAGGGTGGGCGCAACATCGACGCGGTGCGCGCCGTGGTCCGGGCCGCCGGGCTGCGTGGCCACGAGCGGGTCCAGGTGGAGCTGGCCGAGCAGCGATGACCCCTCGATCCACCCCCGGTCCGCCGGACGGGCGTCCGGACCTGCTCCGCGCCGCGCATGTCCGGCGCGCCCACGGGCTGCTGGGAGAGGTGCGGGTCGAGAGCCTGGGCGGCGATGCCCGCCGCTTCCGCCGCGGGGTGCGGGTCACGGTGGAGGGCACCCGGCGCGAGCTGATCGTGCGATCGGCGCGCGGCATGGGCGATGGCGACCTGCTCCTCGCCTTCGACGGGGTCGACACCCCGGAGGCGGCCGGCCTCCTGCGCGGTGCCTACCTCTGCGTGGAGCCGGAGCGGGCACGACACCTGCCTCCGGGGGAGTGGTTCGTCTGGCAGCTCGTGGGGCTCGCCGCCGTGGATGCCGAGGGGCACGCCGTCGGCGTGGTCGCCGACGTGGAGGCCGGCCCCGCTCATGACGTGCTGGTGGTGGAGGGCGAGGCGGGCGAGAGGCGATTCCCGATGGTGTCCGCCTTTGTCCGCGAGGTGGACCTGGCCGGAGGCCGGATCGTGCTCACCCCCTGGGAGGAGGAGGAGGCCTGAGCGGGCCGACCCGTAAAGAGATGCGGTTCGAGGTGCTGACCATCTTTCCCGAAGTCTTCCCCGGCCCTCTCGGGGTCGGCGTGGTCGGGCGCGCCCTCGAACGTGGCGATATCGCGCTTGGTGTCCACGATCTCCGCGACTTCACGACCGGTCGCCATCGGCAGGTGGACGACATCGCCTTCGGCGGTGGGCCTGGCATGGTGCTGAAGCCCGAGCCGCTCGTCCGGGCGCTGCGCCGGATCCGGAGCGAGGTGCCCGGGGTGAGGTCGATCCTGCTCTCACCGCAGGGGAGGCCATTGGACCAGGGAGTGGTCCGGGAGCTGGCCGCGGAGAGCGCGCTGCTCCTGGTCTGCGGCCGCTATCAGGGCGTCGACGAGCGCGCGCGCTCTGAGATCGGCGAGGAGCTCTCGGTCGGGGACTACGTCCTGAGCGGCGGCGAGATCGCCGCCATGGCGGTCATCGACGCGGTCGCGCGACTCGTCCCGGGCGTCGTCGGATCGGCCGACTCGCTGGCCGACGAGACCTTTTCGGAGACCACTGCGGGTGGTCTCGAAGCCCCGCTCTACACCCGGCCGGCCGACTTCGAGGGAGAGGTGGTGCCGGAGGTGCTGCGGGGGGGAAATCACGCTGCGATCGCCGCGTGGCGTCGCGGTCAGAGCATGGAGTCAACTCGGCGCCGGAGGCCCGACCTGTTAGGGTCGTCGGGCGCGATTTCTGGAGGTACGAAGTGAACGTCGTCGAGCTCCTCGAGCGGGAGCAGGAGAAGGCCGAGGTCCCTGTGCTTCGCAGCGGGGACACCGTGCGGGTGCACGTCAAGGTCGTCGAGGGTACTCGCGAGCGCATCCAGGTCTTCGAGGGGGTGGTGATCGGCCTCTCCCGCAAGACCGGGATCGGCGCCAGCTTCACCGTCCGCCGCATCGCCTCGCACGGGGTGGGCGTGGAGCGGACCTTCATGCTCCATTCGCCGCGGATCGACCACATCGAAGTGCTCCGCCACGGTGACGTGCGCCGGGCAAAGCTGTACTACCTCCGTGAGAAGGTGGGCAAGCGGGCCCGGATCCGGGAGCGCCGCCAGCCGGTCGGAGGCGAGGCCGCCGTGCGCCGCGCCCAGGCCGCGGGCGCGACCGCCGGGAGCGCGGAGGACGCCCTCGACGCGGACGTTGACGAGCTGGAGACGACCCCGATCAGCGAGGTCGAGGCAGCGGCGGAGGAGTCGGAGCCGGGGAACGTCTGACCGGTCCGCAGCGGACCTTCGGGCGCCACGGGCCGTGGCGCCTCCCCAGCCGGGAGCTGTATCTCGTGGCCGTGCCCCGTCGCCGGATCGCCGGCTGGTCGGCCCCGCCGGTGAGGCGGCCGCGCTCGCCCACCTGACGGCGAGCGGCCTGCGCGTGGTGGCCCGAGACTGGCGCTGCCGGCTCGGCCAGCTCGACCTCGTCTGCGAGGAGGCCGGGGTGCTCGTCGCGGTGGAGGTCAAGGCCCGCCGGGGCAACCGCTTCGGCCTTCCTCAGGAGGCGGTGGACCGGCGCAAACAGGCCAAGCTCCGGGCCCTCCTCGACGCCTACCGCCAGGCCTCCGGCCGGGGCGACCAGCCCTGCCGCATCGATGTCGTGGCGGTGCGCATGGACCGCGAGCTGCGGCTGCTGAGCTGCGAGCACATCCGGGACGCCGTCGGAGGCTGATCCGCCCGCGCTCGCCGCTCCCGGCGAGGCGCGCCCTGGTCAGGCCTTTCCCGCACCCGCCGGAGGGCGTGACCGTATGATCCCCGGCGGATGACGAGCCGACACCCTGTCGTCGCAGTGGTCGCGGTGCTGGCCGGCTTGGTGGCCGCCTGCCAGGGCGCGCCGGCCTCCACGCCGCGCTCCACCGGCACCGCGGCCGCCGGGGCAGCGGGAGCCGGCCTGGGCGAGGCTCCGACCGCGGGGGCCTCGGTGACAGCTGGCACCACGCCGTCGCCGAGCGGGCCCCGTCCGACCACCGGCCCTGGTGGCTGCTCCATCCCCGCTCCGACCACCGCGGCGAGCGGGCTCACCCTCTACGTCTGCTACACGATCAGCGGGTCGGTGAGCGCCAGTGGCGGCTTCATCGACTCGGATCAGGGGGACAACGCACTGAGCTGTGCCGATTGGGCGCAGCACGGGGGGGAGGCGCCGAGCTCGGCCGCAGCGGCGCTGCAGGCGCCGGACCCGGGCGACGCCCAGGTCACCGTCAACGGGCAGGATCTCGGCTTCGACCTCGTCATCAACCCCTACAGCGGCCCCGGGAGCTACCCGTCGACCGCGGTGGCCCAGAGCGTCAGCCTCGGCGACACCGTCAGCTGGTCCACCAACAACACCAAGACAGCCACCTTCACCGCCCAGGTGAGCGCCGACGGCTCCGGTTCGGTGAGGGCCGGCGAGCTGGCCAACGACTCGAGCAACGGTTCCATCGAGAGCGTCTCGGAGAGCTGGGTCTGTGTCATGGAGCCGGCCACCTGAGCCGGTTCGTGGAGCATCCGAGGGGGGCAGGGGCGCGCTACCACTTCGCTTGTTATACTGAATTGTATGGTCGCGACCGACATAAGCCGTGCAGTGCAGGGGCTCTCCGGCGTCCCGGTCACCGTGGAGGTGGACGTGGCCAACGGGCTGCCCAGCTTCACCATCGTCGGGCTCACCGGCCGGGCCATTCAGGAGGCGCGCGAGAGGGTCCGTGCCGCGGTCCGGAACGCCGGCTTCGACTTCCCGCAGCGGCGGGTGACGGTCAATCTGGCGCCGGCCGAGGTTCCCAAGGAGGGGAGCGGCTTCGATCTGGCCATCGCGGTGGCCCTGCTGCGCACCTGGCGGGAGCTCCCCCTCGACGATGTCGCCTGCATCGGTGAGCTGGCCCTCGACGGAGGGGTGCGGGGCGTCATCGGGGTGCTGCCGATGGCCCGCCGCCTCGCCGCGTCGGGAATCCGGCGGCTGATCGTCCCGGGCGAGAACGCGGCCGAGGCGGCCCTGGTGGAGGGGACCGAGGTCATCGGCGTGGAGAGCCTCGCGGTGGCGGTCGCGTACCTCGAGGGGCGCGTCGACCTGGCCCCGGTGGCGGCGCCGCCGATGGGCGAGGTGGGCGCCTCTGGCGGCGTCGACCTTGCCGCCATCCGCAGCCAGGCGCTCGCGAAGCGGGCGCTCGAGATCGCCGCGGCGGGACGGCACAACCTCCTCATGCTCGGGCCTCCCGGGGCGGGAAAGACGATGCTGGCCCGTGCCCTCGCCGGATTGCTCCCCGATCTGGACGCCGACGAGGCGCTGGAGGTGGCCTCCCTCTACTCGCTACGCGGCCGCCTCTCCGACCGACCGGCCACCAGCCTGCGGCCGCCCTTCCGCGCTCCCCACCACTCCGTCTCCCGGGCGGGCCTGATCGGCGGCGGCGCCGGCATCGTCCAGCCCGGGGAGGTCTCACTCGCCCACCCGAGTGTCGGGGAATGTCCCTTGACCTTGCAAGCACCCGCAAGGTGCAACCGCCCAACATCTTGGGCTGCCGGAGGAGGCCGAGCACTAGGTGTGGCGAAACCCGCGGGGTACAGTCTCAAGTAGGTGGCCCAGGCCGTCAGTCGCTGGCGTGCCCGGGGTCCTTTAGCTCGCGGATACGGAGATGCGCGAAGGACGCGGCCATGTTCGAGAACCCGAAAGTTCAGCTGGCAGCCGAACACCTTCAGGCGATGGGGTTCGCCTTGCCAACTGCACGGACGAATGCGGCGATGGACGTGCTCCGCTACCACCATGCCGTCGTGACGTTCTCGTGGGACGACTTCGCCAGGGATCCGGCACTGACCGAGACGGAGCTGGCCGCTGCGTTCGGGGAGTTCAGCTGCTGCACCGTCCTGGCCTTGGCCTCGCTCGTGAGCCGCCTCCTGTTTGAGCGCGGCGGCCGACGCTCGCCGGAGGGTATACAGCGTGCCCTCGTACGCTGGCTGCTGCCGGGGCCCGTCGCCCTACAAGCGGAGCGCCGTCTCGGGGGCACGGGCAGCTTCCGGCGCGACGCGGTGTTTCACCACGAGCAACTCCTGGCGGTCGCCTCCCTAGCCCTGCTTCGTGGTGGAGATGGTGATCCTGGGCCCCTGTCCGCCGCCGATCGTCATCGGCTCGGACTTCTCCTCCTCCACATCAACCACCATCTCTCGACCGGGCCGGGGCTGGCTCCTGACTCCGACGAGATACTCGGCCACACTGCCCGGGCCCTTCGCCTCGGGGAGGCCGAAGCCCTTCCTGACCTGGCTGCGCGGTACTTCGAACTGTTCGGAGAGCGCGCCCTGACCGCCCATGCCGAGGGCACGCTGACCTACGACCTGGCGGCCGACTTCGTCAACGCCTACTCTATCGACCCCATCACCTTCATGGGCCTGGGCGTGCTGGTTCTCGTCCCCTGGGTGGGGGCAGCTGACCTCGGTACAGCTGCGGCGTCCTTGGTCGACATTGGTAGGGCCGTGGCGAAGCGGGTGGACACCCTCGGGCTCAGGCCGGCCACGGATGCGCTGCTCTCTGCGGACAGGGCTTGGTTCCAGGAACGTCTGTCCCTGGGGCCTCTGAGCACGGCCGACTACCTGCCCCTCTACGAACGCCCCTTCCTGCGACTGGCAGACGGCGGATTGCTGCCCATGAACTGGCGGCTGATCATGGAGCGGGCCTACGGCGGTGTCTACTGGGCACTCCACGGCCTTTATCGAAATCGAGGGGGAGCCCAGGGCGTCCAGGATTGGGTGGGCCAGCTCGGGCGGTCCGTCTACGAGCCTTACGTCCACGACCGGCTCCGCGGCGTCTATTCCCGCCGGGATCCGGCCCAGGTCAAGTACCTGATCGAGGGGGAGGTGCCACCCTACCGGCGGCACGGAAGGGTGGTTTCAGGGGCGGATGGCTACCTCCGCGAGGGCCGGGCCCTAGTCGTCCTTGAGCTGACGGCTTCTGCACCCCCGGCGGCCGTGCTGATGGGCGGTGATGGAGCCCGGGTAACGGCCGCGCTTGACCGGCTCCTGTTCGGGAGGAAGGGCAAGTTCACCCAGCTCGACCGGGTCATCGGCGATCTGTTGACGAACCGCTTATCCCTACCCGGGGTGGACCTGGCGGCCATCGACGTGATCATCCCGCTCCTCATCACGGCAAGCGAGCTTCCCCAGTTCCCGACCATCTGGTACCGGGTGCGGCGCTCCTGGGAGGCTGCGGGGCTGTTCGCATTCGGTGACCGGGTCGGCGCTCCGCAGTTGATGAATTTCGAGGAGTTGGAGGCGCTGGAGGCGGCGCTGGAGTCCGGCGAGGTCAGCCTCCCCGAGCTGCTGATGGATCGCCAGCGCCATTACGAGGGGGGCTCGCTCAAGAACTACCTGATCAGCAGCGGGCGGGATGCGCTGCTTCGCCGATCAACGAGGAGCGAGCAGGTGTGGGACCGGTACCGTCAGGCGATCGGTGAGCGGCTTGTGGCGGTCGGCCTTCCGGCCGAGTAGCCTTCGCAGACGTGGTGGCAGGCAGCGCATGACGACCCCGACGTCGCTCTTTGCGACCCCGGCACCCGACTTCACACTAGAGCGGGTTCGTGGCCTCGTACAAAGCACGCCCACCGAGACCTTGACCGTCGAGTACAAACGGGAGTTTGCCCACAGCCTCGTCGAGAGCGTGGCGGCTATGGCCAACACCTACGGGGGCCTCATCCTTGTTGGCGTCACCAATGAGGCCCTTGACGATCGGTTGGTAGGGGTCTCTGGTGAGGTTGCCGTTCAGATTGCCAACGCCTGCCACGACACTCTGGAGCCTCCCTGGGTGCCCGAGTTGATCGCGCTACCTCTGTCCGATGCGCCTGACGCTCTAAACATCCTCGTCCTGAGGGTGGATCCGGTGCGCGCTCCCCGCCCGCTCCTCATCAAGGGGTGCGCCCCGATCCGTCTACCCGGCCGGAATGCGAAGGCCGATCGCTCTCGGCTGCGGGAGCTCTTCACCGATGCGTCCTCCTCGCCTCGGGCCACGACGGGGAGCTACATCGGTCAACGGGGATTGCCGCCACCAGTGCAGGTCGGTGGGTGGCCCGAGCCGATTCCTACGGACTTCATGATCCGTAGCGGCTTGGTCCTTGCCGTCGCGGAGCACAGGAGTTGGCGCCCGCTTGCTGATGGCCGTGTGGATGCGCTCGCGGCAGCGTTGGACAACTCTCCTGCGGGCGCGCAACTTCGTATGTGGTCCGGTGTTCTGGGAGCAACGGGCTTCAGCCTCTTCCATCGGGAAGGGTTCAACCGCGCTCGCCATGCGCGGCTGGTGTCCGGCGCCGTCGGCGGCTCGCAGGAAGTGCCCCATCCGATCGAGGCTATCGCCGAGATCAACCTCCCCGATCGGTATGGATCGCCGAATTCGAACCTCACGTTCACCCTGGACTTTATCGTCCAGGCCCGGCTCGCCTACGCTGCTGCGCAGTTTCCAGCGCCTTTCGGCTGGCGTCTGGGGGTGTCCCAGCTCTTCGGGATCCTCGACAGCTTTCTCTGCAGCCTGACTGACGACGTGATCGTCCAGCTCCTTGCCGAGCTTGCCGGAGTGGATGGCGAAATCGTGGGGCAGCCGACCATGCTCTACTTCGCCACGGGGCCGTTGGTCGGCGACCTACTCGACCTCCATGGGCTCGCCCCGATTCCCGATGCGGGGTTCTCGGGTGGGGCCAACCTCTATTCCGACCCATCCCTTGACCTTCGCGACCCAAAAGAACGTCGTCAGCAGGCCGTCACGTGGCTCGAGCAGATCGCCCTCGATGCTGGCCTGCGTGGGATGGAACGAGTAATCGCGGAGTTTCTTCCTGGGCTCGCCACCGAGAGTTGACTGTCAGCCGGAGAATTACGCCGAACATGAATGGGTGGGACGTGGTTGCTGCGATCGGCGCCGCCACTGGCGTGCCGGCTCTCGTTTGGCAGATCCACGCGCAGCTGCACACCTGGCGTGGGCAACGGCCCGACCTCCGCGTCACGGTGGCGAGCGCTTTCCCGATGTACGTAGGCAGAGGTGCGGGCGAACACCACTTCGGCGTGACCGGCGCCAACCACGGTGGGTCGGCGGCGGTCGGGATGGCCTGGGGGTTTCAGCTCCCCCGAGGCGCGGGCGACTTGGTCCTATTGCAACAACTCCCCTGGTCGACCCAGTTGCCGGCCACGGTTGCTCCCCAGGCGTCGGTCACTTTCTACATCGAGGCCCGAAATGTCTTCGAGAAGTGCCAAGAGCAGGGCATCAAGCCTGCGGAGCTCGTTCCGTGGGTGCGCCTCGCTACTGGGATCGAGGTGTTGGGAGAGCACTTGCGCTGGCGGGAATCGTAGTAGACACGCAGACCCGGGAGGCCGCCTGAACCAGATCCGCTAATCGTCTGTGGAGGGAGTGAGCAGGTCCCCGAGGTCAGTCAGGCTGGCTCGGAGGGGCAATGCTCTCGGCGTCGGCCACGGCCAAGGTCAGCGCGTCCCGGCACTTGGGAGGAACGCGCGTCTGGCGATGAACGCCAGCTATACGGTGTGCGCCTTCCTCCTCGCTACCTGGAACGAGCGGGGGACCAGCGCCCCGCGATCGGTGGTAAACTGGTACGAACATGCGTACTGGTGACCGGCCCTGGGTACGCTGACCGCGTGAAGCAGCTGGCAGGGCGGCCAATGCCTGTCCGCGAACTTCGTAGCGGCATCGTGCCCGTCGCCCAAACGGTTGGGCGATCGAGCTAGGCGCGTCTGCAGCCCGGGAAGGGAGGGAAACCGTGATCTGGGAGAGCGTCGGTCGTGACCGTCTTGCGAGAGCCGGCAGGGTCGCTCGCGAGGAGCCCTGATGCCGGCCAACCATGTCACCCACGCCGTCCTGGCCAGTTACGCCGCTTCGAAGGTCAACATCTCCTCGGAGGACGCGGCGAAGCGGCGGGCCCAGGTAAACCACCTTCGGGAGCGGCTTGAAGCCCACATCGGTGCTCATCCGGCCTACGACTTGGTCAAGCTCCGGGCCTCCGGCAGCACCGCCAAGCACACGGCGATCCAGCGCCGTCGGGGCGAGGGCTCCGATGCTGACGTCGCCGCTTACGTGCGGGCCTCCAATGTCGGGGGCGTCGACGCCGAGGAGAGCGGGCTCCTCGACTGGCTTCGTGATCGGTGCAGGGAGGTGTACGGCGCCACGAAGGAGGCCGAGGATTTCGTCATCTCAGACCACGCCGTGGGCATCAGGCTGCGCGGGTCGGGGCTCAAGGTCGACGTCGCGCCGGTGCTGTACACCGGCGAGCCGGATGACCGCGGGTATCTGATCACCCGCCAGGGCGACCGGGTGCTCACGTCGGTGACCCTGCACCTCCAGTTCATGAAGACGCGGCGGGATGCCGCAGGGCCGGAGTACCGGGAGTTGATCCGGCTGCTCAAGGCGTGGGTCCGAGAGGCCAAGCGGGTCGACGACCAGCTCCGGTGCAAGAGCTTCCTGGTCGAGCTGATCGTGGCCCATCTGTGGGACAAGGGCTGGAACGGCGAGGCGCTCGCGGTTCACAACTACCCGCGAGCCTTCGAGCAGGTACTGTCGTTCATGTGCCGCACCGGGTTGCGGACACCGATCGTGTTCACCGACTTCTACGCCGCCTCCGCGGTGGCCGCGTCGACGGAGCCTATCCAGGCCTGGGACCCGGTCAATCCAGCCAACAATGTCACTCGCACCTACAAGGAGAGCGACCGGCAGCGACTCGTGACGGCGGCGACCACCGCGCTGGATGACGTCGCCTGGGGCATTGAAGCGCCGACCACAGGGGAGGCCAACGATGCGTGGCGCAACGTGTTCGGTCCGGGTTTCGAGGGAGCGTGATGTCGAGCATGGCCACCACGACCGCCACGTTCACCATCACCGACGCCCGCTATGTTGGCGCGAAGCTCGGGACGGACCTCCGGCTCCTCAATGGGTTGTACGGGGCACCGGCACTATCCCGGATTGACCTGTTCAGCGAGGAGACGGCGCTGCTGCTGCGAGATGGCTATCTCGACACCGTCTCGTACGGGTTCAAGGATCCCTCCACCAATGCGTGGACGCTCCGGCTCCGGTACAGGGCCACCGCAGGTGGCCAGCTCGTCAACAGCCGACCCGGCGGACTTCCGACGGCTGCGAGCATCGCGGGCTGCGCCTTCTATAGCCACTTGACGTACAGCGCCAAATTCGCCCTTTTATCGGCCTCGGAGAGGGAGGCGGTCGAGCGTGCTCTGCCCTTTCAGCGCGGGGAGGCGGACGAGCCGGCGACCCGCTCTGGAACCACGACGGCGGGCAACACCTACTCCCGCAACGGCGTCGGGGTGAACCGGGACGTCTTCACCGCTTTCTAGGATCAGCCACACGAGGAGACCATGAGCGTCGAGGATCTGTTTCACCCCATCGTCGAACTCCCGGAGCCGATTCGGGCGGCGCGCTACCGGCGGCTGGTGGGTCTCGACCACATCAAGGACCGGCTGCGGCGCGAGGCGCTCCTCCTTGCGGACGCCGGCCGGCTACAAACGTGGGCCAAGAAGTACCACGGAGGCGAGGTCCCGTCGCTGGCCCTCTTTCGCGATCGCCCACCACTGCTGGTATTCGCGGGCGATGTCGGCTGCGGCAAGACTGCCCTGGCCGAGTCTTTCGGATGCGAGCTGGGTGAGACTCTTGGCCTCCGCGTCTTCCTCTACCGGCTGAAGTTGACCGCCCGAGGGAGCGGCCTCGTGGGCGAGATGACCACGCTGATCGGGGACGCTTTCGCCCATATCCTTGTGGAGGGCCGCAGGTCACGCGGCGCCAAGGGGCCGACCTCGGTGATCGTCGTAGTGGTGGACGAGGCTGACGCGCTCGCGCAGTCTCGAGCTGCCGAGCAGATGCACCATGAAGATCGGGCAGGTGTCGATGCGCTGCTCGCCGGCGTCGATAGCCTGTCCGGCTCGAACCTGCCGGTCATCGTCGTCATGTGCACCAACCGAGCGGGTGCGCTCGACCCGGCCCTCCTCCGGCGTGCCGCCGACATCTTCCATTTCAGCCGGCCGGGGGGCGACGAGCGTCGAGCCGTGCTGGGCTCCGCGCTCGACGGGATGAAGATCGGGGAGCGCACTATCACCGAGCTGGTGAACTCGACGGGGCCACGCGGTTCGGAGCCCGGTTTCACCTACTCGGATCTGACCCAGCGGCTCGTCCCGGCAGCCATCATGGCCGCCTTCCCTGACGGACCGCTGACTGCCGACATTCTGCTCAGGGTGGCCGCCGGCATGAGCGCCACGCCCGAGTTCCGCCCACAGCCTTGATGAGAGGATCCCTCCCACCGCCGAGCGCCACCGGGGTCCGCATCGCGGGCGACCGATTTCAGTGGCTGGTGGCCTGGGAGGCCTGCGTTACGGCATTGCTCGAGATCGCTACGGGGACGGACAACCCCATCGTCGGCATCGGCGTCGAGGTGGATGGTGTGGGCAACCTCGATGACGTGGTCATACACCGGCGCCGACCGCCGCATACGTACAAACAGGTCAAGTACGCCGTCGACAGCACCACGCCGGTGAACGCCGGCTACCTCACCACCCCCAGCAGTACGGGCGGTCCGCCGATCCTGGCCAAGATCGCGACCGCGTGGCGGGCGCTGCGTGTCGCGGGGGAGCCGATGGAACTGGCCATCGTCACCAACCGGCTGGCGGATCCGAGAGACCCTCTCGTAGCGGGGCGGGACGCGCGAACGGGGTTGCTCGTCCCGAGAGCAACTGCAGGTGGCGTTCTCTCAGCCAAGGGAAAGGCGCGTATCCAGTGGGCCAACGCCGCGGACCTCAGTGAAGCTGAACTGCTCGACCTACTCGACGTACTCCGGTTCGATCTCGGCAATGACCCGGAGCGCCTGGAACAGCGCATCAGTCTCGAGATGCAGGTCACCGGGCTGCGTGGCGACGCCGCGGCTGTCGGTTCCGGCATCGATTTCGTCGTCGAACAGGTCATCGCCGGATGTCGCGAGATCACCCTCAACGCCATCCAGGAGGCTATCGAGGCGCGAGGGCTGCGTATTGACGATGCGAGGGCAATTGTGTCGATCGCCACACTCCTTCCCGACCCCCTCGCCAGTCACGCTCTCTGCGCCATCGACTGGGTGGAGCGCTTCGAGGGGGAGGATGCCAACCTCAAGCGACGCCCGAGGCCACCCGCAACGTGGGCCGAGTTTCAGGCTGACATTGAGGCAATCCCATCCCAACTGGGGTCAATGAAGCGCGTCGTCGTCACGGGGAGCATGCGTCTGGCCCCGGCATTCGCGGTCGGGGCCGCGCTCCGGATGGTCACCGGCTTTGACGTCGCGGCGGTCCAACGGGGGGAGCTCTGGCGGTCGGACGCCCCGTACGCGACGCCGGCCACACCTGTTACCACCGAGCGTTCGATCGACCAGGGCGACGACCTCGCGATTGCCATCGAGGTCTCGGCCCCCATAGCGGACGATGTGGCCGCCTGGATACGTGATCAGGCTCTACCGGTTCGGCGTCTGGTTGTCCTCGGCCCCGCCGGCGGTCCGAGGGACAACGCCGTGGCCGGTGCCGAGCAGGCCTGCGCCCTCACCGTCGGGATTCGCAACGCTGTCCGACAACAGGTGAAAGGACACATGCGGCTCCACCTCTTCATCGCTGCTCCGATGGCGCTGGCGCTGCTCCTTGGCCACCGATGGAACCGCATCGTGCCCACGATGGTCTACGAATACCTCTCAGCCCCGGGCTATGAGGCTGCCTTCTTGGTGAACTCCTAGCTGCAGTGTCGACCTGCGCCTGCTGAGTGACAACGGCGGGGGAGACCGCAAGGCAGCACGGCACTTCGTGGCATCGTCGCGCTCTATACCTACCAGGCTATCGGTACAGGAAACCGACGCCGGTGTCGGTTACTTGTACCGATAAACCAACGTCCGCAAGGACGCGCTGTCCCTCGCCCCGCCCCGTCGTTGCGGGCTCGTCATTTTTCGTCGGCGGGACCGATGGTGGCGCAACTCGGCCGCGTCGGCTTTCATGTCGGTATGGCAGCAAGCGAGGCGACGCACCAGGTGTCGGGACTCGGAGGGATGACCGGTCCCGCGCACCAGCTCGACGTCGAAAGGGTCGAGGTTGGTCCGGGTGTCCACGGGCCACGCGCGGTGTCCGCAGGGGCTGACCTCCTTCGCATCCCTGCGCAGGCGCGCCCGACGGCGGCGGAGCCGCTGCCCCTCACTGACCCAGGTGCGGTGGCCACGGTGTGCGCCCTCCTCGGGCCGCTCGCTGAGTGGGGCACCGAGGTGGTGCTGATGGAGCCCGCGAGTGTCGCGTCGAAGAGCCGTCAGGTGACCGGTCGAGTGCAGTCGTGGGGGGCGTCGCAGATCCTGGCCGGACCACGTCGTGGTGCCGTTGCGGTAGGAGCAGGCCGGTCCACGACGGCGGCCTCGGCGCGGAGGGAGGTCGGATGAGAGCGCTGGTGCGAGGCACGCTCACGTCGCCTCCGGACGTAGCAGACGGATGGCAGAAAGGCCCCTTTTCACCCCTTTGCAACGAGTTCAAACCGCTGACTGCCGGCACCCTCCCGGGTATTCGACCCCCCTATATCTCGAGCGAGCACTTCAGCGTCGATGGCACCCTGCTCGAGGCCTGGGCCTCGCACAAGAGCTTCCGGCCCAAGGATGACGGGGGCAAGGGCGGTCCTCCCAGCGTG
>Ga0302320_10015946_pt1 | contig 15385 bp, 13 predicted proteins | sample Bog_T0_3_FD_202130 | JGI IMG/M metagenome (GOLD analysis project Ga0302320, IMG submission 202130) | Peat permafrost microbial communities from Stordalen Mire near Abisko, Sweden - Bog_T0_3 | ecosystem: Environmental > Terrestrial > Soil > Wetlands > Peat | place: Sweden: Abisko, Stordalen Mire... | reverse complement strand
GATGCGATTTTCTTGTTCAAGACCAGCCAACCTCGGCGGCTGATTGAACATATCAAGGTCAGCTAAATGGCGTCACGCAGGCTTGCCGAAAACTCACGAAAGTACGAACGAAAGCTACAAAATTATGCTGTAAGAGACCTCGTGAGAATCCAGAGGGGAACAAGCAGAGCCACCGCGGATGTGCGGTGGCTCTCCTTCGTTTGAATGTGCGTTTCTCTACGGCAGTTGCACCGTGCTGGCGTCGATCAGCGCTTCAATCGTTCCCAGTGCGGCGAGAACTTCGGCGGAGACCGGGGCATCGACCTGCACCACCGCCAAAGCCTTCACCGGCTTGGTTCCAGCGCGTTCCCGTCCCAGGTTGAAGTTGGCGATGTTGACGCCCTTCTCCCCAAGAATGGATCCAATCTTGCCGATGACACCGGGCACATCGAAGTTGCGGCAGACCAGCAGATTGCCCTCCAGCGGCGTCTCGATGTCGATGCCGTTGAATTCGAGCAGGCGGGGTTGTTCGCCATGGATAACCGTGCCCGAGGCATGATTCTTGCCGGCCGCCGAGTGCAGCTCGATGGTCAAGACGGTCGTTGCGCCTCCGCGGCTGCTCTCTTCCAGCTTCACCTCGCGGACACGAATGCCGCGCTCCTCAGCGACGGAAGTGGCGTTGATGCGGTTCACGTTCTCCGAGCCTTCGAGCAGCCCCGCAATGGCCGCATTGCGGACCAGGTCGATCTTGGCTTCGGCGAGAGTTCCGCTATAAACGAGATTGATGGCTTCGAGGGTAGACTCGGCGCCGCCCTTGCGAGTTTGCGCCAGGAAGGAACCCAGGCGCCCAGCCAGTTCGATGTAGGGCGCCAACTGCACATACTCTTCGTGGCTCAAAGACGGCAGGTTGACAGCATTCTGCACCACTCCCAGCTTGAGGTAATCGCGCACCTGGCGGGCAATCTGGATGCCGACCGCCTCCTGGGCTTCCGCGGTGGACCCGGCGATGTGCGGCGTGAGAATCACGTGGTCGAGGCCGTGGTAAGGGGTATCCTTGGCTGGCTCGCTGGCGAAGACATCCAGCGCCGCCCCAGCAACCTGGCCGGACTTGAGTGCTTCGACCAGCGCCGCGTCTTCAATCAACTCGCCCCGAGCGCAGTTGATGATGCGCACGCCCTTCTTCATGGTGGCGATGGTCTTGGCATTGATCACGCCGGTGGTCTGCGGGGTCAGGCCGACATGCAGGGTCAGGTAGTCCGACTGGGCAAACAGCTCTTCGAGGGTGACCAGCTTGATGCCGTTTTCGCGGGCGACGGCGGCAGTCACAAACGGATCACTGCCGACGATCTCCAGGCCGAAAGCCTTGGCGCGGCGGGCTACTTCGAGGCCGACCCGGCCCAGGCCAAGGATGCCCAGTGTCTTGCCACGCAGTTCGGAGCCCTGCAGGTTCTTCTTTTCCCATTTGCCGGCGTGCATGGTGCTGTTGGCCATGGGCAACTTGCGGGCCAGGGCCAGCATGAGCCCGATGGTGAGTTCGGCCACGGCGACCGCGTTGGCTCCGGGGGTATTCATCACCACAATGCCGCGGCGGGTGGCGGCATCGGCATCGATGTTGTCAACGCCCACGCCGGCGCGGCCGATCACGCGGAGTTTGGGGGCGAAGGCCATGAGCGCGTCGTCGGCCTGCACCGCGCTGCGCACCACCAGGCCATCGGCATCCGCGAGCGCCGCGGGAAGGCCATCGGGAAGTTGGTCGTGCGTGAGGACTTCCCATCCCGGCTCAGCGGCAAAAACGGCGAGGGTTGCCGGGGAAACTTTCTCTGCAAGTACGATTTTCATGGACTCTCCCTTGGGGAATTTCGGGGTAGGCTGGTAATCGTCGAAGTTGATTTTTTGTTGTTCGCACAGCAGGTCGAAGATGCGGATGACAGCGGAGTGCGGTTTGCCTTCACCCTTCTCGTATTTGGTGATCGAGTTGGGATGCACACCCAGCCGCTCGGCCATTTCGTATTGATAGAGATCCATCTGCTTGCGCGCGATCAGCAGCTTTTCTCCAAAACTCAGTTCGGCCATAAGTGCAACTCCTAGCGGTTCAGGGGTCAGAGGTAGGGATCAGGGGTCAGAGATCAGGGATCAGGGTTCAGTACAGAGTGCACGATACTCCCGGCTAATCTCTGATCCCTGATCTCTGACCCCTGATCCCTGCTTTTTAGCCCTTCGCCATGCGATCGGCATAGACCTGCTGCGCGGCGGCCACGGCTTCGCCGTAGACGACAGGTAGACCAAGCACGTCTTTGGCGATATGTTCCATGGCGCCAAGCAGGGCCACCGTGTCGAGGTAATCGAAAAAGCCCAGATGCGCGACACGGAAGATCTTGCCCTGCATCGAACCCTGTCCGTTAGCGGTCACCAGGCTGAACTTGGCCTTGAGCGCCTTCACCACAGCGCCGGAATCCATGCCTTCCGGAACAGCCACGGCGGTGGCGGCTGCCGACGGCGCGGTGGGAGCAAAGAGCGTGAAACCCAGCTTGACCAATCCGGCGCGGGTGGCGGCGGCATTGACCTGTGCGTTGTCGATGAGGGCAATGCGGCCCTTTTCGAGGTCGCCACCGGCCTGTCCGGCAATGTAGTCCAGAGCCGCGCCCAAACCGGCAACGAGAGCAACCGCGGGAGTGAAAGCGGTTTCGCCCTTGACCTGGTTTTTGCGTTCCTTGCGCAGGTCGAAGTAGAAGCGGGAGCTCTTGGCCGTCTCCATCGCCTTCCACGCCTTCTCGCTGACGCTGAGATAGGCTAAGCCGGGAGGAATCATGACCGCCTTCTGCGATCCTCCGATGAGAATATCGATTCCCCAGCCGTCGACATCGAAGGTCTGGGTGCCGAGGCCGGTGATGCCGTCGACAATGATCAACGTGTCGGTTCCCTTCGCCAGAGCCGCAATCGCTTCCACGTCGTGGCTAACTGCGGTCGAGGTCTCGGAGGCCTGGAAGTAGATGGCCTTGTGCTCGGGTTTGAGCGCAGCCTTGACCGCGTTGATATCGAAGGTCTGGCCGTAGGGAGCTTCCACCACGTCGACGGCGCATCCGAAGGCCTTGGTCAGTTCGACCCAGCGCTCGCCGAACTTGCCGGCGGTAAGGACCAGGACCTTGTCCCCGGGCGAAACGATGTTGGAGACAGCGGCTTCCATCGCGCCGGTGCCGGAGCTGGAGAGCAGCAGCACGTCGTTCTGGGTGCCGACAAAGACCTTCAACTGGGCCAGAACCTTGGTAAACAGGGCCTTGAACTCGGGGGTGCGATGGTGAATGTCGGCGGCAGCCATGGCGAACTGGGCGGCTGGAAGAAGCGGGGTTGGTCCCGGGGTAAACAGACGCGTCTTGCGAATCATGATTCTCTCCTTGTTTCGGACTGGGGCTGGACGAGACCGCCGTACGCAACCCATCGACAATCACAGAATACACATTTTTGTGGTTTATGTGGGTAATAAATCGCAGAGAATCTCATCTTGTCTGGTTGGGAGCTGTAGGGTTGGAATCAAGAGCAATCAATGGGAGAGTGTTGTCATTCCTGGGGAATCACCACGCGGTTGAATGCTCTCCCGGGAGGGAACTCGAAGAGTATCTGCCGCCGGTTCTGAGGGTTAGTATCTCTGCAGCACCTTGTTTCCTGAGACATAACCTCCGATTCGCCGAAGACTCGACAGAAACGAAGCCTTCTACAATCACCATGGGAGATTCCACCATGTGGTCCGCCAAGAGAATTCGATCCGTTCTGCTTTGCATTGCTGCGTTATTCGGGAGTTTTGCCCCAGCCTCTACTCAAGGTGCCGCGCAAAACAACCCACAAGAGCAAACGCGGCACCCGCTATTTGTCGTTCGCGAAAGCATGCGTTCACTCAATACCTCCTTCAACTGCCCAGAAGGAAAAGTGCACTCTGGTTTCTCGTATTCCGTTATCACGATCTTTACTGATGGGAAAGGCACGAATGCAGTCTGGTCCGTACCACCTTGCAGCGACCCGGCCAGAACCATCAACTGGGAACCACCAGCCGATAGCAGGATCCGGGATTTTGCGCTATCCCATAGCGTACTTGCTCAGTTGCTGAGTTTCCTCGACCGCTCTGAAGTAAAGCGATTGGTGGACTTTATGAACGCGGGACCAGGTGTTGGAGACTATGACATTGAAATTCATCGTGCATCGGGAGTGCAGCGGATTCCCGTAATGTCGCTGATGCCAGAACACGATGAACTGAAGCGCGATCCCTCTCTTCTTCAACTGATCTGCAAAGCGAAGGAAATCGGAGGCGACGAGCGGCCACACTGGTGCCCGAATCCGCCTCAAGCTGAAACCGTCGGGGTACAGTAGAAGCTCATGTGAGCTGTCGAGAGCGTGTCAGACGCAGAATTTGGGGATTTCGAGTGAAGTACCGTCAAACAGGACACATTCGAGAATTTGCTGCTTAGAACCAGCAACTGCGGATCCCTGTCAGTGCTTTGCGGTTCGCACAGTCCGACAGCATTTGCTCGACGCTGTGTTCGGGTCCCTGATCCCTGACCCCTGACCCCCCAAGTCCCTAGTCCCTGATCCCTAGTCCCTAGTCCCTCACCCCTGTCCCCTGAATTAGAATGCCCCTAGCATGAAGTGTCCTTACTGTGGTTTCGGGCAAGACCGGGTCGTTGACTCGCGCGAGAGCAAGGAAGCCGATGCCATACGCCGGCGACGCGAGTGCGAGCGCTGCAATCGACGCTTCACCACCTACGAGCGTATCGACGAGATCCCTTACATGGTCGTCAAAAAGGACGGGCGTCGGGAGCGCTTCGAGCGCCAGAAGGTGCTGAGTGGGCTGTTGCGGGCATGTGAGAAGCGGCCTGTCCCCTCCATCAAGCTGGAAGCGATTGTCGACGCCACCGAGAGCTATCTGATGGATGCTCCCGAGCGGGAGCGGACCACCAGCGAAATCGGCGAACTGATCATGAGCCATCTCAAGGGCATCGACACGGTCGCTTATATTCGATTTGCTTCCGTCTATCGGGACTTCAAGGACGTACGCGAGTTCAAGGAAGAGTTAGAGGGTCTTCTCGGCGGACGTGGCTCCAAGAGCAAAAAGTGAATTCTGCCTATTTACTGGCCGTCACCGCGTACGACCTATCGTAGTTCTGCGGCCAATTGTCGAAGTTGCGAATCTTCAGAGAGAGACAACCTCTCCATACTCAAGAATCCCGCTGAACGGATTGACGGAAACGACCCTACGTTGGGGTTTCCGGTATCACTCAAAGAGCGCGATTCCTTAAAAAACGTGGCGCAGTTCCGGAATTGGAGGGAATCCAGACGGCGGCTGGTGCTCTACACTCGTGCTGCCGTCTGAGGGTTGACCAGTGGCCGGGGAGCATTCAGGGGTCAGAGCTACGGCGGACTTCCAGGCCGATGGTGCGGAAGGAATTGGCAGGGCCGCAGGGGGTGGGTGGTACTGTAAACTGGAGTGTTTAGGGACATAATGCACATGACGAGCAAACTACCCATCGGTATCCTGGGCGCGACCGGAATGGTCGGCCAACGCTACATTCAGCTGCTAGAGAACCATCCGTGGTTTGAGGTCGCTTGGCTGGCGGCCAGTGACAGGTCCAGTGGCAAGACCTATGGCGAAGCCGCCAAGTGGCGTCTGGACACGCCTCTGCCCGAGCGCATCGCAAAGATGACGGTGGCCCCCGCCGAGCCGGAGGGCGCGCCGAAGATCATCTTCGCTTCCATCGACGCAGCCATTGCGCGCGAGATGGAGCCAAAGTTTGCGGCTGCCGGATGCGCTGTTCTGTCCAACTCCAGCGCCTTCCGCATGACGCCCAATGTGCCGTTGGTGATTCCAGAGATCAATGCCGAACACCTGCACCTGATCGAGGAGCAGCCCTGCCGCAAGGAGTCGGGCGGCTACATGGTCACCAATCCCAACTGCTCGACGATCGGGCTGGTAATGGCCCTCAAGCCTCTCGAAGCGCGTTTCGGCATTGAGAAGATCTTTGTCTCGACGATGCAGGCCGTGAGCGGCGCGGGCTACCCCGGTGTGCCTTCGATGGATATTCTGGGCAACGTGGTTCCTTATATCGGCAGCGAAGAAGAAAAGATGGAAGAAGAGACTCTCAAGCTGCTGGGCAAGCTGGAAGGCCATGCAGTAACGCCGCTGGCAGCGGGCATCACGGCGCACTGCAATCGCGTAGCCGTGGAAGACGGCCACACCGAGTGCGTCTCCGTGAAGCTTAAGAAACCGGCCACGCGCGAAGAAGTTCTGACTGCCTGGGCCGAGTTCAATCCTCTCGCCGGTCAGGGCCTGCCCACTGCTCCAGAGCCGCCGGTCTTCTATGCCACCCAGCCGGATCGTCCCCAGCCCCGTCTGGACCGCAACCGCGGCAATGGCATGGCGGTGACGGTGGGTCGCCTGCGTCCCTGCGGATTGCTCGACTGGAAATTTGTCTGCTTGTCGCATAACACGATTCGCGGCGCTGCCGGCGCCACCATCCTCAATGCCGAATTGTTGAAGAGCTTAGGTAAGCTGAAAGAAAGCCTCTAGCACCTTGACCGCATGACTCAGTAATCAAGGTCACGAAATTTGGGTGCCCCAGGTCTCGCTTTTGAGACCTGGGAAAGCACAAACCCACGCGGTCACGGTTCTAGCCGCAAGCTCCTAGCTCTTTATTGAGAAGTAGGAAGCGCATATTGTCATCATGAATGGGCGAAAAGTTCACGCCCAACAAATCGGAGCTAGTGGCTAGAAGCTAGTGCCGTGACTGCATGGTTTCGTAATTCTGCTCACGAACTCGGGTGCCTCCGGTCTCGATTTTGAGACCAGGGAAAGCACGAACCTATGCGGTTGCGGTACTCGTAGCTAGCAGCAGCTTTCAGGAAAGACTCGCATGAGCCTTGTAGTGATGAAGTTTGGCGGCACGTCGGTAGAAGATCCGGCAGCCATCGGTCGCACGGCGGGAATCGTTGCCGGACGCGTAGCCCTGGGCAAACAGACCGTGGTTGTGGTCAGCGCCATGTCCAAAGTCACCGATCAGTTGTTGCGTTGCGCCGCATGTGCCTCTGTTGGAGACCGCGTGGGCTCGCTAGCCATCAGCTCTCGCCTTCGCGCTCGCCATCGCGACACGGCTGCCGCCCTGGTGGTGGACAAGGCCGAGATCGCCTCGCTGCAGGAGTACATTGACCAGAAGTTCGACTCGCTGGATGAAGTCCTGCGCGGCCTCTCCGCTATTCTGGAACTCACCCCGCGCATCTCCGACCTGATCGTCAGCTACGGCGAACGCCTGAGCAGCCGTATTGTTGCGGCGGCCTTCCGCGAGCGCGGCATCGACTCCGCGCATGTGGACGCCCGCGACGTGTTGATCACCGACTCCCAGTTCCAGAAGGCCGTTCCCCAGGACGCGCTGATCGAAAAGAAGGCTGCGGAGATCCTTCGTCCTCTTACCGACGCGGGCAAGGTGCCGGTGATGGGCGGCTTTATTGGCTCCAACGAAGATGGCATCACGACCACCCTCGGCCGGGGTGGATCGGACTTCACCGGCGCACTCATCGGCGGAGCGATGAACGCTGAAGCCATCGAAATCTGGACCGACGTGGATGGCATCATGACCACCGACCCCCGCGTGGTTCCCGAGGCTCTGCGCGTCAAGGTGATCAGCTTTGAAGAGGCTGCGGAATTGGCTTACTTCGGCGCCAAGGTCCTGCACCCGGCGACGATTCTGCCTGCGGTGAAGAAGAACATTCCGGTTCTGGTGCTCAACAGCCGCAACCCCACCTGCGAGGGCACTCGTATTATCTCGCTGGCCCCGCACTGCAAGAGTCCCTTCAAGTGCATCGCGGTCAAGAAGAAGCTGAGCATCATCGATGTGGTGGCCAGCCGTATGTTGATGACCCATGGCTATCTCAAAGAGATCTTCACCATCTTTGACAAGCACCAGTGCGCCGTCGACATGGTTTCTACCAGCGAAGTCTCGGTGTCACTCACCGTGGACTCCAACGAACGCCTGCCCGCACTGGCCGCCGATTTGGGCCGTTTGGCGGATGTGAAATACGAAGGCAGAAAGGCGCTGGTCTGCCTGGTTGGCGAAGACATTCGCGGACAGAACGGGATGGCCGCACAGGTCTTCAACGCAGTCCGCCACATCAACGTGCGCATGATTTCCCAGGGTGCAAGCGAAATCAACATGAGCTTCATGATCGAAGAAGACGATGCGGACGAGGCAGTGCGCTCGCTCCATGCCGCCTTCTTCCAGAATCCCGACCCGGCGATCTTCGATGTGGAAGCGAAGCAGGGAACAGGGACTAGGGACTAGGACTCTGACTGCTTGAAGTTGTACGAACTTGGGTGCCCCAGGTCTCGCTTCTGAGACCGGGGAAAGTACAAATCCAATTGGCCACAGTGCTAGGAACTAATCTGGGACTTGGAACATTGAGGCTTTTAGGCCGGAACTATCCATAGGCAGCTGAGATGTTTAACTGTTGAGTTGGTTTCCAGTCCCGAAGTCGCTGAGAGAATGAAGAAGGCCCATTGAATTCGTATCTTCCCAGCTCTCAAAATCGAGACCAGGGTCACCCAACGGGAGCACAAGATCAAGCGGTCAGAGTCCCTAGTCCCTAGTCCCTAGTCCCTGTTCCCTGGTCCCTGTTCCCTGACCCCTGATAAAAGAGGAAAGCATGAATTTCTTAGTTCTTGGTAAAGGCAAAACGGGCAGTTTGGTAGCCGAGATCGCGGTCGAGCGTGGGCACTCCGTTCGCTCGCTCGATGTCATGGAAAACCAGCACGCCTCCGCGCTCACCGCCCCCATTTTGGCAATGGTCGACGTGGTCATCGACTTCACTTCTCCGGATGCCGCCATAGAGAACATGCGCGCCGTTCTCGGTCTGGGCTCGCGCATCGTCGTCGGCACCACCGGCTGGTACGAGCATCTGGAGGAGATGAAAGCCAAAGCGCAAGAGCGCGGAGGCGGCCTGCTCTATGGCACCAATTTCTCCATCGGCGTGCAAAAGCTCTTTCGCCTCACCGCGGAACTGGCCAAGCTTGACGGCTATACCTTTTCGGTTGCCGAGACCCACCACGTGACCAAGCTCGACGCCCCCAGCGGCACGGCAATAACACTGCGCCAGATCATCGAGGCGGCCCAGCCAGGCGCCAAGGTAGAAGTCACCTCGCACCGCTTCGCGGATGCGATGGGGGAGCACGTGGTGACGGCAACGAGCGCCATGGATACACTCGAACTTCGCCACGACATCAAGAGCCGCCGCTGCCTGGCAGATGGGGCTGTGCGCGCCGCCGAGTGGCTGCACGGCAAGTCAGGGAGTTGGGATTTCCGGGAGATAGCCGACCAGATTTAGGGCCTGCGATCCGGCAGCCGGCTTCGGCGTGGCCGCGCATAGCGGGTTGCGTCAGCCGGCCGCGCTCTCACTCCGAATTCATCAAATTTCAGAGCCTGTTTCTGTTTCCGTTGCAAGCGGATCAGGCCCTGCTTTGCAAGACGGGGGACTTACCTGATCGGCTCATCGAGAGATTCGCAAACGAATTTGGCCCTGAACATGCGGCATTGCTTCGCCGCCGCAATCGCAAACCGCGAAAACATCCTCACCGAAGGCGCTTTGATCGAGCGCATCCGGCGCGAGTACTCCGTGCCGCTCGATCCGCATGTCGTCCACACGTCGCTGCTCTACTCGGATCAAGGACGGCAGATCTTGAGCACGCTTTGGCGGGAATACCTTGACATCGGCCGTGCTCACGAGATGAGCATGCTGGTATGTACCGCGACCTGGCGGGCAACAGCCGAGCGTCTGCGTCAGGCGGGACTGCCGGGAGTTAAGGCGGTGTCGCGCGATGCGGTGGCGATGCTGGCGGGCATCCGCGCCGAATATGGCCGCTATGGTGAGCGCGTCTATGTGGGCGGGCTGCTGGGTTGCCGGGGCGATGCGTATTTGCCACAGCAAGCGTTGGACGCCGAGGCCGCCGAGCGCTTTCACTCCGAACAGGCTGAAGCGCTGGCCGCGGCCGGAGTGGATTTTCTGCTGGCTACGCCGCTGCCGGCGCTCTGTGAAGCGCTGGGAATGGCGCGGGCACTGGCGGCGACGGGTGCGCCTTATTTGCTGAACTTCGTTCTGCGGCCCAACGGAGAGCTGCTCGACGGCACTCCGCTGGCCGAGGCAATCGCGCGGATCGACGACGAGGTGGAAAGTCCCCCGGCGGCGTTTCTGGCCGGATGTACGCATCCAGCCAACGTTTGCAGCGCGCTGGCGGCAGCCGAGTCAGCGAGACCGGGAACATGCAAACGGCTGGTGGGCGTGCAGGGCAACTCCTCGCGGAAGAGCCCGGAAGAGCTGAACGAAGGTGGGGAACTGCAGACCGGCGATGTGGAGGAGTTTGTGCGTTCAATGCGCGAGCTGCGCAACCGCTTCGGCGCGCACGTGCAAGGCGGCTGCTGCGGTACCAATGCCAGCTACATTGCAGCGCTGGCAAGCGACTGGACAGCCGAGCTCCTCGACCGGTAAGAGCCCCGGGGCTTCCGGAAAAATCTAAGAAACCTGCTGCGCCCTGGTTGGGTCAGCACCGTCGCCTTCTTCGGTCTATAACCGAATCACGCCACAAACCATTTCCACTGCTCTTCCGTCAGCGGAACCACGGACAACCGGCCGATAATCACCAGCGGCGAGTTGGCAAAGATCGGTTCCGCCTTGATTTCGGCGAGCGTCCGGGGATGCTTGAGCTTCTTGCCTACCTTCACCTTGACGATGGGGACCTTGGGATCAGTCGGGTCTACGCTGACCACGGTGCCGGTGCCGACAGCGGTGCGATCTTCGCCCGTGTGGTAGAAAATCCACTTGGCGCCCGCTTTCATCTCGCGCAGATACTTGACGGCTGTGGTGTTGGTCACGTTATCCCAGATCGTCTCCTGATCACGTAAGAAGTCGTCGAAGGAATATACCTCGGGCTCAGTCTTGAAGAGGAAGTAGCTCATGTGCTTGATGGTAAGCGAGATGCCGGAAACTGGAAATAGAAAACAGGGATCGGAGATCAGGGGTCAGAGATCAGAGATCAGGGATCAGGGGACTGGAGACTAGAAAGAAACTCAGACGCCCCCGAACTCATCCAGTGCGGGCATTTGCGGCCTCCTACCCTTGCCGCGAGAAACGCGCTTGCGACAAGGATAGGGCACGGAGCATCTTGGCCGGAATAGGGCGAGATTCCGGGGCCTGATCCCTGATCCCTGACCCCTGATCCCTGATCCCTGTCTTCCCGTACAATGAAGAAGATATGATTCGTTTCTCAACAGCCGGGGAGTCCCACGGCGAGGCTCTGATCGCCCTGGTCTCCGGACTGCCGGCGGGCATCCCCGTCGATCTTGAGTTTGTGAACCACGAACTGTGGCGTCGCCAGCAGGGGTATGGGCGCGGCGGCCGCATGAAGATCGAGACGGATAAGGCCCACATCCTCAGCGGAGTGCGCCACGGCAAGACCATCGGCGCGCCAATCGCCATCGAACTGGTCAACCGCGACTGGAAGAACTGGGAAGAGAAGCTTCCCGTGGAAGTCGGCGATCTGGAAAAGCATCAGCCTGTGGCCTCGCCGCGTCCTGGACACGCCGATCTTGCCGGAGCACTCAAATACAACTTTCCTGACGCCCGCTATGTTTTGGAGCGCGCCTCGGCCCGCGAGACCACCTCGCGCGTAGCCGCCGGAGCGCTGGCCAAGCTGATGCTGAAGACGTTGGGGATCGACGTTCTCAGCCACGTCATTCGCGTGGGCAGCGCCGAGATGGAGCGTTCCGCCACCTGGGCAGAGATCTCCGCCCTCGCCGAAAAAGAAGAAGTGATGCTCGGCTGCGTCGATCCGGAAGCCGAGGCACGCATGAAGCTGGAAGTCGAAGAGGCCTCCCGAACGGGCGACACCGTTGGCGGCGTCTTTGAAGTCGTGGTCCATGGCCTGCCGGCTGGCGTTGGCACCTACGTCAACTGGGACGAGAAGATGGACGGACTGCTGGCCCAGGCGGTGATGAGTATTCAGGCGGTAAAGGCCGTCGAAATTGGCCGCGGAGTCTTCGGCGGCGAGTCCTTCGGCTCCAAGGTTCATGACCCGATCTACTACGCCCCAGCGCCCACCGGTAAACCCACCCGCTTTGAGCGCCATCAGAACAACGCCGGCGGAATCGAAGGCGGAGTCTCCAACGGCGAAGATATCGTGGTGCGCGGGCACCTGAAGGCGATTTCGACCCTGCGCCGCCCGCTCGAGTCGGTTCGCTTTGACACCCGCGAGGCCACCAGCGCCAGCTATGAACGCAGCGACATCTGCGTCGCGCCGGCTGCAGGAGTGGTGGGGGAAGCCATGGTGGCTCTGACCATCGCCCGCCTGGTGCAAGAGAAATTCGGCGGGGACTCGGTGCTGGAACTGCAACGAAACTTCGCTGGCTACATCGAACAGATACGGAGCTTTTAGCAAATACCCATGATTCTGAAGATTGTGAAATATCCTGAGCCGGTGCTCTCCAAACCCGGCGAACCGGTGAACGTTTTCGACGACGAACTGCGCAAGCTGGTTGCGGACATGTTCGAGACCACCTACGCCGAAAAGGGCATCGGGCTCGCCGCGCCGCAGGTGGCCGTTTCCAAGCGTCTGGCCGTGATTGACCTGAGCAGCGGGAAAAACCCCGAGGACAGGCTGGTCTTGATCAACCCGGAGATCATCTTCCGCGAGGGCAAGCTCTACGAAGAGGAAGGCTGCCTCAGCTTTCCCGATATCCACGAGAAGGTCGTTCGCGCCGCAAAGGTGCGTATCCGTGCGCAGGATGAGCATGGAACTTGGTGGGAGAAAGACGCCGAAGATCTGCTCTCGCGCTGCTTCCAGCATGAAATCGACCACGTGGACGGTATGTTGTTCATCTTCCGCATGAGCGCCCTGAAGCGCGACATGACGCTGCGCAAGATCCGCAAGCTGATTCGCGACGGCGAGTGGTAGGCCCAAGGGGTGTTCGATGAAGCTTGTTTTCTGCGGCACCCCGCAATTCGCCGTGCCCTCTTTGGATGCCGTGCTCGAGGCGGGTCATGAAATCGCGCTAGTGGTTTCGCAGCCGGATAGGCCAGTTGGCCGCAAGCAGGAACTGACCGCTCCTCCTGTGAAACAGGCAGCGCTTGCCGCAGGCATTCCCGTTACTCAGCCGGAAAAGATTCGCAACAATGTGGAGTTCCGCGCCCAGCTAGAGGCAATCGCCCCGGACGCAATCATTGTTGTCGCCTATGGACGGATCATCCCGGCCTGGATGCTGACTTTGCCGCGTTTTGGTTGCATCAACCTGCACGGGTCTCTGCTGCCGAAGTTTCGCGGCGCCGCGCCGATTCAATGGGCGGTGGCCATGGGCGATACGATCACGGGCAACACCACCATGCTGCTGGAGGAAGGCCTCGACACCGGTCCCATGTTGCTGCAGCAGTCCGTGCCCATCGCGCCGGACCAGACTGCGGCAAACCTTTTTGAGGTCTTGGCCGAAGCCGGTGCACCATTATTGGTGCAGACTCTGGCAGGACTGGAAGATGGCAGCGTCCGTCCCCAGGCCCAAGATCACAGTCAGGCGACTTTGGCTCCCATCCTCACCCGCGAAGATGGGCGCATGGACTTTTCCCGCACAGCGCCCGACCTCCTCAATCGCTGGCGCGGCTTTCAGCCCTGGCCGGGGGCCTTCACCGAATACGAGGGAAAAAAGCTCATCATCCACCGTATGCAAGTCGCGGACGTTGGGTCTTTCGTGCTTCCTGCGGCAGCAGAGCCGGGGTCGGTACATATCGAAGACCACCGCCTTTTTGCCGCCTGCGCCGCCGGTTCCTGGCTTGAACTACTCGAAGTGCAGCTCGAAGGCAAGAAGCGCATCACTGTCGCGGACTTTCTTCGCGGCGCCACCCTCGCTGCATCCGCGCGCCTTGGAGCGCCCGCTCAATGACCGAAGCACCGAAACTCCCGCTGCAAAAGACCCCTCCGAAGAACCGTGCCGCCGCCCTTTCCCTTGCCCGCAAGGCTGCATTCGACGTGCTGCAGGCTGTCGAACTCGGGCAGTCTCACTCCGACGATTTGCTCCGCTCCCGTGCCGTGAATGCGCTTTCGGCTCCCGACCGGAATCTTGCCACGGCGCTCGTGCTGGGAGTCTTGCGAACCCAGATCCGCCTCGATCAGCAAATCCAGAAATACCTGCAGCGCCCCAATGCCAAGCTGGCCCCGGAGATCCGCATTGCCCTGCGCCTGGGAGCCTTCCAGATTCTGCACATGGATCGCATCCCTGACCGCGCCGCCATCGATGAAAGCGTTGAACTGGCCAAGCGAGTCGGTCAGCGTTTCGCTTCCGGGATGGTGAACGCGGTGTTGCGCAAGCTTTCCGGTGCTCCGAAGCAGACGCTTCCCGAGACCACGGCGGAGGAACTGGCGCTCTCGCAGGCGCATCCTGCCTGGATGGTGGAGCGTTGGGCCACCAACTTTGGCCTCGAGGCTGCAGCCGCAATCTGTCGCCACGGGCAAGTGCAGCCCATGATTACGGTGCGCCTCGATAGCCCGGAAGTCGAAGCCGAACTCACGGCCGCCGGGATCGCTCTTGAGCCCACGGAATTGCTCACCGCTGCCCGTGCGGTGCTTTCCGGCGACGTGACCGCCTGCGCAGCCTTCCGCGAAGGGCGTGTCCGCCTGCAGGATGAGGGTTCGCAACTGGTGGCCGAACTGGCCGGCTTCAGTTCGGGCCAGGAAGTGAAGAACATTGTCGACCTGTGCGCCGCGCCGGGAGGGAAGACCCTCATCCTGGCCGAGCGGTATCTGCAGGCACACATCCTGGCCTGCGAATCGAGCAAGACTCGCCTCGCGCAAATGAAAGAGCGGCTTACTGGACTGGGCGAACGGCTGGAATGCCGCGTGATCGACTCCGCCAAGCTGGACGAACCGGACGCCTTCGATCTGGCCTTGGCCGATGTGCCCTGCAGTGGAACCGGGACACTGGGACGCAACCCGGAGATTCGCCATCGCCTGCGCCCAGAGGATCTGGCTCGGCAGGCAGAGCGTCAGCGGGCGATCCTCAAAGCAGCTCTGCGCTCGGTCCCCCCAGGGGGGCGCGTTCTCTATTCCACTTGCTCTCTGGAGCCGGAGGAGAACGAAGAAGTCGTCGCCGCAGTTCTCGCAGAGACTCCCGGCGCTCGGCTGGTGTCGCTTGAAGGTCGGGTCGACGATCTGCTTGCTGCGGGTGTACTGACGGCAGCGGGAAGGGAGCGCTTGCGTATTGCGCTCACAGCGGACGGATGCATGAGACTTCTTTCCGGCAATTTCCAGACCGATGGCTTCTTCATCGCGCTGATGGAACGAACCGGTTGAGGTCGACCGTCGAACAGCCACGCACCAAAAGCTGAGGTGCCATTTCCG
>Ga0302320_10015945_pt1 | contig 15385 bp, 10 predicted proteins | sample Bog_T0_3_FD_202130 | JGI IMG/M metagenome (GOLD analysis project Ga0302320, IMG submission 202130) | Peat permafrost microbial communities from Stordalen Mire near Abisko, Sweden - Bog_T0_3 | ecosystem: Environmental > Terrestrial > Soil > Wetlands > Peat | place: Sweden: Abisko, Stordalen Mire... | reverse complement strand
GAGGTAGAGGAGGAGCGCTACGACTGGCTCGCGCCCGAGGGCACCGTGTCCGATGAAGTCCGGTCGGCCGCGCATCACCACACCGAGGCGGACCAGCATAAATCGTGAAGAGATGATGAACCGCAAAGAGCCAATCTTGGGACCATTTGCGCCGCCGCGCAACGGCAAGCACATGCTGGGCTCTTTGCAGTACTTGCATGCGCCGATGCGGAAGTTCGATGAAAAACATGAAGTCGACTACGTCATTGTCGGCGTCGGAGCTGCAGGCGGCGTTCTTCTGCAACGGCTGGCACGTGCCGGCTTTAGTGTCGTAGGCATTGAAGCTGGCCCCTTCTGGAATACCGAGCGTGACTGGGTGAGCGACGAAGCCGGGTCGCACAAGCTTTACTGGGAAGATCCGCGCGTCACCGGCGGCTCCGATCCGTTGGCCTTGGGCGCGAATAATTGCGGCAAAGGTGTGGGCGGAGGCTCGGTTCACTGGGCTGCTTTTACTCCCCGGCTGCATCCTTCAGACTTCGAGGTCTATTCCCGCGACGGTGTTGGCATCGACTGGCCCATTACATATCAGGATATCCTTCCGTATTACGAGCAACTGGAATTGGAAATGCCCGTCGCAGGCCCTGCCTATTATCCTTGGGGACATCCGCATGGATATGCCTATGGCCCTCATCCCATGGGTGGCGTCGGGAACGCGCTGATTCGCGGTTGTTCCGCGCTCAACATTCCGGTGTCGATTGGCGGCCCGGTTGCCATTCTCTCCGGTTCTCATGGGGACCGGCCGCACTGCATCTATCGCGGATTTTGCATTCAAGGCTGCAAGGTCGGGGCGAAGGCCAGCACGCTGATCACCCATGTTCCCGACGCTCTGAATAAGGGCGCGGAGATTCGCGACCGATGCATGGCATCGCGAGTCGAGTTGGGCAACGATCGGCGCGTTACCGGGATACATTACTTCGATAACGATGGTGCGGCGCATTTCCAGAAATCAAGAGCAGTGATTGTTTGTGGTTATGCCATCGAGACGCCGAGATTATTGTTGAACTCCGCTTGCCCGGGCTTCGAAAAGGGCCTCGCCAACTCCAGCGGCACGGTCGGACGCTATTTGATGGCGCAGGCAGGCAACGTTGTCCTCGGCCGTTTTGAACAGCCCGTGCGAATGTATAAGGCTCCGCCCGCGCACGCCCTGACGGAGGAATTTTACGAGACTGATCCAGGGCGCGATTTCGCCCGCGGATTTGCCATTCAAACCGTCGGCCCTCTACCCATCGCTTTCGGTAAGCAGATGCTCGCGGCGAAGAAAGCGTGGGGCTGGGGCTTGCGTCGCGAAATGATGGATTACAACCATTGGGCTGCGTTCGGTCTTCTCGGCGAAATTCTTCCTTGGGCTGACAATCGCGTCACCCTCGCGAGAGAAAAAGATCGCTTCGGCCTGCCCGTCGCTCACATCAGTTTCACGCTGCACGACAACGACAAAAGGCTTATCAAATTTGCAAAAGAAAAAACCATGGAAGTGATGGCCGCCGCCGGCGCCACGGAAGTTGTGCAGGAGGCCCGCTACGCTCATCTTGTCGGCGCCGCTCGCATGGGATCGGACCCCGAAACTTCCGTCGTGGATAAATTCGGCCGTACGCATGACATCGCCAATCTCTTTGTCTGTGATGGCAGCATCATGCCCACCCAGGGCTCGGCCAATCCCGGCCTCACCATCCAGGCTCTGGCGGCACGAACTGCCGACTATCTGATCTCGCAGGGAGTTCGCATCTTCAATTCTGACGTGCGCGATATGACCTCGCCTCCGATTCGACGCGAACTGGCGCCTCCGGAGACATGGGGCAAGGGAGTGCCGCGGCTGATGTAGCGAGAATTAGGCCGATTCGGCTTTTCGAATCTGCGTTAAGAAGTATGAGGATCAGATGGATGAGACAAGAAACCACCCGTCACCCAGGTTGCACAAAGACAGGCTCACTTCGAACACTAAAATACTGCTCTTCTGGGCGCCCAATCGCCAGCGGAGGTATCTTTCTGGTTGCAGTTTTATTCTGCGCAGTCAACTCGGCCGCATACTCTGTTCTTACGCATCAGGAATTGATCGATCTCGCCTGGAATGATTCCATTCGGCCCGTGCTGCTTGCGCGGTTTCCAAACGCAACAGAGGAACAGCTGCGCGAGGCGCATGCTTATCAGCGACGATCGTGGCCAGGGCGTTGCCGCCACTATCAGTCGAAGAGTTCCTTGAAGAGTCTAGAAATCGGGCGATCATTCACAGTGAACGACCACAGTGAACGACCGCAAATTTCCATATGTTGCCGAAAGTGCGGTCCGCTAGAGAAAACATACTCGCCAACGGTTAGCCGTAGAAATGCATCTCAGTTTCGAGAGTAGCGTGTCTATCTTGTACGAGAAACCCACGAAAGCGAGGCGGCTGTGGCCCTTGGTAATGCTGCTGACGACACTTGCGCTCGCCGGTGGCGCTGTGGCCGGGCGGTGGCTGTGGCAAACGATGGACGAGAACGTCGACAACCTTACTGACACTCTGGTTAGTTCTCCCAGCTCTATCGGAAGCCTCCTCGGAGGAAATGCGGCAGGCGAGATGGGCGACATGGTTTTTCTAAACCATGTTCAGCTGCGTGCGGGCCCACAGCCCAACCTATTTGTTATTTCCGGTGCTAAGGGGAACCAAATGCTTGTTGTGTCAGAGCCCGGGTTTTCGCCACCCGCTCGCTCGCCAATAACCGTTGATATCAAAGGCCGCATCCGCACGTTACCGCCTTTGGTGATTCTTAGAAGGCAATGGAAGCTTAGTAAGGATCAGATTCAGAGTGTTGGAAGGCAGCAAGCCTATATTGCGGCGGAATCCATCTACGAGCAGAAATTGGGGGCGAAAACGGACTAAGGCAGCCAGATATTGTGTCCACAGTCTTCGCCTCACTGAGTGCCGAGAGGAGCTTGAAGGAGGAGAAGGAAGCAATGTATATAAGAACAGTTGCGCGCCTGCCGTTCATCGTCGTTTTTTCAATTTGTTGTAGTGCTCAGAGCCAGCCAACCCAGAGTTCAGTCTGCAATTTCGATGACGGTAAGCAAGTCAGCGTGAGGTATCAGCCAGATATTTCAAACCACAAACTGTCTGCGGGGAAAGTTTGGAGTCCCGGTGGTTCTCCGATGTTCTTTTTCACCTCGACTCCACTTGATGTGAGCAGCTCCAAGATTGCAATTGGCGCCTACAGCATGTATCTCATTCCGCAACGGGACAACTGGACACTGGTGCTAAACAAAAATGTCACTCCGGAAAAAACGTACGACGAACATCAAGATCTTTTGCGGGATGCGATGGAAGCGGGTCAATTGAGTGACCCGCAGCCATTCCAAGTGATTTTTGCGCACGTTGGACCCAAACAGTGCAACATGCGCATCTATCAGGGTAAGACTGGGATTTGGACAGAGTTTAAAGAACAGTGAGTTAGACCCGGCGATTCTCGGCCGCGTCCTCATCACTTGATCGTTTTGTTTCGGGGTGCGTTTAAGGAGGAACGTAATTGCGGCTTCAAGACAAAGTAGCGATCGTGACTGGTGCCGCTACGGGAATTGGCCAGGCGATCGCAACGGCCTTCGCGAATGAAGGGGCAGCAGTGGTTGTCGACTACGTCGGCAAGGGTGACCGAGCCGACGAAACAATCCGCAGAATTGAAACTGCGGGAGGTCGTGCTATCGGCGTTGAAGCCGATGTCTCCGATCAGGCCCAAGTACGAATTCTTGTGGAGCAAGCCGTGGCGAAATTTGGAAGACTCGACATCCTCGTCAACAATGCAGGGATTGAATTCAAACACCCATTTCTCGAGTTTCCGATCGATCTGTGGCACAAAGTGATCGAGGTTGATCTCACCGGACCATGGCTGTGCGCACAGGCGGCCGCTCAACAGATGGTGAAACAGTGTGGGGGCGGACGCATCATCAACATCTCTTCGGTGCACGAGGATCTGCCAATGCCGACGAATGCTCCGTATTGTGCGGCTAAGGGAGGACTACGGATGCTAATGCGCACCATCGCAGTCGAGTTGGCTCCCCATCAGATCACGGTGAACAACATAGGACCTGGTGCGATTTATACGCCCATCGACAAAGAGATCGAAAACGACCCTGGCATCGAGAAGGAATTGCTAGCGGAAATTCCACTTGGCCGCTGGGGTCGGCCGGAAGAAGTTGCTGAATTGGCGGTATACCTCGCGTCGGATGCGGGGGCCTATATTACGGGAAGCACGCATTTCATCGACGGTGGCATGCTGCGTCGCGCCGGAACTCTATGAAAGCTCTTATCGATGTTCGTTACAACAGAAAAGGAAGCAGTCGCCAGGCTCCCAATCGCAGATGTGCCCTTTCGGAGCGGGTGGAGTTCAAACCACATAACGGACGAAGCAATGCCGGCGATCAGCATAACTGCGACTAATCCTACCCTCGCCGGGTTTGCAAAAAAATCTCGAAAGGTCTCCCAAGCCCCAGCCCATCAGGATCAACAAAATACAAGGCAGCAATTGACCCAAAAGAGGGAAGAGGTTCCGCGGCATTTGAAAGCGCCCCTCGATTTAGTTAGAAAAAAACATGTGATAAGTTTAAATCCATGAGGCCCGAGCCCAGGCGTCCGCCACTCGAAGCCAGTGCGATCCCGATTCCTCAAGGCTGTTTGATGGCCATCCTATTTCTGCCCCTACGCCTTTTGTCAGTCGCACTGACAGGGTTCGGCGTACGCCTCGGCAGATTACGTAGGAAACTTGCGTTTTGACGCGCATTCCAACATAAATTCGCAGCTCCAGACTAGCGGAACGCGACTCTGAGTCTCCGCGTTAAGAGATAGAGCAACAACGCACCAGCGATGATGGCGCCCGTTCCCCCTCGCAGCAAATCGCCCCTTACGACATTGACGATGTCTCCTAGCACTTGTGTGGCGATAATGGCGACGGCGAGTCTCCATCCCCAGAGACGACGCCGGAACCATCCGACGCCCGACAGTACGAGGAGGACCGCGAGGAGCAGGAAGGGAATGCCGACCTTGCTCCCCAAAGGAGAGAGCTGCTTGTGGGCCGTCGGATTCAGACCCCAAGCACGGTCAAGCGGTGTTCCGGGCAGGAGCAAAGTTATCGCTGCAAGACTCGCCATGGTCGCGCCAAAGAATAGGAAAACGCCGATCGCAGCGAATCCGGGCGGTTTACCGTTGCCTTTGATCCTGTCCCCGGATTTCATCCTCTGACTATAACTGGAGATCTTGCTGCGCTTCGAGAGCGATGAAACCGATCACGGCAACCTCGGTTGTAGAGTTTCTAATCTGGCTGCTCATCGCTGCCTCCGCGACCCAACAATGTGTTTCTCAGGTAAGTGCTGTGCGGACAACAGGTGGCGACGGACGCCCCGATTCCTCGACGCGGGGGGAGGGGGACAGGGCGTGAGTAAGAGCGCAGTGAGTGCCCAAAGTGCGCCTTTGTTCTTCGCACGAAACCAGCCGTCCGAAACTATTGGGCTTGAATTTTTGTGGCTGAAGGTTTGAGTCCAGCGATCAGTTCCTGGAAATGGGGATTCTGGCGCAGGCTCCTCAGATCATCGTCTGCTGCCAATCCATTGGCATCTTTATAGCCGCGCTTGATGGCTTCACGCAGATACTGAAGCGCGTCCTCGGGATGGTTGGCAGCGACGGCCACACAGGCGAACGAATACCACACCGAGAAGCGGTCGCCTTGCCCTTTGGAATTGTCTTGCTTCTCGATCACGTCGCGAAACAGTTTGCTGGCCTCGGCGTAGCGATGGGTGTGCGCCATCGCTGTCCCGAGTTGCTGCAGTGCAAGCAGTGCATAGGGATGCTGCGGGCCCAGAGTACGAGTGATGGTTGCGAGAGCCTCTCGAGCATTTTTTTCACCTTCTGCGTAGCGGCCCTCCCCGATCAGGTCTTCGGCAAGATTGGTCTGACATACCAAGGTGCTGGGATGTTCCGGACCGATGACGCGAATCATGGACGCGAGCGTCTCTCGATTCAGTTGTTCCGCTTCGTGGACATGCCCTTCCTTGAAGAGTTCATCCGCCAACCCCGATTTGGAGAGCAAGGTCCGCGGGTGTTCGGGGCCATAAGTTCGCAACTGAATCGTCAGCGCCTCCCGGTACAGTTTCTCGGCCTCGGCATGATGGCCTTCGTTAGAGAGCAGGGTCGCAAGATTGAACATGTCGCCGGTTAATCCAGGGTGTTCGGGGCCAAGCACGCGCTCCTCTATGGCCAGTACATCACGATACATCTGTTCGGCTTCCGACGATCGCCCCTCGCTCTCGAATGTCATCGCAAGATGGCCCATCGTGTTCAAGGTTCCAGGATGATCCGGTCCGAGAACACGGCGGTCGACATCGAGCAACTGGCGATACTCTCGTTCTGCCTCGTCATAGCGGCCCTGGTTCCAGAGTACTGTGCCCAGGTTACCCATGGCCGAGAGGACTTGAGTGCTTTCCGTGCCCAGCTTTCGGGTAGCCGTGTCTATTACCTCGCGTGTCAGCTTTTCCGACTCGTCGAACCGGCCCTGGGCCTCCACGATCCATGCCAGGTTGCTCATGGTCTCGATCGTAAGCGGATCGTCGGGCCCAACGATGCGGCGCTCGCCCGCCAGCGCCTGCCGCTCGAGTTTCTCCGCTTCCGGTTCGTGTCCCTCGTGATCTAGAACGCGTCCGAGTTGAGTCATCGACTCGAACGTCCTTGGATCATCGGGTCCGAGAAGGCTCTGTCGAGCGTCCAGAGCCCGCTTTGCCAGTTCGTGAGCACGAGGATTGAGTCCCAGGTTCAGGTATGTGCTGGCCATGACCTGCATCATCTGCGCCTGGACTTCGGGATCCTTCGCCAGACCTGTCCCCATATCGTTCGAAGCCTTGTCGAGGATCTCGCGGGCAGTCACAGTGTTGCCGCGCGCTTCGTTAGGATCGGGCACCTTGAACATTTGGGTCATGAAGTCGGTGATCCGCGTGGCACGATCGCGTTCGCGGGTGGCACGGTCCCGCTCGTATGCGGCACGGTCCCGCTCACGAGTAATGCGGCGCAACTGAACTGCCTGCAGGACAGAGAACGCGGCGAGCAGCACCACCAATCCAACGAACCCAGCTACAGCCACACGGTGCCGCCGGACATACTTCCGCACCCTGTAACCCGCGCTGGTTGGCCGGGCCACGACCGGCTCGTGGTTTAGATACCGCCGAATGTCCGCGGCGAGTTCCGAAGGCGCGCCATAGCGGCGGGCGCGATCCTTCTCGAGCGCTTTCATCGTGATCCAATCGAGATCCCCGCGCAGAGTGCTCACGAGTTGCTTAGGTTCAGTGCCGCGCGCTTCGGCCGTCTCTGCTGACGTGTCGTGATCCGCTCCCACCTTCGTGCTCGGGCGCGGCGGCTCCTCCTCGCGCAACTTCCGCAGTAACTCGTCGAGCGCTTGTTTCTGCCGCTGCTTCGTTTCAAACGGCTGCAAGCCGGTCAGCAGCACGTATAGAACAACCCCCAGCGAGTAGACGTCGGTCCGCGTGTCAACATCCTGCACTGTAGGGTCAGCCTGCTCCGGACTCACGTATCCGGGTGTGCCCATGAAGTGTCCCAGCTGGGTAAAGACAGTTTCGCCTGCCCCACGGGGCGTGGTCGCCTTGGCCAGTCCGAAGTCAATGATCCGTGGCGCGGGTTTGCCGTCCACGTCCTGTACCAGAATGTTTGCCGGTTTGAGATCGCGGTGGATGATGGCCTTCTGGTGCGCGTGCTGCACGCCTTCGCAGACTTGGATGAAAATTTCGAGCCGATCAGCGATCGTGAGTTTCCTCTGATCGCAATAGTCTGTAATCGGCAGACCGGATACGTACTCCATCACGAAGTACGGTTGCCCTTGCGGCGTCGCTCCGGCGTCAAACACTTTCGCGATGGCGGAATGATCCATGATCGCCAGCGATTGCCGCTCCGACTGGAAGCGCTGCACGACCGCCTCATCGTACATCCCGGCCTTGATCAGCTTCAGGGCAACCTGGCGTCGCACCGGCGACATCTGTTCCGCCAGCCACACTTGGCCCATGCCTCCCTCGCCAAGCCTGCGTACAAGTCGAAAACGTTCAGCAAAGAGCTGCCCGGCTTGCAAGGCGCCGCTTGAAAGGATCTCTTCCAGATTCGCTATCACCCCGTCTGGCGCCGGCCGGGATTCCAGGAAGTTCGAGTGGGCTTCGTCGCCAGATGCGAGCAGGATCTCGATTTCTTGCCGCAAGGATTGATCGGACGAACAAGCGCGATCCAGGAAGGCGGGACGTTGCGCCGGCTCCAGTTCCTGCGCTTCTTCAAGCACATCACGGATCTGTTGCCAACGCTCTGGTGTCATGGGTCCGGCAGTCATGCGCCGGTTGTCTGGGCCATCTGGTGATGCAGCCAAGCCCGTGCGCTCGCCCAGTGTCTCTTCACTGTTCTTGGCGACAGATCGAGTACATCCGAGGTTTCTTCGACGGAAAGACCGCCGAAGAATCTCAACTCCACAATGCGACTCTGTTGCCGGTCGAGTTTGGCCAGTTCATTCAGAGCGTCGTCGAGGGCAATTATGTCCAGGCTGCGGCTCTTGAACGCCAACCCATCCAGTGTTACGCGATCGCCACCATCCCGCTTGGCGGCATCGCGGCTACGCGCGTACTCGACCAGAATCTGCCGCATCAACTGGGCGCATATGGCCAGGAAATGAGCGCGGTTCTCGAATTTGGCCGCGCCTTGTTTCTCCAGCCGCAAATAAGCCTCGTGCACCAGGGCAGTGCTCTGCAGCGTATGGTCAGCGCGTTCCTTCCGCAGATACCGGTGCGCGACCCGCCGGAGTTCGTCATAAACCAGCGGAACCACGGCGCGCAGCGCCTCGTCATCGCCCGCGTGCCAGTCGTCCAGCAACTGGGTGACGATTTTGGACTGCGCCTGCGACAACGGGCCCCCAGAACTCCCTACCGAGTTCGTGGGTAGCAAGTTAGCCCCGTAAATGACCAATGTCAAGGCGGTAAGCGCGCCGGTATTTCCTCGAGTAGCGGCGGCACCTGCGATGGTGCTCGGTGCAAGGTGCGAATAATTTCTCACCTTTCGTGGCCCGCTTCTCACCGGAATTTCGCTTTATCCCAATGACGCGGCCTTAAGACTGCCACTCGCAAGCCGGCGCACGGCAGCGTTTCCCCGAAGTGGACGACTTATCCGTAGAAGCTACCTGGAGAACACTATGAAAAACCTGACCCTTCACTTGCGCTTAGCTTCACTCCTATCTCTGATCCTGCTGGCATGTATGGCGACCTATGGCCAACTTACTCCCACTGGCGATTCCTACACCAACACCGCCACGCCCACCACCAACTACGGCGCGAAGACGCTGCTCGACGTCGAGAGCACGCAAACTTCTTTCATTCAATTCAACCTCTCGTCGATCCCCTCGGGCTATACGAGTGCTGACATCACCAAGGCCACGCTCAAACTCTACGTGAATGCCGTGACCACCGCCGGCAGCTTTAACGTGGACTACGTCAACGGCACCTGGACCGAGAGCACGATCGATGCCAGTAATGCTCCGGCGCTCGGCACCACGATCGTCGCCAGCGTCCCGCTCATTACTGCCGACAAGAACCAGTACATCCTGGTCGATGTCACCGCGGCGGTGCAGGCATGGCTGAGCGGAACTCCGAATGACGGCATCGCGCTGGTGGCGAACAGTCCTCTGAATGCGAGTTTCGACGCCAAGGAAAACACCACGACCAGCCACGCGGCAGAGTTGGACATCGTGTTCGCCGGCGGCGGCACGATCACGGGCGTGACGACAGCCAGCGGCAGCGGTCTGACCGGAGGAGGCACGAGCGGCACGCTGAACCTGTCACTGACGAATGCTTGCGCAGCGAAACAAGTTCTTCAGTGGAGCGGCAGCGCATGGGCCTGCGCTTCTGCAGGCACAGGCACGATCACGGGAGTGACGGCGGGAACGGATCTCACCGGCGGCGGAACCAGCGGCAATGTCACGCTCAACCTGAACACGTCTGCAACTAACGCGCTGTACGCACAGTTGGGCGCGGCCAACACGTTCTCGTCGCAGCAGACGGCAACGGTAGGTACAGGAGACGGCCCCGCGATCTACGGCAACCAGACCGGCGCCGGAATTGGCGTCGTCGGCCAGACGGTTAACGTCTTCGGCGTGGCCGGTTCTGAGACCGGCACCACAGGTCAGCCGGTGGGCGTTTTCGGCCAGGCGGTCGCGCCTGGTGGCTATGGCGTGGAGGGCAATAACTTCGCCCAAACGGGGAGTGCGGTGGGTGTGTACGGAACATCGTCTTCGTCCTCCGGCTATGGCGTGCAAGGTAGCAGTCCGTGGATTGGCGTTTTCGGAACGGGGGCGGGTTCCGGCGTGTCCGGATTGACGAGTTCGACTACTGGCATCGGCGTCGAAGGCGCTGCAACTGCCACGACCGGGACCTCCCAGGGTGTGCTCGGTATCGCATCGTCGCCTAGCGCCGTGGGTGTCTACGGCGAAAATGCCAGCGTTGCGGGTTTTGCTGAGGGTGTGTACGGAACGTCGGCGTCTGCCATTGGCTTTGGCGTTGCCGGTTCGAGTCCATTCGCGGGCGTGGCGGGCTTCAATAATGGAAGCTTCGAATTAGCGGTGGCGGGTGCGCCCTATGGCGTGGTGGGCGGGAGTGCCGCCGTCGGCGTTTACGGGGCTTCGTCCGGCGTCAGCGCTACCCAATCTACACTCAACTCGCACAATAGCGGCGTGTGGGGCGACTATGGAGGCGCAACGGGGACCGGGTTCGGTGTACTTGGGACCACTGATAATAACTGGGCCGGCGTTTTCTTCAACGATATAAACACTCTGGCAACGATCTTTGCCGAGAACGAAACAACAAGCGCCGGGGGCGGAGTTTTCGTAGGAACGATGCCGTATCTGGGGGCCAATGGTCAGGCAATCATTGGCGACCCGGGGTGCGGTGCTGGCTCCGGCCGTATGGCCATCCAACTCAGCCTCAACGGCATGTCGAACTGTAACAACTACACCCTCACCGGGGGCAGCAACGGCGAAACCTACCTGAACGCCGTGAGCGGTCAAACCGTACACCTGCGCGTCAACAATACCGACTCCCTGGTGGCTTCCGGCAGCGGAGTGAACGTGGTCGGCACGCTCTCCAAAGGCGGCGGCTCGTTCAAGATTGACCACCCGCTCGACCCCGCCAACAAGTATCTCTACCACTCCTTCGTCGAGTCGCCCGACATGAAAAATATTTACGACGGTGTGGTCGAGTTGGATGGGAGGGGCGAGGCCCTGATCGCTCTGCCCGACTGGTTTCAGTCATTAAATGAAGATTTCCGTTACCAACTCACGACCATTGGCGGCTATGCTCCCGTCTATATCGCGGAGGAAGTTGCGAATAACCAGTTCAAGATTGCTGGGGGCAGACCCGGAATCAAAGTTTCCTGGCAGGTGACCGGCATTCGCCATGATGCTTTCGCCAACGCGAACCGGATTCCGGTTGAGGTCGAAAAGGCTCCTGCAGATCGCGGGCGCTACCTGTATCCCGAAGTGATCGGGCAGCCCGCAAGCGCGCGAATTGGCTATGAAGCGATCTCACAGCAGAGCGAACAGATTGTGCACCAGGAGCGGCCGAGCCTGCTACGCGGTAACGCCTCGCCGGCGCGGACGATCACTCTTCCTGCTCCGCCGAAACGGGTTCTACCCAAGGCAGCTCCATTGCGGCACGTAGCTCAGTTGTCCCATCCGGCAGCGCAAGCCAGCAAACCGGAGGTCAACCAGAAGTAGTCGCGGTCACCCTCAACCTGCGCTGGTCGCGGCAAAGTGATCACGAAGGTATGCTGCCCCGGGCCGATCTTCCCATCAACGTAGAACGTCAGCATAGAAACGTCAGAAGGAGAATTCCAATGAAGCAAACGATGAAACATCTCATCCTGGGATTGGCCTTGTTCCTGGCAAACTTCGCAAGCCAGGGAATGGCTCAGTCGACCGCTCAACAAGTGAAAGGCATCAACGCGCAAGGCGCAAAGTGGCAGGCATTGACCGATCGGGGGCAGGTGTCCGTGGCCACAAATGCAACCACTGAATACGTGGCGTGGAAGGTTAATGGCAGCGAAAACATCGAATACTCCACGTCGACCGACGGTGTCACTTGGACAACTCCGCTGGTTGTGAAAGGCACCTACCAGCGCCGGGCGTGGAAAGCGCAGACCCAGGGCGTTCCGGCGATCACGGTCGATAACAACACCGGCTATGTATGGCTGGCCTGGACGGATCCCACCACGAGTGATCTCTTTTACTCCACCTACAACGGCGTTACGTGGACGTATCAACAGGCGGTGAGTGGCCAGGGCTGGACGGCCCAGAACTTTGTATCCGGCGCGTCGCCGGCATTGGGAGGCGGCACCGGCATCACCATAACCTGGATTGGATACACGAGCCCCGACCTCTATATCTATTACTCAAACTGGACCAGCTCAGGGTGGTCGGTCCCGCAAATTTTAGGCAATTCGAGCTGGACTGCGAATCCGGCCCCGTCAGGATTTTCCACGCCGGACTTGACCGTAAGCCTTACCGGCGGCTCTGCCATGTATTGGGTGGACTATTTTGGCAACATCTACGGTTCCGCTTTTATTTTCGGCGGGTGGGCCCCTGACACAGTAATCAGCTGCGACAGCTGGACCGCGGAAACCTGGGATGACAATCCTCCGGCTGCCGCAAACTTCACCCTCAATGGTGGAGGAAACGCCATGCTGTTCTGGGTTAGCGCCGCCGGGGATGGCTACCAACTGGCGTACACGTACGAAACTTTTGATCAAAATGGATGTCCGTGGGCCGATCCAGGAACCGTCACTATCGCTCCTGGATCTACTAACGCCAATGGTTACGTCGGGCCGGCTGTCTCTGTGGGATCGCACCTGTCGATTCTCGCGTGGCCCCAACTGGTGGGAAATAGCCAAACCAAAAGTACCGTCTGGTACCTGAACCCGCTGACTCTTCCGGGGCTGAACTAGGCAGCAGTCGCGGACTTCAAATCAGAGACTTGCAATAGAAGACTTCGAAATGAGGAGCATGACCATGACCAACTTCATCCATTATTCGTCCGCACCCAGAGTTCTTCGGGCCCACACCACCTTGACGCTGGTTGTCATCGTCCTGGCGGTGCTGGCCACAGTAGCCACTCCCCTTGCGTCCGCGCAGACGTTCATGTTCAACCGCGCCGATTTCGTGACGGGTACAGGACCGGCAGTGGTGGCCGTGGGCGACTTCAGGGGCAACGGCCTCATCGACGTGGTCACGGGCAATAACGACACGGCGAACACTGTCTCAGTCTTGCTCGGAAAAGGAGATGGAACCTTCGCTACTCACGTCGATTATGCGGTGGGTTCAGCGCCGAGCGGTATCTCCGTCGGAGATTTTAACGGCGATGGCAAACTCGACATTGTCGTCGTCTACGGCTTTAACACTGCCAGAATCGGCGTGCTCTTAGGAAACGGCGACGGAACCTTCCAGGAGCCATTCAAGTCGATCGTCGCGGGCGTGCAGGGCGGCAGCATTGCGGTCGGTGATTTCAACGGCGATGGCAAACTCGACGTCGCCGTCTCCGACTACGATTCGCAGACGCTGGGCGTTGACGTCATGCTCGGAAACGGCGATGGAACTTTCCAGGCTCCGGTCACTTACGCAACTGCGGCCGACCCATTGATGGTCATCGTCGCCGACTTCAATGGCGACGGCAAACTGGACCTGGCCACGGCCAACGCGAGTAGCGAGACGATTTCTGTGCTGCTCGGCAACGGTAACGGGACATTTCAGACCCACGTGGATTATTCCACCGCGATCGCCGAAAGTTGTATCAGCCTCGCTGCAGGCGCGCTTCGCGACGATAAGAGGTTGGACATTGTTGCGGGATGCCAAGCAGACGGCAAGGTTGTGGTGCTGCTCTCGAACGGCGATGGCACCTTCAAGCCCGCAAAAGCTTATCCCGTTCCCGCCGGCGTGGACGACATAGCGCTCGGCGACTTCAATGGCGACGGCAAACTCGACGTAGCAGTCACAAATTCGGGAACCTATGACATGGTCTCCGTTTTGCCCGGCAGTGGCTCGGGAACACTGAAAGCCGCAGTCGTGTTCGGCACCAACTACGGTCCGAGTGGCATAGCCACTGCCGACTTCAACGGCGACGGCAAGCTTGACTTGGTTACTGCAGACAACGGCGGCCCCTTCGGAGTCACGATCGCCACGGTCTCGGTTCTGCTGAGCAACGGCAAAGATATGTTCGCAGCGCGCACCGATTACGCCGTGGGCAGTGAAAGCGTTACCGGAGCCTATAGCGGAATCGCGGCGGCGGATCTCACCGGAAACGGCAAGCCAGACCTGATTGTTCCGATCACCTACGCCGACACTCCGTATCAGTTGTCCATCCTGAAGAACAAAGGCAACGGGACATTCGATGCAGCTGTAAACTACGCGCTGCCGATCGGCCCGGACGCCGTAGTGGCAGGCGACTTCAACAACGATCACAAAGCAGACATTGCTGTGATGAATTTCGGAGGCAACGGCAGCATCTCCGTGTTGCTCAACTCGGGTACAGGAACCTTCCCCAGTTACACGACATACCCCATCAGCGGCTACGGCTATGGCATCGCGGTCGGTGACTTCAACAAGGATGGCAATCTCGACATCGTCGCCACTGATCTCACAGAAAATACCGTATCAGTCCTGCTCGGCAATGGGACCGGTGCTTTTCCAACCTTTGCCACGTATGCGACGGGAAGCTTCCCGCAAGGCGTCACCGTCGGCGATTTCAACGGCGACGGATGGCCCGATATTGCAGTTGCCAATCAGAGAGGCGGCACAGTCTCGATTCTGATCAACAAAGCCGACGGCTCGGGCACGTTCCTTCCGAAGGTGGACTACGCTGCCGCGGGAGGAGGGGGACCATGGGCGCTCGCGGCTGGTAGTTTCCGCGGTAACGGCATCATGGACCTGGCGGTGGCGACGCAGAGCGCCTTTGGCGGAATCGAGGTTCTCTTGGGAAACGGCGACGGGACGTTTAAGGCAGCCGTGCCATACGACACGTTGAACAACGCCAACGGGGTAGTCGTCGGCGACTTTAACAATGACGGCAATCTCGATCTCGCGGTCACCATCGCTAATGCAGGGAGCACATTCGGGTTCGTCACCATTTTTCCCGGCAACGGTGACGGAACCTTCGGCGGCGGATCGACACTCACATCCGGCGCATTGCCGTCTGGAATCGTAGCTGCCGATTTCAACGGAGATGGTGGATTAGACCTAGCGACGGCTAATGGGACGACCGCAGGCGACACCGGTTCCGCAACCGTGCTCTTGAACGAACCAGTCATCGGGATAAC
>Ga0302320_10015944_pt1 | contig 15386 bp, 19 predicted proteins | sample Bog_T0_3_FD_202130 | JGI IMG/M metagenome (GOLD analysis project Ga0302320, IMG submission 202130) | Peat permafrost microbial communities from Stordalen Mire near Abisko, Sweden - Bog_T0_3 | ecosystem: Environmental > Terrestrial > Soil > Wetlands > Peat | place: Sweden: Abisko, Stordalen Mire... | reverse complement strand
ATTGATGTCGAGTCAAATACAAAAATCAAAATATTTCTGGGGATACTTCTTCGTAATCCTTTTCCCGATTTTTGCATCTAACGCGCATCGGACAGAGCGGTGGATGAGGCCAGAAGCCCACTGCCAGAAAGCTTATCCTCCATGTCAAGTGATTTAGATTCTGCACCTTTGGTTCAACTGCCGGAGCCTCACGAGGCTGGTGGCAGGTGGGTCAGTGTGGGCGTTGTGGCGGTCGCCTCGGCACTCGCAGGGGGCCTGGCCGCCGCCTGGTGGTACAGAAAGACGCTCTCCAGGCTCCAGGAAGCGGAAGAAGGCGCAGAGACTCCACAATTTGGGATTTCTGGCGACAAGACCGAGACGGAGTGAGACAGAACAGACTCGACGCTGTGCGCCCAATTAGATGGAACCCAGGCGAACAGGTCGCGTTCAGAGGAAGAGATCCAGGAGCAGCCAGAGAAAGGCCCCCTCAGGGAAAGCTTAGCTCTCCGCGAGGCCAGCCGTCTCATCCCATCTAAACAGGTTGCGGGAAAAGGGTGAGATTCCCGGGGCGCAGGAAAAAACCGCTCCTCAGCGGCTAAAGACGCGCCCATTACATTGGCCTTAGCGGCACCCTTCGACTTCGCTCAGGGCAGGCTCTGAAGCCGTGCCCTTTGAAAGCCTCGGCGCGGCGGAGTTTTTCCGCGGCCTGAAAAGGCCGACTCATTCTGCTGACTTTATTGGCTCGGCTAAAGCCGTGCCGTTGTTACAAAGCCGCTCGGCTGAGTTTTTCCGCAAGCTGTGAAGCCCACGTTCTAATGGTTGGTTCTTCGGCGCGACTGAAGTCGCGCCCTGATACAAAGCGAGCTCTTCGGCACAACTGAGGTCGTGCCCTGTTACAAAGCGAGCTTGCACTGAGCTTCTCTAGCAGGTCTGGTATTTCCAGTTGCGCTGCTTGCCTTCGCTGATCCATTCAATGGCGGTGGCGATGCGTTTGTCGCGTGTCTCTTCGCGCCTGGCGTCGGCGATCCACTCGACATACTCGCGCTTGCAACTTGGGCTGAAGCTGGCATAGGCTGCAGCGGCCTTTTTGTTGGTCTTGAGCGCCTTTGTGAACTCGGGCGGCGCTTCGGCAGTGGGCGCGGGGGCTTTGACGACTTTCTGCCGGGCGGCGATGGGGCTCGTGTACTCGCCTTTATCAATGAATGCCACGGCCTGGCGCAACAGGCTTAGCATTTGTTTGCTGGTCGGCAGATCTTCTACACGGGTAATGCGTCCAAGAGAGCCCATGGCGTCTGGCTGGAGTACTTTTTGTTCGCGGAGGACGGCGGAAATCTCTTCACCCCAGAAACCGAAGCTGCAGTGCTGCTTGAAAGCCGACATGTTGCCGAGGATGACGCCCTTGTATTCAAAGAAGGGGCGGCTCCACTTGATGGTTTCTTCGACTCTGGGACAGGCCCTGTGGACGAGTTGGCGGATGAGCTGGAGGATGGGCTGCGCGAAGGGCTGGGCTTTGGCGATGTAGGCGTCAACCTGGGGATTGAAGTTGCCGGTTGGGGGCATAGGTCGCTCCTGGAGAGTATTTTTGAAGACAGTGTAAAGTCGCCGCGCGAAGTTTGGCACGAGGAAATCAAGGCGGCGATGGGAAGGGCCGGGTTGCCTTGACCTACGAGCGCACGCACCCGTATGCTGCGAGCGTTTCGGCGAGGCGGGCAAAACGTAGCAAGACCGGGCGTAGCATGGAGCCGAGCCGGGGAAATTGATTGGGGGAAGAGTAAATGGGCGCGATTGCGGAAGTGGGAACGGCAAAGAGCGGCATGGCCGAACGACCGCTGCTGGTGCGGCGGGCCGCTGTGCTGGGCGCGGGGACGATGGGATCGCGGATTGCCGCGCTGCTGGCAAACGCGGGAATTCCGGTGCTGCTGCTGGATATGGCGCCGAAGGAGGCAGGCGCGCCGAGGAATGCGCTGGCGCTGAAGGCAATTGCCGGGCTGGGAAAAGCGAAGCCGGCGGCGCTGTTTGAGCAATCGTTGGCGGGGCTGATTACGGCGGGAAACTTTGAGGACGACCTGGCGCGGCTGGCAGAGTGCGACTGGGTGGTTGAGGCAGTGGCCGAGAACCTCGAGATCAAGGGGGCGCTGCTGGCGCGGGTGGTGCCTCATCTGGCGAAACAGGCTGTGCTGACGACAAATACCTCGGGACTGCCGATCGAGAAGATCGCGGCGACGCTTCCGGCGCATCGGGACAGGTTTTTCGGGACGCATTTCTTTAATCCGCCGCGATATATGCGGCTGCTGGAGATTATTCCCGGGCAAGAAACCGATGCGGCGGTGACCGCGGCCTTTGCGGCTTTTGCCGATAGGAGCCTGGGCAAGCAGGTGGTGTTTGCGCACGACACGCCGAACTTCATCGCGAACCGGATCGGGCTGCACCTGATGTTTCGGGCGGCAACGTTGATGCTGGAGCAGGGGCTGACGATTGAGGAGACCGACGCGCTGACGGGTGCGGCGATCGGCTGGCCGAAGACGGGGACGTTCCGGCTGACGGACCTGGTGGGCGTGGATATTGCGGCGCATGTGGCGGCGAATTTTCCTGGCGGCGCGGAGCAGGGACGGTTCTCGCATTTGCTGGACGAGATGCTGAAGCGCGGCTGGCTGGGCGACAAGGCCGGGCAGGGCTTCTACAAGAAGGTGCGCGGGGCGGATGGGAAGGACGAGCGGCTGGTGCTTGATCCGGCGACGCTGGAGTATAGGCCGTGGATGAAGCCGGCATTGCCGTCGCTCGAAATGGCGAAGAACGCGGGCACGGTGGTTGAGCGGCTGAAGATGCTGCTGGCGGGCGACCCGGCAAAGGACAAGGCGGCGCGGTTTCTGTGGCCGTTTTTAGCGGATATGTGGAGCTACGCGGCGGATCGCATTGGCGAGGTGAGCGACGATGCGCCCTCGATCGACCGGGCGATGCGGGCGGGGTTCAATTGGGAGCTGGGACCGTTTGAGTTGTGGGATGCGGCGGGGGTGCGGGAGACGGCGGCCCGCATGAAGGCGCAGGGGCTGCCGGTGAGGCGCGCATTGCAGGAATTGCTTAGCACCGGGCCGGAGTCAGAGCCTGTTTGCTGGTATTCACCGGACGGCCCCCAATGCTACAACCCGACAACGAATGGATGGGAGACGATATCAAAACAGGCGGGACATACGCGGGTTGCGGACTTCCGTCGCGCGAACGGGGTGGTTCGGAGCAATGCGGGGGCTTCGCTGATTGATTTGGGGGATGGGATCGGCTGCATCGAGCTGCATTCGATGAAGAACGCGATCGGCGGGGATGTGCTGGGGATGATCTCGGCTGTGCTGAAGCCGGAATCGGATGCGGTGAGGGATTTCGCGGGGTTTGTGATTGCGAGCGATCGGGAGAACTTTTCGGTGGGCGCGAACCTGATGCAACTGCTGCTGGCTGCGCAGGAGGGCGAGTGGGATGAGGTGGGCGGGGTAATTCACGGCTTCCAGCAGATGACCGCGGCGATCAAGTTTTGCCCGCGGCCGGTGGTGGTGGCGCCGTTTGGGCTGACGCTGGGCGGAGGGGCGGAGATCTGCCTGCACGCGGCGCGGCGGCAGGCGCATGCGGAGACATACATCGGACTGGTGGAGGCGGGGGTGGGGTTGATTCCGGCCGGTGGCGGGACGAAGGAGATGCTGCTGAAGGCGGTGGACCAGGCGATGGCGATGGCGCGACCCGATCCTAAAGACCCGCCGTCGCGGTTTGCGCAGTCGGCGGAGTTGGCGGATGCGGTGAAGCAGGTGTTTGAGACGATTGCGCTGGCGAAGGTGTCGACTTCGGCGGCCGAGGCACGTGGACTGGGGATGCTGGGGCCAGCGGACCGCGTCACGATGAACCGCGAACGGCAGTTGCTGGACGCGAAGGCGGAGGTGGCCGGTCTGGCGGAGGGAGGGTATGTTGCGCCGCAACAGCGGATGCAGATTCCTGCGCCGGGAGTGGGGCTGCTGGCGATGCTCGAAACGGGGATCGCGCTGATGAGGGAGGCGGGTTACGCCTCGGAGCACGACGAAAAGGTGGCGCGGTGGGCGGCGTATATATTGGCAGGCGGGCGGGTGACGGCGGGATCGTTGGTGAGCGAGCAGTATTTGCTGGATTTGGAGCTTGAGGCGTTCTTGTCGTTGTGTGGGGAGCGGAAGACGCAGGAGCGGATTGGGTTTACGCTGAAGACCGGGAAGCCGCTGCGGAATTGACGTACGTACGTATGTAATGATGCTCGTAGAGGAGAATCATCATGTATCACGACCCTAAGACTGTGCTCTCGCCAAAAGACAAGGTCAAATCCGTGGAGGTGGTTTACGACGCGGGCCCAAGGGAGTTGAGTTGGTCCGTTGCACGCTTGAAATGGGATGGTACACCTGCTGTCGGGATTCGCTGGAATGGGGATAGTAGCAATAACAAAGGCACCCCCCAGTCCCGAGGAAACCCCGCGTGGTTCATTGTTCCGCGCGAGTTGCAGCCTGCGGTCCTGGCCGCGGCTGAGATGGCAGGGAGGATCGAGGAAGCTTCGTTGCTGGACGGCTACCGGCAAATGGCCGCCGATGAGGAGCAGGAAGCCGAGGCCGAGGAGTGGACGGAAGGATTGATCGGTGATTCCTATTAAACGTGGCGAGGTCTACTGGGTCGCGTTCGACCGCAGCGTTGGCGGTGAGATTCAGAAGACTCGTCCCGCAATTGTGATCTCGAACAATGCAGCGAACCTGACTCAGAATCGAGTGCAGGTGGTCCCAATCTCGTCAAGAACCCTTAATGTATATCCCGGGGAAGCGCTCATCGAACTAAGAGGAGAAAAGCGCAAAGCAATTGCATCCCAGTTGGGAACGGCCAGTAAGCTGCGAGTCGGTTCCAAAGTCGGAACTTTGAGCAAAGAAGATTTGTGCAGGGTAGAGGACGCAGTCCTGCTCCAACTGGGTATGGATCGTCCCTGAGAGTTCGCAATGGGTCGTGCAGGACTGGTAACGGGCGCATTTTCACTAAGCGGGCTGATTCTTGCCTGCGTCGCTGCTGCTCCTCAGCAAACTGATTCTCAGCCACAACTCGTGAAGACGGGAACGATTCAGGTGGATGGACGGACGACACAGTATGTGATCCGGCATCTGCCGGTGAACTCGTTTCCTGAGCTACCGGAGGCGGTGGCGAAGGCACTTGTCGAGCGCGGATGCCTGATTCCGCAGACGTACCAGGCGCATGGACCGGAGAACGTAGTGCAGGCCAGCCTGGAGCGGGCTGGATCGTCGGATTGGGCGGTGTTGTGCTCGGCGCATGGGACGGTTTCGTTGCTGGTTTTCTTTGGGAGCGCGGTGGGCGGGATTGCACGGGCGCAGGTGCTGGCGACGGCGGTGGAGACGGAGCGGCTGCAAGTTCGCGGCGCGGATGGAGTGTTGGGCTTCAACTGGGGGATCGATCCAGCGACGCCTGAGCAGGTGCATGATGCGCAGGCGGGGATGGACAAGCGGCCGGCGCGGGTAGATCATGATGCGCTGGCGGACACGCTGGTGGATCGTCACACGGTTTACCACTTCTTTACCAAGGGCACGTGGATTGCGCTGGCGATGCCGGAGTGAGAATGCGGGGCTTGCGGCAACGCTGTTCAGCTAAGAAGAAGTGCGGGCGGGACGCCCGCACGACAGCCGGTCTGGAGACCGGCGCTACATGCCGCCGACGGATTGGCCAGGAGAATTCGCAGGCAGGACGAGCAGGAGCGAGAGGAGAAATCGAAGATGGCGGAAGCAGTGATTGTGAGCGCGGTACGCACGCCGGTGGGGCGGGCGCCACGGGGGAGCCTCTCGACTACGCGGCCTGACGACTTGGGGGCGATTGCGCTGGGAGTGGCTTTGGATCGGGTTGCAGGGCTGGAGCGAGCGGAGGTTGAGGATGTGATTTTGGGGTGCGCGCAGCCGGAGGGCGAGCAGGGGTGGAACATTGCGCGGTGGGCGGCGCTGCGGGCAGGGCTGGCGGTGGAAGTGCCGGGCGTGACGGTGAATCGGCTGTGCGCGTCAGGGTTGGAGGCGGTGGCGCAGGCGGATTTGCGGATACGTGCGGGTGGCGTTGGGGTGGTGATTGCGGGCGGGGCGGAGTCGATGAGCATGATCCCGTTGGGAGGGATGAAGCCGAGCCCAAATCCTTATATGGCGGAGCATTATCCGGCGTCGCTGCTGACGATGGGGCTGACGGCGGAGCGGGTGGCGCGGCGGTATGGGATTTCGCGGGAGGCGCAGGACGCGTTTGCGCTGGAGAGCCACCGGAAGGCATTGGCGGCGCAGGCCGCGGGGCGGTTTGCGGAGGAGCTTGTGCCGGTGACGGTGACGACGGCGACGCCGGTGATGGAGCCGGGCAAAAAGGCTGGAAAGCCGGTGGTGACGGAGCGGGTGTTTGCGGCGGATGAGGGGCCGAGGGCGGATACGACGGCGGAGGCGCTGGCGGCGCTGAAGCCGGCGTTTGCGGCGCAGGGAACGGTGACGGCGGGCAACTCGTCGCAGACGTCGGATGGTGCGGCGGCGGTGGTGCTGATGAATGCGGATCGGGCGCGGGAGCGGGGGATCAAGCCGCTGGCGCGGATGGTGGCGTATGCGGTGACGGGGTGCCCGCCGGAGGAGATGGGCATGGGTCCGGTGACGGCGATTCCAAAGGTGCTGAAGCTGGCTGGCTTGAATCTGGGCGACATCGGGCTGATTGAACTGAACGAGGCCTTTGCGGCGCAGGTGCTGGGCGTGATCGAGGAGCTGGGGCGGCAGGGGTTTGCGATTGATATGGAGCGGGTGAATGTGAACGGCGGGGCGATTGCGCTGGGGCATCCGCTGGGATGCACGGGGGCGAAGCTGACCGCGACGCTGGTGCACGAGATGCGTAGGCGGCAGGTGCGGTATGGGATGGTGACGATGTGCGTGGGCGGAGGAATGGGCGCGGCGGGGATTTTTGAGTTGTTGGGCTGAGTGTTTGAGGCGGTGACTTGATGAGCGCAAATCGGGAGTTGCTGGCGGCGGCTTATGCCGGGTTTAAGTCGCGACGGTTGGAGGAAGTGCTTGCGCTGATGAGCCTGAATGTTGACTGGCCGAATGGACAGGGGGGTGGGCGCGAGATTGGGCGCGATGCTGTGCGCGCCTACTGGACGCGCCAGTGGGCAGCGATTGACCCGCATGTGGAGCCTGTGGGCATGAAGGAACGGGCGGACGGACGCGTTGCGGTGGACGTGCACCAGGTGGTGAAGGACATGGAGGGCAACGTCCTGGTGGACCAAATGGTGGTGCATGTTTACCGGATCGACGAAGGACTAATCGGGCGGATGGATATTGAATAGGAAGCCAAGAACGAAAACAGCCGCGGCTGAGCGCGGCTGTTACTTTCATCTCTTTGGAAGGAGCGCGTCGGCGCGGCCAGCTAGGCCTTGGCGGTGGCCAGGGTCTTGAGGCGGGCGTTGAGGCGGCTCTTGTAGCGGGAGACGGTGTTCTTGTGGAAGACACCCTTCTGGACGCTCTTGTCGAGGGCAGAGACGGTCTCGCGGTACTGGGTCTGCGCGGCCTTGACGTCGCCCTTGGTCAGAGCTTCGCGCAGCGAGCGGAGGCTGGTGCGGACATGGCTGCGGTTGGAGCGGTTCACTGCGGTGCGCGTAACGGTTTGGCGGGCGCGCTTGAGCGACGAAACATGGTTTGCCATTGATATTCCTTGATCTTGTGAAGAAGATGATGCGGGTGCAGAATGCTGCTAGAGCCGCATCCCTCGCAATTACTTAGTGTATGGGAGTTTTTACTCCCGGTCAATGGGAACTCTTGTCCATGTCATACCACATTAGAAATGCCCCCTTGGTTGAAGTTATGCAGTTGCCGCTAACTGCGTTGCTGTTTGCGGTTTAAAAGGTCTTTTCCAGGGATGATTAGCAGAAGGCCGGTTCGGGCCGGGCGAAGACTTCCTTGAACCCGAGCCGGTGGCCGCGGTAGAGGATCGCCAGCTCGCCTTGCTGGTTCTCCCGCACCACCGCCCGGCTGCGAGCCGGAGCATAGTGTTGGCTTTGCCGCTCCAGCTGCAGCAGCCTCGTTTTGTAGCTCACCACCCAGTCAGCGCTCACCACCCGCTGCTCCTCCAGCCAGAACACTTCGTCCAGTTGCCGCGCCGTGGGCCGCCGCCGGTGATAATCCATCGCCGAGGCCGGCTGCCGCGCGTAGCGCAGGTTGTGATCGGGCAGGTAGTGCTCGTCGAGATAGCCGTTGGCCTCCTCGTAGCCGGCGATCCGGGCCAGCCGCAGCTTCTTCACCAGCCGGTCCTGATGCGTGCCTTGGGCCCGCGGAACCCGCCCCTTGGCCTGCGGAGAGTTGGCGGCGATGATCCGCTTTCCCAATTGTTGGCACATGCGCCCGAACTGCGTCAGCGACGCCTCACCGGCCTGCTTCTCGGCCTCCGTCGCCTCGCGTCGCCTCGCGCACGTAGACGTTCTTCCAGTCCGTGTACAAGGCCCGCGGAACCCCGTACTTCTCGATCCAGCGCCGCAACACCCCTGCCGCCGCCCAGATCGCCTCCTCTGGGTAAAACTGCCCTTCCGCCGTGGAGGTCGCGCCATCGACCATGTGCATCAGGCAGCCGCGTTCGCCGCGCTCCTCAAGCCAGTCTCAAGCCAATGGTGAAAGCTGCCGTCCATCTGCACCAGCTCGCCGAAATGCGCCCGCCGCTCGCGCCGCTGACGGTACGGCTTACGCTTGCGCATACCCTTCTGGCCGCCTGCCCGCAGCCAGCGCCGCAGCGTCTCCGCGCTCACCGCCAGACCCCCGGCGCACAGGTGCTCGGCCGCCAGCGTCGGACCGAAGACTCGCCATTCGATAGAACGTCAACCAAAGAGCGGATTTGCAGATTTGTGGATCTTGCCTGCGTCTCGCGATTCCCCTCACAGATTGAACAGCTCCCGCAACCGCTTGGTCTGCGCGCGGCTCACCGGAATCTCGGTCTGACGCTTGTCGTTCATGCGCAGTTGGTAGCTCGACTTGAACCACGGAACCACCTCGCGAATATGGTTGATGTTTACCACAAACCCGCGATGCGCTCGCCAGAAGACCGCAGGATCGAGCAGCTCCAAAAGCTCTTCCAGGGTCCGGCACTTCGACTGCCCCTCAAACGTCTGCGTCACCACGCGAATCACGCCCTCGTCGATCGCCGCGAAACAGATATCTGCCTGGTCAATCAGCAGCAGCCGGCTCTGCGCCTGCACAATCAGCTTGGCCGGCTGCGTGCCGCGCCCAGCTCCCTGCGGCCGGTTCAGCAGCTTCAGCAGCGCCTCGAGCTGGGACTCAATCGGGGAGTCGCCTTGCGCGCCGAGACCGGCCCCGGGCACGCCTCCACCCGCATCCATGCGGTTGCGCGCCCGCGTCACCGCCTGCTCCACGCGCGCCTTATCAAACGGCTTCAGCAGGTAGTCCACCGCGTTCACGTCAAACGCGCGCACAGCGTACTGGTCATACGCGGTCGCAAAGATGATCTGCGGCAGCGGCCCTGCGCTTCCGCCTTGCAGGCGATTGTGCTCCATCACCTTCTGGATCACCGCAAACCCATCCAGCCCCGGCATCTGCACGTCAAGAAACACCAGGTCGGGCCGATGCTCTTCAATCAGCTCCACGCCCTCAATTCCGTTTGTGCCCTGTGCAACCACGTCCACGCCGCCCACGGAGTCGAGCAGAAAGCGCAGCTCATCCCTGGCCAGTTGTTCGTCGTCGATGATGAGCGCCGTAAGGTTCATCGCGGTAAGGTTCAGGCGGATCGCCCGAGAGAGGGAAGTTCGATTGTAGGAAGCTGAGCCACCGCGGTCAATCCAAGCGGGACAGTCTGTCCGTTCGGCGCGCAGAAATGATCAGAGGGAACGCAAGTCAGATGCAGCGCACACATCCATCACAAGCCAGTTCGGGCAGGGAACCCGAGGCTTACTCGCCCATCGCGCGCAGCCGCGCCGGCATGTGGTCGCGCTCCAGCTCATGGCCGCATCGCGTGCAGAACTGGTCGCTGGTGCGCACGGTCCTGAAGCAGTTGCCGCAGCTCGCGGTCAGTTGGTAGTTGCACTGCGGGCAGAAGTGGAAGTCGCCCTGAACGTGCGTCGCGCAGGCAGGGCAGCGCGAAACCTGCGGCTGGCGTAGCAGGAAGTAGAGCACCGCGCCGATGCCGCACGGCATCACCAGGCACAGGATGATCCAGAAGCGAGAGCTCATCGCCCGCCGGGGCGCGTCCTTGCTCACATACCCCACCATCAGGAAGTAGAGCGCCACGAGCGCGCCCCACGACAGGCTGAAGTAGATGCGCAGCCCGATCGGCGGAGGATGCTGCTGTTGCGATTGCGATGGCAGTACAAACCAGAAGTAGTACTCAATAAGCAGGAAGGCCGCGGCCGCGGTCACAATCGACCACGTCGGGATCATGCTCTTGTCTTCGTTTACGGAGATGGTCTCAGGTACGTGCATGATTTTTCCCTCACTCAAGAGGGGGCTTTCGGGATTGAAGCATAGCTTAACGCTTGCTTAAGTGGACGAAAGAATCAAGGGGGAAGTTGCGGCTGGCGTTACCGGAATCTCAAATTCCTGGCTCGCAGCGCTCAGGAGCGACGCCGCAGCCAACCGGCCAGCAGGGCGCAGGCCAGCAGAGCCGAACAAAAGAAGAAGATCCATACGCTGAACTGGCTTGCCGTCCCGCCCAGGTGTTCTTCGGCAATCAAGCTCTGCGCCGCCCACCACACCAGGGGTCCCAGTGCCAGAAGAATCACCAGCGTAGCAGCCAGGGCCAGCGCCCGCGCCCGCTTGCGGCCGGCCTCCTGCTCCTGCATCACGCCCCGCGAAGCCATCACCACCCGCCGCGTCCGAAATGCCACCGCACAGTCGCGATGTGCCTGGGTTCCGGCAAGAGACGAGAGCACGTCGCGGTCGGCTGACGCGTTTCTAACGCGGTCTCCCGTATCCACTAGTCCAGCCTCGCCAATCCGGGCCCTGTTCACATCGCCTCCAACCGGCGCAGAGCAGACTTCTCGAGCTTCGGCTTGAGGGCCGCCATTCCCCGGTAAAGTCTTGATTTTACAGTGGAAAGAGGAGCACGTGTCACTTTGGATATCTCTTCCAGCGACAGGTCTTCGTGGAACCGCAGCACCAGCACTTCCCGATGAAGTGTATCGATCTGCAACAGTGCCGACGCAATGCGCTCCCGGTCTTCCAGGTTTGACAACCGGTCAAACGGCGTCGGATCGTCGTCCGTGGCCTCAAAACTCCAGCCCCGGTCTTCGTCGTTGTTCGACTCGAAGATTTCATCCAGGCTCGACATGGTGCGCTTCCGCCGCTGATCGATCACCAGGTTGCGAGCAATCGTAAACAGCCAGGTATCGAACCGCGCCTGCCCGTTAAACTGCGCCCCGCGTACCAGAACCCGCATCCAGACCTCCTGGAACAGGTCCTCGGCCATCTCACGGTTGCTGGTCAGGTAGAGCAGATAGCGCAAAAGCCGGTGTTGGTGCTTGACGATCAGTTCGTCCAGCAATCCCGCATCCTGGCGCTTCAAACCTTCTGAAACTGCAAGACTTTCCTGCCGGACTTGTTCCTCGGCTACGGCGTTGGCACCCCGGGAAAACAGGGGTCGTAGGCTCCCGGATACGCGTTCAGATATGCTCATCTCGGTTAATTAGACGCTGATTTGGTGGCCGAAGTTCCGGAAATAAACCGATTTGTCGCAAGAATGGTGCTTTGGAACCCCAAATAGCATGGCACGCTCCGCTCCAAGCGCTCCGCCTTCAGCTACCCTTAATCTTCGCTTGCCTTCGGCTACTGCTTCGCTAACCGTGGCGCCTTGTTAAAAGCCTTAGACGGCCGCTTTTCATGCGCTGCAGGCAAGGGGACTTTCCTTATAAGATGGGTCAGACAAAGCCCCAGAGAGGCCAGCTTATGCCGAAGGAGGGGGCCGCACCCATCATGAAGAAGAGTGGTTCCAAACCAGTCGAATCCGCATCCCAGCTGGTCGACTTGAGAATCGAATCGCTCGGTGACTGGCGCGGAGAGATGCTCGCCCGCATTCGAGCATTGATCAAGCAGGCTGACCCTGATGTCGTTGAGGAATGCAAGTGGGTGAAGCCGTCGAACCCGTGGGGGGTGCCTGTCTGGTCGCACGACGGCATCATCTGCACCGGAGAGACCCACAAGAATGTCGTCAAGTTGACCTTCGCCAAAGGTGCGTTCCTTGATGACCCCGCAGGACTCTTCAATGCGAGCCTCGAGGGCAATCTGCGCCGCGCCATCGACTTCCGCGAAGGTGACAAGGTGAATGAGAAGGCGCTCAAAGCTCTCATCCGCGCCGCCGTGGCCTTGAACACTTCGAAGGCATAAGATTGCGGAGAATTGCTGCCACAGCTATCTTGTCAACTCGTGCACTTGGGTTTCAGCGGGTTACTCTACACCATGCAAGGGTCTGCTCCCAAGTCGCTTTGCCGCTCGCAAGCATTTTCAATGTGTAATTCTAGTTTCGCGCCAGGATGCTCAAGATGACGAAGATGAGGCAAGATGGTCTGTATTTGATGCTGCTGGGAAGCTTGGCTCTTGTATTGCTGGGTTCCGTACTTTCGAACGCCTCGTCTGTCGCGCTTGTCGACTTCAGAGTGGTCTACTATCCTGCGCAATGCCTCATTCAGCATTGCGACCCGTACAACGAAACTGCGGTGCTCCAAGTAGCTGGCGCTGAAGGAGGAGTGCGGACAGGGGATGTTACGCACTCAAACCATTTCGCCCGCTATCTGTATCTGCCAAGCGCCTTCTTTCTCACAGTTCCCTTTGCGATGTTGCCTTGGGGATTGGCGCATACGTTGTGGATGGGGCTCATCGCAGCTGCTCTGATTCTCGCAGGTTTTCTAATTTGGAACCTCGGAGCGGACTACTCCCCCGTCGTATCCGGCGCCCTGATTGGATTCTTTCTTGCCAACTGCGAATTAATGATGGTGATAGGAAATATCGCCGCGATTGCCATCGGCCTTTGTGCCGTGGCAGTCTGGTGCTTCCTTCGAGCGCGATTTGTCGCGGCCGGCATACTTTTGTTTGCGATCAGCCTCGCAGTAAAGCCACACGATTCCGGCCTGGTCTGGCTCTATTTCTTATTGGCGGGCGGAATCCATCGCAGACGTGCACTGCAGACTCTCCTGACGGCGGTCGTTCTGGGCCTGCCTGGAGTGCTATGGACTTGGATTGTATCGCCCAACTGGATGCAGGAAATGCGCTCCAATCTCTTAGCGTTTTCGGCGCCTGGCAACCCCAGCGATCCAGGATCGGCTTCGATGGGCTGGCACGGTCTAGGCATGATGGTAAATTTGCAAACGATATTCAGTGCATTCTGGAATGACCCGCACATCTATAACCTCGCTGCATACCTTGTTGTTGGACCGCTCCTGCTGGTTTGGGCGGTGGTTGCCATCCGATCGCGACCGACGGCTACAAGCGCTTGGCTGGCGCTAGCCGCAATCGCGGCCCTTTCAATGCTCCCCGTCTACCATAGGCAATACGACTCCAAGCTCTTGCTCCTCACGGCTCCTGCCTGTGCCTTGCTCTGGGCGGAACGGGGCATCGTCGGATGGCTTGCACTTCTGCTAAACACCCTGGGGTTCCTAGTAACCGGGGACCTTTCGTGGATAGCAATCCTGTTCATCATTGAGCGGTTGTTCGCCCCTGTACCAGCGGTTTCCGCACGGATCCTTGTAAATATGCAGGTCTTTTCTGCCCCACTCATTCTGCTCGGTCTGGGCGCGTTCTATCTGTGGGTCTACGTGTCGCGAAGTTGGGCCAGGAAGCCTGCCGTTGTTCCAGCCGACGCGTCTATAGCCCGGCCCGCCTGAGGCCTCAACTGCCATCGGCCGGGGTTCCGCTCGTTCGCAGGGGCGATGACTCGTTCAAGGCGGCTTCTAACAATTTCGATAACCATCAGTTCTTCGCGGGAATCAACACGCCGATTTTCCGGCTCTCCGGCCTGAGCCTCCACGATGCCACGGTAAATCCAGCAATGATTAGCGGAGCGATCACGTGAAACCCGTAAGCGCCGTACCCACCAACAAAGGCGACCGAAGCAGCCGCACCCGTCGCGTCGAAGAATATCCCCGCGTATGCCCATTCCTTGAGCAGCGGATAGCCTGGCACGAGAATCGCAATCACCCCAAGCACCTTCCATACGCCGATAATCGCGAAGAAGTACATCGGGTAGCCGAGCTCAGGCACAACGCCGTGCGGGTTATGCACGTACTGCCATATCTGCGCAGCGCCGCCGCTCATCGAAAATGCTACGAGTATCGTCATCGTCCAATAAACAATGCTCTTTGCTCTCACCGTCATTCCAATCCTCCTGACATCGCGTTCAAAGTTTCCGAGGAACTTCTGCCAGCCGTTCTTTAACTGGTCCGAACGAGTGTGTCCCAACTACTCTCCGCACGCCCCCGGCTTCTTCTTCGCCACGCGCAGCGCCTCTTCCACCGCCTTGGCCGCCCGCTTGTCCCGCGCTTCGCCCTCTTTGTAGTAGAAGATTCCCAGCAGGTGCCCGCGCCTCTGCAACTGGGTCATCGCCTCCCAGCCCTTCTTCGCCAGCGGCTGCCTCAGGAACGCCGCTCGCAGAATCGGCGGCAGATCCCGCTCGCCCTCCATGGTTTGCAGGAGCCGCTCCGCCATCTGCTCGGCGCGCTTCTGCCGCGTCCCAGGGCTTGCCGGCTCATGCACCCAACCGCCAATCATTCGTCGCGTGTACTCGTTCAGCCCGTCAAACCAGCGCCGCAGGCGCCTGTCCCCCTTCAACTCCTCAGCCAGTTCCGCCGGCACCAGCGCTGGCCGCTCTTCCAAGTCCGGCTCCATGTCAATCCGCACCTGCGACCCAACGGTGGCCTTCGCGGCCTTCTGCACCTTGTTGTTCACCAGCAGAAAGTGCCCGTCGCCCTGCGGAAATCCAAACAGCGAGCTGCGAAACGGAACGCCCTCAATCTCTCCCCGCACCCGTTGACGCACGCGCTCGGGCCACGCATTGTCCACGTCAAACGGGATGCGTGCGATCACCCAGCCAAGTCCATTCCTCAACGGTTCAAGCACCGCGGTGAATGACTTTTGGCTGGAACTCGCTCTGGCCTTAGTTGAAGGGATCGACTTTTTTGCGGAGGGGCTCATGGTCAGCGGGTGGTCCCAGTATGCCGTCCCCGGCCTTATCGATCAATCGAAAACCCAGCGCACCCACTAGCTTTCCGGAAATAACTCCTAAGCCAATCCGATACGGGCTCGTCCGATCTGGAATACCATGTTGCGTAGATTGGGGGACGAAATATTGAATCGGAACTTAAGGCCGTCCGTCATCCTCAACTTCCTCGCCGTCGCCCTCATCTCGCTTTCCGCCAAGGCACAGGC
>Ga0302320_10015943_pt1 | contig 15387 bp, 11 predicted proteins | sample Bog_T0_3_FD_202130 | JGI IMG/M metagenome (GOLD analysis project Ga0302320, IMG submission 202130) | Peat permafrost microbial communities from Stordalen Mire near Abisko, Sweden - Bog_T0_3 | ecosystem: Environmental > Terrestrial > Soil > Wetlands > Peat | place: Sweden: Abisko, Stordalen Mire... | reverse complement strand
CGTCCCGGCGGCATTAATTGCTGATGCCCTCACGATTCTTTCCACCAACTGGAGTGACGCCAATAACGCCAGCACCTATACAAGAAATGCTGCTCAAACGACCGTCAACGCCGCGACCATGGAGGGCATTGTCCCCTCCGTCACGGTGAACGGCAATCAACAATACAGCGGTGGCGTGGAAAATTTCCTGCGCATGGAGGAGAGTTGGACCGGTGTTCCACTGACTTACAACGGCTCCATTGTCGTCTTGTTTCCCAGTCAATACGCCACCAATTATTGGCCAGGCACCGGAGTCGGCCAGAGCACTCCGAATGTTTACAACCCGCCAGTCCGCAATTGGGGATTCGACCTGAATTTCTTAAAGGGGCAAAGCGCCCAACCACCCTGTTCGCCGCAGTTCAAACAAGTCATCCGCAGCTCCTATATCGCCAATTAAACCGCTCGCATCCGTCACCGCTGCCTATTCCCGGGGAAAGTTGGGCGCGTCACTCCGTGCGCGCCGCCTTGGAGAACCAGAAGTCATACGTTGACAACTGCGACGGGCAGAGGGCTGGCCTGCCCGGCAGATCTGCCTATGTAAATTTTCAACAACATGGGTGGCTTAACAAAATCTGTGGCCGTGATTTGAAGACACGCCTTGAAGCCTTCCGCGAGGTCTTGGACGGCGGCACTCGTTCCCCTAGACTTTATTACCAGCTACGGCATTTTTTAAACGCTGTAAGTCACCCGCCTAATCACGGATGGCGCAGGCGGAAGAAATTATTGCCGATCGCCGGCGAAATGGAGACGCTGTTGGTGCCGGTGGGGTTGCTAATGTTGAGCCAACTGCCGGTGGTAAGGTTCGTTCTTCCCTGCAACAGGTAGCCAGGCCAAGCTGGAAACCACGAAACGAGCGCAGTGTTGACTCTGGGAAACCGAATGTTGAGCACCGGCGGGTCCACGTTCAGCAGCAAGGTCAACGTATTGCCATTGCCGCCGCCGATATTCGCGCTGATCATATCCGGGATGCCGTCACCATTCACATCCGCTACTGTGACAAAGACCGGGCCAGTGCCGACGATAACCGTGCCCCAGGGGGCGAAAATTCCGCTGCCATTGTTAGTCAGCACCGTCAAAGTATTGCCCGAGCCATCTGGACTGTAATTCGCGGTGATCAAATCCACCTTGCCATCGCCGTTGATATCCGCCGCCGCAACGCATTCCGGATAATAACCAACATTGCAGGTGGCGTTGGAACCAAATCCGCCATTCCCGTTGTTGGTCAGCACGGTCAGGGTGCTGTCAGATATATTCGCGGTGATTAAATCCAGCTTGCCGTCGCCGTTGACATCTGCCGCCGCAAAAAAAACCGGCCCGCTGCCCACGGTGTAAGTGGCGTTGGAGCCAAAAACACCGAATCCATTGTTTGTCAGCACGGTCAGCGTGTTGTCACCGTAGTTGCAACTAACCAATGCCAGCTTACCTTTGCCGTTCACATCCACCGCTTCGACATGTTGCGGGTTGAGACCAACGGTGTAGGTCGCATTGGAGCCAAAGATACCGGATCCTGTGTTGGTCAGCACGGTCAGGGTGCTGTCATTGGCATTGGCGGCAATCAAATCCGTTTTGCCGTCTATGTTCAAATTCGCCGCCGCCACCGAGTAAGGCCCGCTGCCCACGGCATTCGTGGAAGAGGGGGTGAAAGTTCCGTTGCCGTTGTTGGTCAGCACGGTCACGGAGCCGTCATTGGCATTGGCGGCAATCAAATCCAGTTTATTGTCTCCATTCACATCAGCCGCAACAACAGCATACGGTCCACTCCCCACGGTGTAGGTGGCGTTGGAGCCAAAAATGCCGGCACCTGTATTGGTCAGCACAGTCAGCGTGCCCTCGCCGGAATTGGCGGTGACTAAATCCAGCTTGCCGCCGCCAGTTAAATCGGCCGCCACAACGCAAAACGGTCCAACCCCGACTTGCGGTGACGAGGACAAGACAAAATTCTGGGCGGTGGCCTGATGCAAACTGGTGATGATTACCAGCAGCGATAAAACCGGAATGTTCCAAGCGGTGAATATTTTTGTCCCCATAAAATGTGAGTTGTTTAACAAACGCCGGCATTGAATCAACAATCCGGCCAAAAAGGCAAGTGTAATTTAAACCGCTTGCCTTGATCTGCCCAAAGGGAACCGGTTTCCCAGCCAATACGCAACCCGTTCTTTGCAACAAACACACGTTATGAACACCGCCTTCAGGCAGGAGCAGCCTGAAAGTGAACCCGCTGCCGCCCGAAGGCGGCGTTCCGATTAACGCGCTCGGGTGCCAATGTCATTGGAAATGGTTATTGTTAAACCACCAGGTTGTTTTCCCAAACCTGCGTCTTGCTACCGAAATACCACCACGATTTTTACCAATAAAAAAGCCACGGAAACATTTCCGTGGCTTTCTGAAAACAATTTGAACCGGGCTATTCAGCCTTGGCCTTCTTTTCCGCCTTGGATGCCTTGGCCGGTTTTTCGGCCTTTTCAGCTTTGGCAGCCTTCGGTTTTTCCGCGGCGACTTCCGGGCTTTCCACGCGCTTGCCGCGCTTTTCAGTTTTCACCTCAACTGGAGCCGCCTCGGCCACCGGCGCGGTGACCGGCGTCAAACTTTCCACGCGCACTTTCAACGTGCCCTTGACCTCGGCGTGCAGGCGCAATTCCACCTCGTGTTCGCCCAGTGCCTTGATCGGGTGCTCGAGATGGATTTTTTTCTTGTCGAGCGTGATGTCGAACTGATGCTTCAACTCGTCGGCAATCATGCCGGTCGTCACCGAGCCGAACATCTTGCCGTCATCGCCCGCCTTGACCTTGATGACGCAGATCAATTTGGAAACGCCCTTGGCGAGTTCGCTCATGGTGTTGAACTCGTGCGCTTCGCGCTCGGCGCGGCGCTGCTTGAGCGCCTCGATGCGGCGCTTGTTGGCGCCGCTCAACGGCACCGCGAATCCCTGCGGAAACAGATAGTTGCGCGCGTAGCCGGCGGCGACGCGGACCTGGTCGGATTCACCGCCGAGCCCGACAATGTTGTGCGTGAGGATGACTTCAGTTTTTGCCATACGTAAATTGGTTGATAGTGTTTAGTTGAGAGTTGAGAGAAAAATCCCAACGAAAATCAGAAGGGAACGTCGTCGCTTTCGGGCGGGCCGTCGCCTTCCACGGGTTCAGCCGCCGGGGCGGCGCTGGCTGCAGCGGCCGGACGGGCGGCGCGCGGCGCGGCGGTAGCGCCGCCTTCACCGGCACCGGGTGCGCTGCCAAGAAATTGAACATTTTCCGCCACGACACCAAGCTTGCTTTTTTTCTGGCCGGTCTGCTTGTCGTCCCACTGGTCGAGTTTCAAACGGCCTTCCACCAGCATCGGACGGCCTTTGCGCATGTATTGACCGACGTTTTCCGCCGTGCGGCCAAAAATGTCCACGTCCACAAAAGTCACTTCTTCCTTTTTCTCACCGGCTTCATTCGTCCAGACGCGGTTGACCGCGAGGCCGACCTTGGCGATGGCCGTGCCCTTGGGCGTGTAGCGCAATTCGGGATCGCGCGTCAGGTTGCCCATCAGGATGACTTTGTTGAAGCTGGCCATGGCTAAAATTATTTCGCGGGCTTCGGCTCCGGCGATTCGGTGAACAGCACGCGGAACACTTCCTCGTTCAGGCTAAACTTCGTGTGCAGCTGCTTAATGATGGACGGCGTGCCGGCGAAAATGATGTTCGCGTAAAAGCCGGCACCATGCTTTTTGTCTGCGATGCGGGCAAACGCCTTCTTGTCCATTTTCTGCACGGTTTCCACCTTGCCGCCGGCGGCGACGATGTCCGTGGAAATTTTGTCGAGGGCGTCTTTGACGCCTTCTTCCTTGCCGGACAGGTTCAAGATGAACAGACCTTCGTATCGTTTCACTTTTTATTCTCTTTATTTTTGGAGTCCACGACTCCGTTAAACAGGCTCATCGCCTTTTCAATTCCGTCGGCCAGCCAGCATTCCATCTGGCCGGCCGCCCGGCCCAAAACTTTTTCCAGCACCGCGCTCTCGGTTTTGTCAAACTTGCCGAGCACAAAATTCGTAATCTCCCGCGCGCCGTCCTGCCGACCGATTCCGATCCGCAGCCGCGCAAACTGGCGCGTCGCCAGATGCTGCTCGATGGACTCCAGACCGTGATGCCCGCCGCTGCTGCCGCTTGCGCGCAACCGGATTTCACCAAACGGCAAATCCGCGTCGTCCACCGCCACCAAAACCTGCTTCAGCGGCAACTGATAAAAATTCACCAGCGCTCCGACTGTCTCGCCGCTCAAATTCATGAACGTCTGCGGCTCGCAGAGCAAAATGCGTTTGCCGTCGCTGTCGGCCTTCGCCATCCGCGCTCGGAACTTCCGTTCGTTCGCCCAGTCCGTTTTCCATTGCACCGCCAGTTTTTCGACCAGCAAAAATCCGGCGTTATGCCGCGTCTTCGCGTAGTCCGCGCCCGGATTTCCCAAACCCACGATGAGATGCAATGGCTCCATGCGCGGGGAAAGCGGCAATCGCCGCAAAAATTATTTCTTCTTCTCGGCCTTGGCTTCGGGCTTCGCCTCGGCTTTTTTGTCGCCGGCAGCGGCGGCTTTCGCGTCGCCCTTGGCCGGAGCAGCACCCTTGGCGGGAGCGGCACCTTCCGCGCCTTCTTCCTTCTTTTCCTTGGTCATCTCGACATCGCCGGCAGCCGGGGCGGCTTCGGCGGCGACCACTTCTTCCTCGGCGCGCGGTGCGGAAACCGCCGCGACCGTGATGTGCTTGTCGCCCATAATTTCCACGCCAGACGGCGCAACGATGTCGCCGAGGTGGATGGACTTGCCGATTTCCAGCGCGGTCACGTCAATGATGATCTGTTCCGGCAAATCTTTCGGCAACGCTCGCACCTTGAGCTTGTGCAAAATGTGTTCGAGCACGCCGCCGCCGGTCTTCACACCAGCTGGTTCGCCAGCCGTTTCCACCGGCACCTGCACGGTGACTTTTTCGTTCTCGGCGACTTCGTGAAAATCCACGTGTAGCACCTTGCCGTCGAGCGGGTGATGCTGGATTTCCTGGACGAGCGCAAGGCGCTTGGAGCGCGCGTCGTTGTCCACGGATAGATCCACCAGCAAATTTTCCGAGGCGGCGTGGTTCAGCAGGTCGGCGAATTCCTTGGAGTTGACCTCCAGGTTTTGCGGCGCGGCCTGACGGCCGTAAATGGTGGCGGGCACGCGGCCGGCGGCGCGGAGTTTCTTGACTTCGGCGCGCTGCACCTGCGAACGCGGATAGGCTTTCAATGCGACTGATTTCATTTTATAAAATTGTTTCCGGCGACGCTCAACTGGTGCGCCCGCCTTTGAATTCAAAGAGCGAGTTCACCGACGAATTATTGTGAATCCGTTTGATGGCTTCGCCCAAAAGCCCCGCAACGGACAGCGTCGTTATCTTCACGCCATCAATCGCAGGGCGTTGGACTGTATCAGTTGTTATCAACTCGTCAATAGCAGATTTGCGCAATCTTTCGATGCCGGTGTCGCTCAAAAGCGCGTGCGAGACGCAGGCGATGATGTTTTTGGCGCCTTTCGTCTTCAAAATCGCCGCCGCCGAGGTCAGCGTGCCGGCTGTCTCCGTCAAATCGTCCACGAGCAAAACATTTTTGCCCTCGATTTCGCCGATGACTGCCATGCTTTCCACTTCCGTGGCGCTCTTGCGCCGCTTGGCGACGATGGCGAGTTCCGCGTCCAAGGTTTGTGAATAGGCGTGCGCCATTTTGATGCCGCCGGCGTCCGGGCTGACGACGACGAGGTTGGTCAAATTCTTCTTCTTCAAATAATCATACATTACCGGCGCGGCGTAGAGATGATCCACCGGGATGTCGAAAAATCCCTGGATCTGCTGCGCGTGCAAATCCATCGTCAGCACGCGATTCGCGCCGGCGGCCACGAGCAGGTTTGCAACGAGCTTCGCGGTGATCGGCACGCGCGGCTGGTCTTTACGGTCCTGCCGAGCATAGCCGTAAAATGGCATGACGGCAGTGATGCGCTTGGCGCTCGCGCGGCGCAGTGCATCCATCATGATGAACAGTTCCATCAAATTGTGGTTCGTCGGCGGCGACGTCGGCTGGATGATGTAAATGTCCTCGCCGCGCACGTTCTCCTCGATCTTCACAAACGTTTCGCCGTCAGGGAACGGCGAGATGGTGCAGTTGCCGAGTTCGCAGTTGATGGATTTGCAGATGGCGCGGGCCAAAGGCTCGTTTGCGGTGCCGCTAAAAATTTTCACAGAGATTTATTCTTCGGTTAAAATAAAAAACCACCGTTTTGGTGGAAGAAAAGTTTCATGAATTTAACAACCCGACGACCGCGTGCAAGTGAATTCCGGCGGCCGGATATTTCGCCGTCAGCCGCGCCCGTCATAACCGAACGCGCGGCAATATGGCGCCAGCCGGTCTTGAAGCGGCGCGAGCACCTCTGCGTAATTTTTCCAGCGGTCCACCGAGCGGTTGTGCAGCGGCTGGGTCACGTCCTGATAAGTTGGCGAAAAGAAAAATTTCTTGCCGGCAGATTCGTGGAACTTCGCCTGGCTGTCGTGCCAGGGCAGTTGCAAAAATTCCGTCGCGCGACGGCCCTCGGATTCCAGATTGGCCACGATGTCACGGTAATGCACTTCAATCCAGTCAAAGCCGCCCAATTCGCGCAGCCGCAGCCAGACATCCATGAGATCACCATAATGTCGGGCGGCGCGGTCTAGGCTCAAAAAATTCACGTTCAACGCCGTCAGGTTTAGGTTCTGAAACAGGCAACTGACAATGACATCGCGAGGATCGCGCAGGGCGATGATGACTTTCGATTCCGGAAAAATCCGCAGCCAGAGATGTAGCGCCAGCGTGGGCGACGGATTTTTGTCCAACAAAACTTTCGCGCCGGATACACCTTCAACTTCGCGAAAAAGACTTTTCGAATATCGCCGGTGCATTTCCGTCCGGCGGCTCGCGTTGAGCGAATCAAGTTCGGCAAACGTCAGCGACTGCTTGGCACCCATCGGGGCGAGCGGAGTCCAGACTTCATTTACGAACGCATCCGACTCATCAAACGCGCGGATTTCCGGATGTGCGCCAAAAATCTGTTCCAGCAGCGTCGTGCCGCTGCGCGGATGGCCGCCCAAAAAAGCGAGTCGGCCTGAATCCGGCGTGGCCGGAATTTCCTGCCGCCAGCGTTGGATCACGCCGGGTTTCAATGCCGCCAGCAGTTCGCGGCGACGGGCATCCGCCCGGTCGTAATCCTGTTCCAGTTGCGCCGCGTTTGCCGTCAGCCGCGCAAATTTTTTGGCGTCCAAAAGCTGGCGAAAGGCTTCGGCATATTGGCCGGCTTCATCCAAGATTTCCGCTAGAAGATAGCGGCTGGAAATCCGAACCTGCGAATCCGGCGAATCGCGTTGGATCAAATCGCGCAACAAGGTTTCGGCTTCCGAATCTTGTTTCTTCCGGTGCAGCAGCAGCGCCTTGACATACCCAGCATAGCCGTCGTGCGGATGACCGGCGACGCAGGTTTCGACGCATTCCCACGCCTTGTCGAGTTGCCGATCCTTCTCGTGCCAGAGCGCGAGGCTGATTTGGGCGTGCGCCGAAGATGGATCGGCCGCAACCGCGAGTTCAAAACAGCGGCGCGCCTGATCCAGCCGCCGGAGCCGCTGATATTGCTGGGCGAGCAGAATCAACATTTGCACGTCCTGCGCGGACAACTCCATCGTGCGGCGGAAGGCCTGGTCAGCCAGGTCGAATTCCAGTTCGCCCATCGCGGCCATGCCCAGTTCAAACCACAACTGCGCCACGCCGGAAAACTTTTTGATGATGTCCCGATAACCCACCAGCGCGGCGGCGAAGCGTTTGCCCATCAATTGTTGCTGGGCCTTCTGCCAGCACGCGACATCGCGCGGCGAGCTTTGCAATTTTGCGAGTTCGCCGCTCATTATTTTTCGAGGAAGAAGACCTGATGAATCATCGCGCTAATTTGACGGACGAACGGTGAAGCTGGTTACCAAAAAAGTGCCGGCGGATGCGGCGACTACACACGGTTTTATTTGTCGCCACACCCGCCAGGCGCCCAGTTCTCATTGGGCAACGCAAACCTAACCCACCGCGCGCAACTGGCAAGCGATTTTTGAAAAATAATTTTCCGCCGTCATTATGGCTGCGCTTTTTTGCAAACCGGTCTACATTCGGGCCGGACAATTTCAAAAACATGCCGAAGCTCCCGTGGAAAATCCGGTTCGTCCCCCTGCTCTGCGCGGTGTTCCTCGCATTCGTGCCAACGGGCCGGGCCGAGGATGCGTCCGGCTCGCCGTTCATCGTGGATTCGTGGAACAACCAGGAAGGCCTGCCGCAAAGCTCCGTCATTTCCATCATCCAAACCCGCGATGGTTATCTCTGGCTGGGCACGCTCAACGGCCTGGTGCGCTTCGACGGCAGCCGCTTCGCCATTTTCGACGAGAACAACACGCCGGGCCTGGGCAGCGGACGCATCGTCCGGCTGTTTGAAGACAGCCACACGAATTTCTGGGTCGGCACCGACACCGCCGGCGTGGCATTGATCCAGGACGGCAAGGTCAAAAACTTTGACATCGGCCGCAGCGGCCATGAAGGCCGGCTGACTTCCGTCTGCGAAGACCCGAACGGCGCGGTCTGGCTTTACACCGCCGACGCGCATCTGGGCCGTTATCAAAGAGAGAAAATGGACGTGCTCGATTTTCACATCCCAGCTCCGGCGATTTCGCGGATGATCGCCGCCGAAAAAAAAGGGCCGCTCTGGATCACGGAATTCGAGGCGGGCGGGAACAGCGGACTGTTTTCCTTTCAACCGGGCAATTTCAATCCGCCGACGATGGCGATTGATCAAAGCGTGCCCGCGCGCCGGCCCGATTTCATCCTGGCCGGCCAGAATGGCGGCATCTGGCGGCTGGTGGACGGCCGCGTCCAAAAATGGAATGGGAATTCAACGCAGCCCGAAAAAGATTTGGGGCCGTATCGCTGGGGCAATGCCACTGTCACTGCGGCGTGCGAGGACAACGCGGGCAACCTGATTGTCGGCACGCTCGGCGCGGGCGTCTTCTGGTTTGAACCGGATGGAAGCTGCCGGCAGATTTCCAAGGCGCAGGGATTGGCGTCCGACTTCGTGCTGTCGCTATGCATGGATCGCGGTGGAAATCTTTGGGTCGGCACCGACGGCGGCGGCTTGAGCCGAATCAAACCCAAAAGTTTCCACGCGCCGGACGGACTCCGCGCCCTGGCCGTGCAATCCGTTTCTGAAGATGACCACGGCGGCCTGTGGGCGGCTTTCAATGCGCACGGCGTGTCCTACTGGATCACCAATGCCGCGCAGGATTTTGGCGTGAGCCGGAATCAGAGCGCCTGGACCGTGCTCGTGGACCACCGGCAGCAGGTCTGGGTGGGCACGCTCGACGAAGGGCTTTTCGAATTTCAAACGAACCACTTTGTCCCCGCGCCCGGCGCGGAAATTTTGGGCCGGCAAATTTTCGCGCTGCTGGAAGACCGCGCCGGAGAGTTGTGGGCGGGCACGCAAAACGGCCTCGCGCGCTGGAACGGCCATGACTGGAAACTCTTCACCACGCTCGACGGCCTGTCGGGCAACGTCGTCCGCGCCATCGCGGAAGATGCCGGCGGCAATCTCTGGGTCGGCACCGAGAACCAAGGGCTGAACTATTTCAAGGACGGAAAATTCATTTCCTACCAGACGCAGGAGGACGGGCTGCCGGGCAATGATATTTCCTGCCTTTACGCCGAAACCAATCCTGTTTTGTGGGTCGGCACTTCCGGTCACGGGCTGGCGCGCTTGCAGAATGGGAAGTGGACCCGCTATTCGACGGACAACGGCCTGGCCAGCAATTTTATCTGTTACCTGCTCGAAGACGCGGCGGACGATTTGTGGCTCGGCTCCAACATGGGCCTGATGCGGATTCAGAAAAAATCGCTCAATGATTTGGCCGACGGAAAAACCACCACCGTTTCCTGTCGGACATTCACCGAAACCGACGGACTGCCGACACGCGAATGCACCGGCGGTTCACAACCGGCGGCCATTCGGGCCAGCGACGGCAGGCTTTGGTTTCCCACAACCAAAGGTCTGGTGTCGGTGAATCCGGCCGAACTCAAACCCAATTTGCAACCGCCGCTGGTGATGATCGAATCGGTGAAGATTGACGGCCGCGAGCAAAAGACGAACGCCTTGAATTCGGCATGGGCACAAGCGATCGTCGTTCCGCCGGGACACGAGCAGCTGGAAATCAATTACACCGCGCTGAATTTTTCCGCACCGGACGCCGTGCGATTCAAATACCGGCTGGAAGGCCGCGACACCGCGTGGACGGACGCCCGCGCCGAGCGTGTGGCCAATTACAGCAACCTGTCGCCGGGCCATTACCAGTTCCATGTCTATGCCGTCAACGAAGACGGCGTGCCGAATGAAACCGGCGGCGTGCTGGACATCACCGTCCAACCGCAATTCTGGCAGACCTGGTGGTTTCATGCCGCCGGTATTTTGCTGCTCGGCGGCATCGTCATCGGTATCGTGCGCTACATCTCCACGCAAAAACTGAAGCGCCAGGTGCAGTTGCACCAGCAGCATGAGTCGCTGGAACACGAACGCGCCCGCATCGCACGCGATTTGCACGACCAGCTCGGCGCGAACCTGACGCAGGTGGCGTTGCTCGGCGAAATGGCGCAGGAGGACAAAAATTCACCCGGCGAAATTGAACTGCACGCGCAGCAGATTTCCCATACGGCGAGAGAGACGACCCGCGCGCTCGATGAAATTGTCTGGGCGGTGAATCCTGCGAACGACACGCTCGAAGGCCTGGCCAATTACGCCTGCAAATACGCGCAGGAATATCTCGCGCTCGCCGGCCTGCGTTACCGTGCCGAGGTGCCGACGCATCTGCCGGCCACGGAAATTCCGCCGGAAGTCCGGCATAATGTTTTCCTCGCGTTCAAGGAATCGGTCAACAACGTGGTCAAGCACGCGCACGCGTCCGAAGCTTGGATTCGGCTACGCCTGACGCCGGACAAATTCATTTTGGAAATCGAGGACAACGGCCGCGGAATGGCCGGCATGGATCCGAAGGCCGCGCAGATGCGCAACGGCCTGCGCAACATGCGCAAACGCTTGACCGACATCGGCGGCGAATTTTCCATTGCGCCCGGCGCGAACGGCGGCACGATTGTTCGCCTGACTGTGCCGGTCAAAACTGAATGAAAAAGGCTTCATGAGAAATGAAGAAAAAGTTGCGCCGTCGTTCCGCTTGTTTCTTCAGTCTGCATTCTGCATTCTTCCCTGAGCGATGCCCATCTCCGTTTCCATCGTCGAAGACAATGACCAGTTGCGCGGGACGCTCGCGCGCGTGCTGAGCCGCGCCGAGGGCTTCAGTTGCGTCAGCCAATACGCCAACGCCGAGGACGCCGTGAAGGATTTGCCGCAGGTGAAGCCTGACGTTGTGCTCATGGACATCAACCTGCCCGGCATGAACGGCGTCGAGTGCGTGCGGCAGTTGAAGCAGCTCCTGCCGCAGACGCAGGTGATGATGCTCACCGTTTACGAGGACACGGAAAACATCTTCAGCGCCCTGGCGGCCGGCGCGAACGGCTACATGCTCAAGCGCACGCCCACCAAGGAACTGCTCGAAGCCATCACCGAGGTGCATCGCGGCGGCTCGCCGATGACCATGCACATCGCGCGCAAGGTCGTGCAATCGCTCCAGCAGACCGCGCCGACGGCCCAGCCCACGGAAAACCTTTCCGAACGGGAACAGCAGGTGCTCGACCATTTGAGCCACGGCCTGATGTATAAGGAAATCGCCGAGAAGCTCGGCATCAGCTACGAGACCGTCCATACTTACATCCGCCGCATCTACGAAAAATTGCAGGTGCGGACACGGACGGAAGCCGTCGCCAAGTTTTTACGCCGGTGAAACAAGGGGTTTCCCGCGTTTAACTTGATTTTGCGCTTGTAACCATTACTGGTGACTCGCCGGAAACGACGGCTTTGTTATTCTTAACTCGTTGTTGCGCCAAGGCGTGTGTAAAAATTTAGCCAAGCGCTCAGTTCTCATTGGGAGGCCGGAGTAGTGTCCGGCCTATCTTTTTTTCTTCAAACCGGACCGGTTAATTTTTTCCCGGTTGACGAACCCCCGCATAAACGCAAAATTCCCGACAATCGAAATGACGCCAGAAGAATTCTCTCCCGCCTGTGCAACACCAGAAACCAGCGGGCGCGTCGCAAACCAAGATCCCACCGGCAATTTGGCATTCCCGCCGGAGGGCCAACCGCATTCTCGCTGGCTGACCGTTGCCATTTGCTTCCTCCTCGCAGCAATGGCGTGGGCGGTTTTTGGCCAGACCCGTCACTACGAATTCATCAACTACGATGATCCGCATTATGTCTATGACAATCCCGTCTTCAACCAGGGGCTGAAGTGGCACGCAATCGTCTGGTCGTTCACGCACCAAAATGAACACGAATGGTTTCCCGTGACTTATGTCACCCGCATGGCGGACTTCGAGTTGTATGGCGCAAACGCCGGTGGACATCATCTGACCAACGTGCTGCTGCACCTGGCGACGACCATCCTGCTGTTCCTGGTGCTGCGGCGGATGACCGGACGGCTGTGGTCCGCCGCTTTCGTGGCGGCGGTGTTCGCCGTTCATCCGTTGCGGGCGGAATCCGTGGCCTGGGTCGTGGAACGCAAGGATGTCTTGAGCGGATTGTTTTTCATGCTGACCTTGTGGGCGTGGATGGATTACGTGGAACGCCGGCCGCCGTTCCAAAAGGCGGATTTGCATATAGAATGTAAAAATTCTGCGGCTAATCCGGGACATTGGATTTCTAGCTATTTTCTGGCACTGGTTTTTTTCGCCCTGGGCCTGATGTCCAAGTCCATGCTGGTGACACTGCCGTGCGTCATGCTCCTGCTGGATTTCTGGCCGCTGAAACGGCTGCCGGCCGGCGGCCTGGCGGCGGTTCGTCCCGAGTTCCGTGTCTGGCTTGGATTGATTCTGGAAAAAATTCCCTTTCTGGTGTTGAGCGCTGCTTCTTCTGTGGCCACGGCCTTGACGGAAACCAACGTGGTGTCGGCAGCCCACCACCTATCGGGCTTTTGGCGGATTGGCAACTACCTGCTGGCTTATACGGTTTACCTGAAGCACACGGTTTATCCGGTGGGTTTGGCACTGGTGTATCCCTTTTCAGAAACCAACCCATCCATCTGGAGCGTCGGCCTGGCGGCGTTCATTTTGTTGATTATTTCTGCCATCGCGGTGGCCGGACGACGTAAGCATCCTTACCTGCTGGTGGGTTGGTTATGGTATGTGGGCATGTTCCTGCCCGTCATTCTCACCATGCAGGCGACGCAGAATGCGCGGGCGGACCGTTACACTTATCTGCCGCAAATCGGCTTGTTGATCATGCTGACCTGGGGAGCCGCGGAACTCTCCGCCAACTGGCGTCATCGCCGTCTGGTGCTGGGGAGCGCGGCGACGGCAATCCTTGCCAGCCTGCTGGCGGGAGCTTATGTCCAGACAACCTACTGGAAAGACAGCGTATCCATCTGGACGCGATCCGTGGCCTGCACATCAGGAAATTATTTTGCCGAAAACAGCCTGGGCAGCGCGCTGAACAACCAGGGGAAATGGGTTGAGGCCGTCCAGCACCTTCAGCGGTCGCTCCAGTTCAAACCTGATTATATCGAGGCCCATGTCAATCTTGGCATCGCTTTGATCAACCAAGGGAAACCGGCGGAAGCCGTTTCACAGTTTGAGCGGACGCTGCAGCTCAATCCCCATTCCATTGAAGCTCATTATTATTTGGGCGATGCCTTGGCCGCCCAGGACAAGCTGGACGAGGCCATCCCGCACTACGAGCAGGCGCTGCAATACCGGCCCGATTATTCCGACAACAATTTCAATTACACCGCCGCCCATTATGGCCTGGCGCTCGCGCTGGCCCGCCAGCACCAGTGGGCCGAGGCCGTTCCGCACTTTGAGCAGGCGCTTCATCTCAAACTGGATGACACCGACGCCAGATACATTTTAGCGGTCAAGCTGGCCGCCGTTAAAAAGTGGGATGAAGCCATTGAACTTTACCAGCAGGTGCTGCAACGCAAACCTGATTTTGCCGAGGCCCACAATAATTTCGCGATCGCCCTGGCCAGCACGAGAAAATCCGCCGAGGCCGCCCGGCAATTTCAAGCCGCCCTCGCTTTGGCCACGGCCCAGGGCGACACCGCCCTCGCAGAATCCATCCGCAGCCGGCTCAAATCCGATCCGTCCGTTTTGCCCCAATCAAAACAACCATGAGCGCAAAAACTGGCCTTCAATGATTCCTCGCCGCGCAAATGATTTTATGCAAGGCAAAGCCTAGCGCATGATCCACCCGCCGCCGACGACCAGATCGTCCTGATAAAACACCGCCGCCTGACCGGGCGTGATGGCGCGCTGTGCCGTGTGCAATTTCACCTTCACCTTCCCCTGCTCCATCGGCGTCACCGTTGCGGGCGTGCCGGGATGGTTGTAACGGATTTTCGCCATCACTTCGATGGGCTCCGTCAATTTGTCGAAAGGATGCCAGTTGCAGCGATCCGCAGTGAATTCATCGCGGTCGAGCGCAGAATCGTCACCGACGACCACGCGATTATTTTCCACGTCCAGTTCCACGACATAAACCGGCTTGCTCGTCGTGATACCGAGACCTTTGCGCTGGCCGATGGTGTAAAACGCGATGCCGTCGTGCTGGCCAAGGACGTGACCGTGCAAATCCACGATGTCGCCGCGCGTTTTTTGCACGAGGTTCGCCGACTGGAGAAAGCCGCCGTAATTGTTGTCCGGCACGAAACAGATTTCCATGCTCTCCTCCTTGTCGGCGGTCTTGAGTTGGCAATGCCGCGCCACTTCGCGCGTGTCGCTTTTGGTTTTTTCACCAAGCGGAAAAATCGCGCGCGCGAGCTGGTCCTGCCGCAGCGAGAAAAGAAAATAACTTTGATCTTTCCGCGAATCGCACCCGCGCTTGAGCAGATGACGCGAACCGTCAGCGCTTTTCTCCACGCGCGCAAAATGTCCCGTCGCGATAAAATCCGCGCCGAGTTGATCCGCGCGGTCAATCAGCCGGCCGAATTTCAGATTCTGATTGCACATCACGCACGGGTTCGGCGTGCGGCCGGCCTTGTATTCGTCGGCGAAGTATTGGATGACGTGCTTCTGGAATTCCGCCGCCTCGTCAATGAGATAATACGGGATGTCGAGCTTGTCGCAGACGGAGCGCGCGTCGGTGACGGCCTGCGGGCCGCAGCATTTGTCCTCCGCGCGGTTCACACAATCCTGCGGCCAGAGTTT
>Ga0302320_10015942_pt1 | contig 15387 bp, 19 predicted proteins | sample Bog_T0_3_FD_202130 | JGI IMG/M metagenome (GOLD analysis project Ga0302320, IMG submission 202130) | Peat permafrost microbial communities from Stordalen Mire near Abisko, Sweden - Bog_T0_3 | ecosystem: Environmental > Terrestrial > Soil > Wetlands > Peat | place: Sweden: Abisko, Stordalen Mire... | reverse complement strand
GCTGCGAATCCCGATGATTTCTGTGGCGCTGCGCTCGGCCTGCGCCTGCAGCCTACAAAACGGTGACAAAAACGGTGACAGACAAAAACGGTGACAGTGCACTTTATTCCAGCACACGCTTGTGGTTGGCCAGCCAGGGAAATCGGTGACGGGAAATCGGTGACAGTGCACTTTATTCCGGAAATAAATGCACTGTCACCTTTTTACTGTCACCTTTTTAAACCCACTGTCACCTTTTTAAACCGGGCGTCGCCAAATCCGGTTCGCTGGGCGCGATCGACCTGCGCGACATCGCGCCCACCTTGGCCAAGATCATGTGCGTCGGACTGCCCAGCGCCGATGGCAAGCCGTTGATCTAAAGCGCAACGAAGCAGCGCAGGCACGGCAGTGCCAGTCCTTTTTGGCCCCACGAACTGCCGCCTTCAAATACTCGGGCAACGCGAAGGGATCGTAGGGTGGGCGGGATGCCGCATGGACTTGCTGGATCCGGCCACGAAGCATCACTCTTGTGCGCGCCTAGGCCGACTGTTCCCCTTGGATCAGTTGTTGGTGTCGCCGAGAATCGACACGGGATAGAGACGGATCATCCGGTCCACGGTGACAATCGTAAGACCTTCGCGCTGCGCCTGAGCGACCAGCATTCGATCGAAGGGATCTCCATGGTGCAAGGGTAATCCGCCGGCGGCTATCGCATGGTCGAGACAGACCGGCAACGGCAAACACCCCGCTTCGACAAGAATCTCGGACAGCCGGGCAATCGGGAAGTCGAGCTTGCCGAGGGCACGTTTGATGGCGATCTCCCATATCGTAGCGACGCTGACGAAAATTTCCGACGTGACATCGCTGATTGCCGCCCTTGCCGCTGCGGGCAATGCTGGCGCGTCATCGAGCCACCAAAGCAAGATGGGCGTGTCAAGCAGCAGCCTCATGGCGACTCGCCGCGGAAGGCGCGGGCGACGTCGTCCGGTAAAGGCGCGTCGAAATCGGCGGCGATGCGAATCTGCCCCCTAAGCAAACCCGGTACGCGCGCCGTCGCTCGAGCACCAAACGGCACAAGCCGCGCCATGGGACGGCCGTTCTTGGCAATGATGATCTCTTCGCCGCGAAAGGCCCGCTCGACGAGATTCGACAGCGTCGTCTTGGCTTCATACAAATTGATTGTCTCGGCCATAAACTTATTTCCTTGACCAATGTTGACCACCCTTAATCAACAATAATGCGGTCATTACCGTTGGTCAACATTGGTCTGATCGGGCAAAGTGATTTGTCGCCCCGGCTCTTGAGCGAACCGTATGGGTGCTATGCGGCCTCGATATCGGTCTGAGGAAAATCGTCGCCCTTGTAGAGAAGCGGCACCCTTTCGTGCCGTGCGCAAGCATAGGCGAAACAGTCTCCGAAATTCAGGGCCGCCGGATGGCGCGATTTGCCGTAACGGTCATAGGCGTCGATCGCAAGAGTGCGGGTTTCGGCGGCGACCGCAATGACGGAAATTCCCACAAGTTTGAGATAATCCTCGACTGCAGAGTCGACCTCCAGCGCGCTCAGACCCAGGATGCGCGCCACCGCGATGACCGTTTCCCAGACAGCCAGCGGCGAGGTGATCCGTTTCGGGTGGTTTTGCATACGCGCAAGCAACGCGCGCGCGTCGGTTTCGTCGGTCAGCAGCGCGGTAAGAGCGGAAGCGTCAACGAACATCACTCATTCCCGTAAATGCCGTCGATAAAGGCCTTGTCTGCCGGCCTTCCGCCGGCGGGATTGGCGCGTGCCCGCAACGCCCGACAGAAATCAACGCCCAGTTCGACCAGCGATGGTAGGGCGCGTTCGCGCTCCAACGCGTGCAATAATGCCTGCCGAACCACTTCGGTCTTGCTGATCTTCTTGATGGCCACAAGCCGTCTCGCCAATCTGTCGACTTCGGGATCTTTGACAAAGAGAGCCATGAAATATCCTTCAATTATATCCTAATATCTCATAAGGATATCCATTTGTCACGAATTTTCGACCACCGCCACCCGGCGCCGCCTATCAAAGACACCTAAACCATCATCCTGTTCGACCTCTTCACGACGGACGGCTGAGCAGATCGCCGAGCAGTGCCGAGCCCGGCTCGGCCAGTCCGTCGATCACGGTAAAATGATGCAGGCCGGGGGCCTCGACCGCTTGCGCGGCGGCGCCGAGACCGGTCCAGATATTGGCCAGCAGCGCGTTCTGGCGGCGGAATTCAGGCCGCTCGTCGGCACCGACCCAACAGCTGATGCTGGTCGCGGGCAACGGCCGCAGCAAGGCCGGACTTTCCCGCAGCGCCTCTTCCTCATCGAGATGCAGGGTCTGGTTGAGGCGGGTGGCCAACAGCGGCCGCAGATCATGCAGGCCGCTGAGCGACAGGGTATGGGCCAGGCGCGCGCGCAGCGGCGTCGGCAGTGGACCGTCTTCGCAACACAGACGGCTGACCAGGTGACCGCCGGCGGAATGGCCGGCCAGGCGGAGCGGGCCGGTGACCTGCGCCGCGATGGCGCTCACCGCGGCGCCAATCTCAAGGGTGATGTCGCTGATCCGTACCTCCGGGCACAGTCGGTAACTGGGCAAGGCGAAGGCCCAGCCCTGCGCCACTGCACCGGCGGCAAGGTGCGACCAGGTCGATTTGTCGAAGCTCATCCAATAGCCGCCATGCACGAACACCACCACGCCGTCTGCCCGGCCAGCGGGGAGGAACAGGTCGAAGCGGTGGCGCGGATGGTCGCCATAGGGCTGATCCAGCCGAGCGTTTGGCGCAGCGCGGCGCCACGCTTCGGCCTGTGCTGCCCAGCGCGGCGGAAAGGCTGCGGCGTCGGCGATATAGGGGCTGCTGCTGTAGGCGTCGCTCCAGTCTTGCATTTCCCGGCTATCTCCGCAGCGGCCGGAAGAATTCGCGCAGTTCGTGAATCAGCACCTCGGGCTGTTCCATCGGCGCGAAATGGCCCCCTCTGGCAAATCGGCGATAGCGCTGCAGATTGTAGGTCTGTTGCGACCAGGCTTTAGGCAGCCGCACCACCTCGCGCTCGAACTGGGCGATGCCGGTCGGCGCTTCGACGCGCGGATGGCGGTCATGCGACGGACTCCAGGGGTTGTGCAAACATTCGTAATAGTAGCGGCCGGCGCTGCCGCCGCTGGCGGTGATCCAGTACAGCATCACGGTGGTCAGCAATTCGTCCTTGCTGAACACCCGCTCGACATCGCCGCCGCAATCGCTCCAGCTGCGGCGCTTTTCCAGAATCCAGGCGCAGTGGCCGACCGGCGAATCGGTCAACGCATAGGCCAGCGTCTGCGGCTTGGTCGACAGCAGGGCGGAATAGCCGCTCTCGGTGGCGACGAAGCGCTGGTTGGCGTCATACCAGTCAGACTCATCGGCGGCATACAGCTCGGGCCCGGGAAACGGCGCCAGGAACACGTCGAGCGGCAGCGGCAGGCTGACATAGATGCCGGTCAGATGGTCGGCATATTTGTGACCGAGCTGGGCGGTGATCAGCGCGCCCCAGTCGCCGCCATAGGAGCCAAAGCGGTCATAGCCGAGCGTCTGCTGCATCAGCGTCACCCATAGATCGGCAGTATTCCAGAAATTGAGTCCGGTGCGGGCCAGCGGTGTCGAAAAGCCGTAGCCGGGCAGCGATGGCACCACCACGTCGAAGGCATCCGCCGCATCGCCGCCATGTGCCGCCGGATCGCTGAGCGGTCCGATCAATTTGTGCATGTCCCAGAAGGTCCAGGGCCAGCCGTGATTGAGGATGATCGGCATCGGCTTCGGCCCCTTGCCGCGGGCCTGAATGAAATGGATCGGGTTGCCGCCGATGTCGGTACGGAAATGTGGGAAGCGGTTGATCGCCCGCTCAACCGCCCGCCAGTCGAAGCCGTCGCGCCAATAGTCGCACAGCTGGCGCAAGGCGCGGCCATGGGTGCCATAGGCCCAGTCGTCATTGCCGAGATCCTCGGGATAGCGGGTACGGTTCAGTCTTTGCCGCAGATCGGTCAGAATCTTCGGCGCCACCTTGACGATGAATTTTTCCATGCTGGGTTCCGTTCGACCTTAGACTAGGGAATTATGCGCCGTCGGCCACCCTTGGCGAAGATGGAAACCGATCGGAGGACCGCGATGGAGACCCGAGTAACGCTGCTGGATGGCGGCGCCATGGAGCAGGACGGCATGCTGATGTTCTGGATGGCCGGCCCGTCCGGTCCCTATCGCTTTCCCGTCTACAGCGTGCTGATTGAACATGCCGAGGGCCGCTTCCTGTTCGACAGCGGCGTCGACAAGGCTCTGTTCACAAGACTGGTGGCGGGCGGCACGCAGACCGATGACGCCAATGTGCCGGGCGCGCTCGGCATCTTCCAGAGCGAGCGCCAAACCCTGCCCGGGCAGCTCGATCTGCTCGGCCTCGCGCCACGCGACATCACATACGTGATGAACTCGCACTATCATCTCGACCATGTCGGCGGCAACGCTCTGTGCTGTTGCGCCACCACCTTGTGCCACCAGGCCGAACTCGACGCCATCAATCACCCGCATCCGATCGAGGCGTTCGGCTATTCCGACAACCGTTTCCTGTGCCCGCAGTCACCGATCGACGGCCGTGCCACCGACATCTACACGCCCCGCTTCGAGGCGCTCTGCGGCGATGTCGAGGTAGCCAAGGGACTGACCCTGCTGGAGACGCCGGGGCACACGCCGGGCCATTACAGCCTGCTGGTAAGGCTGGCAAGGCGGCGGCCAATGCTGTTCACCGGTGATGCCTGCTACAGCAAACGCAATCTCGACATCATGGCGATTCCCGGGCCGCATGTGGATCCCAAGCAGGCCTATGGTTCGCTGGAACGGCTGAAACAGCTGGCCGACCTGCATGACGCCGAGCTGTTCTATTCGCATGACCGCGAGTCCTGGCCGAGCTACGTCAAGGCGCCCGGCAGTTACGTCTGAATCTTGCACCAGAAGACGGCAGTGCCGTCCCGACAGAGTGAAGGCGTCAGCAATGCAGGCGAGCGCGGCGGTCAAAACCGCGTTGCGGACAGAAAAATCATGATTGTGGCTTATTCGGTCGGCTGGAAGATTCCGGGCAGACGAACAATCTGAGCCAGTGCCGTCGCCGGCGACAACAGCAGACGCCAGTCATTCCATTTCCCGTTGCGACGCGTCAGCGCCACGACATAGCGCACCAGAGCCGGGTCGGACGCCTCGGCCGGGGTCATTTGCGGACAAAAGGTCAGCAGAAAGCGAATCGCCACGGATAGGCCGGGATCGGCGAGAAGCTGCGCGGCTACATCAGGAACGACGACGCAGATCACCGCTGGCAGCATCTCCCCGCGCCACCGGCCCATCGCCATCTCGATCTCGCGCCGCACGACCTGGCCGCTGGCCAGCCCCGGCGTGACCAGGAGAAACACGTGCGTGCACCTCGACAGGCCGGCCGCCAGAGGCATCCGAAACACGCCCTCGCCGCTTTTCAGCGTCACCTTGTCCAGGAAGTACGCGATCTTCGCCGCGTCGCAGCTGTCGGCAATCCGTTTGGCGACGCTGCTCTCCGTGTCATCATCCTGCCAGGCGTAGCTGATGAACACGGAATCGCGGACCGGCGACCATCTCCGGAACGTCGCCCTCCTCCAGCCGATGCGAAGACTGGTGAGCCACTGCAGGACATAGAGTCGGTCCTCCGGCGCAAACGCCTCGACCGACGAGCGCTCACGCGCGGGAACATTCTTCTCAAGGGTGAGCTTGGCATTGGGCGTGCCGGCGAGCTTCTTGTAAAGGCTGTTGGCGGCGCTGCTGAGCCCGACATATTCGCCCATATTTGCGATGCCGTTATGCACCAGGCGCTCCATAAGGATCGGCAGCAGAAAGCCAGCCGACGCGGCGGCCACGACCCCCAATACGCCCTTGTTCGACACCAGCGGATGGGCCAGGAACGCCGACATGATCAGCGCCGCCGAGACCAAGATTGACATCGCCGCACCGCCATAGAAGGCGAACAGAACGCCAAAGGTCGCCTGGTAAAGTAGCGCCACACTCAAGCGCGACGCAGCAGCGTCAGGCGGCTTGGCGGCCGCCAGGGCAGGTTCGGCGTCGCCGGCAATGGTCAAGCCGCTTCTCAGGTGCCGCGTGTTCCAACTGTCGAGCAGCGCTTGGGCAGTGAGCCCCAAGCCGACCAGAATCGCAGCCTCCAGCCATCCTGAGGGAGAATCGTCCCTGCGCCACAGCGACAGCAAGACTGCGGCGACCGACACCGGACCGATCGCCACAATTCCGCGCCGCGGCGTGTTGCTCGCGCGGATGAAGCGATGGTGCGGAAGTTTCCAGCTTCGGGCGAGCCAGGGCCACATATCGCTCGTCTGGAGATGGTTGAGACGCAGGCCGCCGCAGAACGCGACGAACAAGATCAGCGCAGCCATGCCGGGAGGCGTCCAGTGCTGCCACCACAGCACCCACAGCACGGCGGCCGCTGGGATCCCAGCCGACAAGGTCCAGCCCACGACCAGGCTTAGACCCAGGGCAAACCCGGCCAGCGTCCGCAACAGACCTTTCTGGTACAAGATCGTCGCAGCCGAGTGGGAAGGCGCCGGCGAGTTCGGCAAAACGCGCGTCGTGAACTCCTGCAAGTCTGACAGGATTGCGGGGAGACTGCGGTCCGACTCTCCGGCCATCACATTGTCGAGCAGCGGCCCGAGCTCGGGATAGGCACGCAGACCTTCGGTGGACAGGCCGCGGCAGACGCAATAATGCCGGAACCTTATGTCGCTGAAGGTGTACTCCATTTGCCTGGCCAGCGCCGCACGGCGGCTGGCAATCGCCAGCATGGCCGGGGACAGGATCAGGACTGTGATTCCCGGAAACATCCGGCCGAAGAGTGACTGCCTCTTTAACGCGTCGAGCGTCCCACAGCGCGACTGCGCGAAATCATTGCAACGATCGGCGATCTGGCGCGCCAGCCGCCGATCGTCCTCGTCCGTATCGCTATGGACGACGAACAGATGAGGCCTCGGCAAGAGAGCCAGCTCCGAATTTGCCAAGAGATTTTCGGTGTCGCTCATCCGTGCAGCGCTCGCCAATCAGTGAACATTCAGGGCAACGGCGTCAACCTCACCGTGCACGCGTCTCAGCGACGGCCGTCTTCAGAGTCTCAAGCACAGTCGCCAGGCGGTTTTTGGTGTCCGGGTCCTGGACCTGAAGCACGGTCAAGGCAAGATCGTTCATTGTGGTTGCGAGCTTCCAGCGTGAGGCGCCTTCGGCCAAGACCTCGGTCGCCAGCTGCTCGGCTTTGTCGGCGTCGCCGGCGTCGAAAGCGGCGCCGAGCAGCGTCGGCCGCAGCCATTCGTCTGGCTCCTTGCGCCGCTTGGCTCTCTCGCAGGCGGTCACCACCAGTTGCGAAACGATGACCGCCCGCTCCCGGTCGCCTTTGCGGTTCCTCTGCAGGTAGAGACGGGGAAGATTGCTGGAGCAATAATACTGGTTGAGATCGATCTCCATGCCTCGCTCGTAAGCGTCGATACTCTTGTTCAGATAGACAAGTCCTTCGGCTGCCGTCTCCGCTTTCGCCGCGAGGCGCTTGTAGCGTCCGCCGAGCAGCCCGAGCCGCTCTGGCGTTGGCCCTGACAGGGTCATCAACGCGTCGAGCTTGGCGATTGCCTCGATCGGATTACCGGCGTTGGCGAGGGCAAAGGCGTGTGTCTCCCGGACCTCCTCCAGACTCGCGATATCCGTCGGCAGCCGGGCACAGAAATCGGTGAGCCAGGTCCAGTCGTTCGCTGCGTCGGCCGAATCTTTCAAGAGGCGGATGACGGCGAGCGCGGTCGACGCTGTCATCGGCGGCTGGCAGACCTCGTCGGCCAAACTCTTCGCTGCCGGCATTCTGTCGGCAATCGGCCGCGCTCGGACCGCCCGGAGTCGTCCCTGGAACGCGGCGATGTCGGCCATAGCCTCCTTCATCGTCCAGGCATCGGATTGATCCACGCCGGAAGGGTAGCCCCTGATCGTTTGGAAGACGGGCGACGCACCTTTGGCAAAAGACTCGATCTTCGGCTGGATCGTGGCGCGAACCGCGTGCGCCGCCGCTTCGCCCACCTCCCCGTCGACAAGCGGATAGCGGATGGTGCGCATCTGAGCTACGTCGAAAAGCTGTTTCGACCAGTCGGCGGCCAGCAGGACGCAACCCTTTTCTCGCGCGGCGTGACGAACCCCGACCTCGTAATACACATTGCCATTTGGGATGGTCACTTCAGCCAGAACGAGATCGGCGAAATAGAGCCGCTCGATCATCTGGGTAATGATCAGCACGCCTTGGTCCTGATCGGCGCGGACCGGATCGTAGCCGAGCTGCTTGATGACCGGCGCGTAGGCGCGGTCCCACAGCGCATCGAAATCGACGGCCGCGACGCCCTGGTCGGCCTGCGTCGCCTTTTTTCCATATGGCATAATCATGAAGCAGATCGGCCTCATCCCGGAACCCCTCCGACGATTCGACGCTTCCCCCGCGCCGCCTCAACCCCAAAGCTTGGTCGTGTCGAGCCAGTGTGGCTGGCCGCCACGGTTGCGGACCGCGTCCATCATGTGACGCGTGCCGCCCGGCCCATCACTGCCCTCGCCGTTCCACAGGCAGACCAAAACGACCTTGTCGGCTCCGTGGCGGAGAGCCGACTCGAGCATCCGGCGGTTGTTGCATTCGAATACATCCTCCCCCTCCTGGTTTGGGCCGCGCTCGCCCAGGGCGACATGCAGGACGGCGGAGGCCTTGGCCGCGAAATAGCGGGCTCGCCAATCACTGTCGGCAAATTCCACCGACTTCTCGAGAAAGGTCGGCTCGTCGAAAGGAATGTACAACTCAAGACGGGCGCCACGGGCCAGCGCTGCCTCGGCAAACAAGAGGTCGCCGCCACAGGCGCCGCCGCAGATTGTCAGGTCCGCAGGACCGACCCCCAGCTCGGCCAATGCTGCCGCGATGGCACGCGCCGCGATCGGTTCCTTGTCGGGCGGAAAACGCGGATTTTCGCGGCCGGGCGCGTCGACCATGTGGCCGCTGAACAGCACGACCTTGCGGGGTGGCTCTGAGCGCCTGTCCAGCATGGGCTCGTGCTCCATTGCTAAGCCTGCGCCATAGCCAGGTCGAAGATGGCAGGCAGATGTTCCTCCGGCTTGATTTGTTTGGCCGCGGCGAGGCGCCCCAGTTCGGCAAGATCGGACAAGGTCGATGGATCGTCCATTTTTCGGATCTGCTCGATTTTGGTCGGGGCAAGCTCCAGGCCGAGTTCGCTCTTCAGCCAGTCCCCCTCCAGAAGCACGTTGTAGCGGACGTAAGTGGCAAGCTGAGGCCCCGCTTGACTGTCACGCTTCATGTCGCCGACGGCGCGGTCGACCAGCCAGGGCGTCAGGCAGTTCGTCAGCCATTGCAGAGTGGTGCGGTTCATGCGCTCACAGTCGTCCATGAGCGACTGCAAGGCGGCGAGCCCCTGCAAGGCAGCCGGGTCGCCGACGATCATCGTCGTCGGGCGCGATTGCCGGTAGTGGCCGGTACCAACCGAGATGATGAGCAGCCGCTCCTTGCCCATCGGCCAGCAGAAGCCGTGGCCCTGCAGCGCCGCGAGCATCAGCAGCTGCAGGGCCGGATCGTTGAACGGCGTGACACCGCCATCGACGAAAGCCCCGAGAACGGAAGTTCCGTCGCGGGATTGGATGGCGATCTCTTCCGGCGCGAAATAGGTTGGCGCGGCGGTGCTCGCCCGAACGATCTGCGTCAGGCGCAGCGCGCCATCCTGCGCCGCGTATTTTCCCCGTTCGCCGTTGTTCAATGGCCAAGGGCTCCCCGTATCCAGCCGTTTGGTCATGATCATGAGACCGGTGCGGATCCGGTCGCTGTCGAGCGTTGTATCCGCGCCGAGCTGCTTGTCGAGCTCCCGTTGCAGCGGGTCGGCGGGAAATTTGGGCGCGAACTTGCCCTGCAACGCCTTCGGAAGGAACTTTGCCAAACCGCCGGGTTGGAAGACGCTGGCGCCAATGTTTCTGTAGAGCTCCTGCAGCGCCTCTACCGTCATTCCGCAGGCGAGGCCGGCCGCAATGATCGATCCGGTTGAAGTGCCGCCGATGAGGTCGAAATAGTCGCACAGCAATGCCTCGTCCCCGAGGCGCTGCTTGACCAGGGTCTCGATGGTCTTCAGGAATTGCAGCGTGAGGATCCCTCGGATGCCGCCACCGTCGAGGGCGAGAATGCGCTTCGGGCCCTTGGCGGGATCGAGATGGTCCTGTTTCGAGAGACCCATAAGCATTCTCCGCAAGTGCAACCCTTAGGACACATGTCGGAATTGATCCCGATATTATAATCATCTAATAATTATTGTCTGCTGTCGCTGATATCAACGCAAACCTGCACCGGGGTAATGGATAGGAGCCTCGGCGACATTCCGGGGGAAACCAATGAAAATGATTGTTGGGACGGCCATCGCCGTGACTTTGGTTCTATCGGCTTGCGCCACCGATAAACCATGGACAACGCCCCCCCTCCCCATCGCAAAAAATGAGGACAATTTGGTAACGACTGCGGTGACTGGCATGGTCACGACCGTGATCGCCAATGACAAGAACGCGTGCAGATTGTTCAAAGGTGGCGTAACCTCCAGCAGCTCGGACGAATTCTATTTGGACCTGGCAGCGGTGTACGTCCGACCGACAAACATTCCTGACGGTTTTTATTCCTATCCCACGGATTACGACAGTCAAACACGTACGCTTTTAGAGCGCGTCCTTGTCTCAAAGCAGTCACTGGCCACGCTTACCGCCACCGTTAGTTTCGGCGGCGCCAAAGTGAGTACGATTCCGCTCTTCAGCAGCCAGCATAATAGCGACACCGACAAGGGTGAGGCGTTCAGCGAAAGTCAACAAATATGGAATTCAGGTGTCGTCGTTCGCGTTGACCGCAGCAAGACGCTCAAGATCGAATTCACGCCAAATTATGCGACGACGATCGAGCATATGAGTGTCATCACGAGCGGCCTCGAGATCGCGAAAGTCGGGATCTCGACTTTCGTGCCGGGCGCGCATTTTTTAAGCGATCTCGACAAACCTTCGCTGGAGAAGCAATCAAAGCTCTATGACGCCGCGTTGGGCAGGTCGGTGGGTAAGACCATGGCAGACACGCCTTCGCTTGAGATACGCCCCAGCGACATACCGAATGAATCCTGCGGTGCCATAAGGTTTACCATCCCCGGCACACCCTCTTTGATTGGTCAGAACCTGGACCCGAAAATCATCGTCGGTGACTGGTATTTCGGGGTTCTCGACTCGAGCCACTCACTGTTCATTTCTGAAGATGTGATAAAAGCGGCCAATCTGGGGACGTCGAAGGATAAAGGGTTGGAACTCCCGAAGTACAATCCCTATGTGTCCCCCCAGCATGTGCTCGACGAGCCGGTCGGTGGTGAGCCTCCGAAATCGTTGGGCAAGTTTGTTTTGGCGGATTCTGCCGTGACTGGCGCTCTCTCCGATTGGAAAACGGCGATCTCCGCCAAAACGGATACCGACAAAGCCGTGGCCGCCGACGCCTTTTGCAAAGGCGTCATTTCCGCCCTTCACGGCATCGGGCTGACACCCATCGACGCGAAATTGGGTTTGTGGGCGATTCTCCAAGGTACAACCCTACCCGGCAAACCCCAAGCGACTGACGTGAAGCAATTGGCGACTGCCTGCGCCGCGGATCTCATGCCGATCATTGTCCCGGAAAACGTGACGAAGGTCGCAGAAACGCCGGCTGACAAGCCGGTGGCAAAGAAGTCAGCAGCCAATCGGGTGCCCAAAGTTGCATCGAACCAGCCGCAATAAGTCACTCAAGGTGGGCATGTGTGGCGCACCCAAACTGCCGGCGTGCGTTCGACGTCGACAAACAAGAGCGAGGGGAACGAAAATGGCGCAACCGCGCGCAACCAGTCTGATCACCCTTAGTCTGGCGATGCTGTGCGGACTGGCCGCCCGGGCAGAGCAACCCTTCCGACTCGCCAGCCCCGATTTGCCCAAAGGCAAGACCTTCACCGAACTGCTGATTGCCAGCGATTGGGGCTGCACCGGAGGCAATCAGTCGCCCGCCCTGACATGGTCGGGACAGCCGACCGGCACCAAGAGTTTCGCCGTGACACTGTACGACCGCTATAAACCGCCGATCTCAGGATGGTGGCATTGGCTGGTTTATGACCTGCCGTCCACCGCCACCGCCGCCGACATTGATGCGCTGATCGAGAGCAAGGCTTTGGCCAAGGCGGCGCTGATGCGGCCCTTTTCACGCTGAGCGGCAATGGCCTTTATCCCGGCATCATCGTCGTTCACATTCCAACGGTAAAGCCAATCGACAGCGCTTGCGCCGGCTTTTCAACTGAAGGTTTGAACGAGCACCGTCAAACGACAGTCAGCGCCTGACGGTGGGATACGCTCTGATCGCGTTAGGACAGCCATTCCGTGCAAAGCGCTCCATAGCACTTCGGCCAGAAATTCCGGCATTTCGCGTTTCGGTCCAAGGGCAGCGACCAATTCCGAGAAGGCCGCTCGGAGGGCTGGTGGCGTTTCCTCGCTCGCGAATTTAATTCTGGTTGGCAACACAAACATCGCCTCGTAGATAACCGGCCGCGACCGGGCGAAATCAAGATAGGCGGCGCAAACATTGCGCAAGATGTCCGGCTCGTCGGCAATGTTCGCCTTCGACATTCTTAGTCGCGCTGCAAGTTCCTCAAACCCTCTGATGGCAACGGCGCCCATGATGTCGGCCTTGCCCTTGAAATGGCTGTAGAGAACCGGCTGGCTGTAATCGATGAGTCCCGCGAGACGGCGCGTGGTTACGGCCTCCCAGCCCTCGGCTTCGGCCAGTTCGCAAGCCGCGGCGACGATAAGCTCATAGCGTTCCGCGCGCTGGCGCTCTCTTCGTTCGGCGATCGACATCGAAATATACTAGCGTCGACTGAATTATTGTCAATGCTAGATTCTTGTTGACATAGAAATCTAGCACTGATAGAAAATTTGTAGACGATAGAAATTTTTAAACTGACAGGAGTTCGCTATGGAGCTAATAGGCTATTCCCTTGCCGGCCTGATCGCGGTCGGAATTGTGTTCATCGGGGCGCGTTTTCTGTGGAACCCGGCGGCGGCGTCAGGTGCCTTCGGCATCGCCAATTCTCCATCGCCGTCGACCGGCTTTACCGGATGGCTGGCTGTGAAGGGCACGCGAGACATCGTGTCCGGCCTTTTTGTCTTGCTGCTCATGGCTAACGGATCGCCGCGCTTGCTTGGCGAATTCTTGCTGGTGGCGAGCCTCATCGCACTGGGCGATGCGGCGACAGTCCTGCGATCGGGCGGAAGCAGAACTGCCGCCTTCGGCATTCATGGCCTTACCGCGCTGGTCATTATCGCGGTTGGCGCGACCCTCATTGGCGCGGCCAACTGACAGGAGCCAACCATGCCGATTCTTCAGATTACCATAGCAAGCGCCCTTGCGTGGCTGCTGGGATATTCAACACCGCACTTGAACCGCGCGAATTGCGGCCACATACTGTATGTACGTTTTCCTCGTATGTATGTGCGGTGGTGCGATGCCTCATGGTGCTCCTAAGAGCCCAACCACCTTGCGGTTGGACCCTAAACTGAAAGAGACGGCTATGCGTTTGGCTGAATCTACCGGACGAAGTCTGACCAATGTGGTCGAGGAAGGTCTGCGCCTAGTGGTGGAACACTCCGCCCACAAGCCACGGCCATCGGACGCCGTTGCGCAGCATCGCGCAGCGTTGCTGGAAATTATTGGCCGGCACGGCGCCACCAATCCGCGGGTATTCGGCTCCGTGGCCCGTGGCGACGATGATCAGGACAGCGATCTCGATCTGTTGGTCGACCGCTTGCCTGGCACAGGGATGATGAAACTGGCCCGGCTTCAAATAGAGGCCGAGGCGCTGCTCGGTCTGCCGGTCGACGTCCATACCTCAGACGGGCTCAGAGAACAGGTCCGCTTGACGGTGATGAGGGAGGCTCGACCGTTATGAGCCGGAAGGAGGATAAAGCCCGGCGGACGGATGTGAACGCCTGCCTTGGAGATATCCGGGACAGCGCGGCGGCTATAGAGGAATATGTTGACGGCATCACGGAAGCGCGGTTTCGAGCGGAGCCCATGCGGCAAGACGCTGTGGTGCGCCGCATAGAGATCATCGGCGAAGCCGCTGATCGGATCATGAAGGCAGAGCCCAGCCACACCGTTTCGCTGGCCGGCGTACCGCTGACCGAGGCAAAGCTTATGCGAAACAAGGTCATACACGAGTATGAGGGCGTCGATGTAGGCCTCGTTTGGGACACCGCCAAAAACGATGTGCCGGATCTGCGCAAGACGGTCATTGATGCCATCGACAAACGCCAAACGGAAAGCCGGTAACTGGCTCAACCAGTTTCTACAAAAGGGCAGCTTCCAACGCGGCACTGGTCTCGCCGGTTGCGCCCCTCATCGCTTCGTACGTCTGTCGCAAGGCGGCCGCGCTGATGCGGTGTGCGTCGGCAAACGCCAATATCAACTCCACGCGCACCTCGCCGAAAAAGGTGGCGACATGCGGGAGGAGATCCCCGACCTGGCCGGCGCCGATCACCTGGGTGAATGTCGCAGCGTCGATCGATCGCTTCCAAGAGGCGTTGACCGTGCCAAGCACCAGATTGTCAATTTGAGCGCCACCTTTTCATGGGACCCATTCCCTTCGCCCGGCCGTTTTTTCAACGTCCCGTTCATTGGTCCTGAGCGGTGTTTGCTTTCACCCAGCTGTGAAGTCGCGCCGAACTGTGACCCCACCATTGATATTTACCAACTAATTGATTTTACATAAAACGCACAAACTCCGCGGGGTCAACAATCGCGCGAGATGTGACCTTGGCCGATAGACCTATTCACACACAAGATCAACCAATTGCCAAGAAGTGAAGACGGGTTACGGTTGGACGCGATTTCACAGGCATTCGAAATCTTCCATGACTCCCCCACGGGGGAGTCATGATTTAGCGCAAGGTGAGGCAGCCGACCGTATAGCGTAACTTGACGCCATACGGTCGGTTGCGGTAGAAACCTCCATGAAGATCAGAAACGTAATCGACAAGGGATTGCGGCGCTTCATCGAGGATGATGACGCGAGTGGGCTTCAGCCCGCTGTCGTCGCCAAAATCCGACGCATGGTCTCCTTCCTCCAGGACATGGAGACGGAAGACGAATTGCGGACCGTGCCGAGCTGGAAGGCACATCTGCTGGCCGGCGATCAAAAAGGCACATGGAGCCTGTTCGTGACCAAGAACTGGCGAATGACATTTCGGATCGACCAGAACGAGATCGAGATTATCGACCTCGATTACGAGGATTACCACTAGGAGGCGTCCAT
>Ga0302320_10015940_pt1 | contig 15389 bp, 15 predicted proteins | sample Bog_T0_3_FD_202130 | JGI IMG/M metagenome (GOLD analysis project Ga0302320, IMG submission 202130) | Peat permafrost microbial communities from Stordalen Mire near Abisko, Sweden - Bog_T0_3 | ecosystem: Environmental > Terrestrial > Soil > Wetlands > Peat | place: Sweden: Abisko, Stordalen Mire... | reverse complement strand
TCCCGGCGGCGTTCGTCGCCGTGGCGGACGCCGCGGACTCGCAAGCGGCGGGCTTTCGGTGGTTCAGCCCTGCCCCGGCACCGGCGACCTGGGGGCACCGTGCCCTGCCCCCAGCTGCCGGAATCCTCTACTACCCGGCGACGTTCGTGGATGGCCACGACAAAGACGGCGTGGCGCGAGAGCGGCTCGGCGCGCATAGCTCGGTGCTCGACTACCTGGATGTGAGCCCCAAGCAGGGGCCCGAGAGCCTGCGCGACTGGCCAAGCTATCGCCTCGAGATCGTCCGGGGGGAGTCAAACGACGTGCATGAGGACGGGCATGCATTTGGACTCCCATTCAGAGGCGGCACGGGAAGCTGTGTCCTCGACGACTACCGGACGAGGGTTGAGAACCACCACTATCGTGAGATTGCCTGTTTCGTCCAGGGCCAGAAGCACGCAACCGTCCTGGTTGCGGCCGCGCTGGCGTCCGAGTGGGCACGAGCGGAGAAGACGCTCGAGCGGGCGGTCGACGCCTACCGCGTCACCTGACGAAGCAGAACGGCTGAGCCGTCGGAACCACCGAGAGGCCCCGACGGACATCGGGAGCCAGCGAGCCGCATACGACGTTGAAGTCGGCGCACGCGTTGTCGCGCTTGGCCGTCTCGTGCCCCCTTGGAAACGTTCGGTTTTCCACGGATGCCGGCGCGTCCTCAAGAGGCGATAACCATCGTAGACCCGCGCGTAGAGTCGGGGCGCCAACGCCCCGTCGAACGACGAAAGCCGCAAAGCATGAGCAAGCTCATCGCGTACCTCAGGACAGACAAGCTGACCTGGGGCTCCCGCGGGCTCAGCCTGGTCGGGCTCGGCATCTCGGCGTATCTGTGCTTCACCTACCTCCAGCACCAGTCACCGGCGTGCCTGGTCGGCGGAAATGGATGCACGACGGTCGAGCAGTCCTCCTACGCGCGGCCGTACGGCTTCCCGCTCCCCATCTTCGGGCTCGTCGGCTACACGCTGTTGTTCACCAGCGCTTGCCTGAAAGGACAACGGGCGCGCACAGCCGGCGTCGTGCTGGCCTTCATCGCCATCGCGGCGAGCGCCTGCCTCACATACCTGGAGCTCGAGGTCATCCATGCGGTCTGTATCTGGTGCGTGTCCTCCGCCACTTGCGCAACACTCCACGTCGTCGTGAACTCGACGCGGTACGTCCGTGGCGAGCCGACGCTCAACGCGCGACAAGGAGCACGGATCGAACCGGAAGGCAGGGACGAGCCAGCGCACCTCATCGCCGGCTGAAATCGCGCGACGCTCCGTCGCGCCAGAACACAAACGAGGGCTTGACTCCTACCCGGCGAGCGTCTCGCCGGAGCCTGAGCAGCTGTCCGGCCTACCCGAGCGGTTTCAGAGCCGCAAATGGGCCTCGCCGCCGGCCCCGGGCTGCGCAACCGGCGACAGCGCTCTGTCGCTCAACCCAACCGTCGTGAAAGCACGACGACGTCATCGTGGCCGTAGCCGAGCGCCGCATAGAAATCCCGGGCGCCGAGGTTCTCGCCCCTGACCATCAGGTTCACCTTCGGTATCCCCCGCGTCGTCATCCAGCCCTCGCATGCCGCCATCAGCGCTCGGCCATGTCCGCGACGGCGGGCCGCGCTGCTCACGGCGAAGTAGTACACCCAGCCGCGGTGGCCGTCGTGACCCACCATCGCGGTCGCAACGAGGCGCCCTCCTCCACTCCGGCGAGCACCGTTGATGCCGGGCCGTCGAGAGCGCGGCGCAGATCCGCACCCGGATCGTTCCACGCGCGCGTGAGACCAGCCTCCTGCCACAACGCAAGCGCCTCGGCGATCCGGCCTTCTGACAACACCTTGATCTGCATCGGCACCTATTCGCGCCGCCGGCCACTGATCCCCTCGCCGCCCCTCGAATTGCACCCGTGGCGTGCGAACAGGCCCGCGCGCCGGGCGGCGCGAGCTCCCTGACCGGGATCCGTCGCGGCCCCTCGCGCAGCGACATTACGATGTTGCGCGATGGCGGCCAAGCGCCTCTACATCCGCCTCTCCTACTGGCTGCGCGCCCACGACCCGGGCCTGCGCGCGCTGCGACGGGCCGGGCGCGCGGCGATCGTCATGCCTGCGATGTTTGCGCTCGGCGACCGGGTCATCGGCAACCCGGCGCTGGCCACGTTTGCTGCGTTCGGCTCCTTCGCCATGGTGCTGCTCGTCGATTTCACAGGACCTATGCGCGACCGCCTGCAGGCCCAGTTCGCGCTCTCGGTCGTCTGCGGGGTCTTCGTGTGCCTCGGGACGCTGGCCTCGAACTCGGACGCAGTGGCAACCGCAGCGATGGCGGTCATCGCTTTTGCCGTTCTCTTCGCCGGCGTTGTCAGCTCGGTTTTGGCCTCGGCGACCACCTCGCTGCTGCTTTCGTTCATCCTGCCGGTTTCGCTAGCCGGACCGGCTTCGTCGATCCCCGATCGGCTCGCCGGCTGGGGCCTGGCGTCCGCAGCCGCGCTGCTGGCGATCGGGCTGCTGTGGCCCGCGCCGACGCGCGAACCGCTGCGGGGCGGGGCGATCGAAGCGTGTCGCGCGCTGGCGATGCGCCTACGCACAGATGTGGCGCGGGCGCTCGGGGCCGAGTCGAGCCCGCAGCAGCACGCCGCGGTGGTTGCGCGCGCCGAAGCCGCGGTGGGCGCGCTGCACGACGAGTTCTTCGCGACGCCGAACCGCCCGACGGGACTGAGCACCACAGCGCGTGCGATCGTCCGCCTGGTCGACGAGTTGCGATGGCTGCGCGCGATCATCGTCGAATCGGCGCCGCGGCCTGACCGCAGGACGGGCGACCGGTTCGCTTGCGCAGTGAAATCGGCGTCGGCGTCGGTGCTGGAGGCGGGAGCGGATCTTCTCGACATGCCCGGCTGCAGCCGCGAGGATCTCCAAACGGCGCTGCTGGGGCAGCACCGGGCGCTGGTTGAGCTGGAGCAGGCGGCGACGCGAAGACTGCCGGCCCGTGAGGCGGCGGGCACGCAGGGCGACCCCTCGGCGAAGCACCCCGTTGAGAGCTTCGTCGCGTCGCTTGACCCGAGCTTCCGCGCTCAGGAGCTGAGCTTCGTCGTTTCGCAGATCGCCGCGAACGTCGACCTTGCCGTCGCCTCCGAGCGGCGTAGTTGGCTCGAGCGACTGATCGGCCGCCAGGCGGAGGGGCTGTCCGGGCGCCTCGCGGCGACACGCGAGCGCGCCCGCGCGCATGTGGAGCGCCACTCGGTCTGGCTTCACAACAGCGTACGCGGCGCCGTCGCGCTCGCCGCGGCGGTGCTGGTAGCCAAGCTGACGGGTGTGCAGCACGCGTTTTGGGTCATTTTCGGAACGCTGTCGGTGCTGCGCTCCAATGCACTCAGCATCGGCCAGAACGCGCTGCGCGGGCTGTCGGGAACTGTTGCCGGCTTCATCGTGGGCGCCGCGCTGGTCGCGCTGATCGGCACGAACACCACCGTGCTCTGGCTGCTCCTGCCCCCCGCAGTCCTGCTCGCCGGCCTGGCGCCGGCCGCGGTCTCATTCGCAGCCGGTCAGGGTGCATTCACGCTGACGCTGCTGATCCTGTTCAACATTCTCGAGCCGGCCGGCTGGCGGATCGGGCTGGTCCGCGTCGAGGACGTCGCGTTGGGCAGCGCCGTCAGCCTCGTCGTCGGCTTGCTGTTCTGGCCGCGCGGCGCGGCCGCCGCACTGGGCACTGCGCTGGCCGAAGCCTACGCAGACTCCGTGCGTTACCTCTCCGGCGCGGTGGCTTTCGGGATGGGGCGCTGCGACGAGTGCCTGGCGTCGCGGCCGGTCCCGCAAGGCGAAGCGACGCGGGCAGCGGCCGCAGCGCGGAGACTGGACGACGCCTTCCGCGGCTACCTGGCCGAGCGCGGCGCGAAACCGGTCCCGCTGGCCGAGGTGACGAGCCTTGTCAACGGCGTGGCGGGGTTGCGCCTCGCCGGCGACGCCGTATTGGACCTCTGGCAACACGATGACCTCGCGGGCGGCGATCGAACCGCTGCCCGCAGCGAGCTGGAAGCGGCGACGGAGCGGATCGAAGACTGGTACGACGGCTTTGCAGCCGCTCTCACGGGGCGCGGCAACGTCCCCGCACCGATGCCTCGCGACGGCCCGGCGGACGCGCGTCTCGTTGAGGCCGTGAGCCACGATCTGCGCAGCGCCGACGGGCTGGCTACGGCCACGGCCGTGAGGATGATCTGGACTCGCGACCACGTCGATGCGGCACGCCGGCTTCAGGCGACGCTCGTAGCGCCGGCCACAGCCGCAAGCGTCGCGTTGACGACCACCCCGCTGCACGCCTCATCGGTGTGGCGGCACCTCGCCGCCCGCCTTGCCGGGCGAGCTGCGCAACCGGCCGGCGGAGCGGCCGCGCCATCGCCGGCGGAGCACCGCGAGCCGGCCGGCTCCCCCGTGCCCGGCGAAGGGATTGAAGTACCCTAGCTCGTGTGAGTCAGGAGCTTTCCGATCCGCGCGATGATCCCGGCTCGGCACTCGATCTCGCGGCCGCCGAGGTGCGTGTCGACAGTGCCGACACACACGCCCTGGTCGAGGCGCTCGCCGCGCGACTCGAGGAGTCGCTTCCCCGCCTCGCCGCCGTCCGGCGGCGGCGCGTCGGGGGATTTCGCTCCAAGCAGACCGAGGTCGAGCGGATCGAGGTGGAGTTGGGCGACGACCGTTTCGAGCTGCTGCAGGCGCGTGGCGGCTTCCAGTGCCTGCGCCACCGGGTCGTGCGCGGCATCACGCTCAAGCGCGAAGAGCTGCCCGTCGCGCAGTGGATCGTCGAGCTCGTCGACGAGGTCACTCGCACGGCCGCCGTCGGCGAACAGGCCCGCGTCGCGCTCGAAGGCCTACTGACGTGAGTCCCCTGTTCGGCCGGATGCGCGGCGGCGGCTCGCCGGCGGATCCCGCCGCCGCCCAGCTGCAGGCTCAGCGCGACCAGGATTCACTCGAGCGCCTGGCCCAGGGCCACATCCCGCTGAACGCCGCCGAGCGGCTCGCCACGCTCGCGGCCGCCGACTCCTCGGCGCTCGCGTTCGCGAGCGACCTTTCGGTGCAGGAATACGCGTTGCTGCACAGCCTCGGGATCGTCCCGATCACGCTCGTGATGGGCTCTTCGATCTACCAGGTTGGCTGGCAGGGGACCTACTACATGGTGCCGACCGAGATTCAAAGCCTCTCCCACGCCTACAACGAGAGCCGCCAGCTCGCGCTGGGGCGGTTGCACGAGGAGACGACGCTCGTCGGCGGCGATGCGGTGGTCGGCGTGCGCATCGAGCAGGGGCGCCACGACTTCGCCGCGGGCACGGTCGAGTTCGTCGCGATCGGCACCGCGGTTCGCCTGCCGCCGGCGCTGCGCAGCTCCCACGGCCCGGTTCTCACCGATCTCGACGGGCAGGAGTTCTGGCAGCTCTGCGCAGCCGGGATCCGCCCGGTCGGCATCGCCGCCCACACCAGTGTGCATTACGTCCCGGCGAGCTGGCAGACCGCGCGCGCGATGGGCGGCGGCATGTTCGGTGGCTCCTGGTCAAACCAGGAGCTCGGGGACTTCACGCAGGGCGTCTACGACGCGCGCGAGAAAGCCATGACCTACGTGACCCAACAGGCCTCCGCGCTCGGCGCCGACGGCATCATCGGCGTCAAGATCGACGAGCACGCGAGCGGCCGGCGGGTATCGCGTGGCGGCATCGAGTGCGACGACATGATCATCACCTTCCACGTGATCGGCACCGCCGTGCGCGACGATCCATCCCTTGCGAGCGATGCCCGAGTCCCCACCACGATCCTCTCACTAGCGTGAACGAACGCCGCGCGCGGCCAACCGTCCGAAAGGAAGCAAGAAACCATGGCCTATGACCCGAGCAGCACCGAGGGAGTCCCGGAGGCCGGCCGCGCCCGCCTGCAGCAGAACCGCGCCGGACTGTTCACCAGCGACCTGTCGGTCAACGAGTTCCTGCTGGTGCGCCAGGCGGGCTTCCGCCCGCTCGGCCTGGTGATCGGATCGAGCATCTACCACATTGGATTCCAGCAGGCGAGCTACCGCCAGAACCAGGAGATGACGGTCCTCTCACAGGCGATGTACCACGCACGCGAGCTCGCGATGACGCGTATGGAGGAAGAGGCGGACCAGCTCGGCGCCGACGGCGTCGTCGGCGTGCGCCTCGACATCGGGCGCTACGAGTGGGGCGAGAACCTCGCGGAGTTCATCGCCGTGGGCACGGCGGTCAAGCACCAGGGCGGCGAGCTCCACCGCGCGCCGTCGGGGCGCCCGTTCACGAGCGACCTCAGCGGCCAGGAGTTCTGGACGCTGCTTCAGACCGGTCACCGGCCAGTCGGCATGGTGATGGGCTCCTGCGTCTACCACGTCGCCCACCAGTCGATGCGCCAGAGCCTGCGCAACGTTGGCCAGAACGTCGAGCTCGCCAACTACACGCAGGCGCTGTATGACGCGCGCGAGCTGGCGATGGAGCGGATGCAGGCCGAGGCGCTCGAGGCCAAGGCCGAGGGCATCGTCGGCGTCGATCTGCACGAGCGCTCGCACGGCTGGGGCAGCCACGTGATCGAGTTCTTCGCGATCGGCACCGCGATCATTCCGGCCGAGGGCAGTGAGGACCACGTGATTCCTGCGCCCCAGCCGGTGCTCGACCTCTCCTGAGCAGGCAGCGGCGGTGTTCGTCGCCCGCGTTAAACGCGGTGCGCGCCGCGTACGAGCAGACGCTAGAGCTGGAACTCGCCGCCGGCGTAGATGACCGCTTCGCCCCCGCCGCGCAGGGTCGCTGTGACCGTGCGATCCGTCGTCGAGACGATGTCGGTGTGGACACTCGACTCGTTGAAGCCGAGCCGCTCCCATTCGTCGGCCGCCACGCTCCCCGGATCGCCGGCGTAGCAGTCGTGGTAGGACTTGCCGAGGGCGATGTGGGTGTTGCCGAATGGACCGCCGACGTTTTCGTCGTAGAGCGTCTCGGCCATGAATTTGGTGATCCGTGAGAACCGCCGATCGGTCAGCGAGAACTCCCCCACCTTGTCCGCGTTCTCGGTTGCGACCATCTCCGTGATGACGTGCTCGTTGCGATCCGCAGAGGCCTTCACGACGCGCCCCTCAGCGAACTCCAGACGAATCCCGCTGACCAGGTTGCCGTAGCGGTAGAGCGGCTGGTTGAACGCTATCCAGCCCTCCGTCCCACGCCAGTCCGGACTCGTGAAGATCTCGAAACTAGGGATGTTGCGTCCACTGCCGCCCACCCACTGGCGCCGCTCGCCCACCGACACCCACAGGTCCACGTCCGCGCCGACGACGTGCAGGCGCTCGATCGGCAGGGAGTTCAGCCACGCCACGCACTCGCCGATCTGCGCCGCGACCTCGCGCCAGCGCGCGATCGGGTCGGCCTCCTCGAGGAAGCAGGCCTCGACAATCTGGCCCCAGTACTCCTCCTGCGAGAGCCCGGCTTCGGCTGCCATGGCCGGGGTCCCGTACAGGCCCAGCGTCCAGGTGAAACGCCCAGCGCTCTCCTTCTCGGTTCGCCAGTCCATCGCCGGCTTGAGCGAGCGCCCGTTGCGCATGATCAGCGCGGGGTCGACACCTTCGAGGGCGTGCATGTCGGTGTCGCTGAGGACGCTGACCTGGTGGTCGATCTGGTCGATCATCCCGCGCATGTAGGCCGACGCGAAGAAATCGAGCTGCCCCTCCCCCGCGAGCGTGTAGAAGTCCCGCGCCAGGTTCCAGTCGGCGTCCTCGTCGGGCTGGTAGTGGCCGATCGCGTGCGCGCCGGCGCGCCACACGGCCCGGTGCAACTCGACGTAAAGAGGCTTGGCCGCTTCCTGTGCCGAGATCCGCACCACCTGGCCGGGCTTGACCCCGGCGCCACCGCCGAGCGCGTAGTTCACGAGCACGTCCGCGTAGCGTTCGAGGACTTCCTGCGGGGGTTGAAAGGGCATGCTCCCGACCCTATCCGATTCGCGCGAACGCGATCGGCCAAGCAAAGTTTTCGCAGGATGCGGGAACTTGCCCACGCGGCTCTTGCACTCCCCCGGGGCAGATCGTATGTTTTCGCCAGGACGCGGGACGAGCCGCAAAGAGCGAGGCCACCGAGGTGTGAGGCCGCGCCACCCAGAGACCGGAGCGCCCCCTCGGGAGCGACCCGGAGGAGGGTTCCTCAAACGGCTCGCTTCCGCGTCTGAACTATTTAACCGGCCGGTTTGGGGCCGGCCGCGGCCTTGGCGCCCCCAACGCGAGCGCCCGACAGCAGTCGCGCCGCGAGAATGCCGCCCAGACCGCCGAACAGGTGGTCCTGCCAGGAGATCCCGCCCTGCGGGACGAGGTCGGCAGCGAGCGCGCCGCCGAACAGCAGCGCCACGACCACGCCGATCATCAGCGCTCCGATGTTGCGGGTGAAGAATCCGCGGGCGATCAGAAAACCTGCGTAGCCGAACACGACGCCGCTCGCACCGACGGTATCGGTGCCGCCGCCGGCTGTCAGCCAGGTCCCCAGCCCGGCCACGACGATCACGATCACCGTCACCTCAATGACGCGTCTGGCGCCCGCGGTGGCGATCACCAGGCCGAGCACGACGAACGGAACGGTGTTCCCCAGCAGATGGCCGAAGCCTGCGTGCAGGAACGGCGCCGAGATGATCCCCGGCAGCCCCGATAGCGTGCGTGGGTAGATGCCGTCGCTGCTGAGCCGCTGATCATCGATCTTGTTGACGATCTCGACGACCCACATGAACGCGACGAGCGCCCCGATCACGGCGGCACCCTCGAACAGCGCGGCCCGGCGAGCGGTCTTCACAGCCTGAGTGTGACGCATGCCCCGGCGTCCTAGGATCCAGAGATCCGCCGTCCGCTGATCATGCTCATCGTGCTCGCCGCGGCCCCGCTTGGCGCATGTGGCAGCCAGAAGAGCACGCTGCCGCCCTCACCGGGCGCCTCGGGCCTGATCGCGTTACGCGACCTCGCCCGCTACCCGGAGGTCTACGCCGATGCGCAGGTGTCGACTGTCGGAACGGTCGCGAGTACGGGATCACCGCGCGGGCGTCTCTACATCCTGGACGGCGGAGCAGGCGCGCGCATCGTGCTCGAACCCAACGCCGGCGCTGACAGCGACCTCGGGCGCCGCGTGGCCGCCGACCTTGGGCGCCGCGTGCGCGTCAGCGGCCTCTTCACCGTCACCTTCCAGCTCGGCTAAGAGATCCTTATCTCACGGATATCGCCAGACGGTAGCCTCTGAGCCGATGGTGGAGCACAGCGAAGGAGGCTCTCCCGGCCCGCGGCTCGGCCTTGCGCTCCGGCGCCGGGACCTCGTCGGGCTCGTGGGGCTGCTGGTTGTGCTCGGCGTGGTACTCGCGCTCGTTGTCCGCGGCGGAGCCGCCATAAAGGGCCCGGGCGGGGTGAGCACCGCCCAGGGCAGCCGCTACGACGGCCTGGCACTCACCAGCTCGAAGGCGGCGCCGGCGCTCGCGCTTGACAACTACCTAGGCACACCCGTGAACATCGCCAGCTATCGGGGCAAGGCGGTGCTGGTCACCTTCCTCTACACCCACTGCCCCGACGTTTGCCCGCTGATCACCTCGCATCTGCATACCGCCCTGCTCGAGATGCCGGCGGCGGAGCGCAGCAAGCTGGCGATCATCGCCGTCTCGGTTGACCCGCGCGGCGACACGCCGAGCACCGTGGCGGCGTTTCTGGCGGCCCACGAGATGACGGGGCGGATGCAGTACCTGATCGGGTCCGCGCCAGTGCTGCGGGCGGTCTGGACGGCCTGGGGCATAGCCTCCTCCGCACAGGCTGCCGCCGGCGATCCGGATGTGGTCGCGCACAGTGCGCTGATCTACGGCATCACCGCGCATGGCAGGATCACCGTGATCTATCCGTCGAACTTCACGCCGCGCGAGATCGTGCACGACGCGGGGATCCTCGCGGTCTCCTGAGCTGCCAGTGCTCGCCCGGATCGCCACGCACCGTTACGCGTTGCGATTCGCGCTCGGAGCGCTCGCCGTCGCCCTGCTCGCCTATGGGCTGCTCGCCAACGCGCCCAAGACGCGGCGCCCGGCGCCGCCGCTTCCGGCCCGGGCGCTGAGCGGCGCGCCGGTGACGCTCTCCGCCCTGCATGGACACCCTGCGGTTGTCGTGTTCTTCGCGAGTTGGTGCGACGATTGCAGGCACGAGGCACCGGCGGTCGCCGCCTTCGCGCGGTCCTCGGCAGGGCGCGGACGCGTCGTAGCGGTCGACTACGACGACGGCGGCGACTGGCGCGGGTTTCTTCGGCGCTACGGCTGGAGCTTCCCGGTGCTCGACGACTCAGGCGGCCAGACGGGCGACGCCTTCCACATCCCGGGCCTGCCGACAGTCGTGTTCCTCGACGCCAAGGGGAGAATCGTCTCGACCAGCTCGCTCACGCAGACCGTGGGCTCACTCACCCGCGGTCTGGCTGCCGCGGCGTGAGAGTCGCCGCCAGAGCGCCGCGGCACGCGCGACCCACAGCGGCCGGGCGCTGCGGCTGCGCCGCCGGCTAACCGCCGGCGGCTGCGCCGTGGTCCATGGATGCCAGGTCGGCCAGCACGGTGGCGCTCGGGACCGCGAAGCCGATGCCGCTGTTGGAACCCTGGGTCGCGAGCGCGCTGCCGCTCGCCGCGATCTGCGAATCGACGCCGATCACCTCACCGGCCGCGTTGAGCAGCGGGCCGCCGGAGTTGCCGGGGTTCAGTGCTGCGTCGGTCTGGATCACCCCCGTGATGCTCGCGCCGTTGGGCGAGGTGATTGTGCGGCCGAGCGCCGAGATGACGCCGACCGTCAGCGTCTGGTCGAAGGTGAACGGGTTGCCGATCGCGAACGCGGGATCGCCGACGCGCACCGCTGCGGAGTTGCCGAAGCGCAGCGGTGAGAGCTTCAGCTGCCCCGGCTTCACGGACAGCAACGCAAGGTCGTTGGACGCATCCACGGCGACCACGGTCGCACGGCGGGTTGGCCCGCTGCTGCCGCCAAACTGAACGATGATCTTGTTCGCGCCTGCGATCACGTGGTTGTTGGTGATGATCAGGCCCTTGGCGCCGACGACGATCCCTGAGCCGCTGTCGCTCTGCGTGCCGCCGAACAGACCGGATGTCTGCGTCGTCGCGAGGATTGCGACGACGCCCGGCGCGGCGCGCTCGTAGATGACGTGCGCGAGGGTTTCGTGGGTCTGGCGGTCGGAGGCGAGTGCGTTGGCCGCCACGCCGGTCGAGGACGACACCACGCGCGTGGTCACGCCAGAGGACGGCGCGACGAGCACCACGACGAGCGCAGCGATCAGGCCGCCGAGGGCTGCTGCGAGGATCGAGGTGATCGGGCGCCGGTGCATCGGGCGCGGATGTTGGCGCTCTTCTCTGAACCCCGACTAAAGCCGCATCAGAGCTTGATCCGCAGCACGACACGGCCGGGCCGCGTTGCTCGCAGCTTGAGCCAGCCGCCAGAAGCGGGCCCGATCACGCCGGCGCCGCTTGCGACCACCCAGGCGTCGAGGTAGCGCTCGCGCACCACGATCGTGCCGGCACGGGTGACCTTCAGCTTCAGCTCCGCTCCGCTCGAGGCGATCAGTCGCGCGGGCCCGCTCACGATCCCCGGCGCCCCGATCACCTCATAGACGCGCCAGCTCGCACTCCGCCACAGCAGTCGCAGGCCCGGCACGCCGGCATTCACGAGCCGGCCCTCCGCGAGCGCGGCGTAGTCGAGCGGCACGTTCGGCAGCGCCACAAAGCGCACGCCGTTGGCGAACAGCCAGGCGCGGTAGGAGTCGGCATTCAGGGCGCCGGGGACGTAGAAGATCGGGTTGGCCCCGGTGTCGAGCTGACGTTCCCAGCCGCGCGCGAGCGGGAAGTACGGCGCGACATAGGCCGCCTCCCAGTGCAGCAACGTGGGCACCACCTCGACGCGGCCGAGCGGTCGATCGGCGCGCCGCAGGAACGAGACCAGCGGCTGGAAGTAGGCCGCCCTGATCGACGGGTTGCCGTCGCCAAGCAGCGCCTCCCGCGCCGGCAGCCACTGCGCGAGGGCCAGCGGAACCGCGGCGGCGATGAGCAGCGCGACCGTGCGCCTGCGCTGGCCCCAGGCGAGTATCACGACGAACGCGAGGCCGAACGACACGCCGAGCCGTGTGACGTTGTTGCCCACCGCGCTCGGCACGGCGTAGGCCCCGACCACCGCCAGCGCGTAGAGCGCGACACCGACCGCGACGGTGCGGTCGCGCCGGGCGACGACGATCCCGAGCATCGCCAGTCCGATGGAGACCGCAAGGAAGCTGATGAACGGGAAGGGCATCGTCCCGAGGCCCGGGAACAGGAGCTCGAGCGAGAGCAGCGGGACGGCCGCGGCAGCAGCGAGCGCGCCAGCCGCGAAGCGCCGTCGCGGCCAGCTCCCCACCAGCCAGGCGACGGCGGCCAACGCGAGGAAGGCCCCCGCGAGCGGGCTCGCGAGCGATGACGCGGCGCCGAGCGCCACGGCGAGCGGCCAAAGGCGGTTGTGAGCGGCGAGCAACGCGACCAGCGCCAGCGTTTCGCCCAGCAGGTAGGGCTCCTGACCGATCGCGACCTGAGCCACGGTTCCGACCGCGAAGACAATCGCGCCGGCCCGGCCGGCGCTCCCGAACCGACCCACCGCCAGCCGATCGAACGCCCACGTCGCGATCGCCACGCACGCGATCTCCATCAGCGGGATGCCGGTGAGCCAGCCGATCGGCGCGAACAGCACCGAGTAGTCGAAGGTCCAGTGGCCGCCGTACCAGCCGCTGTCCCACAGCGTGAGCCCGCTCCGCGCGAACATCTCCACGCGATAGGTGGCGGCGGCAAGGTCCGCGCCCTGGGCCCCGGTGAGAATTGCGAGCGCAGCGAGACCGGCGGCGAGCAGCGGCGCGAGTAGTCGCGAGCGGGCTCCCAGGACCATCGTGCGATCTTATCCAGCCGGACACCTCGGCTGGACCGCCGTTGGAGCATCCGTCCCGGGCGTTAAGCGCGGCCCTGCTCGTGCCGATAAAGCGTCGCGCGTATCGAACGTCCCCGGCCCCCGCGCCCGTTCATCTTGACGCTCAGGCTCATCAGCGGCAGCTCAGAGGTGCATTCTCCGGCACCGGTCGGCTCATGCCCCGAGCTGGGTTCGCACGCCTTTGAGCAGCTCTTCGCCGGCGCCGGATGCCTGCTGGCGATCTTTGACGCCCAGGCCCGCTTCGTCGCTGTCAATGACGCCTGCACGCGCGTCCTCGGCTGCCTTCCGAGCGAGTTGATCGGCCAGTCGCTGCTGGACCTCCCCCATCCGCGTGATCAGTCCTCCGGCGCGGCGCCCGGCTGGCCGGCCGGCTTCAGCGAGCTGCTGGCAGCGCACCGCCACGTCGACGGCAGCTCTCGGTCGCTGCTGTGGAGCGGCAGTGCCGACGGCGACTACTGGTACGCCTCGGCGCAGGACGTGACCGGCTCGCCGTCCCCGGAGCATCACCTCGGGCGCGACCCGCTGACATCGCTACCCAACCGCGAGGCTTTCGCCGATGACCTGGCGGGCGCGCTGCGCCGCCACGGCTCGTCAGAGCTGGACCTCGGGCTGCTCCTGATCGACGTCGACGCGTTCAGGCAGATCAACGACAGCATCAGCCACGAGGGCGGCGACCGCCTGCTCGCCGAGGTCGCACGCCGGCTGCGCGACGCCGTCCGGGCCGGAGATCTCGTCGGGCGCCTCGGCGGCGACGAGTTCGCGATCCTGCTCGAGCAGCTGGAGAGCGAGTTCGAAGCTGTCGCCGTGGCTCAGCGCGTGCTGCAGACGTTCACCGCACCCTTCGAGGTCGCAGGCGGTCACGTTCGCGCCTCGGCCAGCGTCGGGCTCGCCATCGCGAAGGACGCTGAGAAGACCGCCGAGCAACTGATTCACGAGGCCGACATCGCGATGTACCGCGCCAAGGCGACCGGCCGGAACCGCTTCGCCATCTTCGATGCGCAACTGCGCACCGAGGTGGATCGCCGTCTGAGCCTGGAGCGCGACCTACGTCACGCACTGGCAGGCAACGAGTTCGAAATCCTCTATCAGCCTGTCGTGTCGCTCGCCGACTCCTCGGTTGCCTCATGCGAGGCGCTGGTGCGATGGACTCACCGCGACTGGGGCCCGATCTCGCCCGATGAGTTCATTCCGCTCGCCGAGGAGAATGGGCTGATCGTGCCGATCGGCGCCTGGGTGCTTCGGACCGCGCTGCGCCAGCTCGCCGATTGGCGCTCCCAGGGCAGCGAGATGGGCCTCTCGGTCAACGTCTCGGCGCGACAGCTGACTGACGAGAGCGTCGGCCTGATGGTGGCCGCGCTGCTGCGGGAGACCGGCGTGCCGGCCAACGCACTGTGTCTCGAAGTCACCGAGACCGCGGTGCTGGCGGATCCGGTCCGCGTCGCCGCTCGTCTCGAGGAGCTGCGCACGCTCGGCGTGCGAATCGCCTTCGACGATTTCGGCACCGGCTACTCCTCGCTGCGCCATCTCAGCCAGTTGCCGGTCGACGTGATCAAACTCGACCGCACGTTCGTGAGCGCCCTGGATCGTCCCGAGGGGCGTCGCGACCGGGCGATCCTGGTCGCAGTCACGACAGCCGCGCGTGAGCTCGGGATCAGCGTCGTCGCAGAGGGCGTCGAGGACACCAAGCAGCTCGCCGAGCTGCGCCGCGCCGGCTGCGACTATGGGCAGGGGTTCCTCTTCTCCGAGCCTCGCCCGGCGGGCACCACCGCGCCCGACGCCGCCGCCGTGGTGGCGCTGCCCGACAGCGGCCAGGTTGCGCGCTCGGCGAGCACGCCTGTGGTGCCCGGCGCGCTGAGCGGCGGCGCCCGCGTGCACCGCCTGCGCGGCGGCGCCCTGAGCTAGTCTGGAGCAGTGCGCATCCTCGTAGCCGAAGACGAGCCGGCGATCGCCGATTTCGTGAACCGCGGCCTGAGCGCGGAAGGCTATGCGGTGACGGTCGCCGCCAACGGCAACGATGCGCTCGCGCTCGCTCTGTCTGAGGATTTCGGGCTGATCGTCCTCGACCGGATGCTCCCGGGCCGCGACGGGCTCGAGGTGCTTGCCGCCGTGAGGGTCGCAAAGCCCGACCTGCGCGTGATCCTGCTCACGGCGCGCACGGAGATCGACGACCGCGTCGCCGGCCTGGACGCCGGCGCGGTCGACTACATCACCAAGCCCTTCAGCTTTGACGAGCTGGCGGCGCGCGTGCGCGCCCACCTGCGCACGCCGTCGCAGACACAGTCGACGCGCCTGGAGGCGCTTGGCATCGAGCTCGATCTGCTGACGCGCCGCGTCAGCCGTGACGGTGTCGAGGTCGCCCTCTCGTCCAAGGAGTTCGACCTGCTCACCTACTTCCTGCGTCATCCCGCGAACGTCCTCTCGCGT
>Ga0302320_10015938_pt1 | contig 15390 bp, 20 predicted proteins | sample Bog_T0_3_FD_202130 | JGI IMG/M metagenome (GOLD analysis project Ga0302320, IMG submission 202130) | Peat permafrost microbial communities from Stordalen Mire near Abisko, Sweden - Bog_T0_3 | ecosystem: Environmental > Terrestrial > Soil > Wetlands > Peat | place: Sweden: Abisko, Stordalen Mire... | reverse complement strand
CTTGGACCAAGCCCGCCGCCGCCATCATCAAGTCACACCGCCGAATCCTGAAGCGCATCTCGACGACGGTGCACTAGGAACCGTCCGGTAGCCCTCAGGGTGGGAATGGACCACGCCGAGGGCGAGCTTCCCCCGCTCGGCGTGGAGTACGGCTCGCAGAGTGTATGGCTCCAGGATCTCGACATGCGCGACAGACTCGCTCATGTCACCTGGCTCGGGAGGGACGACGGACGTAATGGTGAGGACCAAGACGTCCCCAGAAAGCCGCCAGCCGAACTCGAAGAAAGTTGCCCACTCGCTGCCCGGGTATCGGAGGGTCAACAATGCCTCGAGAGTCGCCCAGTCCTGTCCTGAAGCCCGGACAACCGCGTGACCTCGCTCCGTCACTGGAGACTCCCCAGCCAGGTCAGCAGTTCATCCAGGTAGGTGTGGAGCCCGTGGAGATTCGGGTTCCAGTTCGGACCGCCGCCGCCGTTGTGAGGGTGGTAGGAGGAGCACTCGCTCGTTCGGCGAATGCCCTGCGAAGCGTGTGGCGGTGACGTGCGAGTTGTGGAGACACACATCCTCAGCCGAACTTCGACTTCGGTGCTGGAGCGGTTCCTGGGTGAGTGCATCGAATGTCACCTGCGTCGTCGGCTTGACTTCGACATCACGGATGTCGCTCCCGGCGATGAAATGAGGGCGCTTGCTGCCGCATGGCCTCCCCCGAAGGGGTCAGGTGGATCGCCCTACCATCTCGCCGAGCGTCGCGAGCCAAGGGTTGATACGGAGGGAACCGTCGTTACTCAAGTGATTGCCGGGCGATGGGCAATCCTTGGAGGTCGGTCCGGATCGATGGGAAGCGCCTATATTTGCGCTGACCGCAGCGACTCCGGGAGACTTTGCATCGTAAAGTTGCCTCGCACGCCTGGGGACCACGACGCGTTACGCCACGAGATCCAGGTGTACATCAAGCTGTGCTGGGCGACAGGCACCTCCAGCGCACATGTGCTTCAGCTCCAGAATGTCGAGGCAACAAGGCTCGCGACACCGTGGCTGGTTCTCGATGCGGTCCTTCCCGGTCCACTTGGCGCCGTTAACGTCGACGACTGGATTCAGAAGGGGCTCGTGACTACGGAGTTGGCTCTTGCGTGGATGAGTCACCTGGCAACGGCCCTCCAGCATTGCAACCTCCTCATTCCTGGCTTCGTTCATGGGGATCTAAAACCCGACAACTTGCTAGTTGACGGGGGGTGGATCCTCAAGCTCTTCGACTTCGGAATGAGCGGCGACTTGAGCGAGCCGGCCCAAGTCGGAGCCCCGCTCTACCGCGCACCGGAACTCTGGGAGGGTGGGACTCCGTCGCCCATGAGCGACGTGTACAGCTTCGGCTGCATCGCGTACGAGCTTCTGTCTGGAAAGCCACCCTTTCGGAGCCACCCTCGAGACGACGGCGCCCTCGAGGACGGGCATCGTTTTCGGAAACCAATCGACTTTCCGGGGCTGCCACACGAAGTCCTCGCCTGTCTCGACAAGTCGCCCGAGGGTCGCCCCACGGTGGACGATCTCGTACGCCACTTCACTCACGAAACAACGCGTACGAAATTGCGCCGGAGCCTCGGAATTGAACGCGACTGGAACGACGCAGCGGCTGCCTACATTTCGCTCGGACAGCCCGAGAACGCTGCGCCGTTCCTCGCGAAGCTCGTCGATGCCAAAGCGGGCAACGCCGCTGTTCTCCTGAACCTGGGGATCGCCGCATCACAGGGAGGGTTGCGCGAGCTGGCGGACGCGGCCTTCAATGCCTGCGAGTCCGCCTTCGGAGAGCGTCCGGACTTCCTTAGTAGCCGAGCGACCCACTACTTTCGGAATGGAGACTTGGACGCCGCGCTGGATTGTGCCGAGCGCGCTCTCGTTGCCTCGCCACAGTTTTTCCCAGCGCTGATCACGATCTCCGCCATCCTTAACGACAAGCAGCGACACCGTGAGGCGCTCGACCGGCTCGAGATCGCGGGGGCCATAGACTCACGCCATCCAGCATTGCTCTACCAGCTCGCGTACACCTACATGATGCTCGGAAAGTGCCCGAAGGCGAAGCAAGCGTTCGACCGTCTACGTGACTTTGCCTCGGAGCCCGAGCTAGTTTCACGCCTGCACAACCTTGGATCCCAAAGGTGCGGGTACCTCTTTCGAAAGCTGTCCCGATGAGTGGCTTCCCATCTACGGAGTGCATCATGCACCGACCGTGGCCTGTATGTGGCCTGTAGAATGGGCTTTCGGGGGCAAGCCTGGGCAATCGGGGGCAGTCGAGCTGTTCACGGGACGGCTTGTTTCCTCGTCGATCCGTGCGTTCTCGCGCGGTTGCCTAATCCCGTCAGTGAAATTCGAATCCCTGCGCCGGAACCCCTTTTCCCCGAGGATTACCGCGATCCCGCGGCCAAAGCCCCTTCCGGTGCCGTCATGGTGCCGTGACCGTCGAGGAGACGGACCACGTCACGACGCACGTCCGCGCTGAGGTGGGCGTACCGCATCGTCATCACGATGTCGGCGTGCCCGAGCAGCTCCTGCACCGCCTTCAGGGGCGCCCCTCGCATGACGAGGTGCTTTCGAGAACTCTTACCCAGGTGGAGGGAGCCCGCGAATAGAGCGGCCTGATCGGGAGCTCGATCATCGGGTGCGCCCTCCGGTGGGCGCCCGCACGTCCCCGCTCGCCCGGGTGTACGCGAAGTTGGCGCGCGCGAGGCGCCCTTGTGCCTCGGTTCGAAGCCGGGCAAAGCTCGGGTCGATCGCGGCGCGGTGACACTCCGACGCAAGCCACACCGCACGATCCATCTCGAGGACCTCTCGCGCACGACGGTCTGTCGGCACGACGTCGCGCGCGCACGCCAAGCGCACGACGATGCCCGTCATGCGTCCAAACTCGTCCCAGAGCGCGGGCGGCCAGTCGCGCTGCTCGTAGGCGGACCGAAGCACCTCCGCGTGCGTCTCCTCGATCGCGCCCAGCCAACCTCGAATCCGGCGATGCTTGTGCGCCGCGTCGACCGCGTCCTCCGGAGAAGGCACGCGCAAGCCCGGCCCATGCCGGCCGAACGCCGCGAGGAAGTTGGACTGGAGCCCCATGTCACTCTCCGAACGGTTGAAGAACCACTCGAGCTCGGCGCGCTTCCCGACGAGATCGAGCTGATGCAAGAGGCTACCGTTCGGGATAGGCCCGACGAGCTTAGCGGTACGTTCTTGGTCTTTCGGTTCCGAACCCAATGCCTGCGCACCACCCGCGCTTGGCGGCCCAGTGTGGTGGATGTCGGCCCTTACGAAGACGGCTCGGCACCCACGGTGGGGGTGCACGCTTTCAGCACGCTGGGTCGCTTCGAGGACAGCAAGCGGGAAAGACACGTGCAGCTCGCCCTAGACGAGATGGGCTCGGTCACCGTCGCCAGGTAGAGCCGACGGCGTAAGCGTCAGCGCTCTCGCATGTGCCGCGGCGAAAGCTCGCAAGAGCGCCGGCCACCCCTACTCCCACCACTGCGGCGTCAGCAGCGGAGCGAACGGCTCCGTCGGCATGGGGTCGGGCTGGCAGCGCAGCGCCCCCTCTTCTCGTTCGCAGCGCACCGCGAGCCGCACCGTGTGATCGACCACGCCGTCGCCGTCGAAGTCGGCGTCTGCCTGCACGCCCCCTTCTTCCTCGCTCGCGCCCGCGCCCCGCACCCACTGGTACTGGAAGCGCTGCGGGCTGTGCATGTGGAAGCCTGCGCACCGGAAGGCAGGGTCGTTCCAATCGGACAGCTGGCTTTGGTAGACCATCCCCGCGACCGCTCCGATCGCCGAAGGCACCTTCGCGGAGGTCGGGGCGAGGGCCTTCGATCTCTCGGCGCATAGGGCGATGCCCCACGCGATCTCCGCCACCGTGACCTTGGCTTCGACGACCTTCGCGCGCTGGAGCGCGACCCATGACCACGGCGTCATGCGCCGCACGCCGAGCCACGCCCGCCCTGAGAGCCCGAGGACGGCAAGAGACAGCGCGAGCGCGGTGAACGCGAGGATGCTTTTCTTCTTCGCGCTCATCGAAGCGTCCGAATCTCGGGGGATGGCCCCACCATGCACATGTCTTTGGCGCAGCCGACGTGGGTCTCGACGACGTGATCGACCGCGCCGTCGCCGTCGAGGTCGGCCTCGGCTCGCACGACCCCCTCGACCGTCATCCACTCCTTCGTCGGCTTTGCGTAGAGCTCCCACTGGATCTGAAACGGTTGCGGCTCGATCAGGCGGAAGTCGGCGCACCGGAAGGCGGGGTCATCCCAGTCGGAAGGGGAGGTCGCGACCCAAGCGTCGCGCGGCAGGGACGACGGGACCTTCTTCGAGGTCGGCGGGAGCGCGCGCGGTTTGTCGTCCTTGGCGTCGAAGCGCCCTCGATCTGCGCAGACGACGAGACGAGACGCGAGCTCCTGCGTGGCATAGGCGGCCTCGAGGTTCCGCGCTTCGGTGGCCTCGCGCCGGAAGCTCACGCGATACACGAAGCCGAAGATCGCCGCACCGAGCGCAGGCGCGATGGCAAGAATGGCGATCGAGCGGGCCCAGTCCGTCATCTTTCAAGACCGTAGACGTCTCGCCGCGGCTCGGCACACTTTTCACGTTTCGAGGTCACAGCTCGTGCGAGTCACCAGAACGCCCGCGACGCCCGTCCGTGACCCTCTGCTCCGCTCTCTATGAGCGACCGGACGGCACCTTCGCGGTGGAACTAGTGCGGGAGGACCCCTCACTGTCAGAGAGCCGTAGCTTGTCCTACGCTCCTCCACCGAGCTCAAAGCGCCCCAGCGAGCGGAGGGGCGCCGCGTCCGAGCGACGCGGTGGAGCTTCGCGGATCCTCGCCGAGGACATGATGGCGCCTCCTGCGGCGCGTGGGCGCGGGCCAGGAGCGCGAGAGCCAACACGACGGCGATCGCAACGAGGCTCGGAAGGAGCATGCGAGCATCCTGCGGCGCGGAGGGAATCACGCCTGAAGCGCGCTCAGGACGGAAGCGGTCGTCCCCTCCAGGTCCTCGTACATGAGCGCGTGGCCCGCCCCCGGCACGACTTGCAGCGTCCCCGCTCTTGCAGCCGCGACGATCCGCTCGCTTTCGCCGGGCCCGACCGCGACGTCGAGCGCGCCGACCCGCGCGAGAATCGGGACTTCGAGCGCGGCTACGTCGGCATCGAGATCGGGGGCAGCGACGAACGCCTCGAGCTCACTGGCGAGATTTGCGGGCGGCGTCGCGTCGAGCCACGCGGTGACTGCGCGCACTGCGTCCGGATGCGTCGCCTTGAAAGCGGGCGAGAGGAATCGATCGGCCGCGATGCCGTGGAGGTCGACCCCCTGCCGGAGCGCCGCCGCGAACTGCTTGAATCCATCGCGCGTCGCCGGCGTCAGAGTCATGAGGCCGCCGAGGCTGATGACCCGCCGGGGCGCCAGCTTCCCCCGCGCGGCGAGCGCCATCGCGTGATACGCACCGCTCGAGAAGCCGACGAGCGCGACGGGGCGGTCCCCCACGAGCGGGACCACAGTCGCCTCGATGGCCGCATGGATGTCCGCGACGGTGAAGACGCCCGCGAGAGGGGCGCTCGCGCCATAGCCCGGGAGCGCGATCTGGATGACCGTGTGGGTCGCTACGCTGGCCTGAGCGATGGACGCCAGCACGTCCGGGAACGTCGGGCAGCCGTGAAGGAAGAGGACCGGATCGCCGGTGCCGACGGACGTATATGCAAGCGACATGGGGGGCTCCTTGGCTTGAGACAGAACGGTCAACTCGATGTCCAGAAGCGCGCCACGAGCTCGGCGCGGCCGTCGACCCGCGCCTTCTTCAGGATCGCGCTGACGTGGACCTCGACGGTGGCCACGGAAAGGCCCAGGCGCTCGGCGATAGCCTTGTTCGCTTCGCCAAGGACCAGACGGCGGAGGACATCGAGGTGCCGCGGCGTAAGGCTCCAGGCCACAGCGACGCGCTGGAGGCGAAGCTCGAGGTCGCGCTCCGGCTCGGCGATTACGGCGAGCGTGTAGCCCTCGAGGGCTCGCCCATGCAGCGGGATCACCGTGACGGTGCGATCGTGCCCTAGGCGCCCTGCGAGCATTCGGGCAGGGAGGTCGATGGCCCCCGCGTCGAGGAGCATGCGCCCGATCCCATTGGCGTGGACGAGGGTGTGCTGGCCGCGGACCAGGAACGCCGCGACGTTCAACGCTTCGAGGGCGGCCTCGAAGCCGTGTGCACGCACCTCTCGCTCATGCAGCCGTTGCTCGAGCAAGAGGCGTCCGACGAGCGGCTTCGCCACGGCGCCGAGGATGCGCTTCTCGCGTGCGCCGAACACCTGGGTGCCGAGGACTCCGACCCACGCGAGGAGGTGTGGACCGTCGCACACGAGGACGCGGAGCTGGTTGTGCAGGTCCACTTTCTGCGGACGCAGGACCTTCTGGGTCATCGGAAGGGCCGCGACAGTCTCGCGGCCGACGACCGCGACCGGGTCAATCGCGACGTTGCGCTGCGCGGCGGGGGGGCGGAGGACGTCGTAGCCGTTGGTCATCGAGGTCGACGGCGACGAAGCCGCAAACTCCGCGAACGTCGCCGCGAACGTGGGCAACGGAAACCCAGTCCCGTGGACGAAGTCCAGGTGCCACGACGGTCCGTCGAGCCCGATCCGGTAGGCGCAGCCAATCTCGGCGCCGAGGAGGGCGGGGAGCTCGGTCGTGAGCGTGTCGAGGATGGGCGTATCGGAGTAGCGACCGATTGCATCGACGAGGGCCCGGACCGCCCGGCGGTCTGCCGCATCAAGCTTCGGCGGCTTCATCTCGGTCCCCCATCCCGCGAGCGTATCAGGCGGCGGAGGGTCGCTGCAGAGTTCGACGGGGGACGCTTAAGGGTTTTCCCCAATAGACGGCCCTGTCTCGACCCTGCAACCGTGTGGCGGGTGTTGCCTCGATACTTCCACGGTTTGCTACTCGGTTGCTGGTCGCTCCTCGCAGTCGGAGTCGCGTGTGGCTCGTCTAGCTCTGGGTCCAGCGGAGGATGCCAGACGGAGGCGACTTCGTGCACGGGTGGCGACGGCAAGCAGACCCTGAAGTTCTGCCAAGACTCAGCCGACGAGTGCACCTACATCGTCGGGGACGGATCGGGCATCTCCGCCGGCTCCCAGGAGTTCACCTGCGCAAGCTGCTCGGACGTTTCTGCGTGCGAGTCGGCGGCTACGGCGTACTGCCAGGGAACCGGCGCGGGCTCTGGCGGCTCCGGCGCCTGCCAGTCCTCGGGGACGGACGCCTGCGGTGACTGTCTGGTTGGAAGTTGCTGCTCGCAGCTTACGACATGCGAGAGCGACACGACCTGCGAGGCCTGCTTCGAGGCCGCCGCGTCGACTGCGGCGTGTGGCATCGCGAGCTACACCGCCCTTTACGACTGCGCCCAACAGAGCTGTTCCACGTCTTGCACCTTTGGGACCGGCGGGAATTGAAGGGCGTCCGGCTGTCTCTGTCGCAGCTGAGTTGGAGGGAATCATGAACGTGCGGTCGATGGTTCGATGGGGAGGCGCAGCGGTGTCGGCGGCGGCCGGCTGGCTCCTCGTCGCCGGCGCGGGTTGCGGGAGCCAAGGAGGAGGGGTCGGGTGCAGGAGCAACTCCGACTGCGCGACAGGCAACGTGTGCAACGCGGGCTCCTGCGAAGCTGGGGCGAGCGGCGTCGACAGCGGTCCGGCGTGCGCAGTCCTCCAGGCCCCCTGCAAGACGGACAAAGACTGCTGCGGCAACGACATCGACCCCGGAATCTGCAGCCAAGGTGTCTGCGCGCGCTGCCACGCCGATGGCGACTCGTGCACGACTGCGGACATCTGCTGCGGCGGCTGCAATACCGCAGGAGCCTGCCAGTGCCTCCCGTCGGGCCACCTGTGCGAGCCCGATGGTCAGTCTGACGAGTGCTGCCCGGGTTCGAGCTGCGTCGTCAGCGCCGAGACGCCCGGCTTTGGCACGTGCACGGGTGGCGGGTCCGGCGGTACCACAGGCGGCATGGACGGCAGCGCTCCGACTACCGCGTGCGGCAGCGGTCTGGTTTGCACCACTACCGCGACCGCGGGTTCTTCTGTCTGCACCGACGAAGCCCATCCAGACGGTTGGAGCTGCTGCCCGGTAGGCGAGCAGATCGTCTCCGACACCTGCGTTCCCTAGAGCGGTTTCCGACTTGCGAAGGCTTTCCGCAGAGGATGATGTCCTCCGCCGACCGACGTGCCGCGCGCGCCGGCCTCTACTTCTTGCAGCCGCAGGAGCGCGCGGCCGTGTGATAGACGCGGTACGTCGAGTACTGGTTCGACGTCGCGCTCACGACGGTCCCCTCGAGCAGCCACGGGATACCGAGGTTGTGCTTCGCGTTGTTGTGGAAGTCGGCAGTCGCAGACGTCGCGCCGCCGGCCCCGACGATGAGCCCTCATGGCGAACGCCGCCGGGTACTACGTGACCGACGACCACGTGGAGTCGCCGCTCGGCGCCGACGACGCGCGTGCGGTCGTACTCACGCTCGGCACGCTCACCGTGCTCCGCCTCGGCCCGGACGCCGCTGCGCGTCATGCATCGTTCAGCTATCGCGGTCGTGAGCCCGATGTGCTCGTCCTCGCCGTCGCGGCGTGGCGCAACGATCGGCCGGGAGGGTTTCTCCTCGAGGCGGTGTTCCGGACGAGAGCGCAGGGCGAGCGCTTCGCCGCGCGCTACAAGGAGCAGATCGTGCCGATCCTCGCGTCACGGCCGTCACGCGAAGCCGTCGAGGAGGAGCTCCGGCGCGCCCACCAGACCCCGACCGCGGAGCGCGCTGAGACCTCCGCGCGGGTCTTCGCGCTGGTCCGGTGGCTCGAGTCGTCCGGCGCCCTCACCCACGACGAGAACAACGGCGTGGAGCTCCTCTACGGATCCGAGATCGAACTCCAGAACGCCAGCGAGCTGGCCCGCGAGCTCGGGGACCATCGAGGCGACCTGAGCTGAGGCGCAGTCAGCGGCCCGCGTAGGTGGGAGTGAAGCGCGCGAGCTCCTCTTCCATCGCCGCCCGCGTCAGCGGGGATCGCCCGATGGCGAAGAGGTGCTGCTCGACGCACCGGGCGAAGGCGTCGCCCTCGTGCCTCGTGTGGAAGACGATGCAGAAGCTGAATCCTCAGCCCGATCGGAGCGCCAGGCGGCGAGAGCGACGAGGAGCACGTCTCCTCGCTTGGCCGTGTACGAATCGGACACGTGGAGCGGGTTCCACTGGACCGGCGTGTCATCGCGCTCGAGGCGGAACACGGTCATCGTGCCGAGCGTGAGGACGATCGCGCGCACCTGGCCGGGGCCGACCGGCGGCTCGACGTGGTTGGCCGGCCTGTAGAACTCGGCGGCGGCGTCCATGACGATGTCGAACGGCGCGTCGAACACCATCACCTCGCCGGCGACGGTCGGCATCTCTCCGCCAATCTTGTGTTGATAGAACGCGCGGCCGAGGCGGTCGCTCCAGTCGACGATCAGCGCGGACCGCGTCCTGAGGCCGTCATCGGTCTTGGACGCCTCGCGCTGAAAGTCCTCCATCCGGCGGAGGCCGGTCCAGAGGACGTCGACGACCTCATAGTGGGCAGCGAGCGAGTCGTTCTCGGGAGGGGGCTTTCGGTGCCCGAGCTTGGGACCAGGCTTCCGCTTCTTGGAGCTGCGGCTCGACATGGGAGCCGTAGGTTCGGATGGATCGGACGGGAGGGAAGGCTTCGCGCCTGCCGGCAAGTTCATCCTCGAGATCGACCAGCGCCGCATCGGTCTGTGTGGCCGGCGCGACGGGGCGCGCGAGCGGGGGCGAAGCGGGCGACGTGGTCGACGGGGTTGTGTGGCGGTGAGCGTGGGTCGCGGGCGGCGTGGTCGTGCCGCGGACGCGTGAGCCTGGCGTGACGGCTATGACGGCAGCGCAGCTGCCCTGGTCGGCGCGACGGAGGCGGAGGGGTCGTGAGGCGGGCGACGGGCGGGCGACGGGCGGGGATCGTGGGCGACGCGACCACCCGGGCGGAGTGGGTGGTGTCGCGGCTGCGTGAGCCTGGCGTGACGGGCCGCGCGAGGGCGGCGAAGCGGGGTATGACGCGGCCGCTCCTCGTCGGTCTCGCTGCCCAGCGGGTTCTCGGAGACCGGGTCGTCCGCGGATCTTCGACTGGGCCCGGGGGTGTCCATCGACACTCCTGGCCTACGCCCGCGAGCGGTACGAGAGGGGCTCCCTCGCTACGTCGAGGAGGAGCTGCGCGCGTACCTGAAGTGCGGCGTCTTCGCGCACGGCTTTGTGCGAGCCCGCTGCGACGCGTGCGGCCATGACCTCCTGGTCGCATTCACGTGCAAGCTGCGCAGGGCGGCGAATGGCGAATACCGCGGCCGCGGTGGTCGACAGAGTCCTGCCAGACGTGCCAGTCCGACAATATGTCCTCTCGCTTCCGTCGGAGCTGCGCCTCCTGGCCGCGGTCAACGCGCCAGTCCTGACCGCGCTCGGCCGGATCTTCGTCGAGGCGATCTTTGCCAGCTACCGGATGCGCGCCCGTCGTCGCGGTCTCGAACGAACACAGTGCGGAGCGATCGCAGGAGCCCACGGCGCAGACGGCTCTCGAGGCATGCGCCGCGATTGCGATGGCGCGCGGACAGACCCGGATCCTCGGCGCCGATCAGGAGCGCGACGAGAGCGACCACGGTTCGGGGCGCCCGGGCATGGACGGTGCGGTCGAGAGCGAGGGATTCAACCTGCACACGGGCGTGAGCATCCCAGCCGGCGACGACGAGGGACGCGAGAAGCTGTGCCGCTACGCCGCGAGGCCGCTGCCGAAGTAGGCCGTGCGGCGAGGCGCCTCGTGCCGCGGCGGGCCAGGAAGGGGGAGCGCGCATGCTCGCCCGACCGTTCTGGTGATCCTCGCGGGCTCGACGACCCTCGGGTCCAAGGCCTGACCGCCGAGGCTCACCGCCGACGTGCATTTGGACGTTTCGCGTTGGATGCGCCTTCTGTTCGGCGCGTCGCCTGAACGTACGCCGAAACGAGCCTCTTCCCGATCGGATTGTCGCCGACAGCCGTCAGCACGCTCCTGACTGACTCGTCGTCCAGAGAGTCGCCGTCGTCGGCCGAGTCAACACAGGCACGTTCAGCGTCGAGGGTATCCGATTCATTGCTCCCGACTCTCAGCATCGCGTCTGAGATCACCTTTGATGGCGCTGCACGTAGACCGGCCTCAACAAGAGTGTCGGTGATCCGCTGCCGGGCAGCAAGGCTCGCCGCGAGAACGTGCACCCGATAGTGGACGAGAGCTTCCGCCTGCGCCGGACGCGTCAGCGTCGCGAAGTCAATCACCTTGCCGTGGATGTTGATTTTCTCAGGAGGGTCAATCTTGTCGAACTCCAACAAGTACCCCCAAGACGACAGGCCCTCGATGACGTCGGACGGGTTCGTCCGTGAACGATTGACTATCATGGCCGCTTCAAAAGCGTGAATCAGCCTGCTCACGTCTTCTGGATGCAGATCCATTGCTAGCACCTCTTCGGCAACGTCCTCGGGGAACGACCCATGGATCGCTGCCTTTGAGCTCGCGGCCTCCTTTTTCGTCACCTTCGATCTCACGGCCCTGTTCTCGACCGGCATTCTCTTCACAATCTCTTCGCGAAGGCGAGAGAACAGCCGCCGCTCGTCCGGCGTACCCACATCCTTGATGGCGGCCTCCCACGTCTCGCGTACGTCATTCGATAGTTTCGAAAAGCTGGTGATGGCGTGCCACCTCGCCTGCGCGGGATTCTGCTCGCTCACACCTTCGTCGCCCTCATCATCATCGTCTTGCTCGCTCAGCTCGTTCAGCTTAGCCCACTCCTCTAGAAGCCTCTTGACCGCGGGGTGTTCATCCTTCCACCTCTCGAACGTGGCCACGCGCTGTTCGTGTTCAGTTCCGGCTGCCGCGACATCGTCACGGAACTTCGCTTCGGCTTGCTCGATCGCTCGCGCGTGGCGGGCTTCATCGGCAGCCTTCTCGCGTGCCACGATGACGTAATATATCGCGATGTTGCCAGCGATCCCGGCGACGAGACCAAGGACGATTCGCATGACAACGCCGAGCGACTCGAGAAGCTGAAACGAAGCGACACAGGCTGCCGCACCGAGGACCAAGGCCACGAAGCCACATCCGGCTCCCGGCATGAACGTGTCTTCATATTCCGGGGTTGTGCGAGCGACCTCGCGCATCGGCTCGACGCGCGGCACGACTCTTCGAGTGAAGAGACGCATTAGCGTGTAGAGCCGAAGCTCGTACGCAAACATCGCGACGAGAGTGATGAGCTCGCGCGGAACCACTTCACCGCACGCGGAGCACCGGAAATCATCCGTGCGCACCCGTAGCGACAGCGCCTTTCGGTCGCAGTGCGGGCAATGGTCCTCATCGACGGGGTCGCCCGGCTGGACCGGCATCTCACCCAGGTCCGATTTATCGAACGTCTCCCCACATGCTCCGCAACGATAGTCGTTCGTTCGTTGGCGGGAGCGGAGCGCCTTCTTCTCGCACGACGGGCACGTCTTGGTCATGTGATTGCTCGCTGATGTCGTGAATGACCTGCGACCGCTGGGCTGCTCCGTTGCTCTGAATGCCGCATTGGGTGAGTCTCACATGGCGCGCTATGGCAACCGCTTGATGATGTGGTATCCGAAGCTGGTTTCGACGATGTCGGAGACGTCTCCCACGCCGAGCCACGACGCAGCGATTTCGAAGGCCTTCGGGAACGTTCCGGGTGCGAACGTGCCGAGGTCTCCCCCTCTCGCGCGTGCCGCATCGTCGTCGTACGACGATGCTACGGTGGCGAAGTCCTCACCCGCGTCTAGCTTTGCCTTGGCCTCCTGCGCCCGAGCCAGAGCATCGGCCTTGGAGCGCTTCTGCTTCGAGCTTGTTGAGCCAGCCCACTGCACGAGGACGTGGGCTGCGTGCATCGGACCGGAGAGCCTGGGGGCCATCTGGTCGAGCGACTTCAGGCTGCTGCACGCCTTGGCGTCCTTGGCCTCGCAACCCAGCTTGAAAAGGCTCTTTGCCTTGCCGATGTCCTTCCTCACGCCGTTCCTTCCGAGGCCATAGGCTAGGCCGAGCGTGGTGCAGCTACTCGGAGGGCTGCCGTCCTTTTCGTCGACTCCCCAACGGGTGCCGGAATCGCACTCCTTCTGCAAGAGCTTGACCGCCTTCTCCGACAACTCCTTCGCCTTTACGACGTTTCGCTCTACCCCCTCTCCGTTCGTATAGTCGGCCGCGAGTAACCCACACGCCGACCCGTCGTTGAGGTCGCAGCCCTTCACCTCAAAAGGCACGGCCTCTTTGTGCCTTTCGGCCAGCGCGACCTTGTCCATGATCTCCGCCATCCGCTTTCCGATGCTGAGCGTCGAAAGCCGGAACGAGACGACATTGTGACCCAGCTCGTAACAGGCTCGTCCAACGCCTCCATTGCACGCCCTCGTGAGCGGGACCTCTGCCTTCGCCTGCACGTCCTCGCCCTCCGAAGCGAGGTCCGCCAGCGCAACTGTGAGGCAGGATGTCGGGTCGCCCGAGTCGCATGCCACGCCGCAGGCCGCGGTCTCACCGGCCTTGCATGACGAGATCAGCTTCGCGTCGCCCTCGGCCTTCTCCGCAAGCTTGGCCGTTACGGTCGCGAGCCTCTCCGCGGCGGCCTTGCCCGACGCCGACTTCGGGTCTTTGCCAACGGCTTCTGTGCATGCGGTCACCGCGCCCGCGAGGTTCCCCGCCGTGTCCGCCTGGACGCAGAGATCGAATGCGGGCTTCGCCTTGTCGGCGCATCCCGAGAGAACCAGCGACGTCACCGTCACCACCTGCGAGAAGCTCCGCATCATCCCGTTCCGCCAGCCCCTGCCCACCACTCACCCCCTGGTCAGAGCGTTTGATGAGACCATCAGGTTAGGGCGCTGTCCAGGGAGGGAGGTTCTCCCGTGGAGTGGAGCTTCATCGGGTCGACCCGGGACACATCGTCGCCGCTTCGACCGCAGATGGACCGCACGGCCCCATGCGCCAACCGTCGCGGACCCCGATTCCGCTGCACCGGCAACGGGGGCGGCCCGGAACGAGATTCGCAGAGCCAGCCCTGATGCACTCCCGCTTCGTCGCACGGATCCATGGACTCGGCTGCCTCGTTGGCGGTTCTCGTGGAGCGAGCGGTCGGTCGCTGGCGTGAAGCGCCGGGTGGCAGAAGTCGGCGGCCGCACCGCTTGAGGCGTGAACGGCAGCTCGAAGACGCCAGGTGCGGACGTGCATGGCGGCGAACGGCGGGGCGTGGGATGAGTGCGCGGTGGAAGCTCACGAGTCTCGGTCGGCGTCGCCGTCGCGTCGGCGAGAGCGAACCGCCTTCGTGCGCGACCTGAAGACGATGGTCTTCGTCGTGCGGACGTTTTCTCGCGGCTGCGGTGACGTGGTCTCGAACGCGGCGCCGGACGGGGGACGCTCGGCGGCCGAGGCGAACGACTCAAGCCGACCACCCGACGCGGAGAAGTGCGCGACGGCCGGGACATGCGGGTAGACACGCCCGTGCCTGGTGGGATTGTCGCGATGCCTCAAAGCTTCGTCTCCAGCTGGCAGAGCCGCCGACGTCCGCTTGCGGGCGTCACCGCCCAGCTCCTTGTTGTCTTTGCATCGGCGTGCGGGAGTCGGACCGCGCTGGACGACGGGACGGCCGGTGCGCCTGCGAAGCCCGACGCGAGCGACGTCGTCAAACACTCCGATGCGACCACGGGCGAGGCGAGCGCGAAGTCGACGGTCCCGGATGGCGGCCATGAAGCCTCGGCGCAGACCGATGCGTCCGTGTGCATCACGTTCGGCGCCGACCTCACGTGCGCGACCAACCGGGACTGCTCGTTCGGCTATGTCGGAGTGGCATGCTCGAATGAGTGCTGGCCATGTCTTCTGGGCACACCGATGAATGCGCTGACGGCGGCCGCTGACGAGGCGGCATTCAACGCGCTGCCAGCTTCCTCGGGCCCCTCGGAATGCGGGCCATGCGCGCCCACGGGCGGGAACGTGGCGTGCGTCGGAGGCCAGTGCGTCGTGTGTTCTCCGGGCTCGCCGGGCTGCGGATACTTCAGCCTGCCGGACGCCGGAGCCGATGGAAGCGCAGGCGGCGACGCGAGCCTCGTCTCGCTCGACGCCGCGGGTGAGCTCGATGCCGCGACACCCGTCGACGACGCGGGGAGCTGTACGTCACCGGTGGTGACCTTCCGGCTCATCGCGTCCGGCGGCTCATGGCTCGTCACTGGCTCCGACTACTCGGACACGTCCGCCACCACCTGGTTGACGTTCTACCTGCCCTCCGGCGAGCAGCTGTACGCCGAGCCGACCCATGCGCTCTCGCTCGACTGCCGCTCGTGCTCGAGCATGTTCCCCTACGGCAACGGCTCCTGGTCCTTG
>Ga0302320_10015937_pt1 | contig 15390 bp, 9 predicted proteins | sample Bog_T0_3_FD_202130 | JGI IMG/M metagenome (GOLD analysis project Ga0302320, IMG submission 202130) | Peat permafrost microbial communities from Stordalen Mire near Abisko, Sweden - Bog_T0_3 | ecosystem: Environmental > Terrestrial > Soil > Wetlands > Peat | place: Sweden: Abisko, Stordalen Mire... | reverse complement strand
CGACACCCTGGCGCGCATCGGCGGCGACCAGTTCGGCGTCATCGTCCTGTTCGACGATATCGACGCCGAGCTCGAACGCTTCGTCGCTTCGCTCAAGGGGATGATGGCGTCGCCGATCAGCTTCGGCGACCGCGAGGTCGCGCTGACGGTGTCGATCGGCGTCGTCGCCTTCGATCCCGTCCTCCACAAGAAGGGCGCCGACCTGCTCGCTGACGCCGAGGTCGCGCTCGCCAACGCCAAGAAGGCGGGCGGCGACTGCGCCGAGACATTCGCCGTGCGCATGCGGGCGACGCGCTCGGACCGGCAGTCGCTCGCCCACGATCTGCGCCACGCGCTCGACCGCGGCCAGATCAACGTGATGTTCCAGCCGATCGTGCGGCTCGAGGACCGCACCGTCGCCGGCTTCGAGGCGCTGCCGCGCTGGCGCCATCCGCGATTGGGCCTGCTCGGGCCGGCCGATTTCTATTCGCTCGCCGACGCCAACGACGCCCTGGTCGAAATCGGCGTCTTCGCCATCGAGACGACGGCGCGCGAACTCGCCGCCTGGCAGAAGGCGCTCGAAGTCACGCCGCCGATCTTCGCCAGCATCAACGTGTCGGCGCGCCAGCTGCTCGCCCACGACCTGCTCAGCGACGTGCGCACTGCGCTCAACCGCCACTACGTGCTGCGCGGCACGCTGAAGCTCGAACTCGCCGAGGCGCTGGTGATGGAGAACCCCGAATACGCGCTGCAGCTGCTGCGCCGCGTGCGCGAGCTCGGCGCCGGCCTGGCGCTCGACGATTTCGGCGCCGGCTTCACCTCGCTCAGCCACCTGCAGCGCTATCGCTTCGACACCCTGAAGGTCGATCCGTCGCTGGTGAGGCCCAACGGCGCCGGCGGGCGGCCGGCAATCCTGCGCTCGGTGATCGCCATGGCCCATGATCTCGGCATGGACGTCATCACCGAGGGGGCGGAGACCGAATCGGATGCGGTCGAGTTGTCGCAGCTCGGCTGCGAATTCGCTCAAGGGTACGCCTTCGGCGAGCCGATGAGCGCGGCCTCGGCGCGCAAATTGATGGGCGCCGAAGCGCTGTAGCTTAAGGCGGCGCTGCGAGGGGCGCAGCTTGTGAAAACCGGGGAGAAACGTCTCCCCGCCTTGCCAATCCGCCTCGGCGCGCCAATCTCGGGATCGGCATGAAGTTCTCGACCGATTTTCTCGACGAAATCCGCGCCCGGGTGCCGGTGTCGCAGGTCGTCGGCGCGCGGGTGAAGCTGAGGAAGTCGGGGCGCGAATGGGCCGGCCTGTCGCCGTTCAACGCCGAGAAGACGCCGTCGTTTTTCGTCAACGACCAGAAGGGCTTCTACCACGACTTCTCGTCCGGCAAGCACGGTGACGTCTTCACCTTCCTGATGGAGACCGAGGGGCTCGGTTTTCCCGAGGCGGTGGAGAAGGTGGCGGCGATGGCGGGCCTGCCGATGCCGGCCAAGAGCCGCGAGGGCGAGGCGCGCGACCAGCGCCGCGCCGTCCTGCGCGACGCGCTGGTTCTCGCCGCCGAGATCTTCGAATCGACGCTCAACGCTCCGGTCGGGGCCAAGGCGCGAGGCTATCTTTCCGATCGCGGCGTCGATCCGGCCGCCCAGCGCCTGTTCGGCCTCGGCTACGCCGCGCCTGACCGTTTCGCCCTGCGCGAGGCGCTGGCGGCGCGAGGCGTCGACCTGGCGGAAATGATCGCCGCCGGACTGCTCGCCCACGGCGACGACGTCGCCGTCGCCTACGACCGCTTCCGCGACCGGGTGATCTTCCCGATCCACGACCGCGGCGGAAAGCTCGTCGCCTTCGGCGGTCGCGCGCTCGATCCTTCGGCGAAAGCGAAATACCTCAACTCGCCGGAGAGCGAACTCTTTCACAAAGGCGAGCTGCTCTACAACCACCACCGCGCCCGCAAGGCGGCGCACGAGCGCGGCGAGGTGATCGTCGTCGAGGGCTATGTCGACGTCATCGCCATGACCCAGGCGGGCTTCGCCCACACGGTCGCGCCGCTCGGCACCGCGCTGACCAGCGAGCAATGCGCGTTGCTGTGGACGATCGCCGACGAGCCGATCCTGTGCTTCGACGGCGACAAGGCGGGACGCAAGGCGGCCTACCGGGCCGTCGACGTCGCGCTGCCGCTGGTCGGGCCGGGCAAGAGCCTGCGCTTCGCCATGCTGCCGGAGGGGCAGGACCCCGACGATCTCGTCCGTTCGGGCGGCGCGGCGGCGATCGCCGAGGCGCTTCGCGCCGCTGCGCCGCTCGCCGAGCTGCTGTTCGCGCGCGAAACAGAAGGCCACGCTTTCGACACGCCGGAGAAACGCGCCGGCCTCGAGCGGCGGCTGCGCGAACTTGTCGGCCAGATCGCCGACGACACCCTTCGCCGTCATTACGCGGCCGACATGGCGCGCCGGCTCGGCGATTTTCTCGGCGCCGGCGCGCCCGCCCCCGGCGGCGCCGGCCGGCGCGAGCGCTACCCGCGCGGCGGACGGTTCGGTCGTCCGGACCCCGGGCCGCGGCTCGGCCTCGCCGGCGCCGCGCTGCCGGCCGCGCCGCGCCGCCTGGTCGCCAAGCCCCGCGAGGCGGCGCGCGAGATCGCCATTCTGGCGATCCTCGTCTGCCACCCCGGCCTGCTCGAAAAGCGCGTCGAGGAGGTGGCCGGCATCGCGTTCGCGAGCCCCGCCCTCGCCGCCTTCCGCGACCGGCTTCTCGCCCTGCCCGCGGAGGCCTTCGCCGGGGCAGAGGCGCTGGCCGCGGCGCTCGCAGCGGCGGGGTTGGCCGAGAGTCGCGAGCACATCCTGTCGCAGGCCGCCGGCACGGCCAATTGGTGGTGCGTCGGTCCCGGGGCGGAAGTCTCGGACGCCGAACACGTTTTGCGCCAGACTCTGGCCTTGCAACGGAGTTCGGGGGCGTTAAATAGGGAGCTGAAGTTGGCTGAACAGGCGCTCGCCGCCGATCCGACCGAGCAGAACCTGGCGAGACTGCGGGACATCAAAGCGAATCTGGCCGATTTGGCGAACGCCGAGGCGGCGATTGAGGGCTTCGGCAGCCTCTCGGGACGCGGTTCGCCGCCGCTCTAGAGCTGCGCTGGGGCCGATCCCTCGTGCTGGCGGTCGGCAAACATGATACGGGCGCGTCGGCGCGCGGTTTAGGAGAGGCCGAAATGGCGAGAAACGACGAGCAGAAGACCGAAGGCGAAGCGGTCGTCGCAGAAGCCGCCGATGGTCCGTTGCTCGACCTCACCGACGCCGCCGTCAAGCGGATGATCAAGATCGCCAAGAAGCGCGGCTGGGTCACCCAGGAAGAACTGAACGCGGTGCTGCCTTCGGAGGAGATCTCCTCCGATCAGATCGAAGACATGAACGCGATGCTCAGCGAGATGGGCATCAACGTCGTCGACAGCGAGGACGCTGAAGAAGCGGAGAAGGAGCCCGCCGCCGAGGTCGCCGCCGACGAGGAGGAGCCCGAGCCCGGCGAGCTGGTCGAGACGTCGCGCTCGACCGCGGTCGCCGCCCGCAGCACCGAGCCGGTCGAACGCACCGACGATCCGGTGCGCATGTATCTGCGCGAGATGGGCTCGGTCGAGCTGCTGTCGCGCGAGGGCGAGATCGCCATCGCCAAGCGCATCGAAGCCGGCCGCGAGGCGATGATCGCCGGCCTGTGCGAAAGCCCGCTGACCTTCCAGGCGATCATCATCTGGCGCGACGAGCTCAACGACGGCAAGATCCTGCTGCGCGACATCATCGACCTCGAGGCGACCTACGCCGGCCCCGACGGCAAGAAACAGCCGAAGATCGACATGACCGCGCCCGGCGCCGCCGAAGCCGCGGCCGCCGCCGCGCTGGCGGCTGCGCCCCCGCGCGAGCGCGTCGCGCCCGCCACCGCGCCGCAGACCCCGCCGGCCGGTTTTGACGGCGAAGCCGCGCCGCCGGCCGAAGGCTTCGACGACGACGACGATCTCGAGAATTCGGTGTCGCTGTCGGCGATGGAGGCCGAGCTCAAGCCGAAGGTGCTCGAGACCTTCGACCGCATCGCCGACGCCTACAAGAAGCTGCGCCGCCTGCAGGACCAGAACGTCGCCAACAAGCTGCAGAACGAATCGCTGTCGCCGGCGCAGGAGCGCAAGTACAAGGCGCTGAAGAAGGAAATCGTCGCCGACGTCAAGTCGCTGTCGCTGAACCAGAACCGCATCGACGCGCTGGTCGAGCAGCTCTACGACATCAACAAGCGGCTGATCGGCCTCGACGTGAAGCTGATGCGGCTGGCCGAATCGCACCGCGTCGGGCGCGAGGACTTCATCAAGATCTACCAGAACTCGGAGCTCGATCCGAAGTGGCTGTTGCGCGTCTCCAAGCTTGGCACGCGCGGCTGGAAGGATTTCGTCGCCAAGGACAAGACGCAGATCAAGGAAATCCGCGCCGAGATCCAGGCGCTCGCCACCGAGACCGGCCTCGAGATTCAGGAATTCCGCAAGCTCGTGCAGATGGTGCAGAAGGGCGAGCGCGAGGCGCGGCAGGCGAAGAAGGAGATGGTCGAAGCGAACCTCCGGCTCGTCATCTCGATCGCCAAGAAATACACCAACCGCGGCCTGCAGTTCCTCGACCTGATCCAGGAAGGCAACATCGGCCTGATGAAGGCGGTCGACAAGTTCGAGTACCGCCGCGGCTACAAGTTCTCGACCTACGCCACCTGGTGGATTCGCCAGGCGATCACCCGTTCGATCGCCGATCAGGCGCGCACGATCCGCATTCCCGTCCACATGATCGAGACGATCAACAAGATCGTCCGCACCAGCCGCCAGATGCTGCATGAGATCGGCCGCGAGCCGACGCCCGAAGAGCTCAGCGAAAAGCTCGCGATGCCGCTCGAGAAGGTGCGCAAGGTGCTGAAGATCGCTAAGGAGCCGATCAGCCTCGAGACGCCGATCGGCGACGAGGAGGACAGCCACCTCGGCGATTTCATCGAAGACAAGAACGCGGTGCTGCCGATCGACGCGGCGATCCAGTCGAACCTCCGCGAGACGACGACTCGCGTGCTGGCGTCGCTGACGCCGCGCGAGGAGCGTGTGCTCCGCATGCGCTTCGGCATCGGCATGAACACCGACCACACGCTCGAAGAGGTCGGCCAGCAGTTCTCGGTGACCCGCGAGCGCATCCGCCAGATCGAAGCCAAGGCGCTGCGCAAACTCAAGCACCCGAGCCGGAGCCGGAAGCTGAGGAGCTTCCTCGACAACTGACGGCCGATTGCCGAAAATCCCGACCGCCGTCGTGGCCGGGACAAGCCCGGCCATGACGATGTTGGATTGCTTTTCCGGTTCCGGCCCCGAAGCTCGACCCGACGGGACCGAGCGCGAACGTCGCCGTGAAACGCCTGAGCGCCCGGGGCTCAGGACATTCGTCTTACGGTTCGGCGAGCGCGGCGCGATCGACGAACGCCGCGCGCTCGGCGACATCCTTTTGTTGCGGCGGCGGCTTTACGCCGATGAAGATCTCCGCCGGGACCGCCTCGGCCGCTTCGGCGCTGGCGAGCTCGATGACGGCGGCGTCCATGCCGCCGATCGCATGGAGGTTGTCGTGGAGGGCGCCGACGAGATGCTGGTCGGCGCCGGCAATCAGGACCCCGACCCGCGGGCGCTCGGCGGAGTTCAATTGTCCGATATTGTTGACGACGACGACATGCGCGCCGATCAGCGACTCGCGGATCTGCTCGGCCAGCGCGCTGCCCTCCAGGTCGAGCCCATAAGACCACAGGATTACCGAACGACCAGAATACGCCGACAGCGCCTGGGTGAAGTCGTGGGCTTGCTCGCCGGTCAATTGTCGGGGCTGGACGAGTTCCGCCAGCGACAGGTTCCGGCGATGCAGCGAAGCGGCTTCTCGGTCGAGGTCTGCGGCGCGCTCGAGCGCCTCCGCTGTGTCCTTTCTCGCCTGAGCGGTCTGCGCCTCGAGATTGACAGACCGCCATTCGGCCTGCATTTCGCGAATGCTCGCCGTGCGCCACTGCAAAACAAGGAAGGCGACCATGACGCAGGCGCAAAGCGCGGTCGCCACGCCGGCGGCAAGCACGCATTGCCAGGAGATCGAATACCAATATTCCGCCCATTGCAGGAGCGGCTGCGACGCCGGCGGCGTCGGGTTGATCGGGGTCTGAAGGGCCATGGCGATCATCATCTGGTGTTGAATGCCGTTTACTCGGTTGCGACAGCGGGTTGCGGCGACGACTTCAGCGCGCTCGCGACGCCGCGCCCGGCGATCATTTGCCGGATCGATTTCACATTGGCGCGCGCGGCGTCGTCCGACATGTCCTGACGGCTGACGTCCTCGGCCTGGGCGTATTTGCCTTCGAGCGACAGAACCAACGCCAGGTTGGTGCGCACCCGAACGTCGGCGTGTGGGCTGGCGCTCGCTTGGCGCAACGTCGCCTCGGCCTCGGGCAATTGCTTGGTCAGCGCGTAGGACAGTCCGAGATTGTTAAGCAGAAACGGTTCGCCCGGCGCGATCTTGAGCGCGTCGGCGTAGAACTTTCGCGCGCCGTCGTGGTCGCCCAGTTCGTCTTCGACCGCGCCCTGCACCGACATGATCGTCCAGTCGGGCCGATCCTCGGGATAGGCCCGCGTCAGGACGTCCTTGGCCTGCGACAATTCTCCGGAATCGGCGAGCGCCTTGCCGTATTCGCCGAGAACTTCGTTATCCTGCGGCGCTTCGACCGCCGCCGTCCGCATCACCGCCGCCGCTTCGCTGTAGCGCGTCAGCGCGCGCAGGCCCCGCGCGTAATTGATCGACGCGGTCTTGTCGCCCGGGTTCTGGTCGTACCGCTTGCCCCAGTCGTCAGTATAGGCGCGCCACTGGTCGCTGCCGGTCGGCGGCGTCTGCTCGGCCGCGACGCTCGGCCCCGGCAGGCCGAGGAGATCGACGCAACCGCCCAACGACGCCGCGGCGATGGCGAGGGTGACGAGGGCGACTCTACGCGACCAACCCTGAGCGGGGTTGAACCTGTACGCAACACGCATGATGGAGCCCGCACGCACGAATTTCGGTAAACAACAATAAGTCCCCCGCCCTAACGGAACCACCGCGAATACAGTATAAAATCTGGCAGCGTTTTAGGATTCTGGCATTCAATTTACCTAGGACTGACATAATCGAATTAACTTTCGATAAATTGTTGTCCGCGCCGCGGCGGTCGGGGTCTGGCGCGGAGGCGAAGGTGCGATGGCGGCGACCGCCTGAATTCGCCCTCTCCATTGTCGCCGGCGGGGCGAGGCCGTTCGGAACGGCTGCGCCGACGCTCGCCGCGCGCTTGGCCGTCCGAGTCGTCTTCCCCCCGCGCGGCTTACGTCCTCGGCGCGTAATCCGCCGGGTCGAGCGTCGCCGGGCGGCCGGGCAGGGAAAGAGCGGCCGTTCGCGGTTCGGTCCGCGCTATGACTTCGCCGCGGCGGATGACGGCGAGGCGCGCCGCGCGCAGGCGGACCGCCTCGATCGGGTCGGCCGCCTGCAGCACGACCATGTCGGCGTTGCAGCCGACGGCCAGGCCGTAGCCTTCGAGGCCGAGGATGCGCGCCGGGATCTCGGTCACCGCATCGAAGCTCCAACGGATCGCGTCGCGGCTGGTCATCGGCGCGGCGTGGACGGCCATGTGGGCGACGTCGAGCATGTCGGCGCCGCCGAGCCCATACCACGGGTCCATCACGCAATCCTGGCCTAGCGCCACCGCGACGCCGAGCGCGCGCATCTCGGCGATGCGGGTCAGGCCGCGTCGGCGCGGATAGGTGTCGTGTCGGCCCTGCAGGGTCAGGTTGATCAGCGGATTGGCGATCGCGTTGACGCCCGATTCGGCGATCAGCGGCAACAGCTTCGACACATAATAATTGTCCATCGAATGCATCGAGGTCAGATGCGAGCCGGTGGCGCGCGCCCCGAGGCCGAGGCGTTTCGCCTCGTAGGCCAGTGTTTCGATGTGGCGCGACAACGGGTCGTCGCTCTCGTCGCAATGGAGGTCGATCATCAGCCCGCGTTCGGCGGCGATCTCGCACAAGGCCTTCACCGAAGCAGCGCCGTCGGCCATCGTGCGCTCGAAATGTGGGATGCCGCCGACAACGTCGACGCCCATGTCGAGCGCGCGCTCGAGGTTCGCGGCGGCGGTCGGCGAGCGGAAATAGCCGTCCTGCGGAAACGCGACGAGCTGCAGATCGAGGTAGGGCTTGACCATTTTCTTCACGTCGAGCAGCGCTTCGACCGCCAGCAGCCGGTCGTCGCAAACGTCGACGTGCGAGCGCACCGCCAGCAATCCTTGCGCGACCGCGAGATCGCAGTAGCGCAACGCACGTTCGGCGACCGCTTCATGGGTCAGCAGCGGCTTCAGCTCCCCCCACAGCGCAATGCCTTCGAGCAGCGTGCCCGATTGGTTGAGCCGCGGCAGGCCGAGCGACAAAGTCGCGTCCATGTGGAAATGACTGTCGACGAACGGCGGCGCGACCAGTCGACCCTGCGCCTCGACGACGACGCGCGCCTCGGCGGCGATTCTCGGCTCGATCGCGACGATGCGACCGTTGCGCGCGGCGATGTCGATATCGCGGCGGCCATCGGGCAGGCTCGCGCCGCGGACGATGAGGTCGAAAGCCATCAAGCCCTCCTGTTCGGTTTCGATCGGCCCCGCCTCCCGCCTGCGGGGAGAAGGGACGCGCCTGCGCTGCGCCGCCGCTTGCCGCTCAGCTATGCAAGCCGGGCGCCTCGTGGCCGGTGCGCGCGACGTATTCAACGTAGCCGCCGCCATATTGATGAACGCCTTCGGGGGTCAGCTCCAGCACCCGATTGGACAGTGCGGCGAGAAAGCGCCGGTCGTGCGAGACGAACAGCATCGCGCCCTCGTATTGCGACAGCGCCGTAATCAGCATCTCCTTGGTCATCAGATCGAGGTGGTTGGTCGGCTCGTCGAGGACGAGGAAATTCGGCGGATCGTAAAGCATGATCGCCATGACCAGCCGCGCCTTTTCGCCGCCCGACAGCACCCGGCACTTCTTCTCGACGTCGTCGCCCGAGAACCCGAAGCAGCCGGCGAGCGAACGGAGAGAACCCTGGCCGGCCTGCGGGAAGGCGTCCTCCAGCGACTGGAAGACGCTGCGGTCGGCGTCGAGCAGATCCATCGCGTGCTGGGCGAAATAGCCCATCTTGACGCTGGCGCCGATGGCGACGTCGCCGGAGTCCGGCTGCGCCGCGCCCGCCACCAGCTTCAGCAGCGTCGACTTGCCGGCGCCGTTGACGCCCATCACCGCCCAGCGCTCGCGGCGGCGCACCTGGAAATCGAGCCTCTCGTAAATGCTGCGCGCGCCATAACCCTTGTCGACGCGCTTGAGCGTCGCCACGTCGTCGCCGGAGCGCGGCGCGCGCGGAAATTCGAACAGGATCGTCTGGCGGCGCCTGGGCGGTTCGACGCGCTCGATCTTGTCCAGTTTCTTCACCCGGCTCTGCACCTGCGCCGCGTGCGAGGCGCGCGCTTTGAAACGCTCGATGAACTTGATTTCCTTGGCCAGCATCGCCTGCTGGCGTTCGAACTGCGCCTGCTGCTGCTTGTCGTTCTGCGCCCGCTGCTGTTCGTAGAATTCGTAGTTGCCGGAAAACGTCGTCAGCGCGCCGCCGTCGATTTCCACCACCTTGCTGACGACGCGGTTCATGAACTCGCGGTCGTGCGAGGTCATCAGCAGCGCCCCCTCGTAACCCTTGAGGAACGCCTCGAGCCAGATCAGGCTCTCGAGATCGAGATGGTTGCTCGGCTCGTCGAGCAGCATGGCGTCGGGGCGCATCAGCAGGATGCGGGCGAGCGCCACCCTCATCTTCCAGCCGCCCGAGAGCGCACCGACGTCGCCCTCCATCATCTCTTCGCTGAAGCTCAGGCCGACCAGGACTTCGCGCGCCCGGGCTTCGAGCGCGTAGCCGCCGAGATCCTCGAAGCGGCCCTGCGCCTCGCCGTAACGCTCGACGATGCCGTCGAGGTCGTCCGCCTGGTCCGGATCGGCCATCGCCGCTTCCAGCTCGCTGAGCTCGGCGGCGACCGCGCTGACCGGACCGGCGCCGTCCATCACCTCGGCGACGGCGCTGCGGCCCGACATTTCGCCGACGTCCTGGCTGAAGTAGCCGATGGTGACGCCGCGATCGACCGACACCTGGCCCTCGTCGGGGGGCTCCTCTCCGATGATCATGCGAAACAGCGTCGTCTTGCCGGCGCCGTTGGGGCCGACCAGACCAACCTTCTCCCCCTTCCACAGCGCCGCTGAGGCCTCGACGAAGAGGAGGTGATGACCGTTCTGCTTGCTGACGGCTTCGAGACGAATCATGCGCGCGCGGAACCTCCGAGACGTGTTTCGCTTTTAGGCGATTTGTTTGACAGACGCGGGGCCGGAGCCGAAGCGCTATTCTTCGAACCGCTCGCTCGTTCCTTGCGCGCCGCGTGGCGCGATCGACGCGTCGGGCGCCTGCGCCGGCTGAACCGAATCGCGGAAGCGGTTGACGATCGGATAGCGCCGGTCGCGACCGAAGTTCTTCGAGCCGACCTTGACCCCCGGCGCCGACTGGCGGCGCTTGTATTCGGCGAGATAGAGCAGCCCCTCGACCCGGCGCACCGTTTCGGCGTCAAAGCCCTCGGCGACGATGTCGGAGAGCCGCATCTCCTTTTCCACCAGGCGATAGAGGATCGCGTCGAGGGTCGGATAGGGCGGCAGCGAATCCTGGTCGGTCTGGTTCTCGCGCAGTTCGGCAGTCGGCGGGCGGGCGATGACCGCGGGCGGAATAACGATCCCGGCCGGCCCTTTGGCGCCGACCGGTTTCCAGCGGTTGCGCAATTCGGCAAGGCGGAAGACTTCGGTCTTGTAGACGTCCTTGATCGGATTGAAGCCGCCGTTCATGTCGCCGTAGAGAGTCGCGTAACCGACCGACATTTCCGACTTGTTGCCGGTGGTGACGACCATCGCGCCGAACTTGTTGGAGATCGACATCAAAATCAGGCCGCGGGCGCGGCTCTGGATGTTCTCTTCGGCGACGCCGCGCGTCCGGCCGGCGAACATATCCGCCAGCGCGCGCTCGACGCCCTCGACTGGCCCGGCGATCGGCACGACGTCGTAACGGATTCCCAGCGCCTCGGCGCAGGCCGCCGCGTCGCGCAGCGACTGCTCGGCGGTGAAGCGGTAGGGCAGCATCACCGCATGCACGCGCTCCGGCCCGATCGCGTCGACCGCCATCGCCGCGCACAAAGCCGAGTCGATGCCGCCGGAAAGGCCGAGCACCACGCCGGGGAAGCGGTTGTCGTTGACGTAGTCGCGCAGGCCCAGCACGCAGGCGGCGTAGTCGCCCTCGTCGCCCTGCTCGATCGCCTCGCGCGGCCCCTCGACGCAGCGCCAGCCGGTTTCGCCGCGCTCCCAGACTGTGCGCGCGATCATGGCGCGAAAGGCGGGAAGTTGGGCGGCGAGCGAGCCGTCGGAATTGACGACGAACGAGGCGCCCTCGAAGACGAGCTCGTCCTGGCCGCCGACCTGGTTGAGATAGACGAGCGGCAGTCCGCTTTCGGCGACGCGCGCCTTGGCGATCTCCAGGCGGACGCCGAGCTTGCCGCGTTCGTACGGCGAGGCGTTGGGCGCGAGCACGAATTCGCCGCCGGTCTCGACGATGCATTCGATCGGATCGGGCGTCCAGATGTCCTCGCAGATCGGCACGCCGATGCGCACGCCGGAGAAGACCAGCGGGCCGGGGTGCGGCCCCGGGCGGAACACGCGCTTCTCGTCGAACACGCCGTAGTTTGGCAGGTCGACCTTGAACCGCACCGATTCGATCCGTCCGTCGGCGAGCAGCGCCGCGGCGTTGTAGAGCGCGCCGTTCTCGACCCACGGCAGGCCGACCAGCACCGCCGGGCCGCCGTCGGCGGTCTCGCGCGCCAGAGTCTCGCAGGCGCGGCGGCAGGCCTCCTGGAACGCCGGCTTGAGGACGAGGTCTTCCGGCGGATAGCCCGAGAGATAGAGCTCCGGCGCCATGACGAGCGCGGCCCCGAAGGCGGCGGCTTCGGCGCGCGCGTCGCGCAAGCGCTTCAGATTGCCGTCGATGTCGCCGACGATCGAGGGAATCTGCGCGAGCGCGATGACGAGGCGATTGGCGGGAGCGGGCATGGCGCCATTTTGCGCGTAGAAGCGCCGACGCGCAATCTCTCGGCGCTGTCGCGCCCTTCTCCGCTTGCGGGAGAAGGGGCCGGCGACACCCGGCCGGACGAGGGGTCGGCCGCGCGAGCGCCTAATGGAGCGCCCCCCAACCCTCTCCCGCAGGGGGGAGGGGGATCTATTCCGCCGCCTGGACCGGCCGCGCCGGGGCGGCGAGGCGCTCGGTCTTGAGCAACTCGGCGACCAGGAAAGCGATCTCGATCGCCTGCTCGGCGTTGAGCCGCGGGTCGCAATAGGTGTGGTAGCGGTTGCGCAGGTCGCCCTCGGAGATCGCGCGCGCGCCGCCGGTGCATTCGGTGACGTTCTTGCCGGTCATCTCGAGATGGACGCCGCCGGAATAGACCGATTCGCCGCGGCAGACGGCAAAGAACGAGCGGATCTCGGCGGCGATGCGCTCGGTCGGCCGCGTCTTGTAGCCACTCGCGGTCTTGATCGTATTGCCGTGCATCGGGTCGCAGACCCACAGCACGCGCCGGCCCTCGCGCTGAACGGCGCGCACCAGCGGCGGCAACATCGCTTCGACCTTGTCGGCGCCGAAGCGGCAGATCAGCGACAGCCGCCCCGGTTCTGCGTCGGGATCGAGCGTGTCGATCAGGCGGATGAGGTCGTCGGGCTGGATCGACGGGCCGCATTTGAGGCCGATCGGGTTCTTCACCCCGCGACAATATTCGACATGCGCGCCGCCGAGCGCGCGGGTGCGGTCGCCGATCCACACCATGTGGCCCGAGGTCGCGTAATAGTCTCCCGAGGTCGAGTCGAGCCGCGTCATCGCCTGCTCGTAGCCGAGCAGCAGCGCCTCATGCGAAGTGTAGAAGTCGGTCGCGCGCAGCTCGGGACTGGCCTCCGGATTGAGGCCGATCGCCCGCATGAAGGCGAGCGTCTCGGTGATGCGGTCGGCGAGTTCCTGATAGCGCTCGGAGAACGGGCTGTCCTTGACGAAGCCGAGCATCCAGCTATGGACGTTCTCGAGATTGGCGTAGCCGCCGCTGGCGAAGGCGCGCAGCAGGTTGAGCGTCGCCGCCGACTGGCGAAAGGCCTCGAGCTGGCGGCGTGGGTCGGGCTCGCGCGCTTCCGGCGTGAACTCGATGTCGTTGACGATGTCGCCGCGATAGGCCGGCAGCGTCACGCCGTCTTTGGTCTCGAAATCGGACGAACGCGGCTTGGCGAACTGGCCGGCGATGCGACCGACTTTGACCACCGGCGACGCGGCGGCGAAGGTCAGCACCACCGCCATCTGCAGGAAGACGCGGAAGAAGTCGCGGATGTTGTCGGCCGAATGCTCGCCGAAGCTCTCGGCGCAGTCGCCGCCCTGCAGCAGGAAGGCTTCGCCCGCCTGCGCCTTGCCGAGCAGGCTCTTGAGCTTGCGCGCCTCGCCGGCGAACACCAGCGGCGGATAGCCGGCAAGCTGGCGCTCGACCTCGGCAAGCGCGGCGCTGTCTGCGTAGACCGGCGATTGCTCGACCGGCTTCGCTCTCCAACTCTCGGGTGTCCAGCGGCTCTGGGCCATGGGGAAACGCCTCGACTGATCCATTCTCGCTTGCGGACCGGCCGAAAACCGGCGCCCGCGGGCGCGTCTATACAGGAAGGCGGATCGCAAGGCGATACGCCGCCGGCGCCACGGTCAGCCGACCGGCTCGCCCTTGCCGACGCTGAGGTCGACCATGATCTCTGCGGCGAGCCGCTCGAGCGTCTTGCGCAGCTCGTCGACGGCGAGGCCGTCGGGCAGGCGGATGCGCAAATTGGCGCGGAACATCTCGGCCCCGGTGAACGGTTCTCCCTCGACGCCGCTCACGAATTCCTCGATGTTGACGCCGAGGCGGGTCAGCGCCTGGGTGACGTCGCGCACGATGCCTGGCCGTTCGTGACCGACGATCGAGAGCGCGATCAGCCGCTCGCTCGCCGCCGCCGCGGCCGGGACGCTCGGCGAAATCGTCACCCTGAGGCCGGCGGTCTCGAGCCCGGCGAGCGTCGCGGCGAGGGCCTCGAACCTGTCAGGCGGCGCGGCGATCAGCACGACGCCGGCGAATTCGCCGGCGAGGCGGACGAGGCGGCTTTCGAGCCACGTCCCGCCCGCGCCCGCGACGCGTTCCGCGATTGCGTTGACGAGCCCCGGCCGGTCGCGGCCGACGAATGTGAGCACCAGCGGCGTCGTCATTTCGTGTCCCCCCGCACGCGGCGGCGCGTCCTAAAGTATGAACCGGCTCAAATCGGCGTTGTCGGCAAGGTCGCCGACATGGGCCTCGACAAACGCGCCGTCGATGGCGATATGCTCGCCCGAGCGGTCGGGCGCGGTGAAGCTGACGTCGTCGAGCACGCGCTCCATCACCGTCTGCAGCCGCCGCGCGCCGATGTTCTCGACGCTGGCGTTGACCTGCGCGGCGATGCGGGCGATCGCCGCGATCGCATCGTCGGAGAAGCTCAAGCTCACCCCCTCGGCCGCCAGCAACGCCACATATTGCTTGATCAGGCTCGCCTCGGTCTCGGTGAGGATGCGCTTGAAATCCTCCTCGGTCAGCGAAGCGAGCTCGACCCGGATCGGCAGGCGGCCCTGAAGCTCGGGCAGCAGATCGCTCGGCCGCGAAACGTGGAAGGCGCCGGACGCGATGAACAGGATGTGGTCGGTCTTGACCGAACCGTGCTTGGTCGCGACCGTCGTGCCTTCGATCAGCGGCAGCAGGTCGCGTTGCACGCCCTCGCGCGACACGTCGGCGCCGCCGCGTCCGTCGCGGGCGCAGATCTTGTCGATCTCGTCGAGGAAGACGATGCCGTTGCTCTCGACTTCGCCGATCGCCTCGCGCACCACTTGGTCCTGGTCGAGCATCTTCTCCGCTTCCGCCGACACCAGCGGCTCGTGCGCGTCGACGACCGTCATGCGCTTCGGCTTGGTGCGCTGACCGAAACCCTTGCCGAAAATGTCGCCGAGGTTGATCGCGCCGACCGAAGCGCCGGGCATGTTGGGCAGCTCGAACATCGGCATGCCGCCGCCGCTCTGCGGCAGCTCGATGTCGACTTCCTTGTCGTCGAGTTCGCCGGCGCGCAGCTTGCGGCGGAATGCGTCGCGCGTCCCGGCCGAAGCACTGACGCCGACCAAGGCGTCGAGCATGCGCTCCTCGGCGGCGAGCTCCGCCTTGGCCTCGATGTCCTTGCGCTTCTTCTGCTTGACCTGCGTGATCGCCGTTTCGACCAG
>Ga0302320_10015934_pt1 | contig 15391 bp, 9 predicted proteins | sample Bog_T0_3_FD_202130 | JGI IMG/M metagenome (GOLD analysis project Ga0302320, IMG submission 202130) | Peat permafrost microbial communities from Stordalen Mire near Abisko, Sweden - Bog_T0_3 | ecosystem: Environmental > Terrestrial > Soil > Wetlands > Peat | place: Sweden: Abisko, Stordalen Mire... | reverse complement strand
TGAAGCGGAAGAAAAATCCACAGTTCGCCCTGTTTCTGCTGGCACAGCGCCGGCAAGAGCTCAGCGGCTTGAGCAGCCCCGAAGGCATTCGGGGTTGATCCCCGGTTCAAGTCATGGCGGGCTCCCCTCTCCATAAAGTGCTGAAAACTGAAAATTGAAAGCTGAAACCAGATGCGCGCTGAAGCCGACAAAATCAAGCTGGAAATGTTCATGTCCGCGGTGGGGAGCCGCGTGTCTGGCGAGGGCTGCATTTATCTGACCGGCGGCGCCACCGCAGTATTGCACAATTGGCGTCCCATGACCATTGACGTGGATCTCAAGCCCGACCCCGAACCGGCGGGTTTGTTTGAAGCACTGGCGCAGTTGAAGGAGGAACTGGATATTAATGTGGAACTGGCAAGTCCGGATCAGTTCGTTCCAGCGGTTCCCGGCTGGCGCGAACGCAGCCGGTTCATCGCGCAACATGGCCGCGTCCGTTTTTTTCATTACGATCTATACGGACAGGCCCTCTCCAAGCTTCAGCGCCGGCACGAACGCGATCTCCGCGACGTGAAATCCATGCTCCAATCTGGGATGATTGAAACCGGCCTGCTGCTGGAACTTTTCACGCAAATCGAACCACAACTGATTCGTTATCCGGCCATTGACCCCGCGACATTCCGTGCGGCCGTCATGGCCTTTTGCAATGAAATACAATGAACTTGATCTGATTGCCAGACCGGATCGCAGGGGGCTTGTCCGCTGGCTGCCTTGGTCATGAAACCCGATGATGTTATCACCGGCCTTCCAGGTGAATCGCTCCTGCGCGAGGGCCTCGCCGACTTTCAAGCCGGACGCTGCACTGTTCCGGCGTGCTTGGTAAGAATGGCGACCCCCCGGCTGGAGCGCACCGGGCTGCTGCCCTGCACAAATACCCGGCTCATTCCCGAACCCGAACTGCAAATGTATCGTCTGCTTCGTGGTCAAGGCGGCGACGCCTATTCACGCTACAACGCTTTGCTCCGGGAATTGGTAAGTTTCGAGCAGGCGCTTGACCGCCGGCAACGCCAACGACTTTCCGCAATTCAATGATCACGAATCCTTAGTCATTAACCTCTGCCCATGCCCTATCAAGAAAACGAACTCAAAACCATTTCCCGGCAGTTTCAAATCTACGGGGAAATCATGCACGCCGAACTGTTGAAGATCGGCCACATCAACGAAACCTACACCGCCACCTACAACCAGGGCGGCATGCGCGTGCGTTACGTGCACCAGAAGATCAATCGGAGCGTGTTCAAAAATCCGGACGGCGTCATGAAGAACGTCATGCGCGTCACCACCCAGATACGCAAGAAACTTGAGGCCCGAAACGTTCCCGACCTCACCCGGCGCACGCTGATTGTGATTCCCACGCGGGATGGCAGGGCGTATCACCAGAACGGCAACCGCGATGTCTGGCGCACGTTTGTTTACGTGGAGGGCGTGCAAACCCACGAGGCGGTGCAAAGCCCGGCGCAAGCGTTCCAGGCCGGCAAGGCCTTTGGCGAATTTCAGAGCCTGCTGGTGGATTTGCCCGGCGGAAGGCTGGTTGAAACCATCCCCGATTTTCACAACACCCGCAAACGTTTTGACAATTTCCAAGCTGCCGTGCAAGCCGACCGCGCGAACCGCGCGGCCAACGCGCGCCGCGAAATTGAATTCGCCCAGCAGCGGCAGGCGATCACCGTCGTGATCCTGGAGGCCATGCGGCAGGGGAAAATTCCCGAACGCATCACGCACAACGACACCAAATTCAACAACGTCATGCTCGACGTGGTCACCGGCGAGGCCATGTGCATTGTGGACCTGGACACCGTGATGCCCGGCTGCGCCCTGTACGATTTTGGCGATATGGTGCGTTCCACTACAAGCCCCACGCTCGAGGACGAACTGGACCTGTCCAAAGTGCGGATGCAGATGCCCATGTTCAAGCAACTCGCCCGGGGCTATCTCGCCGCCGCAGCACCTTTCTTGACCAAGCGCGAGAAGGAACTCATTGCCTTCTCTGGCAAACTGATCACCTTTGAAATCGGGCTGCGATTCCTGACGGATTACTTGAGCGGCGACGTGTATTTTCGCACGCACCGGGCCGAGCACAATCTTGACCGCTGCCGCACGCAGTTCAAGCTGGTGGAATCCATCGAGCGCCAGGAGGCGGCGATGCAAAAGTTTGTGAATGGACTTTGATTACGAGAGCATCGCCTCAATTGTTTCCAACGCGTTGCCTTCCAACCGATTGTTCACATAAATGAAAGTCTTACGTTCCGAACCGGCTGCTTTCCCCTCGGCGACCAGCGCCTGGCCGGCGGCCCGCGCCTCCAAGTTGGGTTCCCGCACCCGGTCATAGGGCTGAAATGTCTTCACGGCCTCATCGTACTTGCGTCCGGGTTTCAGCAGGAATCGTGCGGCGACGAGCCGGGGACTCGTCCGGCAGCCCGCCAGCGCCATTTGTTCGCCCACTGCCGGCATGGCGTCCCAAGAATTGAAAACGTGCGCGACGTCATGCCGCGCCAGACAATCGAAGTATTCCCCCCGCAGCCAATGCGGGTTGCGCATTTCAATGGCATAGGGCCAGCCCTTGGGCAGCTGTTCGAGGAAGCGGTCGAGGTCGGCCACGAAATCGCGCCCGTGTTTGTAATCGCCTGGCCAGAAGCGCGAAAACTCGAACATGAGCACGCCTACCTTGGAGCGGATTTCTTCGCATGGTTTGAGGAACGCACTGGCGAACAGGCCCGCGTCGAGGAAATACTCATTCGGTTTGCCGGCGCGGATTCCAAAGCGCGCCAAGTCGGGAAACTTCTTGATCGTCACGGCGTCCGTCACTTTGAGACCGAAACGAAAATCATCCGGAACAGCGTCAACCAGTTTTTGCAGATACTCCCGGCGCGGAAAATCATAGTAGGCCGCATCCACGCAAACGGTTTTGAACACTTCGGCATATTCCGCGAGGCAATCGCGCTCGAACCTGGTTTTGGCGACTTTGCCCCGATACTCGTAGCGCGCGGGCGTGTAAAGTTGCCCGAACCAGCCCTCATATTTCCAACTTGACGTGCCAATATATACACCCCGGGCGGCAAGTGCCGCCGCCTTGCTTTTCATTAGCTCCCGGTCGAGTGACATGCCAAGAAACTGCGGCTTCATTGGCCTTGTGTCAATGTTGGCCAAGCCGCATTCATCCGCAAGACAACCAAAGATGGAAACAGATGGTGGGACGGTAAGACCGCCGACCATGAAACTGCGGGACAAGTCAGGTCAATCAAGACAGAATGATTGAGGGCAGCATGATTAATGCCGTCTTGATCATTCTGCCTCAATGAATCTGCCCGCAATCAATTCGTGATCTATTCATGAGTTGGATGCCATTCCCAGACGCCTTTTTCCACAGATTGCCAAGCACCGAAATCGGTTTAAACTTTGCCGGTGACTTCGAACCCTTTGCCCAGCGAATCAGGGAACCTCATCACTGGGGCACCGCCGACTCTGGGCTTTCAAGGAGCCATCACCCAAAGCTCCCCGGCTGCCGACAAAATTACGTTGTTCCGGTCGTTGTTTCGCGGGCGGGAGGACATTTATCCCGTTCGTTTTGAAAGTCGCAAGACAGGGCGGGCTGGTTACCAACCGGCCTGCGCGAACGAGTGGGCCCGGGGGATCTGTGAGAAACCGCGCATCAAATGTGCCGATTGTCTCCACCGCTGCTTCCTGCCCGTGACCGACGAGGTGGTTCGCTGGCATCTTTCAGGATGCGACGATCAAGGCCGCGCTTTTGTCATGGGAGTGTATCCCATGCTTCCAGACGAGTGCTGCCATTTTCTGGCGGTTGATTTCGACCGGAAGGATTGGCGTCAGGATGCCGGCGCCTTTCTGCAAACGTGCCGCAAGCTGGAATTGCCGGCCGCATTGGAACGATCACGCTCCGGTAACGGCGCACATGTGTGGTTATTCTTTGAAGCCGCCATTTCAGCGCGCCTGGCCCGCAATCTTGGTTCGTATATTTTGACCGAAACCATGGAGGAATGCCCCGCCATCGGCTTTGCCTCCTATGACCGGTTTTTCCCCAACCAGGATACGCTGCCAAAGGGCGGGTTCGGAAATCTGATCGCTCTGCCCTTGCAAAAGCAGCCTCGGGCACGGGGGAACAGCGTTTTTTTGGATGACCGATTGGAACCGCACGCGGATCAGTGGAAATTCCTGGCCTCATTAAAGCGGATAAGCACTGAGCGAACTGAAGCTGTCGCAGGGGAGGCGGAGCACCGGGGAAGAATAACCGGTGTGCGCGTCGTCCTGACTAATGAGGAGGATGACGACGCGCCTTGGACCGCTCCGCCGTCAAGATGGCGAAAGGAAATTCCGATTCCCGGTCCATTGCCGGAGAGTCTGGAGTTGGTTCTGGGCGACCAGATTTATATCGACAAGAAGTCCCTGCTTCCTGCGTTGCGCAACCGCCTGCTGCGGCTTGCGGCGTTTCAGAATCCGGAATTTTATCGGGCGCAGGCGATGCGGTTGCCGACCTACGACAAGCCGCGCATCATCCATTGTGCCGAAGACCTTCCGCAACACCTCGCGTTGCCCCGCGGTTGTCTGGCCGACGTCCTAACCCTGCTGGAACGTGTGAAAATCAAGCCCATCCTGCACGACAAACGCTATGGCGGCACACCCATTGTCGCCGCATTCAAAGGTGAATTGCGGCCGGAACAGCAACTCGTTGCGAACGCGTTGCTCGCACACGACACGGGCGTGCTTTCGGCCACCACCGCCTTTGGCAAGACCGTTCTGGGCGCTTGGCTGATCGCCAAGCGGGGTGTCAACTCCTTGGTGCTGGTTCACCGGCAACAGTTGCTCGAGCAATGGATCGAACGGCTGTCACAATTTCTCGAGCTGCCTGAAGGAACGATCGGACGCATCGGGGGCGGGCGCAAGAAGCCAACTGGGGCGATTGATGTGGCGATCATCCAAAGCCTGGTCCGCAAGTGTGTCGTGAGCGACATGGTGGCAAACTATGGCCAGCTTATCGTGGATGAGTGCCACCATTTGTCGGCCCGGAGTTTCGAACTCGTTGCGCGACGCGCCAGGGCAAAATACGTCGTCGGCTTGTCGGCAACCGTGACCCGCAAAGATGGGCATCATCCAATCATCTTTATGCAATGCGGCCCAGTCCGTTATCGCGTGGATGCCAGACAACAAGCCGCCGCCCGTCCATTTGGCCACACTGTCGTGGTCCGTCCCACCAATTTCCGGGCGCCTGTAGGTGACGACGTAACGAATGGAGGCACAGGGGCGCAGCAAGTCGAGTTCCGCGTAGCGGCCTCTCGGCCCGTCCTCGGTAGCAGCACTGCGGAGGGTGGACAGATCGCCGCCATCCAAAATGGTTTGCCGGGCGTTGACCAGCGCGTCGAGTTCCACCGTCTTTACGAGGCGCTGGCGGCCGATTCCGCCCGCAACCGGATGATCTGTGAAGATTTCCTCAGCGTAGTGCAGGAGGGGCGTTCGCCGCTGTTGCTGACCGAGCGGGTGGACCATTTGCAGCAATTGGCGCAATCTTTGTCCGGCAAAATCCCGCACCTGACGATACTTCAGGGCGGCATGGGGAAAAAGGCGCTGCACCGGGCCAGCGCGCAAATGGCAGTCAGCCCGGCAAATTCCCAACTCGTGCTGCTGGCCACCGGCAAATACATTGGCGAGGGCTTCGACGACTCGCGTCTGGACACGCTGTTTTTGGCGCTGCCGGTGTCCTGGCGTGGCACCATTGCTCAATACGTGGGCCGACTGCACCGGCTGCATGGCGGCAAACGCGAGGTGCGCGTTTATGATTATGCCGATCTAAACGTGCCGATGCTGGCCAGGATGTTCGACCGGCGATGTGCGGGATATGAGGCGGTGGGTTACACCATCCAGCTCCCGGGCAGCGCCGTCGCCGGGTGGCCGGCGGACGTGCCCCTGCCGGTTGAGCCGGAATGGAAAAGGGATTACGCCGCCAGCGTTCGCCGACTCGTGCATGACGGGGTGGATGCGTCCCTGGCCAGCCTCTTTGTTCATGCCGCCCGCCGCATTTCCGCAGAGGCCGAGGGGGTTGCTCGCGCTCGAAGTGCGAGCGAGGCTTTCCTGTACCGCCGGCTCGAAACCCTGCCTCAGACCGTCGGTCGCTTCCGCCTCAATGAGCGGCTGCCGATTCCCTTTGATGCGGAAGGCGCGATGGAAGTTGACCTATATTGTACCGAAGCGCATTTGGCGGTCGAACTGGACGGGCCGCAGCATTTGGCGGACCTCGAGGCCTACCGCCGCGACCGCCGGAAGGACGCCTTGTTGCAGGAAAACGGCTGTCTGGTATTGCGCTTTCTGGTGGAGGACGTCGGCAGACATTTGGACGAAGTGTTGGATGGCATTCTCCGCTCAGTGGTCCGGAGGTCGCGGGATGACCGCGGCGGTTTGAAAAGTCCAACACCGAGCGGGGAAACTTGATGCATTGAAGCGTGATCAGAAGATGGAGGGCCCCAATTCCGAACCATTCCGGTCGTGACACTCGGCGTCTGATGGGGTATAAGGAGGCTTCATTCATCATGAAAAACTCGCGCCGAAGCTGTGCTGCCTCGTACTCATCGTCATCCTCACTTCCCAAAATTTTGAAGAGTTTTCTCCGAATCTGTTTACTCCTTGCAATTGCCAGCACCCTGCGCGCGGAGCCGATGGCCGGTCCATTGCCGCGAAGCGCGCCAGAAACGCAAGGCGTTTCCTCCGACGCCCTGCTCCGATTCATAAGCGCGCTTGACCAGATTGATGGCCTGCACGGCGTCGTGGTGCTGCGTCACGGTCAGGTGATCGCCGAAGGCTGGTGGAAGCCTTATGATGCCGAACACCCGCATGTGCTTTATTCCCTGAGCAAGAGCTTTACTTCGTCTGCCGTTGGCTTTGCCGTCGCCGAGGGCAAGTTGAGCATTGACGATCCGGTACTCAAATTCTTTCCCGACGACGCGCCGGCGAATCCGAGCGACAACCTGAAAGCGATGCGGGTGCGGGATTTGTTGATGATGTCCGCCGGGCACCAGGACGAGCCTCCGACCGGGCCAAACGAAATCTCCGCCAAGTCATTTCTGGCCTGGCCGGTGCCGCATCTGCCGGGCACCCACTTCAAATACAATACCGCCGCCACGTTCATGTTGTCCGCGATCGTCCAGAAAGTCACGGGCCAAACCGTGCTGGACTATCTCCGGCCGCGCCTGTTCGAGCCGCTGGGCATCGAGCACCCGGTTTGGGACACGAACTTTCAGGGTATTTCCCTCGGGGGCTACGGCCTGCGCGTGCGCACGGAAGAGATTGCAAAATTCGGACAGCTTTACCTACAGCATGGCAATTGGCATGGGGAGCAACTCCTGCCGGCAGAATGGGTCGCGATGGCCACGTCGAGACAAACCTCCAACGGCAGCAATCCTGACAGCGATTGGAATCAGGGTTACGGTTTCCAATTCTGGCGCTGCCGGCACCATGCCTTTCGCGGCGATGGCGCCTTTGGCCAGTATTGCGTGGTCATGCCGGAGCAGGACGCCGTGGTGGCCATCAATAGCGGCGTCAAGAACCTGCCGGCGGTGCTCAATGTGATTTGGGACACGCTGCTCCCGAGCCTGCAAACCCAGGCGCTGCCGGCCAATCCCGAAGCCGTCGGGAAACTCGCCGACAAGCTCGCGCATTTGGAAGTCAGCCCGGCCCAGGGACTGGCAACCACGCCTCTATCGGCCAAAGTGCTGAATCGAAAATTCGAATTCCCCGCGAATGATCAACATCTCGAAAGCCTCGAGCTGGCCGCTTCCGATTCCGGCCGGACCTTGATCCTGACCGTCCGCGTGGCGGGCAAGGAGATTGCCATTCCTTGCGGCTATCAGGATTGGCGGAAATCGCGCGCGCCATTTTTTGCGGGCAAACTGGCGCGGTTTCCAGACGAGCCGGTGGCCGGCACCTTTGCCTGGCCTGGCGAGGACACCTGCGCCATCAAGCTCTGCGCCTTCGAGACACCCTTCCATAGAATGCTCAACCTAAAATTTGATGGGGACCGTCTGATTTTAGATTCAGAACTGAATGTGGCTTTTGGTTCCACAAAAGAGCCGCAGTTGGTTGGGAATGTGCAATAGGCCAAAAATCCGAAATCCGAGTCCCCGAGATCCGAAATAAGCCCAAAATCCAAATTCCGAAACTGGTTTCTCGTCGTTCTGAATTTCTCTTGGGGACAATCGTCCACGTAATCAAGACGTAAAATGCGAGGATGAGGATGAGCGTGAGGATGAAATATCTGAGCACGCAAGCCGCTGATTTCGGATTTGGAAACCTCGGATTTCGTCCTCAGGGCATCAAGTTGTTGGTAATGCTTTGTTTGGAGGAAGTCATGTTGTTGATGATGCCGCCGGCTTCAAAGCTATTGCCCACTACAACCGCGCGCTGCACTTGGCTGTCCAATTCAAGGCCTGTGCTGCCGGGCAAAAACTGGCAGCCGTTCACCGTGGCTGTGGTGGCATTGGAAATCCAGACCAAGGGATTGTTGGTCCAGCCGGCGCCATAGGGCGTGGAGCGATAGAACATGCAGGAATCTATCAGCACGTTTTTGGCCTGATAAACCATGACCGCTTCCTGGCTGTTTGCATGCCATTTTCCGCCCACAATCGAGACTTGTGCATTCGTGCCGTTGACCGTCGCGCCCCAAAATTCACAGTCCCAATCGCCGGCGGTGACTTTGACCTGTTGATCCCCGGTTATACTGAGACCGATGGTGCTGGCGTCCGTGCAACAGTTCACCAGGTTGCCGATGAAAGTGCCGCCGCCGGGGCTGGTATCGGTGTAAATCTGTATTCCCGGTGTGCATTGATAAGCCAGGAGGCCGTTAAAGCTGCCTCCGGCGATGCTGCCAAAATTGAATCCGGGGCCGGTCGAAAATGCGGTGTTGCACCAGACTTCAACGTGCTGGAACTGCACAAAGTCGCTGCATTTGCTGATCTGCACGCCCACGTGCGTCGGTTGCACAATAAAAATGTCCGAAAATCGGGCGCGGTTCGGCGCGGCGGACACGGGAGTGGTGATGCCATCGTAGGGGTACTGAATTCGCAGGCTGCTTAGGGTGATCCCCTCGCCTTGGAGGCTGATGGCCGGGGCATTGGTGGTGGTGGGGGTGCCGGCATTATATTCGATGGCCACGCCGTGAACGCTCGCACCCGGTTGCAGGATGAGGGCTGGCGCGGTGAGTTGGTGGATCAACAAGGTCGGCATCGGCAGGTTGTCCGCCGGCCAGCCGCCCGCGAATTTCCCGACCATTTCCAGTGAATTCAGCGTGAGCGTCGAACTGATGACGTATTGGCCCATGGGCACATAGACGCCATTGTTGGCTCCGGCTTGCGCGGCGGCAATGGCATTTTGGAACGCGACGGTATCATCGGTGACACCATTGCCCGTGGCGCCATACGCCTTGACGCTGAGGTCATCCACGCCGGTTTGCGCCAGCGCGAAATGCTGCCAGTTGAATAACGCGAACAAAATAAGCAGCCACCAGGCCAGTGAAATTGCGCGGATACGACCTGGGCCGAGTATCTCACGCCACGGCCCGCCGCGTGCGGGCACGCGGCCTACAGGTGCGCATTTCCCCGCTTGTAGGCCGCGTGCCCTCACGCGGCGCTTGGTCGCCAATTCGATCTCAATCTGAATTATGCGGGCTCGGTCGAAGGTTTTCATAATGGTGGTGAAATCAAGGTCCGAATAAACGGTAAAATTGTTGTCCGCTGTTAATGACGGGCAGGTTCAAGTTAAATGACCCGTTCGTAACTTTGGGAGGGTTGGTTACCAACTGCCAGGTAACTGGCCAATTCAAGTTGGTGGCCGCATAAACGTTGTAATTTGTTGCCCAACCCGGCCAGAGCAAAGTTAATTGAGTGTCGCTCGCGGCCAGAGCCGCAGCCAATTGCAAGAACGGTTGCGGCGTAACACTGGCCTCGCCGGAATTGCCGCTCTGGCCGGCCTCGTTCGTGGCTGATATGACATAAAAATAAGTGGTATCGTTGGCCGCAAGCAAATCGGTCCAGCCCGGCGAAGCCGGCTGGGCGATGAGCGCATAAGGGCCGCCGCTGGCCAGTGCCCGCTTGACATAATAACCGGTCGCCCCCGCGACGGGGTTCCAATCCAAAACCGCTTGTGCGTTGCCAGCCGTGGCCGTGAGACCGGTTGGAATGGCCGGCAGCGGACTCTGTGGCGTCGCTTCCGCCACGGCGGAATTTGTGCCTTCCCCGCCGATATTCAAAGCTGACACCACATAGTAGTAAGTAACGCCGTTGGTCAAAGCCGTGTTCGTAAAGCCAGTGAGTCCGGTACCGGCGAGGAAGGTGAAAGGTCCAACGTTGGTGAGCGACTGTTTGACATTATAGTTCGTCGCGCCTGGCGAGGCGGCCCAAGCCAGGATGATTTGACCGGTGCCGCCCGTTGCCATCAAATTGGCCGGAGCGGCTGGCGCGGGAACGTTCGGAGTGGCATTGACTTCGCCGGAGTTGGCGCTTTCGCTCCCCGATCTGACTGCTGACACCACGTAATAATAAGTGATGCCGTTGTTCAGGGCGGTGTCGGTATAATTTGTGGCCGCGAGACTGGCAATGTTGGTATAAGGTCCGCCGGTAACCAGCGCGCGTTTGAGGTTATAGCTGGTGGCGCCCAAGGGAGCGATCCAACCCAGGGTCACTTGTCCATTGCCCGGCGTCGCCTGCAATCCCGCAGGCGGACTGGCGGTGAGAAGATTTGCCGCCACGACAAACTTGCCGGTGGTCATTTCATTGGTGATACCGCCGTCCTCAAAACTGTTCCCGAAAACAACCGCGCGTTGAACCAGCGCGCCCAATTCCAAGCCCGTGCTCCCGGGCAGAAACTGGCAATCCTTCACCGTCGCAGTGGTGCAATTCTGAATCTGGACCAGGGAATTTGAAGCCGGCCCAGGCCGTGAAAAACGGTTGGCATCCAGCACCACGTTCGCTGCCTGAACCACCTGGACTGCCTGATTGCTGGCCGCCTGCCAGTTGCCACCGACGATGATAACCTCGGCGTTGGTTCCATTGATGACCGCCCCGTAATTCAGGGCCGTGAAATCGCCATCGGCGATTTTTATTTTGTGATCCCCGACCGCGCTGACGGCCGTGTCGCACCCGATGGCCGAGCAGCCGGCGAACCCGCCGGTGAATGTGCCGCCATTGGTGTCCGGGTCTGTGAAAAACTCAAATCCGGTGGCGCAATTGGAAGCCGCCAATCCAAGATACCCGCCTTCATCCACTCGGCCGAATCGAAACGCCGCCCCGGTGCACATGTTCCCGGGACAGCACACTTCGATGTGGCGAAATTGCACAAAGTCATAGCACTTGCTGATTTCAATCCCGACATGAGCCGGTTGAAGAATCAGGATGTCCGAGTACCGCGCCCGCCCCGGCATGTCGGGGCCGGGAGTGCTGATCGCATCGTATGCATTCTGAATTCGCAGGCTCGATAATGTGGCGCCCACTCCCTGAACACTGATGGCGGGTGCGTTGCTGGTGACGGGAGTTGCCTGATCGTAATTGATGGCCAGGCCGTGCAGGCTCGCCCCATTCATAAGGGACAGTCCGGGCGCCGTGTATTGGCGGATCAACAACGTCGGCAGCGGCACGGTGTCGGCCGCCCAGCCGCCCGCAAATTTGCCCATGAGTTCGCACGCGTTCAAGGTCAAAGCGGAGCTGATGACATATTGCCCCCTGGGGACGTAAACCCCGTTGTGGTTTTGCGACTGGGCGGCTGCAATCGCCGTCAAGAATGCGGCGGTGTCATCGGTGACGCCGTCCCCTTTCGCGCCATAGGCTTTGACGCTTAAATAATCAATCGGGGAGACCAGATTCGTGTTCACGACCGTCAACGCGGCGGCGGAACTGGCCACGGTGGCGTCATGGGCGTTGGCGACGAGGACGGAATAATTTCCCGAGTCGCGATAACCGACGCCGGCAATGATCAGATTGGTGGCAGTGGCGCCGGAAATAGTCGCGCCTGAGAGGGAAACGCCATTCTTCACGTTTACGCCGTCGTTTTGCCACTGATAACTCAATGCACCGCTGCCGGCCGCCATGATCGTGAAACTGGCCATGCCGCCTGGATTAGTGGTCACGCTTCGCGGGGCGGTGAGCAACACCGGATCGCCCACCGTCAAATTCGCGGCGGTGCTGACGGCGCTCAATCCCGTGCCATTGGTTACGGTACAGGTGAAAATCCCCCCGTTGTCACCGTAGCCAATATTCGAAAGGTTCAACGTGCTGGTATTGACTCCGGCAAAGATCGTGCCGGAAACGGCGGGGCCATTGGTCAGGTTGTTTCCGTTTTCCTGCCATTGATAACTGAAGGGCGGGGTGCCGGCCGCTCCCACGGTGAACACGGCCGTGCTGCCCGGAACGACGGCCTGATTGACCGGATTGGCGGGGATGCCGATTTCGGTCACAGTGAGTGCTGCCGAATCGGTGATCGCCAGCAGGGAATTGCTCACCACCACCGAGTAAATCCCCGAATTCGTCAAATTAAGATTGGAGATGGTGAGCGTTGCACGGGTCGAGCCGGTGATATTTCCGCCGTCCGCGAGATTCGTTCCGTTAAACTGCCATTGGTAATTCAAGGGACTGACATTGGTCGCCCCGGCCACCGCGTTCACCACAAACACGGCGGTGCTGCCCGCTTGATTCGTCTGGCTCACGGGCGCGGTGATGATCTCCGGCGCGCCGGTGACGTAACCCCAAGTATCCCCAATCCGCAGATCCCCGACTATTAACGATCCCCATAGCGTCGCGCCTGAACGCGCCAGCAGGTAAAAATCCGCGGCGCTCAGCAACTGTGAATTGGCGGTGGAAGCGCTGAAGGTTGCCGTTGGCCCGGGAGCCACGGCCGCACCGAAACTGCCGCTTGCCGGATTGACCCAAAGGTTGGCGACATCCGGCGCGCCGTTAATGCCGAATTCATAATCCATCACTACGAAAAGCACATCGCTCGGGCCATGGCCCCCGCCGTCGTAAGCCGCCGCGTTGCCGGTGCCGCTGGCGTTCTGAATGCCCAGCGCATAACTGGTCGAGGAACCAGCCGTCGCGCTGTTGCCTTTTAAAAATAGTTTCATCGCCCGCGACGGCAGGGAGAGCGTTTGGTCGCCGGTATTGGTGGCAAACCCGCCAAAATAAATGGGCGACGAACTGCTCAGATTCCCGACGGCAGGCACTTGCATCAAAAAGGAGGCATAAATCTTGTGGGTGGCCAGATTCAGCGAGTCGGCTGCAATGGCCCGGGAGAATTGCAACGCCGCGCTGTAGCCCGAAACCGCGGAGGCGGTGCCGGGCAGGGAAACCGAATTGGCCGCAGCGGCGTCAGGAAATCCGGCGGGGAAACCGGTATAATTCAGGCTGTTTAAGAGGCACGACACCTCCGCCGTGCCGCTGCCGCTGCCCCCATTCCACAGCGACCAACCTTCACCCATGGCGTTCCATTGATGGTACAGGCCGGAGCCTGGCGCATAGGAGGTGCCGCCGCTGCCGATGGCATTGGTAAAGGGCTCAAAACTGGGAAACGCCAGCGCGCCGCAGCCAGACAGGAACAAGGCGAGGAGAGTTTTTTTTACCGCAGGCACAATTGGAGATCGAGGCTTGGAGAATTCCAATCAGGGCACTCGCAAGTTATAGAACTGCGCCGGGTTCGTTCCGATGGCGTTCGTGAACTGGAAATTGCCGTTGCCATCAAAACTCCCGTTCGTCAATACCGTCCAGTTGGTTCGCGGCAATACCAGATTGGTCGAGGTCAGCACGTGGTAGGTGCCGCCGGGCCCGCTGTTGTTAGTCCCGCTCGCGACGATGTTCCCGCCGCTCAACGCAACGTGCTTGAACATCGGAGGGGCCGCCAAAAAGGTGAACTTGTCCGCCGAAGTCAGGGGCGAGATTCCATATCCAAAAATGGGCGCGTTGACGTTAGCGTTGGGGTTGTCGCTAACGCTGTCCGTCTCGTTCGTGCCCGATTGAACCGTCACATCCACAGTCCCGGACCCACCCGGAATGGTGACGGAGATCTGCGTGTCGGTGAGCACATTGACTGCGCTGGCGGCGTTGGTTCCAAAGAACACGGACAAGCGCCCCGCCGAGCCGGAGAAGTTCTGGCCGTTGATGCTGAGAGCGCCGCCGGGCGGATCGTTGGTTAGGCTCAAGTCGGTCACGACGGGCGTGAGGTTGACCACGTCGAAGTCGCCGGCATTCAGCGCCTTGAGACCGTTTGAAGCGAAGATGTCATTCTGGTTCCAAGTGAGGTTGAGGCCGTTGGTGGCGTTCACCGCGGCGGAGGCGCCGGTGACATACATTGCGCTGCCGATATCCGCAATGATCAAGCCGTATTGCTGCATGGCCCGCGCGACGATCTGTGACTCCGGGGGCATGTTGCTGATCAAAGTGTTGACTGCCAGCGTGTTCTTCAGGCGCAACCTGCCGCCCAGCGGCAGATTGTCGGCGCCCTGCGTGGTCGAAACCATGTGCGAGCCAGGGTAAACGTATTGTGGATTGATATCGCCGGATGGCAGGGTCATGCGCAGGGCGTGGTTGATGGCACCCTGGCCTCCTTGCGCGACCGTCAACCCCTCCTCGGGCCGGGCCAGACCAGCCAGGATGGATAGCCCCGCGGCGTCCGCGGACGTCGCACCGAGGACGCGGAAGCTGTTGGTGTTAAAGTTCCAGAGGGATTCCTGGGCTGCGTGCCACTTGCCGTCGGTATGCGGAAGTTCATTCCCGCTGGTATTCGGAAACAAATTCGTGTCGGCCGGCCGGGTGACTCCGTACAACTCAAAGCCGAGGTTGTTGTCCTCGTCCCAGACGATCAGGTGAGAGTCGCCCCGTTGGTTCGCATTGTAACCGCCGCCATGGGGATTCGGCCCGTTTTGGTAGTCGCCTTCAATTACGGCGTTCGTCGGAATCGGCACCGCAATAACGTCGCTTTCGCCGGGATAATTGTCAATAATGACATTGATCTTGGCGGTGCTGTTTCCATGCACGACGTTGTACGGGATTCCGTACAAGGGGCTGGGTCCGTTGGTCGGACTGTCAGCGCCCCAATCAGGGTGGAGGGTGATCGAGGCTCCGATGTGGGTGATGATCGCCGCCGAGTTTGTCGCCACGGGTGCGTCGGTGATGTTCTGGTTCCAGGGATAGGCCGCGGGGAAAAGCTGCTGGCCCAGCAACGATGCCAGCCCCGAGCAAACCGGCGTTAGCCTAACTTCCTGAAGCCGAAACGAATAGCCCAATAAAACCGAGGTATTCTCGATTTTGTCGGGCTACGCGCCTAAGTTTTGGGCGGGGCGGCAAACAGTGCCGTCAGCTTTAATTTTTGCAAT
>Ga0302320_10015929_pt1 | contig 15393 bp, 7 predicted proteins | sample Bog_T0_3_FD_202130 | JGI IMG/M metagenome (GOLD analysis project Ga0302320, IMG submission 202130) | Peat permafrost microbial communities from Stordalen Mire near Abisko, Sweden - Bog_T0_3 | ecosystem: Environmental > Terrestrial > Soil > Wetlands > Peat | place: Sweden: Abisko, Stordalen Mire... | reverse complement strand
GACGGCCCATCCGGCAGCCCGCCACAATCGCAAGCGAAAGATGCGCAGGCCTCAACCTACGCGTGTGGCCCCATCACCCCGAATAGCGGGAAGCCGAATTTTGCCTATGGCGCCTATAACGACTCCAGCGCGGTGCTCGGCGATAACTTCCAAGCCTACGACGATTTCACCGTGCCGGTCGGGCAAAGCTGGAAGATCACCAGCATTTTCGCGAACATCGGCGACCCCGCCTATTCCACGAGCCTCGCCGCGAACTGGTTCGTCCGCACGGGTATGACGGCGACCTCGCTCGGCACGCTCGCCGCGAGCGGGACCAACGTGCCGGGCACGATCTCGAATATCGGAGGGGGCGCGCTGATAAACGGCAACCTGACCAGCGAGACGCTGACGGTGTCGCTCGCTTCGCCGCTGGTGCTGAGCGGCGGACAAACATATTGGTTCGCGCTGCAGCCGATCAGCACGAGCGACTTTCATACGTTCGTCGGCGGAACGACGGCGAACGTGAACGCCGTGGGCGGCCCGCTCGACGACTTCAGCTATGTCGTATCGTCCGGCACCATCCAATCCGTGAACTTCGACCTCTCGGCGGGACTCATAGGAACTGCAGCCCTCGCCGCAGTGCCGGAGCCAGCTTCGCTGGCGCTGTTGGGCGCGGGTCTTCTCGGCATCGCCGCGGCGCGACGAATGACCTGCTCCGGTCGAACGGACGGCCGCCCCTGACGGGGGCGCTGACCTCCGGGATGGAGGGACCCGTGCCAGGGGCGGAGACCCGGCGGACCCCTTGGCTGGTCGGCCGGCCCCCTCCGTGATAGGGCCGCGTTAACGTCCCATGCACGACGACGCAAGCGACCGACACCAAGAACCGATGACTCTGCGACATGATCCTCCACGCGATGTCTTGACGGGGGCACGCGAGATAATGCCACTCGCCATCGGCGCGGCGATCTATGGCTTGGCGTTTGGCCTGCTGGCGGCGCAGGCCAGGTTCAGCGTGATTCAAGTCGGGGTCATGGGGGCCAGCGTTTTTGCCGGCGGCTCCCAAATCGTCGTTGCCCAACAGATGGTCGCCGGCGCGGGAGCCGTGGCGGCAGTGGCGGCGGGTCTCGCCCTGAACCTGCGGCTGATGCTGGTGACCGCCTCGATCCGCGATGTCTACGCGGGCCGTCCTTGGTGGCAAGTCGCCCTCGGCGCCCACCTCACGGCCGACGAGAACTGGGCGCTGATGCTCGCTCAGAGTGCCAGGGGCCGGAACGTCGGCTACTGGTACCTACTCGGCGGCGGCGCATGTCTCGTGGTGGTCTGGTGCATCGCGACCGTGGCCGGCGTCGCGTTCGCGCGCGCGATCCCCGAGCCAAAGTCGCTCGGGATGGACTTTGCGTTCACCGCCGCCTTCATCGCAATCGCGCGATCCCTCTGGACCGGCCGCCGCGATCTCGCGCCGTGGCTGGTCGCGGTTGCGGCCGTTGCCGCCTCGATCCATCTGGCTGGGTTCGCGCCGTCATGGGCTCTGATGGTCGGCGGCGTCGCCGGCGCTGCAACGGCAGGGATGCTTCACCATGACTGAGACCTGGTTCGTCATCCTGGCCTTGACTGTGGGCACCTTTGCGATCCGGTTGTCGGGCATCTTCGTCGGACAGATGATCCCCCAGCAGGGCCCTTTGGCATCCGGGCTGCGCGCGGTGCCAGGATGCTTGATCATCTCCCTGGTCGCGGTTTCGCTCCTGTCAGGCGGGCCGAATGAATGGGGCGCGGGGCTCGTCGCGCTTGTCGTCGCGGTCGCCACCAGGAACCTGCCGATCACGATGGCCAGCGGCATCGCTGCGATCTGGCTGCTCCGCCACTTCGGCTAGCGACTTTGAGCACCGCGTCGAGATGACTTGCCGACCGGCGCGCCGCGATCAGTGCAGGAGGTGCCGGGCGGGAGTGCCGCCGGCAGGGACTGTCACGCTGCCGACTGGGCAAATGCCTCCTGGCAGAAACTCGCGCAGTCGACGACGTCATGCCAGTCAAAACGTTCAGCCGCTTGGGCCATGGCGCCGATCAATGCCAGCTTCGCTGCGGCCCCCAGCACCGGCCCGGCGTGTTCGGCGCCGACCCGGCCCACGTCCATCATGGCGTCCTCGGGGTCGAGACCCCGTTCGTCCATGGCGTCGACGAAGTCCTGGAGGCCGGGGAAAGCGGCCGTCGCGGCGGCCATGGCCTCTCTGATATCCTCGCTTCGCGGATCGCGGCCTCGCGCGAACGCATCCGCGAGCCTGCGGCATGCCCGGCGGCCCTTCTCTGGGTCGTAGTCGGTGGCGAAGAAAGTGTAATCAGTCGCTTCAGCCATGCGCTCGCTCCTCGGCGACCGCAAACTGGAACACGGCCCGCGCGTGTGCAAGAGCGGAGGCCATTCACCAGGGTTGCCCTACGCCCGTAGCAATCGGCCGCCGACCGGGCTTGACGTGGAGGCGGAACGGCTGTTCGCGCGCTGCCCATCGAGACCGAAACCTTGACGACGCCCCCCTGCCCTAGGCCAAGGCCGCCGCCATGGGCGAACCACGCCAGCACCCGTTCAGCTTCGGAACAGTGGTCTCCGCCCCGGTGCCGCATGCCGAACCGGCGTACCCGCTTCACTCTGCCGGGGTTCGCATCCGGACTGATCCGCATCACTTGTCTGGCCTTGTTGCGCACCGGCCTGCTCTTCCATGTCGCCTGCGCGCCCGTCGTTCACGCCAGTCCGGGTTTTGTCGTCGGCCATACTATCATCTCCTGTCGTTTCAGAAGTCTCGATCGCTGCTAGGCGAATGCTTCATGCGCGCTCCTTGTCTTCGTCGGTTATCCGAGGACGACCCGAACCCGATGGGTGGTCCCGTCGTCAACGAGTGCAACCCGCGCCTCATGTCCGGGCAGCACCATGCCGTCGAGTTCTGTTCTCACGACCCCGCGGCAAACGCCCTGCGGGTTCTCGACTTCGATCTCATAGCGGGTAGAGCGGTATCGAAACGTCATTTTGAAGCCCGGCCAGGTCTTCGGAATGCAGGGCTCCAACAGGAGTGTCGCGCCCTGAAGGCGGAACCCAAGAATCCACTCAAGGGCGGCGCGGTACATCCATCCGGCCGAGCCGGTGTACCAGGTCCACCCTCCGCGCCCGACATGCGGCGACACAGAGTAGACGTCGGCGCTGACCGCATAGGGCTCGACCTTGTAGCGCTGAACGGCGTCGGGCGTATTCGAATGACTGATGGGGTTCAGCATCGTGAACAGCTCGGCCGCCTTGTTGCCGTCGCCGAGCATGGCGAACGCGATCACCGACCAGATCGCGGCATGCGTGTATTGGCCGCCGTTCTCGCGGATGCCGGGTGGATAGCCTTTGATATAGCCCGGATCGAGCGGCGTATGGTCGAACGGCGGGGTAAACAATAGCACCAGGCCATCATCCCGGCGGACCAGGTATTGATCGACTGCCGCCATGGCTTGCGCGCAACGGCCTGGATCGCCGGCTCGGGAGATCACGGCCCAGGATTGCGTTATGGAGTCGATGCGGCACTCACTGCTGGATGCCGAACCGAGCGGGGTCCCATCGTCGTAATAGGCCCGCCGATACCAGTCCCCGTCCCAGCCGTCGCGCTCCAGCGCCTCCACGATAGCGGCTGAATGGGCCCGCCAGCTTGTGGCATGTGCAGGGTCGTCTCGTGTATCGGCCAGGCTCGCGAAGCTGCTCAAGGTGGTGTTAAGAAACCAACCGAGCCATATGCTTTCGCCCTTGCCCCCTTCTCCAACCCGATTCAGGCCATCGTTCCAGTCGCCTGTACCTATCAAGGGCAACCCATGGCTGCCGACCTCGAGGCTTTGGTCGAGCGCACGCGCGCAGTGTTCGAACAGGGTGCCTTTTTGATCGGACTCCGTCGGCTGAAAGAACGCCTCGTTCTCGCCCTCGCGCAACGTTGCGCCTTCCAGGAAGGGAACCGTCTCATCCAGGACCCCGACATCGCCCGTGACATCAACGTAGTGCGCGACAACGTGAGCCAGCCAGACGCGGTCATCCGAGACCCGCGTGCGCACGCCGCGACCCGATTCCGGCAGCCACCAATGCTGGACATCGCCCTCGACGAATTGCCTGGCCGCGGCGCGCAGCAGATGTTCGCGCGTCACCGCCGGCTTTGCCACGCACAGCGCCATCACGTCCTGAAGCTGGTCGCGAAAGCCGTAGGCGCCACTTGCCTGGTAGAACGCCGAGCGCGCCCAAACGCGGCAAGCCAGCGTCTGATACAGCAGCCAACTGTTCAGCAGAATGTCCATCGAACGGTCCGGCGTCGTCACCTGCACCGCGCCAAGCGTGTCGTCCCAGAGCGCGGCGACCGCGGCGAGCACGGCATCGAGATCGGCGTCCCGATATTTCGCGACCAGGGCCTGCGCCTCGGATTCTGTCGCTGTCTCGCCAAGCAAGAACACGATTTCGGTGGTGGCGTTCGCCTCGAGACAGACCCGCGTCTGGAGTGCCCCGCAAGGATCGGCGCCCGCACCGATCCAGTTGGACAAAGGCGCGCAGCCGGCGAGAGCCGCCGGTTGTTCAAGCGTGCCGTTACGGCCGAGAAACTCCTTGCGGTCACCTGTCCACGAGAGCTGCCGGCCGCCAAGATCGGCGAACGCCACGCGTTCCCCGAACGCGATATTCCAGGGGTTCCGCGCCAGCATCGCCCCAGTCCGCCCGTCGATCGCTGTGACGATGAACGGTGCGGAGGCGGCACGGGACGCGCCGAGCACCCATTCAACGTAGGCCGTCACTGAAAGGCGCCGCGATCGCCCCGAATGGTCGGTGATCTTCAACCGGGATATCTTGATCGGATCGTCAGTGGGCACGTATTGCAGCAGCTCAAGCGCGATGCCCTGCGAAACGTGCTCGAACCTTGTATAGCCTGGGCCGTGCCTCACGACATAGGACGAACCCGGCTCGCGAATCGGCAGCGCCGTGGGTCCCCATAGCGCGCCGCTGTCCTCATCATAGACGTAGATCACCTCGCCAGGCGTATCGGTGACGGGATCATTGGACCACGGGGTAATATGATTCTGCTGGCTGTTGAGCGACCAGGTGTAGCCACTGCCTTCAAGCGACGCCTGGAAGCCGAAGCACCGGTTGCAGACGACATTGATCCAAGGGGCGGGTGTCGTTTGCCCGTGTTCCAGGACCGCCACGTATTCCCGTCCGCCGTCGGCAAAGCCGCCGATTCCGTTGGAGAACTCCAGACCTTGCCGGGACGCATTGCCGTGCGACCAGGTGCTCGCCGCCGGACGTCTTTGCGGCGGGGCCGATGGCTTGGCGTCAGGCACGCGCCTCACCTGTTCGGAGAGCGTCCCGCGATGACCGATCAGCACCGCGCGGGCCGCGGTCTGCAGCAGGGTGCGGACCTCGGCCGAGACCAAGTCGGCGCACAGGATGAATATAGCGCCCTTGACACCCGCTGCGGCCGGCTTTGGCTGCGATGGCTTCGCCCGGACCAGCGCCTGCAGAGCGACCTGAAGATCCTGGGTGTAGGACGCCGGACTTTCATTCAGCACCACCAGATCGACCGCCAGCAGCTTCATCCGCCAGTACTCGTGGGCGAGCAGCAGTTGCCGGACAATCTCCAGATCGCTGCTCTCGTGGACGCGAACCAGCACGATCGGCAGGTCCCCGGAAATCCCATTGGCCCACAGCAGGGAAGCCGCGCCGCCACCCTGTTTGAGTGCCTCGGAGGGCGGACGCAAGGCCGCGTCGGAGTAAAGCACACGATTGGCGAGACGCTGGAAGACGTTTGCTTCGCCGGCGCCAATCCCGAGGTGAAACAGCTGGACCTGCGCCTGTGTCCAGGCCAACGTCATTGCGCGGTCAAAGGCCATTGCGCTGCGATGCTTGTCGACCAAGCTTAGCACTTCGGCGCGGGAAGGCGCGATCAACGTCCAGAACGCGACGCGCCCGGTTGCCCCTGGTGGGAGCCTCACACGGCAGCGAAGGCTGAAGATCGGATCGAGCACGGGTCCAACGGTGTTGGAAAGCGGCAAGCCATTCGCCATGGCAATCGGCGTCCGGACGCCGCATCCGCGCCCAAGAAAGCGCGCCCGATCGGTCTCGAACTGCAGATCACCAGTGGTCTCGCCTTCCACGACGGCAAGATGCGCTGCCCAGGCCTGGCAGTCGCCGGCGGTTCGCAGGCGGCGTGTGGCCAGAAGGGCCCCCGCGCCGGCGACGAACTCCGTTTCGACGAACAGTTTCGCGAACGCCGGGTGCGCATCGTCGGTGGGCGGCGGTGCCAGGACGATTTCCGCATAGGAGGTCAACTCGATCTCCCGCGCCTGGCTGCCGAGGTTGGTAACCGAAACACGGCGTACCTCCGCATCGTCCTCCGACGAGACCGCTATTTCCAACGTTGTGCAGATGGTTCCATCATGCCTGACGATTTCCGCGCGGCCCTCGGAAAACGCGACCTCGTAGCGGTCGGGCTCGGCGCCGCTTGGCTGATAGCCCGCCGACCACACCTCGCCGCTGCGCGTATCGCGAAGAAAGACGTAGGAGCCCCAGCCATCCAGCGTCACATCTTCCTTCCATCGCGTAATCGCCATGTCACGCCAGCGGCTGTATCCTGAGCCCGCCGCGGTGATCATCACCGCATAACTGCCGTTGGACAAAAGATGCGTGCGCGGCGAGGCGGCGTGTGCGGTATCGAACCGGCGCTGTGTTGCCGACATCAGTTCCCCGACGGTGGCGACGGCGTCGGCGGCCTCGGTCTGGGGTTCTGATATCGCCACGTCGCGCGGCATCCGCTCCTGCAACAGGAGCTCGGTCGCCTGGATCATCGGCTCGTCATGGAAGCGCCGGCGCATCGAACCCTCGTGAAGCGCGTCGGCGATCGCAATGACGGTCATGCCTTGATGATGGGCCATGTAGGCGCGAATGATCGCAACATCCTTGCCCTCGGGCAGACGGGGCTTGGTATAGTCCAGCGCGTCATACCAGCCGTAGCGGCCACGCGCGCCGACCGCGGCGAGACGCGCCAGGTTATGCAATGCGGCCGAAGGGTCCACCATCGCCGCAAGCGCGGTCGCGTACGGGGCGATGACGGTGTTGTCGCCGAGGCCACGCTTGAACCCCAGGTCGGGAATGCCAAAGCTGCCGTACTGATAGGTGAATTCCAGGTCGCGCGCATTGTACGCGGATTCCGAGGTGCCCCAGGGAACGCCGCGCGCGGCGCCGTATTTCATCTGCTGGTCAACGACCACGTGGCTCGTCTGCTCCAACAGGCTCCCCGCGGGAGCGCGCATGACCAGCGACGGCATCAGGTATTCGAACATCGACCCGGACCAGGAGATGAGCGAAGCCCGGTATCCAACTGGCGCCAGCGGACGGCCCAGGCGGAACCAGTGCCGGGTGGGCAGGTCGCCCTTGGCGATTGCCACGAAGCTCGCAAGGCGCGCTTCCGATGCGAGCAGATCGTAATAGCTGGGGTCTAGCCTGCCATCGGACACTCGATATCCGATCGATAGCAGCTCCCGCTCCGGGTCGAACAGAAAGCCGAACTCCATCGCATCGACCAGCGTCCGGGCATGGTCGCGCAGCGCGGCAAGGCGGGCGGAAAGGGAGGCAGCCGCGAGGGCGGATTGCCTGAAGCAATCGATGAGCGCAGCAGTTCCGGATGTTGCGGCATCTTCGCCTTCAACGTCCGATATAGCCTTTTCACAGAGCCTCGACAGACCGGCCAGCGTCGGCATGACGGCTGCCGACGTCAGCCCGGGGGGCGATCCGTCGCCGGCGATCAGTCCCGCCCACGGCATCAATTCGTCCAGGTCCCGCTGATAGCTCTGGACGGACGCGCAGATCGTCTCCGCCCATTCCAGCGTTTCCACCCCGCCGTCTCCGCGCTGTTTGGCGAGCGATAGAGCACGGTCGGCAACTGTCCTGGCTTTAGACGCAAGCTCCTTCAATTGCCCGGCGATACCAACCGGAGCGGGCGACGCCATTCGAAGCGACGTGGCAAGGTCGTCGATTGCCTCGTCCAGCGGCTTGCGGGTGAGCCCAGCGTCGTCCGTAACCCCACTCAGGGTCTCGCGCAGAAGATCCACTGCATCGCCGATCCCGACGCGCCACCGCGAGTCGATGATGGGGCGCCGCGTCATCTCGGCGACAACATTGTTGAGCGTGATAAGGTGTCCCGCGAGATTCCCGCTATCGACTGACGAAATGTATTGGGGCTCCAGCGGACTAAGATCACTTGTATCGTACCAATTGTAGAAATGACCGCGGAAGCGTTCCAGCCGGGCCATCGTTTGGAGTGTCGCTTCCAGCCGTTCGGTGGTGTCCAGCAGACCTAGCCAGCCGAAATCCTGTGCGGCCGCGACCGATAGGAGATACAGGCCGACATTTGTGGGCGATGTACGATGCGCGACCACCGGCGCCGGGTCTTCCTGGAAATTGTCCGGCGGGAGCATGTGGTCCCCCGCCGTGACGAAGGTCTCGAAGAAATGCCAGGTCCTGCGCGCGATCAGGCGCAGCGAGTGCGCGTCTGCGGCGGAGACCCTTGGCAGAGCCGATTCCGGCGGCAGGCTGACACAGCGCGCGACGGCGGGCGAGACAAGCCAAAGCATGATGAAAGGCGCCGCGACAGGCCACGCATCCGGCGCAGCCCACGCGACGAACGCCGCTGCGCCGGCAGCCAGCGCAATCCCCCCGGCCATCTTGCGATAGAATCCCAGCACATCGAGCGTTGGGCTGACCTTCGCCTGAGCGGCGGTCTCCCATTCAAGCAGGTTCCGACGCGAGACAACGAGGCGGTAAAGTGTCCGCACGATCGCTTCGGCCATGGCCCACGCCTGGTGCGGAAGAAATGCAACCAGAAGCACAACCTGCGACAGCGCGAGCTTGATGTCTGCGCCGATCGCCCGAAGATGGATTCGCTTCGAAAGCCCCAGGCGCCGCGGCAGAATCCCGGTCACCAAAGGAAGCACCGCCGGCACCGAGACCGTGCCCACGATAAACGCACTCCACAGCGCCGCCGAGACGGTCGGCAATACCCAGCCGCCGACCAAGGCCAGGAAGGTCGCCGGCGCCGACAAGGACCGGCGCAGATTGTCGATCATCTTCCATCGGCCAACGTTCGGTATGGCGCGCGACCGGCGTCCGTTGGGTGCCTGTGCCCGGCCAAGTATCCACGGCAGCAACTGCCAGTCGCCGCGCGCCCACCGATATTGCCGCGACACCGCGACATCGTACCGGGCGGGAAACTCGTCGATGACTTCGATGTCCGTCACCAGACCGGCCCGCGCGAAGATGCCCTCCAGCAGGTCGTGACTGAGCAGAGCGTTCTCCGGAATCCGTCCGGCGAGCGATGCCTCGAAGAGATCCACATCGTAGATCCCTTTGCCGCAATAGGAACCTTCACCGAACAGATCCTGATACACGTCGGAGACGGCGCAGGCATACGGATCCATCCCGTTGGTGTTCGAGAACACGCGCTGGAACAGCGAGCCTTCACCGCCGGTCGGCATCGACGGGGTGACCCGTGGCTGCATAATGGCGTAGCCATCAATGACCCGGCAGGCGTCCGGGTCCAGTGTGGGACGGTTCAGCGGATGGGCCATCTTCCCGATCAGGCGTTTCGCGGCCCTCCGCGGCAGCCGCGTGTCCGCATCGAGAACAATGACGTAGCGGACGCCGCCCGGTACGACCGGGGCGCGGCCACTGACCGGAATGAACGACGTATCGGTGGCGCCACGAAGCAGCTGGTTCAGCTCGTGCAGCTTCCCGCGCTTGCGTTCCCATCCGATATAGGCTCGCTGCCCTGGGTTCCATAGACGGCGGCGATGTAGCAGCATGAACCGATCGCCATCGGGGCCCGGTGGGTAGCGCCGGTTCAAGGCGGCGATGCCATCGGCAGCCGCTGCAAGCAACGCCTCGTCGCCCGGTACGCTTTCGGTGCGAGAGTCCGTCCAGTCCGAGAGCAGGGCAAAGCTGATGTAACCATCCGCATTGCCGAGATGATGAACCTCCAGCCGCTCGATCTGCCCCGCGATCGTGATCAGGTTGGTCAGCAGCGTCGGGATAACGATCATCGTGCGCAGGCTCGCCGGCACGCCCTCGGCAAGGCCAAGACTTGGCAACGTGCTGGCGTCGAACCGGCTGGTGGCGCCGCAGTTGACCAGCGCCACAGCCGCGTCCGACGCAGGGATCAGCGCGAGCAGGCTCAGCACGCCGAGCGCCACGATCCCGCCCGGCACGGTGATCCAGGTCAGCATCAACGCGACGATAACGATGGTGGCGATAGCGACCGCCCCAAGATAGCCGGAGATGCCAACCGCCGTGTTGGCGCGGACCAGCCATCCCCTGAACTTGGCACGATAACCCAGCGTCGCCTCGAACGCCGGCCGTCCCTTCGCGATGAGATAATAGCCAGGGTCCCGCTTGCGCGCAGACGCCGTGCTATCCTCGCCTGGTACCATTTCTGGTGCCTGCCTGGCCGCCAGAATCGCCAGCCGTGTTACTTCGATCTCCGATCGGTCCGACCCGCGCGCGAGCCGTTCGATGGCATGGCGGTACAGGTCGCGCGTCGCGAAATCGAGCGCGCCAAAATCGCTGTCGGATCGCAGCGTCTCATCGACGAGGCTGACGCTCTCGAACAGGCCCCGCCAATCGATGGCCGACATCAAGCGCATGCTCGTGATGACATTCCCGATCGTCACGTTCGCTGCGCCGAGAAGCTGCTGCTCGGTGTGAACGATGTCGTCCGCGGTGGTGCCTTGGGCCGCCAGGCGCTCGTTCAGCCACAGCAGCGCTGGCAATACTCTCGGGTCCTGCTCCCGCAGCCGTTGGATCAGTTGCACCGCGAAGGCCGTCGACAAGGGGCCGTCGACGGAGCGCAGAACCGTGTCCGGCGGCTCCGCTTCTCGGCTGCCGACTCCCAGCAGCCGGTCCGCCAGCGCATTGGCTTCCTTGCGTGCTGCCTGGTAGCTTGCAATCGCGCCAGCCAGCCGGCGCAAGTTCTCCACCAGCACCACACGCAGCGTGATCGCAACCGCCCAGAGCTCGCCGATCGTCAGCGGCTGCACGCGCTGATACGCGCGCACGAACCGGCACAGCATCTTCGGATCGAAGCAGCTATCGGTGTGGGCGACGAACGCCCAGGCGAGCCCGAACACGCGCGGATATCCCGCAAGCGGTCCGTCGATCAGCTTGGGCAGAATCCGGTGGAAGCCGGGCGGCAGATCAATCCGTATCTCCCGCACCTGCTCCTCGACAATATGAAAGTTGTTGACCAGCCAGTCCGCGGCCGGTGTGATGGCCCGCTCCTCGCGGACTGCCACGACGGTTGCCTGGTAGGCGGTGCGCAAGGCCCGCTGGTTGTCCCGCAGCCGCATCTCCAGCCGTCGGTCAGTCGTCGGCTTCGTGGTCGCACGCTGCGTGGCCGCGAGACTCTCAGCGTGTTGCTCCAGCCGCTCGATGCTGAAAAGCTCCGAGCGGATCGGCTCTTCGTCAGCCTGAGCGAAAGTGGACGACCAACGGCCGAACACAGCGCCAATTGCGTATCGCAGGTTCGCGCGCAGCTTGGCACTGATGGATTCTACCGAAAGCGTGGCACCGTCGTCCAACGAGATACCTTCGTCCAGAGACGTGCTGCGCGCCGGGACCTGGCCTCCAAAGGGCAGCTTGGTCATCCATCGTCCCCGCTTTCATGGCTGATGGGAAAGAAGCGGACGGAACGATGTCCGCGCGCGCCCACGGCCCAATGGACCGTCGCCCCTGTCTTCGCGGAAGATAGCGCCGGAAACGGCTGGTCCGGCAGCCTCGGAAACTACGCAGGCCCGGCCTGCGGCGAGACCAGAGCCAGCCGTGTCGTGGTTCTCCGGATATCGCCCGCGTTCATCGCTCGCTGCCCGACTGCTGCCAGAACCGCTGGATTTGCTCCAGAGACCGTCCCTTGGTCTCCGGCACTGCGTGGTAGATCCATATCCAGCCGAGGCCGCAAAACAGCGCGAACAGCCAGAAGGACGGTCCGTCCCCGATCGCGTCCACCAGCGACAGGAAGCCCTGGCTAACCAGAAAGGCCGCCCCCCAGTTGGCCGCCGTCGCGACGGCGACAGCCCGGCCGCGGATGCGCCCCGGGAAGACCTCGTTGATCACCGTCCACACCACCGGCCCCATCGAGAAGGCGAAGCAGATGATGAAGCCGACCAGCGCAACCAGCGTCACGAGGCCCGCGCTGCTCGGCGCCACCGAAGCTGCGACCTCCGGGCCGCGCAGGATGAACTGGAAGGCGGCGCCGACCACGCCGAGGCTGATCCCCATCCCCAGCAATCCGGCGAGCAGCAGCTTGCGCCGCCCCAGGCGGTCGATGAAGGCGATCGCGATCAGGGTGGCAAGTACGTTGACCCCGCCGATCGCCCAGGTGGTCACCGTCGTCTGCGATGATTGCGTCACAAATCCCGCGGCGGCGAAGATCTGGTCGGCATAATAGATGATCGCATTGATGCCGGTGACCTGCTGGAACACGGCGAGCCCGATCCCGATCATCAACGGCCGGCGCCATTCGCGCTGGAATACCTCGCCCCAGGACGCACCGCCGGCGTCCTCGCGCAAGGCCGCCTCGATCGCGTCGAGTCGCGCCTCGAAATCGACGCCCGGCCGGATCTTGTGCAGTTCCGCGGCCGCCTCGGGCCGGCGGTGCATCTTCATCAGCCAGCGCGGCGATTCCGGCGCGACGAGTGCGACCACGAACAGCAAGAGCCCCGGCACGGCGGATGCCCCCAGCATCATGCGCCATGAATCGCTCTCCGACAGCCAGCCATCGACCAGATAGGCGAGGAAGATGCCGACCGTGATGGCGAGCTGATAGGCGGAGATGAAACGGCCGCGCAGGTTCGTCGGCGCCAATTCGGCAGCGTAGAGTGGAGCGGCGACGGCGGCGACACCGACTCCCGCGCCGACGATCAGGCGCCCCGCGACCAGGATGATCGTGTCGGGCGCCAGCGCCTGCACGAGGGCGCCCAGCGTGAACATGGCGCCCGCGATCAGCACCGTGCGCTTGCGGCCGATCAAGTCCGCGAGTTCGCCGCCGGCGAGCGCGCCGAACAGGGCGCCAAGCGTGACCCAGCTTGTCACCACCTCGACCACGATTTGGCTGAGCGACAGCGCCTGCGTCATGCCGTGTAGCGCGCCGGAGATCACGCCCTGGTCGTAACCGAACAGCCCTCCCGAGAACAGGACAACCACCAGGACCACCATCAGCCAAGGCGTGACGGTCTGGCCCGATTGCGGCGGTTCCGGCAATGGCGCGTCCGGGGCTGGGACTCCGGTCGGTGACGAATCCACGCACAATTCCTCCCCGCTGGCCTCCCGCGTCGGCAGGCAGTCCCGGACCATAGTGTCCTGCAAAGTGGGAGCGGGAGGCTCGGAAACTACGCATATATTCGTGCGGGGGCCTCATAACGCCTTGCATGAACACGGAGCGGCTTGAGTAGTTTCCGAGGCTGCTCACGGTGGTCCTCCTTCCTCTATGATTGATATCGTACCGCCCTGATCGAGAGGTTGACTGGCTTGATGCTGCCTGCCCTGACTGCCGTCAGCACTCTCTGGCCAACTGCGAAGACGTGCGGAACCAGCTCATGCAGCCGAGGCGCCGCATGACGTCAGCGTAACTGCAGGCAGAAGCGAGATAAACACGGAGTCACGAACATGGACGGGCCAATCTCAACGCAACCGTTTCCTGGGTCATCCCCCGACGCCAGGGATGACGTCCGTCTTCCCGACGAACGAATGATACCGGGTACCGATCGGGTGCGCAGGGCGAGCATCTATTGGCGGGTTGGCAACTACGTGCTGGCGGCCGTCGCGGTTGTCGTGCTCGCACTGGTCGTTTGGAACCAGTACTAGACGTCGGGCCGCGAGGGCGATGGCCGGGCAATCCCGGCCACGCCGCGGTCGGATGCCCTGAGCAGACAGCCGCGCTACCGGGATGACCCAAGTCGCTCTGGATATGAATCCTGCGCCCGGCGGGGCGCGGCTGCGCTGGAACCGCCGGGCGCACGGAACTCCACCCGACAAGGCTCGGTCGCGAGGTGATCGCGGCTGACCAGGTAACGTACGGCGCGGCCAACGCGCTGCAATCTGGCGGCGCAAAACCGAGATACACGGAGTCACAAACCATGGACGGACCGATCTCGACGCAAGCGTCGCCGAGCAGCAGCGGGGAGTCGCCCGGCCAGCAAGGGATACTGGGCGCCGACGAGCTGCGCCGGATGAACGCCTACTGGCGGGCTGCGAACTACCTATCCGTCGGGCAAATCTATCTCTATGACAACCCGCTGTTGCGCGAGCCGTTGACGCTGGCCCATGTGAAGCCGCTGGTGGTCGGGCACTGGGGCACCACGCCGGGACAGAATTTCATCTATGTGCACCTGAACCGGCTCATCAAGAAGTACGACCTGGACATGTTCTACGTCGCCGGTCCCGGTCATGGCGGCCCCGCCATCGTGGGCAACACGTATCTTGAAGGCAGCTACAGCGAGATTTATCCGGACATCAGCCAGGACGAGGCGGGGCTGAAAAAGCTGTTCACGCAATTCTCCTTCCCTGGCGGAATCTCCAGCCACGTCGCGCCCACAACGCCAGGGTCGATCCATGAGGGCGGGGAACTGGGCTATTCGCTCAGCCACGCGTTCGGCGCGGCGTTCGACAATCCCCATCTGATCGTCGCCTGCGTGATCGGCGACGGCGAGGCGGAAACCGGTCCGCTGGCGACATCATGGCAGTCGAACAAGTTTCTGGATGCGGTCACCGACGGCGCCGTGCTGCCGATTCTGCACCTCAATGGCTACAAGATCAGCAACCCGACCGTCCTGGCACGCATCGACCGCGACGAACTGGAGCACTTCTTCCAAGGCTGCGGCTGGACGCCCTATTTCGTGGAGGGCGACGAGCCGGAAGCGATGCATCAACTTATGGCCGAAGCCCTGCAGACGGCGATCGACGATATCAGCCGGATCCAGACGAACGCGCGGGCCACCAACAACGCCGCCCGGCCGCGCTGGCCGATGATCGTGCTGAGGTCACCGAAGGGGTGGACGGGACCTAAAGTGGTGGATGGCCTCGCGGTCGAGGGCACGTTCCGCGCGCATCAGGTGCCACTGCTGGTGGACCCCGAGCATCCCGATCATGTCGCACAGCTTGAAAGCTGGATGAAAAGCTACAAGGCCGAAGAGCTGTTCGACGCCAATGGCACGCTGGTCGCGGAGTTGGCCGAGCTGGCACCCAAGGGCGACCGGCGGATGGGGGCCAATCCGCACGCCAATGGCGGCAGCCTGCTGCGCGAGCTGCGGCTGCCCGACTTCCGCCTTCATGCGGTCAGCGTGCCTTCGCCTGGCGCGGTCGATGCCCAGGATACGCTCGTG